>Ga0265338_10000374_pt1 | contig 80245 bp, 54 predicted proteins | sample 42126metaG_FD_193579 | JGI IMG/M metagenome (GOLD analysis project Ga0265338, IMG submission 193579) | Rhizosphere microbial communities from Carex aquatilis grown in University of Washington, Seatle, WA, United States - 4-21-26 metaG | ecosystem: Host-associated > Plants > Roots > Rhizosphere...
AATCCGCGTATCCATAGGTTCACTCGTTTTCCAAGGCATCCCCAAGCCTACCGGCTTGGGCATCCTTCTCGAAGTGTTACCTATGTTCTGAACCTAGACTGTTACCCATGTTCTGAACCTGCACCGCGTTTACGCGGTCCCCGATTCTGAACCGCCTAAAGGCGGAACTCCAAACCACGCGTAAGATGATTGCACCCCATCAGCAGGTTTTACCTGACGCCTGGCACCTCACACCTGAGACCTTAATCGCAACCCACCGCTAACCTTTCGCAAACCACCGATAGCACGTTTTTGCCCCGTACTCTATGGTTTAACCATGTCATTGGCCGCGCCTTCAACCTTGCAAGTGCCCTTCATTAGCCGTATTTTGTCCCGCGTGAAGAAACCTATGCAAACCTACGTTGCGGTGGACGGCGAGTGCGCCGGTCCCCGGGTTTGCCCGTTGAGCCAGGTGGCGGCCGGCATGGTCGTCAGCATCAAACGGCTCGATACCAATGCCGAAACGGCCGACCGCCTGCGCGAACTCGGCTTTTGCGAGCAGCAGCGCATCAAGCTGCTCCGCCGCACCAACGGCCTCATCTGCCAGGTCTGCAATGCCCGCCTCGCGTTGAGCGACCAGCTCGCCGACTCCATTTTTGTAGAACACATCAAAGGGTAAAATGTCTGCGCCCACCCAGCCGTTGACCTCGGTCGCCGTGGGAAAGTCCGCGACCGTCGTCGAAATCAAATTGCCGCCCGCCCAACGCCCGCGCCTCATGGAGATGGGCCTGCTCGTCGGCACCAAAGTGGAACTCGTCCGCTTCGCCCCCCTCGGCGACCCCGTGGAGATCAAGGTGCGCGGCTACAATCTCACCCTGCGGAAGAATGAGGCCGAACAGATTTTGGTGACGGCGGATTAGAAATACTCCAAATCCCAAATCCCAAATTTTAAGCAATAGTGAAGCCTAAATATTCAAGTTCCAGCCGCGCAACGAGCGACATGTCTTTATTTGATGCTTGGAGTTTGAAGCTTCTTTGGAATTTGGATTTTGGTATTTGGAATATTGCCCCCTAAGGCTGCCCGGATGACTTCCTCTCCCACATACGTCGTCCTGACCGGCAATCCCAATTGCGGCAAGACCACTGTATTCAACGCGCTCACGGGCTTGCGCGCCAAGGTGGGCAATTACGCGGGCGTCACGGTGGAACGCAAGGAAGGCAAGCTGCAGCATGCGCCAGCCGGGGCGAACATCCGCATCCTCGACCTGCCCGGCACGTACAGCCTCAGTCCACAATCGCTCGATGAAGAGATTGCGCGCGATGTCTTATTTGCGCGCCTGCCGGAATTGCCCCCGCCCGCGCTCGTGGTCATCGTGGTGGATGCCTCGAACCTGCAACGCAATCTCTACTTCGCCACGCAAGTCATCGAGCTGGGCCTGCCCACGATGGTGGCGCTGAACATGATGGACGTGGCGGAGGCCAATGGTTCCAACATCGATACCAACGCGCTCGCGCAGTTGCTTGGCGTGCCCGTGTTGCCGATGGCGGCCAGCTCGGCCAAAGGCATCCCCGAGCTGCGCGCGAAAATCATTTCCGCGATCGCCAAGCCTGAACCGCTGACCACGCGAAATCTCTTTCTGGAAATGGCCCCGCCACTAGCCGCCGAAGTCGGCGCGTTGAGCCACGCGCTGCCACACGCCGAGCCGGGCCACGAACAACACGCTGCCGCGGAGGCATTGCTGTTGCTGACCAGCGAACGCCGGTTGACCAATGACCGCGCGCACTATTCGGCGGACGTCGCAAAACTGGTAGAGGAGTCGCGCGCACGCCTGGATGCCTCGGGCATTGACTGGCGTGGCGCACCCATTGAAAGCCGCTACGTGCGCGTCGCCGCCATCCAGGCCACAGTCACCGCGCAGAAGATGGTCGAAGGGGAGACATTTAGCGATAAGATGGACCGCATCCTCACCCACAAATGGTGGGGCACGCTCATCTTCATCCTCATCATGGGGCTCATCTTTCAGAGCATCTTCACCTTCGCGCATTATCCGATGGATGCCATCCAGGCCTGCGTGGATTGGCTCGGAAAAACCGTCGGCCACCTGATTCCGCCCGGCGACCTCAACAGTTTGATCGTTGATGGCGCGATTGCCGGCGTCGGCGCCGTGGTGGTGTTTCTTCCGCAAATCCTGTTGCTGTTTTTGTTCATCGGCTTTTTGGAAGACACCGGTTACATGGCGCGCGCGGCGTTTCTCATGGACCGATTGATGAGCAAAGTCGGTTTGCACGGCAAAAGTTTTATTCCCATGCTCAGTTCGTATGCGTGTGCGATTCCCGGCATCATGGCCACGCGCACGATTGAGACGCCCAAGGACCGGCTCGTGACCATCCTCGTCGCGCCGCTGATGAGTTGCTCCGCGCGCCTGCCCGTGTACACGCTGCTCATCGCCGCCTGCATCCCGAACCTTAAAATCCTCGGCTTCATCAAGCTGCAAGGTCTCACGATGCTTATCATGTATCTGCTCGGCACCGTGGTCGCGCTCATCATGGCGTGGATCTTCAAAAAGACATTGCTCAAAGGCGAGACGCCCATGCTCATCATGGAATTGCCGCCCTACAAACGTCCCTTGCTGAAGATCGTGTTGCGCCACATGTGGGACCGCTCGAAATTATTTTTGCGACGCGCCGGCACCGTGATCCTCGGCATCAGCATTTTGCTGTGGTTCCTGGCGACGTATCCCAAGAGTCCGGCGATCCAAAATGATTACGCCGCGCAAAAAGAGACGATTAAACAAACCGTCACCGATGAAAAAGCGCAGACCGACGCCTTGGCCGAATTGGACAAACAGGAGGGCGGTGCGAAGTTGCGGAACAGCTTCGCCGGTCGCCTCGGCCATTTGATCGAACCCGCCATCGCGCCGCTCGGTTACGATTGGAAGATGGGCATCGGTATCGTTAGCTCCTTCGCCGCGCGCGAAGTTTTTGTGAGCACGATGTCGACCGTCTATAACGTCGGCAGCGACGATACCGAGGAAGGCACGAAGAACCTCGCCAAAACCTTGCGAGCAGAGAAACGTGCCGACGGCACGCCGGCGTATACCGTGCTCTCAGCCCTCAGCCTGATGGTGTTCTACGTGTTCGCGATGCAATGCGTCAGCACCGTGGCGGTCGTGCGCCGCGAGACCAATTCATGGAAATGGCCCCTCTTCCAATGGCTCTACATGGGCGCGCTGGCATGGGTCTTCGCCTTCGTGGTCTATCACGGCGGGCATTTGCTCGGTTGGCAGTAGCCGAGCCGTATTGCGTGTTCCGTGTTGCGTCAAGTATTCTTCGGGCGTCAATTGGCATATAGCAGCGATAGAGAGATTAGTTATAATACCCAGGTGAAATTGAGAGCCGACAAACGAGGCCGTATTTCGTGCCGTGAGTTCTTTCCGCCGGAGGCCATGTTTGAAGTGAAACGTCAGCCTGATGGCAGCGTGCTGCTAGTTGAATTAGTTGAGAAAAGGGTGCCACGGGCAAAACTAGTCCGCCGCAATGGAAGCACCTATATTGACTCTGACCGCATTATCACCAACGAGGATGTTGCCAAGGCGCTAGAGGATTTCCCGTGAGGCGTTTGCTGTAGTGGCAATAAGCGGCTTTCAACATATTCTGTAGCCGCCAACGTGAGTCGGCGCATTCTTCTTAGGCTCAAACCTGTAAAAATATTCAGCGCAGACTTACGTCTGCGACTACGAGATTCGTTGGTATTTGCGCAGCCCGGTGGACGTTAAGAGTATAAAATAATCCGCTGCGACTTCGGTTATCTTGTCGCAATCGGGGAAGCTTGATCCAATTTCTCCAAACTCATCATCGAGATAATCTGAAACCAAATATTCCTCCTGCACGCGCCATCGACCAGTTGGACGCGAAAATACTCTTTTGCCTCGAGATAGTTCAGCAATAAATGTCCTATCGGTCCTGAGAGTCCAATCACATGATAAAGCCCCGTGGCTTGCGTGCCAACGTCCGACAAATTGATGTGCTTCAATTTCCATAGAAAATCGCAACAGGCATTATTTTTCCGTTTCCGTCGCGATGACCACCATCGAATAGACGCGCATTATCGGGGGGGCGAATTTCACCTGATCTCCGGAGACCTCAAAAGGTAATGATAACGGCTTGTCAACGTCCGGCGAAAAATACGTTACCGATTTAATGTCGCCGGGGAATTGTTTCTTCACGATGACCAGGAAAGACGGCAGCGTGCGTTGCCGGTCGAAGTTCACGAAATGGACGATTGTCTCCTTGGTTTCCGGTTTGGTCAGCAGTTCGGCGGTGGTGGTCAATGGAGCGCCCGTGATGAGCGAAAGTCCATGGGGCAGGGCATTCACAATCTGGTCGTTGATCTGCTGATGATTCACCGGAAGCACCCATTGCGACGGCGACAGGCGCGGTGATTGCTGCGAACCGGCGCCGGGCTCGGGATTGTCATTGGCAGCGGTTGTTCTTCCCACTTTATCCGCGCGCTCGAAGCGTGGGAGGTAAACGATGCGGCCTTTGCCCTGGTCGCTCACGGCTGTGAATGGATTGATGTGCCGCTTCTCGCGCCAGTCGTTGTATTCACCGGTGTTATCCGTGACGACGAGCGTTCCGCCGCGTTGCACGTAGTCGAGCACGGTTTTCACCTGCGCATCGGAAACGCATTCCTGTCCGGCGAGAATCACCGCCGCATAGCGATCGAGATTGGTGAATTCTTCGTCGAAGAGCAGGTCGAAGGGGATTTTGTGCTGGATGAGCACCTGTTCCATGAGTGTGGCGGGCACATAGGTGGCGTTGATGCTATAAGCCATGCTCGGCCAATTGCGCAGCACGGCTACATCCGCGACGCTGCGGGTGCCGGTGTAGTAACGCTGAAAATAATGGCGGTAGAATTCCAGGATGGGAGTCGTGCCGGAGCGCGCGGCCATCCACGGCGACCCGGCATAACCAGTGACAGGCGATTCGTAACTGTAGGCCATGTGTTGGGCGGCGAGCAATTCATCGCCCAGCGGCGCATCGCAACTGGCCCCGATCAGCCGCGCCATCTTGTAGGAGCGGATCTGCGAGACGAGCGCGCCGGTCTTCGCATCGATGCGCGCATCGTAACCGCCGGTGTCGAAGGCGAGGATGTCCACGTGACCGGCGTAAAGCGGATGGTAGACGGCGTTCGCCCAGTAACGGTTAAAACTGTAAACGCCTTTGATGTTCATCAGCACGGCGACGTTTGGATTGAGGCTTTTAACGTAGTCGCTCAGGTCATCCGCATAATGCGCCAATGACTCACAGCGGAAGCGCGTCCATTCCTGCAGCACGGGGTCGTTCAACACCGCGAGGCTATCCGGTTGTGCTGCGCTGTCCCATTCATTGGGCACGATCCAATCCACATCCGGCAGGCCGAAGCGTCGCTGCACGGCTTCCTTCGTGGGATATTTCTGGCGCAAATAATCATGGAAGGCGGCGATACAACGGGGGCAACGGCAGGAATCCGGCTCCGGTTGCAGCATGATATTATCGAACACGATCTGGTCGGCATGCAATTCCTCCACGCCGATCTTGAGGATGCGCTTGAGATAATCGCGATAAGCCGGTTCGTTCGGACAGGCATAGTGGCGGAAGGTCTGGAGCCCGTAAGGAATCCAATGGTTGTCCTGGTTGCGCTGTTCCCAATTGCGCGCCTCGGGCAATTCGTGATAAAGCGTTTCAGTGAACATCGTCCCGCCCATGTAGAGCCCCACCTTAATGCCGTTGCGATGCAGTTCATCGGCGATGCGTTTGGATTCCACCATGTTCGTGCGTTCGTATTCGAGGCCGAATCCTTTGTAGAAATAGATCATCGCGTAGCGCACACCCGCGTCGGCCATGCGCTTGATGTTGGCCGGGTCACCCATGTGCGCGTAGTGATCCTGTTCATCGTCGTAGTGATCGCCGCGTCGCATCAGGAACTGTATCGGCTCATGGGTTTGCCAGATGATGCCCTCAATGAGAGTGCGATTAGTATTAGCGCTGCGTCGCCATCGGGTCAGGGGAGCCGTGCCTGAGTTGGACGAATCGCCAGCCGGCGCATTAGTGGCGCATAAACCTGTTTGGGCCAGCAAACAAACTGCGAAAGAAAAGGAGGCAAATTTAGTCATATCGGGTCGGGCGTCATTCTCCATGATTGCGCGCCGGAGTCTAGCTGGTTTCAGATCAGTGAGTGCTCAAGGGCGCATCCTGTGGGGGTGTTGCCCAAATCGGAATTCCCGTTTTGGATTGCGACCGGTCAACGTTCGCAGTGGGCCAGCAGTGGAAAATCATTCGCAAATTCCTGCGACCTACGTCACGACAATGTGCGGCGAGCCGGGACGGTTCGCGCTCCGGGGCTTTGGGCAACACGCCCCTGTCAGTGCCCCGGGAACGTCCGACGGGCGGGCCAGGGATCCGTAGTTGCGCGTCGGAGCGCAATCATTGGCCCTGACCTCCCGCAGTGCGAGAACTCCAAACGGGGGGCAGGGTCAGGCTACGCCCCGAATGAGAACGGAATGAGATTTTATTTGACAAACTTTGACTTTTGTGAGATTAATACTTTGTTTTGCCGAGGAATCGGCAGTGATCTTTGACAATTTTATAAGTTGCAGGTTGCAGGTTGAAAGTTGAAGGTTGGGGCCGGTAATCAGCCCGATTTTCGCCTTGGCGATGCTTCGGTGCGACAAGCATGTCGGCGGCTATGAACTGGGGCGGGGCAGGATAAGGCGGGAAAATCGGGCCAAAATGCCAGATTGGGTTGTTTTTGCGGAACTAGCACAAAATCATGAGTTTATGCACAAACAGGTTTAGGCAGCTCCAGCCAGCTCCAGCCTACTAAAGGATGAATGAATGAGAGATTGCCGAATGCCGATGCGAAGACCAGGACGGCTCGTCTCCCGCAGGGCGGAGTTGTCGGGAGTTAAACGGAGTTGTTTTTGAGGGGGAGCGCGCACGGGAGTGTCCGCCCTACCGAGGGTTCCGGGTTGCTTGTTTCTGATTCGAGGACGAGGACGAAAATGACGTTGATAACGATAAGAACGAAAAGAACCAAATGAACCAAAAGAACACCTGAAATGAAATCGAGACCGTGAGGGAATTTAGGTAAATTTAGCCAAATTTAGGTCCTTTTTTTAAGCGATTGTGACCGGCCTTAGAAATGCATTTCGACGGTGTGCCAGAAGTTCTGGGTTTAAGCGCCCGAGCACTATCATTGCCCCCGAACATCCCGTAGTGCGGTACGGAACTCCAAATCAGAGGCAGTGTCAGGATTCGTCCAGTGCTCAATGATCATAAAACCGACCGCAGGCCGAGTTTTTCCATATTCCATTGTCATTTATAAGATATTGATTTGCAATAACTTCATACTATTTGATTTAATTTATACAAATTTCGGTTTGGTGGTGTCTATCCTATGAAAGCGTGAATGGCCAACCGGCATGTGAATGGTGCGAGCAGCTCTATGAGAATAAAGCCGCGCAATTGCTGTTGTACGGTCGTGCCTTGGGTCTGAGCCACAGCGAAGCGGAGGATGTCCTGCAGGAAACCTTCATGGCGCTGATGCAAAAAGACACGCCGCCCACGCAGCCGGAACATTATTGCGTGCGGACGTATCGCAATCGCGCGTTGAACTACCGTCGCAGCCTCTGGCGGCGATTGACCCGCGAATTGGAATCAAAGCATTGGTTCGAGCGTGCCGAAGAATCGCCCCTGGAACTGGCGGCGATGCGTTGCCTGGAGAAGCTTCCACCCGAACAGCGGGAAGTTATCGTGCTCAAGATCTGGCACGCCTACACGTTTGAAGAGATTGCGGAGTTGCTCTCCGCCCCGGCCAATACGGTCGCCGGACGTTTTCGCTATGGCCTGCAAAAGATGCGGGCAGCGATGAAAGGAAAAAAAATTTATGAACGAAGTGAAATCATTGGAGACGGAGTTGCCGTCCTGGGCATTGCGCCAACCGTCGGCGAAGGTTAAGGAACGGCTCTTTGGCGCCAGCGCGCCATGCCGGGAACAGTCCACGGGCGAACGGCGTTTGCCGTTTCCGTTATGGCGCTTATTGGCGCCGGCGGCGGTCTGCCTGTTCGTGGCCATGGCGGCGTTCAACCAGCGCGAATCGCTGTTTCCGAGCGGTTCCGGGCCGATGATGGGCACCCTGGTGGCCAGTAATCAGAACGTAACAGTCAGTTCTTCGAACACTTTTGATTGGACAAACAAGCCCGATATGCCCTCTAGTGTGCGTTCACAATTAGTCCCTGGGACCAATCAATAACGCACATGGCTAACGAGAAACCCGCCAAGAAAGGGCCGGCAACAGTTGTCGCGACCCCACCCCCGCCGCCGTCGAAACCGCCGGCCCCGGTAAATCCGCCGCCGCTGTTCCGGCGCATCGACTGGTTTGCGCTTTTGGTCACCACCGCCCTGGTCTTCATCGGTTATTACCTGACGCTGGCGCCCGACCTGACTCTGGAAGATTCCGGTGAACTGGCCACGGGCTCGTTTTACGCAGGCATACCGCATCCGCCCGGCTACCCGGTCTGGACGGTCTACACCTATTTATGGACGCTGCTTCCTTTTGGAAGCGTCGCGTGGCGCGTCGCCCTGGGCGAAGCATTTTCCGGCGCGCTGGCCTGTGGTTTGTTGGCCTTCATCGTGTCGCGCGGCAGCAGTATGATGATCGAAGGCATCCCCTTGCTGAAAGATATCGAGCGCAAATGGGAGAACGCCATCTGCGTCGTGGCGGGGTTTGTGACCGGAATGCTGATGGGTTTTGACGGGTTCATGTGGAGCCAGTCGGTCATTGTCGAGGTGTATTCCTTCAGCGTGTTGTCGTTGATCGGCACGATCTTATGCCTCTTGCGGTGGGTCTATGCGCCACATCAAAGACGATATCTCTATTTCGCATTTTTCCTGTTCGGCGTTTGTTTCACCAACCATCAAACGCTCATCTGTGCCGCCGTAGGTATCGAGATCGCCATCTTGGCCGTGGATAAACGCATCGGCCGCGACCTGTTCATGGGCAACACGCTGATCTTCGTGGCCACCCTGGTATTGATCCAATTTGGCATGGTGATGAGCCTGAAAAATAACCCGTCGCTCTTCATCATGTTCAATATCGTCGGTGTTTTGTCCGCCATCACATTTATCTGGCTGACATTAACGACGCGTAAAACTGCCGATGACTGGATAGCGCTGGGCCGCGATGTTTTATTGCTGGGCTGTTTTGGTTACCTCCTAGGGCTGATCCTGTTGGCGGCTGAATTGCTGCCGCCTTTGGATACGCACGCCAGTTCGTTCACCCTGGTTCATTTCGCGGGCATCCTGTTGATCGCCGGCTGTGCCTGGCTGACGTGGATCGGACCGAAACGGCAGGACACATCTGTTTTCGGCAAGGCCTATCTTCCGCTGCTGATTTTGAGCGGCCTCTTCATTTTTTGCCTGATGGCCTTGAGCGGTGAAGGCGGGATGATGTGGGTCAAGGGCAGTTGGCAGACTTTTTGGGGATTCATGATCCCGGGAATTGCGCTGATCATCGTCAGCTTCTGGCTGACGACCCGCCGACGCGAATGCGGTTCGGACATCAAGGTGGGTGTGATCCTGGGTGTGATGTGGCTCATCGGGGCCAGCTTCTATCTTTACATGGCGGTATCCGGCATGACCTGCCCGCCGATGCAATGGGGTTATCCGCGCACAGTGGAAGGATTTTTCCACGCGTTAAGCCGCGGACAATACGGTAACACGGTCGCCGTGAATCCCGTCCGCTGGGAATTCCTTCCCAAGTTTTGGTCGCTCTTCCAGGGTATCGCGGACGAATTCAGCTGGGTCTACGTGCTCATTGCCCTTGTGCCGTTCTTCTTTTTCTTCCGGATGCAGAAGCGTGAACGCGCCTGGGTCATCGGTCTTACGGCGATCTATTTTTCGCTGGCCATTCTCCTGCTGATCCTGCTTGACCCGCAAACCGACCGGCAAAGCCGCGAACTGACCCGCGTGTTTTTCACGTCGTCGCATGTCATCGCTGCCATGTTCATCGGTTACGGCATCACGCTATTGATGGCCGTGCTGGTGGTCGCGAGGGAGGCCGTCCAACGCTGGCTGCCCTTTGTCACGCTGGCTTTTGTGGTGATGGCTGTGGATGCGGTCGTGGGCCCTGTTTTTGAGATGTACGGCACCGATATCAATTCGGAAGGCATCAAGCCGGTGGTATATGGCATTATCTTCCTGGGTGCAGCCGGCATGTTTTGGTGGCGTCATGGCATCGAACGCATCACCAACCTCATTGCTACCATCCTGATGGCATCCATTGGATTTTCCCTGGCCTGTTACGGGATATGGCAATGCGTAAAATACAAACCGCAGCTCGGTGCAAGCATCAAGGTGGTGTTCCAGGGGTTGGTTGAAAAGTTGCACCACGGTGATGCCTCCTGGGAAATCTATGGCGGTTTGTGGCTGGCGGTGGCGGTGGTGTTCAGCCTCGGATTGGTTTGGCTGGGTCGCACCAAAGTGCGCATCGGCTGGCTGCTGGGCGCCATGACCCTCATGCCGCTTTATTCAGTCATGTCACATTGGTCGGACAACGAGGAACGCGATCACTGGTTCGGTTTTTACTTCGGCCACGATATGTTCACGCCGCCGTTCACCGCGCCGGATGGAAAACTGAGCTACGACCCCAAACTTCGCGAGCAGGCCATGAAAGGGCCCAATGCCAGCCTGGTGTATCCGGAGATGACCCCCAACGCGATTCTCTTCGGCGGCACCGACCCCGGCCGTTTCTGCCCTACCTACATGATCTTCTGCGAAAGTTTCGTTCCGGCCAGTTGCAAGCCGATGGACCCGCTCTATGACCGGCGCGACGTTTATATCATCACGCAAAATGCGCTGGCGGACGGTACTTATCTGGAATACATCCGCTCGCAATATTTCCGCAGCGCGCAGATCGACCCGCCGTTCTTCTCCGAACTGGTGCGTACCGACCAGGAGAGAAAAGAAGGTTACACCAATTTCCTTTCCCAGGCGGCATTTGAGCTGCTGGATAAACCGTTCGAGGCCCATGGTGCCGCTGTCGAGAAACGCCGGCGGGCCGAAGGCGTTTATCCGCCGGTGGAGATCTATGAACCGTCACCGGAGGATTCCCAGAAGTGTTTCAATGATTATTACAGCGACGTGATGCGACGGTTCGCGCATGACCGGCAGTATCCGAATGAGCCCAAGCAGATGGAGCAGGGCGAAGGCGCCGACCTCAGCCCGGACGGCAAGCTGCAGATCAGCGGGCAGGTGTCCGTCATGGCCATCAACGGCCTGCTCACCAAGGTCATCTTCGACCACAATCCGACGAACGAATTTTTCGTGGAGGAAAGTTTTCCGCTCAAATGGATGTACCCGCACCTCACCCCGTTCGGCGTCATCATGAAGATCAATCGCGACCCGTTGCCGGAACTGACGGAGGAGATCTGCCAGCGTGATCATGCCTTCTGGAGCAAGTATTCCGACCGGCTGATCGGGAATTGGATCACCTATGACACGCCCATCAAGGACATCGCCGACTTCGCAGAAAAAGTTTACCTGAAGCGCGACTTCAGCGGTTTCACCGGCGACCGTAAATTCATCCGTGACGACCAGGCGCAAAAGGCGTTCTCCAAATTGCGCAGCTCCATCGCCGGTGTTTACGCGTGGCGCGTATTCGACCCGAACAACCGCGATCCGGTCGTGCAACAACGCATGATCAAGGAAGCTGATTTCGCTTTCAAACAGGCCTTTGCCTATTGCCCCTACAGCCCCGAGGCGGTTTACCGCTACATCAATCTGCTGGCCCTGCCACAGGTCAACCGGTTGAACGATGCGCTGTTGGTCGCCCAGACCTGCCTGAAGCTCGACCCCGGCAACGGCGCCATTATGGATGTGGTCAAGCATCTGGAAGATGCCGTGAAACAGGGCGGGGGCATCGTGGAATTGGAACAGGAAGTGAGAGACCACCCCACGAATTTCAACGCCACGTTCAAACTGGCCTCGTACTACATGCAGATGAATCAACAGGACCGCGCTTTTCAGTTGCTGGATGGTGTGGTGAATATGCCCAATGTCGATTCGTATGCGATACGCTCGGTAGTAGCGGCTTATGCCCAACTCGGCAAGGCGGACAAACTGGAGAAAGCTTTGGAACGCCTCACCGCGGTTGACCCCAGTATTCCGGAGGGCTGGTACGATCTGGCCGCACTGAAGGCGAGCTTCGGGAAAAACGCCGAATCGCTTGCGGCGTTGGGCCACGCCTTTACGCTGAGCGATGCCAGGCTGGCCGCCGACCCAACCCAGCGCAATTTGCGGGCTGAAACCGCCAAAGACCAGCGATTCGATCGGCTGCGCAGCGACCCACAGTTCGAGAAGCTCATGTCGTCCAAGTAGGCTTTTTGACGCCGGGCTGGTGGCTTTGCGAAGCTTTGATTCGCGCCCGAAAAGAGATGAAACCTTTTTCCGGGCAGAAGCTTCCAATAGTCAGGACCAGAAATGAAAATCATCTTCACGGCGTTCCATCTCGGCATCATTCTCTTTTCGGGAATCCTGGTAGCCATCACACCCGCCCAAAGCCAGGCGGTTGAGAAGAAAATCAGGATCGTCCTCATCGGCGATTCGACGATGACAGACAACGCGGGGTGGGGTCTCGGTTTCAAGCAGTTTCTCGACACCAACGAAGTGGAATTGATCAATGCCTCGCGCGGCGGGCGCAGCTCGATGAGTTACATGAAGGAAGGCCGCTGGTCGAACGCGCTGGCGCTCAAGGGCGATTATTATCTCATCCAGTTCGGCCACAACAACGAGCCCGGCAAGCCCGGCCGCTCCACCGACATGGCGACGTTCATCACCAACATGACACAATATGTGGAGGACGCGCGGGCCATCGGCGCAAAACCGATCTTGGTGACGCCGATGGTGCGCCGGCAGTGGGCGCACGGGAGCACGAACAAAATCGATTCCAGCCTCGCGCCATATGCTGTGGAAGTTCGGAAGATCGCGGCGAAGAAAAAAGTTCCGCTGGTGGAATTGCACGACCGCGCCAAGGAGCTTTGCGAATCGCTCGGCCGGGATAAATGTTGGGAGCTGTTCAGCCCCACCAAAATTGTGGACGGAACGAACGCGTTTGATAATACGCACTTGCGGGGCCCGGGCCACGTCCTGTTTGCACGATTGGTGGTGAACGAGCTTCGTAAAAAAGTGCCGAAGCTCCGACCGGTGCTGCTCAAAGAGGCGCGCGATCTGGATCCGCAAACGAGTGAATCCAAATACGACGCGGTGGTCGCTTTCGATGGTTCGGGGACCTACACGAATCTGCAGGACGCCATCGCGGCGGCGCCGGATAACGGTGCGAATGTATTTTCCATCCTGATAAAACCTGGGACTTATCAAGGCCAGTTTATCGTGCCGGAGACGAAGTCGCATGTCTGTTTTATCGGTGAAGAAACAGAGAACACGGTCCTGACCGGTTCGATGAACCAGAATGAGCCCTCGCAGGCCGGCGGCCGGCCGGTTTACAATAACGCCAGCGTTGTGATATTGGGTGACGATTTTCACGCGGACAAGGTCACCTTTCAAAACACGTCGGGCGATCACGGGCAGGCGCTGGCCCTGCGCGCGGATGGCGACCGCGCCGTATTCAAACAATGTCGCTTCCTCGGCTGGCAGGATACGATGCTCATCAACAATGGCCGCTATTATTTCACGAATTGCTACGTCGAGGGACGCGTGGATTTCATTTACGGATCGGCCGCTGCCGTTTTTGACCGCTGTGAGATCCATAGTAAGAATGGCGGCCACGTAACTGCCGCCAATACGCCACAGAACCAGCCGTTCGGCTATGTTTTCATGAATTGCCAGCTCACGGGCGACCCGAAGCCGTGGATGAGTCCTGAAGGCATACCGGTGAACACGAACAGCCCGCCAATGGCCGATTTGGGCCGTCCGTGGCGTCCTTATGCGAGTGTGACGTACTTGAATTGTGAGATGGGGGATCATATCAAGCCCGAGGGTTGGAACAATTGGCGCAATCCCGATAACGAGAAGACGGCGCGCTACGCCGAATACAATAGCACCGGACCGGGCGCCAATCCGGATGCCCGCGTGAAATGGGCGAAGCAATTGACGAAAGATGAAGCGGATAAAATCACCGTCGAGGCCGTTTTGGGCGGGAGTGATGGCTGGAATCCGACATCCCCATGACCGGTGAAAAAACTGCCACTTTGGACTTTGAACTTGAGGCGGGGGACTTTATTTTCCAGCGCCGATGAACCAACCCATCCTTCAGCTCGACCTGCCCGGAATCAAAAAGATCAAGAGCGGCAAAGTACGCGAGATGTTCGATCTCGGCGACCGCCTCTTGCTCGTGGCGAGCGACCGTATCTCCGCCTTCGACGTCATCATGCCCAACGGCATCCCACGCAAAGGTGAAGTACTCACGCAGATCTCGCATTTCTGGTTTGAGAAATTTTCCTCGCTCGTCCCCAATCATCTTTTGGCGAACGCGAACGACCCATTGCCGCATAATTTGCAACCGTTTGCGGACAAACTAGCGCGCCGCTCAATGATCGTGAAGAAAGCCAAACCCTTGGCCATCGAATGTATCGTGCGCGGATATCTCGCGGGCAGCGGCTGGAAGGAATATCAAAAGACGCAGACCGTTTGCGGCATCAAGCTGCCGGCGGGTTTGAAGGAATCCAGTGAACTTCCTGAACCTGTCTTTACGCCGTCCACTAAGGCGGAGGCCGGTCATGACGAAAATATTTCGTTCGAGCAGGCGCAGGAAATTGTCGGAAATGAATTTGCGACGCAGGCACGCGATCTCAGCTTGAAGATCTACAAAGCCGGTCGCGACTATGCCCGCCAGCGCGGCATCATCATCGCGGACACGAAATTCGAGTTTGGCGTTTTTGAGGGCAAACTCATTCTCATCGACGAGGTGTTGACGCCGGATTCTTCGCGCTTCTGGCCGGCCGATAAATACGCGCCCGGCCATGGCCAGCCGAGTTTCGATAAACAATTCGTCCGCGACTATCTCGAAACGCTAGATTGGGACAAGACCCCGCCCGGGCCGGCGTTGCCGGCTGAAATCGTCAATAATACCAGCGCCAAGTATCTGGAGGCCTATGAGCGTTTGACGGGCAAGAAGTTGTAGTGAGCCGGGATAGACAAAATACTCCCGGCTTAATTGTTTAGGAAGTTGCCTTTTGAGTCAGTCCCGCTGGCGCGGGAGAGAACCCTCACCCGCGGCTGCGCCGCACCCTCTCCCGTTTCACGGGCGGGCATAGCGGCAACTTAAAACACTACCCAGTTTTTGTCCCTAAAGCCCTGACTGCGGACATATATCTAAAAGCCGTTTTTTTTCGAAACGTTTTCAGGGTTTCGGTGTCTGTATTGTAAATACCGAAGGCTTGTGCGGCTTCGTGTTAGGGATATACACTGTCGATCACACCATGAGCACACGGAAAATCTGTCTTTGGGGCGCTCCGGTTGTCCTTCTCGCGCTGGCCGGCGCCGCTTATTACTTCTTCGTTGACCATCACCAGATCATCAAATTTGGTGATGATTCTAAAGTGACCCTCCTGGCCGTGGACTTCGGCAAAAAGCATGTCCCGCCGCCTATTAAAGCCACGAGCGGGGCCCGTCCGCGCCGCGGCAACCAGTTCACAACCACCAACGACACATTGGTCTTATGGGTGCAGCAGCAATCCGATCCCAAGGAATGGCATAACTTCGAATACTACGTGACCGATAAAGCGGGAAATTCCTGCGTGCAGGCCATGCAATACAGCGGTGGCGGCGGGCGGGGCAATGATATCGTCGGCCTGCGCGTGGATGCGTTTCCACGGCGGCAAAATAAATTTTATATCCGCGTGCAGGAAAATTCCAACGGCAACAACGAGATGGCCGAGAAAAAGTTTGTCGTCTCCAATCCCTTCCGCGGTTTGGTGACCGATTGGACACCGCAATCGCTTCCCGTGACCTCAGACGATGAGGATGTCTCCGTGACGCTCACCAAATTGGTCGCTGGCGCGCCGATGGGCTATACGCGGGGCGATACCGACACAGATGATCCCATAAACAAAGGTGTGGAAGCCACTTTCCATGTCGAACGCAATGGGGCACCGGTCAACAACTGGCAGCCGGTTTCGGTCGTCACGACTGATGCCACGGGAAATTCCATCAATGGTTACGTCAATCGCAACTCACAGCTGCATGATGACAGCACCGCGACGTATCAATGGGGACTATGGACAGATGAACCGGCGTGGAAGGTGCGGTTCGAATTTTCCCAGCAATCCGATTTTGCGTACAACGAATTGTGGACCGTACCGAACATCCCGGTCGTGGACGGCAAGCGTAATGATTTTTGGAATTATAACGCGCGCAAAGCCAGCAACAATGTGCCGGTGGCTGAGACTGACCTGAGCGGCATCCATGTGAAGATCTTTCCCGCGATCAATTTTACGGATGCGGGCAATTCACAACCGAATGGAGGACTGACCATCGAGACCGATGCGCCCAACCTCGACGGGATGCGCATGACCGTCAAAATCGCAGATGACCACGCCAATAATATTGATTTCTGGGACAGTGGCACCTGGAACAACAATAAAGTAACCACGCATCGTTACGGCATACGGGAGATGCTGGATGCGACCAACCTCACCGTCAGCGTTGCCCTGCATAAAAGCCGTTACGTGGAGTTCACGGTGAAACCGCAAAAAGCCACCACGACCGATTCGCAATGAAGAAAATTATTCTGTGGAGCATCGTTTCCCTCCCGGTCGTGGGCCTTGCCATCGGCGGGTATCTCTGGTTTAGCCGGCCGCAGGTCATCCAGTTGAGTGACGGGACCAAATTGACCCTGCTCGGCGTCGAATACGGCACCCATCACAAATATCCAACGACGAAGGTCAAAGGCGCGCACCGTAATGCGTCATCCTTTGACACAGCGGAAAAGTCAGTGGTCGTCTGGATTTTGCAGGAGCATAAAGGCAATCAATGGCCCAATTTTCAAACGCTGGTCTATGACCGCGCGGAAACGGCTTGTGTGGGAAACTGGTCCGGAAACAACGAGCAAATAAAGCCCGGCGTGGAAATCCTCGGGCTCGAGCTCCGGGCGTTTCCCCGGCGTGACAGTAAATTCATCCTGCGATTCCAGACCTGGGGTTCCGGTGGGCAAAAGATCAGCAAAGAACAATTCGTGGTGTCGAATCCGGCGCGCAGTTCGGCGCCCCAATGGACCGCGCCCGCTCCCCCGATGACACAATCCGATGGCGACCTGGATGTCACGCTCACGCGGCTGGTTTCCGGCGTGCCCGGGTTTAATGGCAACAGGACAAGCAAGGATGCCTCGACCAAAGGCGTTCTGGCGGCGTTTCATATCGAGCAGGGAGGCACCGTCGTCACCAACTGGCATCCCGTTCAGATCACATCTTCCGATGCCACCGGCAATCACATTGAAAATAACAGCACGCGCACCGGGTATGAGGACAATGGCGATCCAAACATCACCTATCAGTGGGGATTATGGCCGGCTGAAGAGGCGTGGAAGTTGAAGGTGGAGATGTCGCGAATGTCCGGTTTTGCCGACGACGAACTTTTTACCGTAACCGACCTTCCCATCCACGACGGCAGTCGCGACGAGTTATGGTCATATAACGGTCGCCGGAAGACCAATTCCGCCTTTGCGGAAGCAACGCTCAACGGCACGCATTTATTGATCTACCCGGCAGTTCAATACGCCAACCAGGGTTTTAATGATGGCCAAAAGGAACTTGGTTTTCGTATCACCACCGACCCTGATTCTTCCACCAACGGGTATCGGCTGACGTTGTTAAAAGTGACCGACGAAAAGGGCCGTGGGTTTCAAAACTCGGGCAGTAGCTGGGGTGGCGGTAATTACTCATTCCAATTTCGCAATCTCCACAACCCACAAACCCTCAATATAACACTGGCCCTGCACAAAAGCCGATTCGTTGAGTTCACGGCCAAGCCGTCCAAACAACCGTAAGGCGTTTCTTCTCAGGGCGCCAGGGCATGAAACAATTCCAAACTTCAATGTCTTAACTACAGCTAGACTCAGACATTAAAAAATAACCTTAATTTTGGGACTTATATACAAAGTTACAGCGGCGAAAAAGGGCGAAAGATGCCTAAAAACGCCGAAAATCAAGGACTTAGGAGGGCTGAATGAGGGCTAAGTTGCAGCGTCTTTTGGCGTTTCCTCGGCGGGCTTGGGGTACACTACCCAATCTGGTTCTTCATCTACGAAAAGGATACGAAGCACAATCCCCGACATTCTCCCCCATTCCAACAACTGACCTAGAAAACGCATGTTGGTGGCTAGGGGTATTAGCCAGACATTGTCGTGTATCGTTTTGGTGTCTGCGGATGATTGTGCGTTGTGTTCTACGCTGGCTGCGAATTCTTGCCATCTGCGCCTGCGGTCGTAGTTTTGAGATGATTGGGCTTCGCCAATCACAATGGCATACTTCGCGTTCGGGAAACCATTCATGCCCGTCAGGAAACACCCAAAAGGAAAGGGCGTCAAATGACAAACAATAACACTAACGGCTATTTCTTAGGCGGCTGTGGCGCGGGCGCGGGCGTAGGAGGCTTGGGGGTGAACTTCTGCGTCGGCTTATGCTGCGAACCTTTTACGACAATCCCAGCAGGAGGCGTCCTATCAATGCCACGGACGATATTGGATTTGTTATCGGGAGGAGTGCTCATATGATTGCAAACATGAACCACGAAGAATTTGAAGCCAAGTTAAAAGAGATGATTTGGACAGCCGACTGGCACCAACGTTATTACAAGAAACTGGCTGCAAGATGGGATCGGCGGGATTATTGGCTTAAAGCGACCTTAGGGACGCTTTCTATCGCTGGGGCAGCGATGGTTTCATCAGGTCACGCCAGCGTCTATGGCGCGTGGCTGGCGGCTGGGAGTGCGGCTGTATTGGGGGCTTTGCTACCCAATTATAAATGGGACGCCATGATTTCAGGACTAAAGGACGAAAGAGATGAATGGATAAGGATTTTTCAGGGTTATGAAGGTCTTCAAAGCATGTTCAAGATTTTGGAGCGGGATGAGATGTTGACACAAGAATGGCAGAAAGTGGAGGAATTAAGGAAAGCGACGGAAGCCACCGAAAGGGGCTTGCCAGAGGATGAAAAACTTCTGCTAGAAATCCAAAAAAAGGTTGAAAAATACCACGATTTAATGCCGTCAGAATAATTGATTTTTACACTTGACTACACTAAGAATCTAGTGTAACTTGATTCCAGAATGAAAACGATATTTGAGTTCAAGACGCTGACCGATTTCACGGATTATTTCAAGGATGAGGCGACATGCGTGGCGCATTTCACCGCCGCTCGTTTTCGCAACGGTCAATACTGTCCCCATTGCCGCCATGACAAAGTTTACCTGTGCGCCAACGGCAAGCGGTATCATTGCGCCAAGTGCAAACAGGACTTTACCATCCGCACTAAAACCGTTTTCGGCGAAAGCAAGTTACCCATCCGCAAATGGTACATGGCGATTTACCTCCTAGCGACAACCAGCAAGGGCATTTCTTCCGTCCAACTGGCAAAGCACGTTGGCGTCACCCAAAAGACGGGCTGGTTCATGGACCATCGCATCCGCAAGGCGATGAAACAAAACAAAGGCCAGTTGTTCGGGCCGGTTGAAGTTGATGAAACCTACGTCGGCGGATTGAAGAAAAACATGCACGCCAAGAAACAAGCAGTTTCCGGCATGGGAACGGGCGGCAAAGGCAAGACGGTCGTTTTCGGTATGCGTAGCCGCAGCGGTGAAGTCCGCGCTGAAATCGTTCGCAGCGTGGACGGCGCAACGCTGCATCCGATAATCAAACGGGACGTAGTTGCCGGTGAAACGGTTTATACCGATGACAACCGCGCTTACAATTTACTTCAAGGATTCAATCGGACGGCGGTTAATCACAGTGCAAAGATTTACGTTTGCGGCGATGCTCACACGAACGGCATTGAATCGTTTTGGGCGTTGTTCAAGCGCGGTTATCATGGCGTGTATCATCACATGAGCCGAAAGCATTTGCAGAAATACATTGATGAGTGCGCCTTCCGTTTGAATCGCAAGGGCAACCCGATGAGCAGCGTATTCGCGGACGTGGTTGCCAACGTCATGGAAACCTCCAAACTCTCTTACAACAATTTGACGAAAGGAATCGCATGAGCAGACCGAAGAAAATACACCCGCCAATCAAGGGCGGTTTTATGAACATCATCAACGCCATCGCCGACGGCAAGGGCATAACGAAGTCGCCACCGCCAAAGAACGTCGTTAAGGCGTCCACGCCGCCGAAACCGAAGAAAGTATGAGTGGAGGCAGCAGACTTTTTAAGGCGAATAAGGCTTTGCTTAAAGAAAATAAGCGTTTGCAGGCTGAATTCAGAAAAAACGCTGCTGATTTGAAAAGGCTTCTTGGTAAAATTAGAGCCGACCTGAAAAAGAAACGCAAGCCGGATTCAAATTAGGACACTACCCCTACCCCGAAATTGAGTGTAACAATGTATATAAGTCCCTTAATTTTGTTTAATTTTCCTTAATTCGTGCGTGGCCCCGATTCGATTTCAATCCTTATTATCGTCATCAACCTCATTTCCGTCCCTAACTCCAAATCCGCAGTCAGGGGATTTTTTTGGGACGAATAACCACGTATAAGTGCGAATAAGTACGTAAACCAAATCCCGACCCAACAGGTAGACTTTCCATTAGGCAGCCGGACACGGTTGCGTTGGCATAACACCGCTTTTCCCCACGCTTCTCCCACTTGTCGCGAACGCGGCCCATGCCTCTTCATGTGGACCAGTCACCAAATTTCAATTGTCAAAGAACAGCGCCGATTCCTCGGCAAAACAATTTACTTATAGCATAAAAGTAAAATATTGTCAAATATTTCTTTTCACTCAATAGGGAACCACCTCCTTTGGAACAATATCAAGGCGACCGGATGATGAAGAAGCGTTGGGCTATGTTACTGGATTGCAAATCGGTGAACAGATAATTGCCGGAGCCCGCCGGCGACTCCGTGACCGGCCCGAGGTTGGACCACTGGGAGAGCGGCAACATCATGTTGGTGGAGGCGAACACCGTGAAACTCACGCCCGTGACGTTGGTGAAATTGAGGGCGAACAATTTGCTGCCGTTGTTCACGAAGCCGCCGAGGGACGGCGGATTGGTGGCCATGGCATATTGGTATTCCGCCGCGCCAATGTCCACGTGCGGGCCGGAAACACGCATCAGGCCGCGCTGATCAATCGTAAAGATGCTGGCCGCCAGGTCACTGCCCGCATCGATCGCAGGCGAGTTGGACATCGGCGGCATGGTGGGCGTGGGGCCGCCGTAATTACTCAACGGGGCGAGGATGGGATTGCCGGATAAAAAGTTGGAGACGCCCGTAAATGTGCCGAGCACGCCGTCAAGGTTGTTGCTCACGACGATGGAATTGTTGACGACCAGCGTGCCGGAACTGGAAATGCCGCCACCGTTATTTCCTGTCAGCGTGCTCTGGTTCACCGTGAGCGTACCGGAACTGCCGATCGCACCGCCGCCATCCGCCGAGTTCACGGTGAAATTATCGAGGCGATCCGTGCCGGCCGCCGCCACAGTACCGCCGCTGGCGGAGACGGTGGAAGCGCAGACCAGCCGGATATAGACCGTCGGCGCATTGTTAAGCGCCGCAACGCCGCTCAGGTCATTGGTATAGCGGGTCGCCGAATTGGTGACCGACACGGACCAAATGTTAGGCGCCGCATTGTTCGAGACCATGTAGGTGGAACCAAACTGCGTGAAGTTGACCCCATTCGTGCTGTAAAAGAAGTTGAAGTCCCGCGGCCCGGAGCTGCTGCTGATCTGGTCCCAGCTCACGATCAATCCGCCCGGCAAATTTGTGCTCACGGAGAACTGATAGTAATCTCCGATGGCCCAGCCCGAAGAGCTGAAGGATGTTTGTGATCCATTGCCCACCGGGTCACTGTAAGTAGTTGTGCCGGCATGATGGCCCAGGGCGCTGCCGGTGCCCACTTCCGGATTAAACGGACCCGCGGTGATTGGCTGGCTCGTCTCAAATGTCCATTGCACCAATTGATTTTTAAGGGCTGTGTTTCCGGTAAAGGTGCATTCGTTGATGGCCGCAGTGCCCGCATTGAAGAAGGCTCCGCCACCACCGGCGCCCGCAAGATTTCCCAGCAGCGAGCAACGGTTCAGGGTCAGGTTGCCACCGTTGTTATAGACGCCGCCACCAATCGTTCCCGTGCCATTGGTGATGGTCAACGCGGTCAACACGTTGGTGCTGAGGTTGCCAGAAACCTCAAACACCCGTGCGCCGGGAAAGGTGGATTTGAGGATGATGCCGTTGGTGAGGGCAGAGCCGTCAATATTCAGATTTTGGCTCAATAACAGTTCACCGCCGATGAGGGAGAGGGTTTGGCCGTTCATATTGGCGGCAAAGGTGATCGTAGAACCGTTTGTAGAGTGAAAGATTGCATCCCGCAGTGTGCCCGCTCCATTATCGAGTTTATTGGTGACCAGTGTGCTGCCGTTGTATTCCACCGCGCCGATATCCGGGATTTGGATTGTGCGTTGGAAACCCCGTTGGTCAGTGGTGAAGTCGCTCAAGCCGAAAATCTTGTCGATCGCGGGCGAACCGTCGAGCGGCGGCATGGTGGGCGTAGGGCCGCCGTAATTGCCGACTGAGGCCAGTAACGGAGGAGTGGTATCGGGAACAGGGCCGGAAAAAGGGCCGAAGAAATCCTGGATAAGGTTTGCTTTAGTCAGAGTGGCGACGAAGGTAGTATTATTAACATCAGCGCCAGGGCCACCGTTAGCCGTGTTTCCGGAAACGATGGACCCGATGATGATGAGGCTGCCGGAAGAATAGATACCACCGCCACCATCGTCCGCCGAATTACCAGAAAGTGTGCTTTGGTCCAACTGCAAAGTTCCCGTACTGAAAATGGCACCGCCGCCCCCTGTCCCGGAGTCCGCATGATTCGCAGTGAAGGTGCATTCATCCACAAATAAAATTCCGGAATTATAGACGCCGCCGCCGCCAGTGTTTCCTGTATTGAAATAATTCGCATTATTCCCCATCAAGGTACAACGGTACAAGTTGAGTATGCCCGCGTTATAGATGCCGCCGCCGCCGGAACCAAAAGAATCCTGCTGGCTGCCACCGTTGGCGATGGTGAGCGCGGTCATCGTCACATGGACGCCGCTGGGCACATCGAACAGCCGGAAATTTCCGTTGCCAAAGAATTCAATCCCATTGGGCAGCGCCGAGGCATCAATGGTCACATTGGTGTTCATGACCATCGGCAGTTGGTAGACAGGGATGACTGCGCCCGACAGGTTCGGCGCGAAGGTGATGGCCGCGCCGTTAGTGACGAACAAGAGAATTTGTCGCAAGGAGCCTGGGCCAAAATCCATCGCGTTGGTGACCAATCCGCTGCTGGGAATGAACTCCGTCGCGCCGATGTCTACATGCGAACCAAACCGGCGTGGAGCACCACGCTGGTCAGTGGCAAAGAGGTTTGTGGTGGCATCGCTGCCTGCATCAACCGCAGGGGAGACGGGCAAAGGCGGCATGGTCAGCGTAAGTCCGCCATAGTTGTCCAATGGAGCGAGCTGTGGATTGGCATTGATGGGCGTGGTACCGGAATAAGTTCCCCCGACAAAACTGGTGGAGTGTTGGATGATATTCGTGCCGCCCAGGCTGACGTTGGATATCGATACAGCGATATCTGAGGCGGCAGTGAAAGTTGCGCTGTTACCGGCGACGATGGAGTTGGTAAGGAACGCAGGGCCGCCGCAGAAAATACCGCCGGCGCTTTGGAAGCCGGACGAACTATTCCCCGACACAGTACTTTGATTCAAATAGAGAGTACTGACCGTTGTGAAAATGCCGCCGGCACCTTGCGGGCCGCCTGTCTCATAATTTCCCACCACGGTACATTGGTTCAAGCTCGTCGTGCTGTGGGCGCTATAAATCCCGCCGCCGATACCAGTGGTATGATTTCCGGCAAGCGTGCATTGATTCAGCGTTAACGTACTATTATTGGCCAAAATGGCGCCACCATCGCCTGAGTTGGTATCATAATTACCGGTCAGCGTGCATTGGTTGAGGGTCAGGGTGGCACCAAAGGACAAAATACCGCCGCCCCCAACGAAGATGCCTGCCGGATTAACTCCATTGGCAATCGTAAGACCGGAAAACACCACTACCGGGCCATTGGACACACAGAAAACGCGGGATGATGCGTTGCCATTGATTTGGATGCCTGCGGGCAATGCGGTGGCATCGATAGTGAGATTATTGGTCAGGGTAAGTTGGCCTGAAGTCAGCGTGATGATCTGCCCGGCAAGGTTGGTGGCAAAGATGATCGTGGAACCGGGAACGACGATGCTGATCCATTGGCGCAAGGAGCCGGAACCGGAATCCGCATTGGTAGTGACAATGTAGGTACCCACAGCGGACTCCGTAGCACCGATGTCCACATGCAAGCCCGAGCGGCGCGGGAAGCCCCGCTGATCGGTGGCGAAAAAGTTTGTGGCGATATCGGCACCCGCATCGATCGCGGGCGAGCCGGCCACCGGCAGCATAGTCGGTGTTGGACCGCCGTAGTTATCCAATGGAGCGAGCTGTGGGTTGGCATTGATCGGCGTGGAGCCAAAGTAAGTTCCGCCGTTGGTCTGGTAGTAGTGTTGCACGATATTCGAACCGCCGAAGGTGAGGGGCGTAACGTCGGTGAGGAGGTCCGCCGGGCCATTGAAAGAAGCATTCGCCGCAACGATAGAATTCGTCAGCTTCATGCTGCCCTGGTAATTGTAGATGCCGCCTACCAGGCCCGCATTATTTGAGGACACCGTACTTTGGTTCACCACGAGAATGCCGACTTCATTGTAAATGCCGCCGCCGCGGTTCTGGCAATAATTACCGGTAATGGTGCATTGGTTCACCGTTAGCGTGCTGAAATAATTGCAAATGGCGCCGCCAGCGACGTACCCAAAGTTTCCAATCAGGGTGCATTGGTTCAACGTCATAGTGCCTGCCTCGAGAAAAATGGCGCCGCCGAGGCTACTCATCGGGGCGATCGCGTTAGTAAGTGTGAGCCCGTTTAATGTCACATTCGCAACGGAATTCAAGAATGTCTCGTGAAAGATGCGCGACATCTGATTGCCATCGATCCGGATGCCGCCAGGGAGCGCCGTGGCATCAATGGTGACGTCGTTGGTCAACAACAGTTCACCATTGGTGAGAGTGATGGTCGCGCCGGATAGGTTGGCGGCAAAGTTGATGGTGGCACCCACGGGTGCAGTCGCAACAAGTTGGCGCAAGGTGCCAGGCCCGGAGTCGGCAATGTTGGTGACTGTGAGAATGGTCGCCCTGCTGGTGAAAGCGGAGAACAGTGCCGCAATCAGCAGACAGAGTTGGCTAAAGTTGTGTTTGGTTTTCATGGCACTTATTTGATTTGTTGAAAAATGACTGCGGCTGTTTATGAATCTCAGTTCACTGTGTTTGCAGGATGAAGAACCGCTGCTTCGACGCAGGGCTCACGACGTTGGTAACGGTGATGGAAAAATCTCCGTCAGCGCTGAGTGTATTCGTCCCAACCGGAGCCCACTGGCTCAACGGCAATGACAGATTGGTACTGGCCAAAGTGTGGTAAGTCTGGCCGGACGATCCATTGACGCCGCTGAGGACTAAATTTGTCCTGCTCCAATTCACACCCACAATGGCCAGGTTGCCAGGGATGATCAGCGCGGGGCTATGTCGGTCGGTCGTGGTGCCATCACCCAGATCGCCGGAAGAATTTTGTCCCATGGCCCACAGGCTGCCATCGGATTTGAGGAAGAAGCACTGAGTCCCTTTATCCGCGATGGCCGTGACGCCGTTGGAGACGACGCATTCGGGTACGTAGCTGATATTGGTAGTCCCATCGCCCAACTGGCCATAGGTATTATCACCCATGGCCCAGAGGCTGCCATCGGACTCGAGGAAATGACTGAAGAAGTCACCGGCGGCGATGGCGACAACATTACTAGCCACGATCTGCTCGGGCAGTTTGCGCATCAACGCGACGGTGCCGTCACCCAACTGGCCGTTAAAGTTATACCCCATGCCCCACAGGCTCCCGTCTGATTTTATGAACAAACTGTGAAATCCACCGGCAGAGATTACTTTCACGTTGGAGGCCACCGTTTTCTCCGGGGAGGAAACATTATTGGTCGTCCCATCGCCCAAAGCGCCGTAAGCGTTGTATCCCATCGCCCAGAGGCTGCCGTCGGATTTCAAAAACAATGTATGGACCGTTCCTGCAGAAATCGCCGTGACGCCGCTGGCGATGATCGGGGCCGGGCTGTGCCGGTCGGTGGTGGTGCCGTCGCCCAATTGGCCGTATGCATTCCAGCCCGTCACCCACAAGGCCCCGCCCGATTTAAGAAAAACAGTATGATAAGTGCCGGCGGAAACATTGGTGACGCCGCTGGCTACGATTTTTTCAGGAATGAGTTGATCCGTCGTGCCCCCATCGCCCAATTCGCCTTGGAAGTTGTCCCCCATGGCCCACAGGCTGCCATCCGATTTCAAGAACAGGTTATGGTCCAGTCCGCTGGCGACACGAGTCACCCCAGCGGAAACTATCGGTTCGGGCAAATGGCTCTCTCGGTGGGTTCCATCGCCCAACTGTCCGTTCGAATTGTTACCCATCGTCCACAAGCTGCCGTCGGATTCCACGAACATGCCGGAAGTTTGGGCGACCGGCGGTGCATGGCGCGTTTTGACGATGAGCACCGGACTGTACCGGTTGGAAAATGTGCCATCGCCCAGTTGACCTGAAGAATTATTGCCCGTGCCCCAGAGACTGCCGTCCGAACGAATGAATACCATGTCCAACAATCCACCAGACACACTTTTCACATTATTCGTGATCAGTATGGGAGTATGACGATCAGTAGTGGTGCCATCACCCAAAGCTCCGAAGAGGTTATTGCCCATTCCCCACAAATTGCCATCGGCGGCGAGGAAGAGACTGTGCGTTAGACCTGCCGATATAGCGATGACATTGGGCGGCCCCACGGCCACTCCGGCGTGACTGTCCCCGGTTCCACCGGTACCCAACTGCCCATTATTATTCCGGCCCGTCGTGTAGAGTTGACCGGAAGCGATGTATATGCTGTGGTCCACCCCGGCGGCAATGGCACTCACTCCAATCGTAATCAACTCGGGAACATGACGGTCGGTGGTGCTGCCATCGCCCAGCTCGCCATAGGTATTATCTCCCATCGCCCAAAGGTAGTTGTTGTTATCGAGGAAGAGCGAATGGTAACCGCCGGCGGCAATGGCTATGACGCCGCTGGAAACGATCTGGATGGGAACCGGGCTTTGTGCAACCGAATTATTTCCCAGTTGGCCATGGTTGTTGAAGCCTGTGGTCCACAGGCTGCCATCGGTTTTTAAGATGAGCGTATGGGCAATGCCTACAGCTACGGCCTTTACATTGCTGGACAGGATCATCACCGGCCGATTGGTGCCGTCGGTGGTGCCATCGCCCAACTCGCCGGTGGCATTGTTGCCCATGCCCCAAAGACTGCCATCGGACTTGATGAACATGCTGAAATCTTCCCCCGCCGCTACTGAGACGACATTGCTGGCCACGATTTCCTCAGGCAGATTGGTGCTATTGGCGCCGCCATCTCCCAATTCTCCAAGGGGGTCAGAACCCATGGCCCAAAGAGTGCCATCAGATTTAACGAACAACGTGTGGTCAAAAGTGGAGACCTGGCTCACTACGACCGTAGCCTGGATATTGGCAGCCGGAACACCAAGCAATGCCGCAAATGCACATAGATATTTGGGGTGCCACTTCATATTTTATCAATCTCCAGGGTTTCCTGCCATGGCTTCCAAAAGAATTGGCCGGTGAGGGTTACAGGAAATCGCCCTGTGAGTTCCAAAGGCCAAAATATGCAGGTTTTTTGCAGCTGAAAATGTTGAATTCAATTGCCCGGAAACGGGATTCGAATTATCAATGATATGACGATGGATGACTTCCTGGAAAACCTCCCCGAAACCGGAATTTTGTCGTCCGCCCCCTCCGCCAGGCGTAGTGACGCTTTTAATACCACTCATTGGAGCATCGTCGTTGAAGCCAGCACGCACGACCTGGCAAGGGCGGCGGCGGCCCTCCATCGGCTTTGCAGCATCTACTGGTATCCCATCTATGCTTTTGTTCGCCGGCGCGGCGCGAATCACCATGAGGCGGAAGACCTGACCCAGGCATTCTTCGCGCATCTGTTGGAAAGACAGGCCTTGCAGAAAGTGCAGCAGAATAAAGGAAAGTTTCGCTCCTTTCTGCTGGCATCCCTTACCAACTACCTGAACAACGAATGGGACAAACGTCACGCTCTCAAACGTGGCGGGCAGTCACAGGTCATTTCGCTGGATGAAACTGACGCTGAAGGTCTTTACCACAGTGAACCAGCCGGCGATCTGTCCCCTGAGAAACTGTTCGACCGGCGTTGGGCGGCCATGATAGTCGAGAAAGTGCTTACGCAGTTGCGTGACGAATATCGTTCCGCCAACAACGCAGATGTCCTGGCGCGACTGGAACCTCTGTTGACGCAGGAGATCGTTCCGGGTCTGTATGCGCAACTGGGCGCCGAATTAAACGTGAATGAGGGCACGGTAAAAGTAGCGTTGCATCGCCTGCGGCGCCGGTTCGGCGAATTGTTGCGGCGCGAAGTAAGCGTCACGGTCACCGACATCGCAGCGCTGGATGAAGAGATCCGTTATCTCTTCTCCGCTCTTTCTGATTAAAAAATGTGAAGGCTGCGCGTGAGAAATCATGTAACCCCAACGATTTTCTGCTTTAGAATCTGGTAACGGACCCTTTGGAATGCCCGCCTCGAAAAAATGCCCCACCTGTGGCGCTGACTTGGTCGTTGGCGCTGCCGGTGACCATTGCCTTCGCTGTCTCTTCCAACTGGCCCTGACATTAGATGAACCTTCCGCCAAAACTCTGGATGAAACGCCACACATCGAACAGTTAGGGGACAAAATCAGCCATTACAAGTTGCTCCAGCAGATCGGTGAAGGTGGCTGCGGGGTGGTTTATCTGGCGGAACAGGAAGAACCGGTCCGCAGGTATGTCGCTCTCAAAGTCATCAAGCTGGGCATGGACACCAGAAATGTCATCGCCCGCTTCGAAGCGGAGCGCCAGGCGATGGCATTGATGGATCATCCGAACATCGCGAAAGTATTCGATGCCGGCGCCACCGCATCTGGCCGGCCTTTCTTCGTGATGGAACTGGTGCGTGGCATCAAGATCACGGAATTTTGCGACCGAAAAAAGATTTCCACCCGTGAACGATTGGATCTTTTCGTACAGGTCTGCAATGCCATTCAACATGCGCACCAGAAAGGCGTTATCCATCGAGACATCAAGCCATCCAATATTCTGGTCACCCTGAACAATGATTTGCCGCAGCCTAAAGTGATTGATTTCGGCATCGCCAAGGCCACACAGGAACCGCTCACCGATAAAACTTTGTTCACAGCGTTCGAGCAGTTCATCGGCACACCCGCATACATGAGCCCGGAGCAGGCCGAGATGAACGCAACCGGAATAGACACTCGCAGCGACATTTATTCCTTGGGAGTGTTGTTGTACGAACTGTTGACCGGCCAGACTCCCTTTGATTCCAAAGCCATGGCGCAGGCAGGCGTGGAGGGAATCCGGCGCATGATCCGTGAGCGGGAACCGCTGCGGCCCTCGGCAAAGTTAACCGAGCTGACGGCGGATGAACTCACCACCACGGCCGGGCATCGCCAGACGGAAGTGACCAGGCTGATCCATCTCGTGAAAGGCGACCTGGATTGGATCGTGATGAAGACGCTGGAGAAAGACCGCGCACGCCGGTACGAAACCGCCAATGGTCTCGCTGCGGATATCCAACATCATCTGGCTAATGAGCCGGTCATCGCCCGGCCGCCTAGCGGTGCCTACCGCCTCCAAAAGGCCATTCGCCGGAACAAAGGCGCTTTTGCCGCCGGCGCGGTCATTGTGTTGGTGTTATTGATCGGCGCAATCGTCAGCACAATGGAAGCCATACGCGCAACACGTGCGACCCGAGTGCAAAGCCAGTTGCGCCAGGAAGCTGAAGTGGCCGGCGAAGTGGCAAAGCATGATGAGCAACTGGCCCGCGCGAGTGCGATTGAAGCGCAGCGGCGTTTTTATGCCGCACAAATAAATCTCGCCAATCGGGCGTGGGAGGCGGGAGAACTTGCCCGCACCCTGGACCTGTTGGAGACGTTGCGACCGCTTCCGGGGCAGGAGGACCTGCGCGGTTTCGAGTGGTACTATTTGTGGGGGCTTTGCAATGGATCACTCTTGCATACGATCCAGGCCCATGCGGGACAGGTGCACAGTGTGGCCTTTTCACCTGATGGAGCCACGCTGTCATCGTGTGGCGAAGACGGCACTATAGGTATTTGGGATACAGCCACCGGAAACGAGAAACTTCGCCTACACCCCGAACCTCCGGGTGTAATCATGGGCGTGGCATATTCTCCCGATGGCAAGTCAATAATCGCTGGAGGACGAAACGGTTTGGTTTACATCTTCGATACGAATCGGGGCCAGTTGCGCACGACACTCTCAGGTCAGCACAGCAGGGTTTGGTCAGTAGCGGTTTCGCCGGATGGCAAAGTGGTTGCCAGCACAGGGGATTACGAAATTACTCTGTGGGAACTCGCTTCTGGCCGGATGCGAACCAATATTACTGGCATAAAAGGTGTCGTGAAAACAGGCGCTTTCGTTGATAATTCTACTTTTGCTACCGGTACTGGGTGGGGCAGCGATATTCTTGGAGTGGATTTATGGAATATTGAAAATGGGAGCCATATATCCGGATTTACATCGCCCGTAGGCATTTTTTCTCTCGCAACCGGCCCGAATGGAAAATTTCTGGTTACCGGTGGCCTCGCCCAGGTGCAATTGTATGATACTATTACCGGCCAATTAATAGGTCCCTTCAAAGGCCACCAGGGGAGCGTCCAATCGGTGGCCTTCTCGCCTGATGGAAAATTTGTACTATCCGGCAGCATCGACCGGACTCTGAGGATGTGGCCAATACCGCCCATACCGAGGACCAACGGCCCGGTGATTGGCGCACACCTTGACTCTATCTTTTCTGTTGCGATTTCCTGGGACGGAACCATGGCAGCGTCAGGGGCAAATGATGGTTCAATCAAACTATGGAACCTCGCCCGCAACCGATTCCCTGAATCGCAGCAACAGACCGTTAAGTTCCAGATGTGGGATGATAAGTTGCCACTGGTCCCCTCTAATAGCTTCCCACCCAGCGTCGCTGGAACCAGGCTGAATTCGCTATTACCTTCGCCAGACGGGAAGCGTCTGTTTGCGATTTCCACGTTTGGCTCGAAAATCTGGGATTTGACATCCGGAAATAAAATTGCTGACTGGCCGGAAGCGGTTGGGAAAGGCACGCTCTCTCCAGACGGTAAACTGCTTGCTACTGGAGGATACGATGGCAAAGTTAGTCTTTGGGAAACGGACAATGGTCAACTTTTGGCCGCCATCCAGGCGCACATTCCCTCGCTTGATTCCGGCCTAACTGTCTCGGTGGCGTTCTCGCCGGATGGACGGGTTCTCGCCACCGGTAGCGGCAAAGATTCTACTATCAGGCTTTGGGATCCGGCGGCCGCTTTGAAATCTATTGGAACGATTCCGACGCTTCCCTGTTATGGGATCAGCTCATTGGCATATTCCCACGACGGGAAAATGCTGTCCGCTGCTCTTTTGGAAGGGAAAGTTTTACTTTTGGATGCGACAGGCCGCCCGAAACAGCGGATTTCGGCAGGATACGGATATATTCTTTCAACAGTGTTCTCCCCAGACGATAAATTGTTGGCGACATCACGCGACGCAGGGGAGATAAGCTTGTGGGACACTCAAACCGGCCGATTGCGCGTTGTGCTAAAGGGGCACAGCACCAAAGTTCAGGAAGTTGCATTTTCTCCTGACGGCAGCACCCTGGCCAGCGCAAGCGATGATAGCACCCTGCGCTTGTGGGATGTTGCTACTGGCCAGGAGCGCGCCACTTTTTCAGGACCTTCCTCGGGTTTATGTGCGGTGGCTTTTTCGCCCGATGGACGCACCCTGTTTGCGGGCAACCGCAACGGCCTGGTGACCGTGCGCCGCGAAATCCAGATACCGGACGAGCAAAACCCAATTCCACCCGCGAATGTAACGGACGGGCAAATCGATGTGGATGATTACAACTTGATGGCATGGGAACTTGCCACATCCCCAGATAGCAGTTTGCGAGATGGTAACAAAGCTGTGGAATTTGCCGGGAAGACCGTTGCGGCAACGCAAAGGAAGAATCCCATGGTTTTGGACACACTGGCTGCCGCCTACGCCGAGGCTGGCCAATTCACAAACGCAGTCAGCACAGAGCAAGAGGCCGTCACTCTTCTTACTGATGACAAATTAAAAAATGATTTCAACTCGCGGTTAGTACTTTACCGATCAAACTCTCCATATCGTTCTAAGCCGTAATGGAAATGGAGGATTTTATGGCTCAATCAAAGAAGGGATTTAACGACGGTTTGATGGAGTAGTTTTTTGATCAGTCTGGTGAAGTTGAGTGGCAAGATTTCTAACTTCGCAGCCGGTTTGTTGACTTCACCATCAAACCGCCCAAACTATAGGCGTGCAAGCGCTAGTTGAGGACTTCCTGCAGTATCTCCGCCATGAACGCGGACAGGCGGAGCACACGCAGAAGACCTACGCGGCCCTGCTCGGCAAATTTACGACCTGGGCAGGCGGGCAGGGGATTGTGGACTGGAAACAGGTAGCGCTAAAACATCTCACCGCTTTCCTCGAATATGAACGCCAGCGGAAGCTGACGCATGAACCAAAGGAGTCCACTCGCCGCCTCAGCAGCGAAAGCATTTACCTGGAGGTAGCTGCCTTGCGCGCGTTTTATCGTTTTGCCGAGAATGAAAAGATGCTGCCTTCAGACGTCGCCGAACATTTATCGCTGCCCAGGAAATGGAAGCGCTTGCCCAAATCGCTCTCGAATGAAGAGATCGGGAAACTGCTGGCTCCGGAGGTTCCTGAGACGAAGAATTCGCTTTGCGACCAGGCCATCCTTGAACTGGCTTACGCTTCCGGGCTGCGCCTGGCGGAATTGAAGGATTTACGGCTGGAACATCTCCATCTGGAGGCTGGATTTATCAACGTGATCGGCAAAGGCAACAAAGAGCGCGTGGTGCCGGTCGGGAAAACAGCCATTGCGGCCATCAACCGGTATCTTGAAACGGCGCGGCCCAAGCTCGTCACGCCGAAGACGCCAGCGACTGTTTTTCTTAATAAGCGCGGTGGCGCTTTTGCGTCGGTCACGCTTTGGTCGCGCATCAAGAACCGCGTGAAACGTTCAGGCATTCCGCGCAATATCACGCCGCATATGTTGCGGCACAGTTTTGCGACGCATCTGCTGGAGCACGGGGCGGACTTGCGGGTGATCCAGGAATTGCTGGGTCATGCCAATATCAGCACTACGGAAATCTACACCCACGTCACCGGCCAGCGGTTGCGGGAGATCCACAAAAAGTTTCACCCGCGGGCGTGAGTCATTCGAAGTCGTAGATGACGACTTTCTGCACCAGCCGCTTCACAAACGATTCCAAAAACACCAGATGCTGCGGGTGCGATTGATATTCGTGTTCCGCCTGTTTGTCCGTGAAGACGATATTCAGCGCCACGGAGTAAGTCTGCTCCACGACCGGGCGATGGCTTTTCACCATTTTGCCGGCATGAAAGGAAACAATGCCCGGGATGCCTTTGAGCAGTTCGTTCGCGGCGGAAAGCAGTTCATCCGGAGCGCCGAAATTATGCGGGTCGGTCCAAAAAACAATAAGATGTGAAAACATGGGCGGGGAGTGTCATCCGCCGTGTGGCGAGACGGCAAGCGTAATAACCGCGACCTCATGCGAGGATCACTGGTCGCAAACTTTGTAGTAACGAAAAGCGAGATTGGTCGCAGCCGGGTCCGTGTAAGACATATTGCCCCCGGAAACAGCATTCGTCGCAATCGGAGTCCACAGAATCAAATCCTGGGAGGCGTAGACCACGCACGTGGGGGTGGTGATGTTCGAGGATGACAGTTGAAAGCCGGTCGATTTTTTGGAGCAGCCAGTGATTTTGTACAAGGTTTGGCTGTTCAACACGACCAGAAGAGCATTGGAACTCCAGACGGAACCGGAAGAGTTTTTTACCTGGACCTTATAATTTCCAGCCTGCCCGTTTCCTACATTGTTAAGAGTCAGGACCGCACTGGTAGCCCCATTGATTTTATCCCCATCTTTATACCACTGATAAGTCGTGGTCGTAAGGCTGACCACCACCACCGCGAAGATGGCAGTGTCTTTCTTCAGGACACTGATGCCTATAGGTTGGACAGCGATGATGGGGGGTGGCCCCAATTGTGCGTCTGCCGAAATAACAAAAAAGGCCAATAAAAGCGCTATAATTGAACGCATAACACCTATACGCTGGTTGACTATATACTTCACGCCACGTGGAGTTGAGCCATTGCTATGCCAATTTTTGGCTAGAAACGGTACGTTAACTGGACACGGAAGGTTCTGCCGGGCTGCGGGAGAGAGGGTTGGAGGTGAAAACGGGAGGCCGGATCGGAATATTTGGTATCCAAAAGATTGTAAATGCTCGCGGAGAAATCGAGGTTCTTCACCAGGTTTTCACTGAACAAGGTGAAATTGACCATGGCATATCCAGCGGTATCCGGTCCCTGCAGTGTGTTGCCCATGGTATCGGTAAAGATGGTTTTCCGGTCGCTGGTGTATTGCAATTCCAGGCTGGCGAAGATTTTTTCTTCATAGAGCGGCGCAGTGATATTTGCTTTGAGGAGATGCGCGGGCGAATCCGGCAGGCCGATGGAAGTCTGTGCGTGCGTTTGCTGGAAGGAATAGCTGGCGCGTGCTTTCCAGCCTTTGGCCCAATTAGCTTCGCCGGCCAATTCCATGCCTTTGGTCTGGGCGTTGAAATTTTGGAAGTTGCCGTTTTGGAACACGATCAAATCCTTCATGTCGTTGTAAAACCCGGAAAGCGATGAACTGACGTGCTTGCCATAGCGCTGCTCATAGACCAATTCGTAACTGGTGATCTTTTCCGGCGAAATGTTCTGGAAATTCGGGTCGCTCAATTCCAGGAAATTGGGCGCGCGAAAGGCCTGAGAGTAAATGAACTTCAGCGTGGCGCTTTCAATCGGGTTGTAGATTAGGGCGATGCGTGGATCAATCGCGGGACCAAAGGAGCCGTATTGGTCGTAACGCACGCCGGCATTGATGTGAAGGTTGGTGACCACGGCAAAATCGCCCTGCACGAAAATGCCGTAGCTCTGGCGATTGCGGTTCACATCCGTGAATACAGTGGTGCTGTCCTCCAGCCGGCGATGCTGCTCAAAGTCATCGCGATATTCGCCGCCGAACGTGATGGTGTGCACGTCCCACAGGCGTTTGGTGACCTGGACTTCCGTGCCCCACCATTGGCCGGTTTGATTTTCTTTGAAGAGAAATGGCGTGACGGGATAGTTGATGGAAAAATCACTACGATCATAATAAAGGCGTGTCATCAACTCCCAATCATGGCTGAACGTATGGTCATACTTGAGATTCACATAACCGCGTTCATCCACAGTCTTCAGACGCCAGTCGTCGAACGTGGTGGAATATTGAGCAGTCGGATTGCCTTTCTCGCGATGGTTAAAAGCGGCTTCGAGTGAGAAATCGCCGTAGGCAAGCGAGGCGAAAACGCTGCCACCAAAATCAGCATCCCGGTCATCCGCGATGCCGTTGTTTTGCGAGGGCGTATTGAATTGTTTGAAAAAGATGCGATTCTGGCCGTCGCTGTGGAAATAGGTTCCGGATAGCAACATGCTTAAACCATTCGTGAAGCTCTGGCCGTACGTGATGCGGCTTTTGACACTGTTATCCGATCCATAAGAGCCGGATACTTCCGCTCCATTCACCTGGTCAGGCCGGCGGGTGATAACATTGATCACGGCAAAAAAGGCATTGTTCCCGTAGAGCACCGCATTCGCGCCCCGAATGATTTCCACGCGGTCGATCATGTCCACATCCAAAATAAATTCCGAACCGATGTAGGCGCCGTCGGTAAGGTTGTTGTTCACGCGATGACCGTCCACCAGCAACAGGAAGCGGCTGTTGAAATCGCCCAGTCCGATGCCGCGCGCGCCGAGAAACGAATAATTGCGATCGTTCGAGACGTTGAATCCCGCCACGCTTTGCAACACATCCGCCAGCGTGCGATAGCCAAATCGTTTGATATCATCCGACGTGATGACCGTGACGGAAGCGGGCGCCTGCGTTTCCTTCTGCTCGAACTTGGAGGCCGCGTAAACCGTCGGCACCTCGATGTCCATCAGTTTCTCAAGTGACAGGTCGGCGAGGTCGCTCGAGTTGGTCGCAGCGAGATCGATTTTGGCCGCCGTGACAGGTAACGCCGCCAGAATGCATGCGATGCAGAGTGCAAAAACGTTCCCTGCTCGCGGCTTTTTTGCCGCGTGCGTGGCGTTTAGGACTGATACGTTCTTTCCCGTCATACTCCAAACCTCGAAACCGTCGTGCAAAAACCAGCGATTTCCGCACCATGTCACGCATGGTGGGGTTTTTTGCGGAAAATGGTTGGCCACAGAATTGCCTTATCGGAAAGAGAGGCTTTTAAAGCCATTTTCGGGGTAAAACGAGTATCGTACTGAGACAAGTTGTGTCCTGAAAAACGGTGACGACGGGAAGAATCGGCGGGACGAGGTGTCCGATTCTTTGTATTTTTATCGCAATAGCAAAAGCTAACAACCTGAAATATGCCTGGCTCCTGGTACTGTGCTTTTCTTTTTTCACAGTCCGGGCGCAAGATCCCGCTTTGTCTGAATACCGGCTGAAGGCGGCGTTCATCTACAATTTTGCCAAGTTCGTCGAGTGGCCTCCGGAATCGTTTGCGGACACGAATTCGCCCGTCGTCATCGGGATTGTGGGTGGCAATAAATTCGGAAATGAACTGGAGCAAACCGTCCAGAACAAGACGATCAATGGCCGCCCACTCGTCATCAAGGCCGTTAATTCTCCCGCCGAGGCCACCAACTGCCATATCCTGTTCATCAGTGATTCCGGGAAAAAGCAGTTTCCGGAAATCGTTGCGAACCTCCATAATACGCCCGTCCTTACCATTGGCGAAGCCGATTGGTTCATCGATTCCGGCGGCATCATCAACTTCGTCCGCGAGGCGAACAAGATTCGTTTCCAGATCAACGACCGGGCCGCCAAAGCGGTGGGCCTGAAGATTAGTTCCAAGCTCTTAAGCCTCGCCCTGCCTGCATCTCACTGATTTTCAACGTTTCCGTAAGTCAATTAACGGGAATGGAAATCGCTTAACACTCCCGGCGTTCGAGCCGATGGATAAAAGGAATACTATGCTACGCCGAAGCGAGACATGCTGCCCCATAAATGGACAGCTGCCGCGCCTTATTGATGTGAGCCGACGAACGTTGGGCCTTCACAGTTGTGCAGGTAGGGTGGGCAAAGCCACATAAATTAAAGGGCACGGTTCAGGTTTGAATCATGAATAAATTTCGCAACTTTCCAATCCAAAGGAAAATGCTGGCGATGACGCTGTTCATATGCGGCGCCGTCCTGGTCGTTGCCATCGCCGCACTGTTTATTTTCCAGGTCCTGAATTTCCGGTTCAACTTCCAGCGCGATACTTCCACGCTGGCCCAGATCATCGCCAACAACAGCACCGCGGCCGTCGCATTCAAGGACGATGCCGCCGCCAACGAAGTGGTGAGCTCGCTCCAGGCCAAGCCCACAGTTTTATCGGCTTCATTGGTGTTGCCGGACGGCACCTTGCTCGCGCATTTCGGGAAGGAAGAGGATTCCGCCACGCTGGCGCAATTTCCGCCGCCGGGCGTCTATCGTTACAACGGCGGCCATCTGTTGTTCACGCAACCGGTGATGAACCAGGAACAGGTGGGCACGCTTTATCTGCGCATGGATTACCGGCGCACGTTTCTGGAGTTGCTCGGTTTTTATGCGGAAGTGGTCCTGGGCATCATCGTAGTGGCCATCGCGCTGGCGATATTTCTTTCCAGCCGGTTGGTGCGCACGATCACCCAACCCGTCCTAAACCTGGCGAAGACCGCGAAGATTGTCGGCGAGCAAAAAGATTATTCCGTGCGCGCAACGGTTGATGGCCGGCAGGACGAATTGGGCCGGCTTGCGGAATCGTTCAATGAAATGCTCGGGCGCATCGAGAGCCAGGATGCCGCGCTGAGCATGTCGCAACAAAAGATGGAGGCGCTTGTCCATTCCATCGACGGCATTGTTTGGGAACGTACGCCGGAGACGTTCCGGTTCACATTCATCAGCCGCCAGAGCCAGGACATCCTTGGCTACGCGCCGCAGGCGTGGTTGGAGCAGGAAAATTTCTGGGAGGGAAAGTTGCATCCGCAGGATGCCATGAAAGCCATCCAGACCGGTCATGAGATGGCGAAAAAAGGTGAGCCATACAATTTTGAATATCGCATGGTCGCGGCGGATGGCCGGACGGTTTGGATCCGCGAATGCGGCACAGTACTGATGGAAAAAGGTCGCGCCGTCGCCATGCGTGGCATCTTCCACGATATCACGCAACACAAGCTGGACGCCGAGCAATTGGACAAGCTGAACCGGCAGTTGATCGACACCTCTCGCCACGCGGGCATGGCCGATGTCGCCACCGGGGTCCTGCACAACGTGGGCAACGTGCTCAACAGCGTGAGCGTTTCCGCGACGGTGGTGGTTGACCGGTTGCGCGCTTCGAACGTCGGCGACCTACGCCGGGCCACGAACATGATGCTGGAGCAGAATGGGCATCTCGCGGAATTTCTCACCACCCATCCCAAGGGTAAGTTGATACCAGAATTTTTGGGCACCGTTGCCGAAGACCTCGATGCCGAGCAGAAGGAATTGATCGCCGAGATGAATTCCGTGGGTGAACATATCGAACACATCAAGGAGATCGTGGCGATGCAGCAAAACTATGCCAAATTGTCAGGCGTTTTTGAAGTTCTCTCACCCATTGCGCTCGTTGAGGACACGCTGCGTTTGAATCTCGCGGCTTTCGAGCGGCATAAGATCGAGTTGGTCCGCGAATTTGATGAGACCACGCCCAACGTCTGTGTGGACCGTCACAAAGTATTGCAGATCCTCATCAACCTTTTGCGCAACGCCAAGCACGCGATGGACGATGTGAGCGAGTCGAAGCGTTTGCTCGTCATACGCGTGCGGCCGGTTTCCGCCGATAGTGTTCAGATTGTCGTGAGCGATAACGGCATCGGCATTCCGCCTGAGAACATGGTGCGCATATTCAATCACGGCTTTACGACCAAGAAAGACGGCCACGGTTTTGGGTTGCACAGCGGCGCGAACGCGGCCAAAGAAATGGGTGGTTCGTTGACCGCCCGCAGCGCCGGCACAGGTTTGGGGGCAGAATTCACATTGGAGTTACCCATCAAGGCCCCGGTTCGCGGGGAGGAATGTCCGCTCACCGAAGTGAAAGCATGAAAAGCGCTGATCTAAAGCCTAATCGCCGCGTGCTGGTCATCGATGACAATAACAGCATCCACACCGATTTCCGGAAAATCCTGTGCGGCGAGAACGAGCGCAAAGTGGCAGTCAAAAAGATACGTGCCGCGCTGTTCGATACACCTGAACCGGTGACCGACCCGAACCGGTTCGAGATGGATTCTGCTTTTCAAGGCCAGGAAGGCCTGGAGATGGTCAAAAAATCCCTCGCGGAAAACCGCCCTTACGCCATGGCTTTTGTGGATGTGCGCATGCCGCCCGGCTGGGACGGCGTAGAAACGATTGCGCGCATTTGGGAAGTGGACCCGTCTATCCAGATCGTTGTGTGTACAGCGTATTCGGATTACGCGTGGGACGATATGCGGGCCAAAGTGGGGCAACCGGATAGCATGCTGGTCCTCAAAAAGCCGTTTGATAACATCGAAGTCCGGCAGATTGCCCATGCGCTCACGAAGAAATGGTTTCTCAACCAGCAGTCAGCCCTGCAACTCGCGGAGTTGGCCGAAGATGTCGCTGAACGGACACGCGCGGAAATCACTCTGCAAAAACAATTCACTCGTCTTAGTCTGCTCAACCAGATTACTCATTCCATCTCTGACCGGCAGGACACCGAGAGCATCCTGCATGTTTTATTGCGGCAGTTGGAAGATCACCTGGACCTTGACCTGGGCGGCGTGGCGTTGTTTGATCCGCAAGCGGACACCGTCAACATCGCTGCGTTGCGCATAAAAAATCCTTTGCTCGCCGCCAAGCTGGACCTTCACGAGGGCACGGTGCTCCCGTTCGCTGATACCGGGTTGGGCCAATGCAAGCAGAGCCAGACCGTTTATCTTCCCGACACGTTAAAGTCGCCCGGGGTGATGATAGAGAAAGTGGCTGGCATCGGTGCGCGTTCCGTCGTGGCTGTCCCCATGATGGTGGATAATAGATTATTTGGCGTCATCTTGTGCGCCCGCCTCAAGCCCGATGGCTTCAACAGTGGCGATTGCGAATTTCTCCGCATGCTGAGCGAGCAGGTCGCCGTGGCCGCGCACCAAGCCCGCCTGCACGCCGAGCTCGCCCGCGCCTATAATGAATTGCGCCAGACCCAGCAGGCCGTGATGCAGCAGGAAAGGCTCACCGCCCTCGGCCAGATGGCCAGCGGCATCGCGCACGATGTCAACAACGCCCTTTCACCGGTTGTCGGCTTTGCCGATCTGATTCTCATGAGCGAGCACGGCCTGACCATCAACGGCAAACGCTACCTGAAACACATCCGTACGGCCGGCCAGGACATCGCCCACATCGTCGAACGCTTGCGTGAATTTTATCGCCGTCGTGACGAGAAGGAGTCCATGCAACAATTCAATTTCAACACGCTGGCCGAGCAGGTCGTGGATATGTTGCGCCCGCGCTGGCGTGATATGCCGCAGCAACGCGGCTTGACCGTTGAGGTGGTGACGGAACTGGCACCCGACCTGCCACGATTCGCCGGCATCGAAAGTGAGATCCGGGAAGCGATGACCAATCTCGTTTTGAATGCGGTGGATGCGCTGCCCGAAGGCGGCCGGATAACTGTTCGCACGCAGTTGCTGACCCGGGATCCCAGCGAGTCCAAATATACGAATTATATTGCGTTGGAGATTTCCGATACCGGCGTGGGGATGAGCGAAGAAACGCGCCGTCGCTGTTTGGAACCGTTCTTCTCAACCAAGGGCATGCGCGGCACGGGGCTGGGACTCGCGATGGTCTACGGTGTTACCCAACGGCACGAAGGAACCATTGAAATCCTGAGCGAAGTTGGTAAAGGAACCACGTTCCGTCTCATTCTGCCGGTTCGTAAAATGGTCTGTGTGGACAGCGAACCGCTTGATAAGGGTGGACCGGTCACGCCGATGCGCATTCTCTGCATCGACGACGAACCGCTCCTGTGTGAACTGCTTAAAGAGATATTGGAGCGCGACGGCCACACCGTGGAAACCAGCGACGGCGGCCAATCCGGGCTGAACGCTTTTCGCAAGGCGCTGTCGGATCAAAAACCATTTGATGTGGTCATCACCGACCTTGGCATGCCATATCTGGATGGACGTGAAGTGGTGAAAGTTCTCCGTGCCGAATCCCCGCGCACACCCATCGTGATGCTGACCGGCTGGGGCGCGTTCATGAAGGAAGAAGATCCTTTGCCGAAGCTGGTGGATGAACTTTTGAGCAAGCCGCCCCGTTCGGGCGAGATTCGTGATACGCTGCGCCGCGTGGTTTGCGACCGCGCCGCCCGGTTCCGAAGATTCACCCAGCCGGACATCGCTACGGTACTGAGTTAAATATTGCGGTTAAGGATTTCTTAAACGGTAGAACCGGCTCCCGGTGGGTGGCGTCACGATGATGAACTTGTCTGTTCCGTTGTCGCCCATCGTTTCGCCGGGAGCCTGCCAGTTTGGTGCTGCAAGATTGGTTGATACCTCCAGGCTCCATCCGCTGGAAGACGAAGGCCAATAGATCATGGCCGTGTTCGGGCCGGTCATTTTGATGCACAGGAGGGGTGACCCACTGGTTTGCACCATGGCAATCAAGCTCCAGAACCCACCCACGAGGGCATAATTACCGCCGGTCATTGCATTGCCGGTATCGGGTTGACCGATGGTCCCGCTGACAGTGTAACCGGCGCCGGTGCTTATGCCTCCGCCGCCCGCGATTTTATGCCAATCGATGGCATAATTCTGCGCCAGTGAGGTTTGAAAGCTCAAGGTCAGCCCCAGTAAGATAATAGATCCCGGAAGAAATTTTCTTACCGTGGCCGGATCGTGTGTTCGCTTCTTCATATTCCACCTTTTGATTATTCCGCAGCATCAATAGCTCGGCGTCATTTCAACGGTGCGGACACTGGCTACCCAGGAAACATAGGTGCTACCGGTGCCTTTCACCTGGATATCGAGGGCGCCCGCGGTGATCACTACGGTTGCTCCCCAGGTCGAGGCTGCGGCATCGGCGCCGATGGTCGTCACAGTTGGTGTGCCGATGAAGGCAACCCCACCGTTGTAATTCCGGATCGCACCCGTGATTTTGTATGCCGCTGACGTGGTTCCATTGAGGCCGCCGACGACCAGTGCGTCAAACGCCCACACGGCACCGGTGGGAACGGTCAGCATCTGCGTGCTGTTGTCCAGATACAGCGAAAAATAAACGCTACTATTCGCCTGGTTGCGCAACACATAAAGACTGGTCTGCGCATCACCCGGATTGGCAAAATCGCCGCTGGCAAAGGCAAATTGGCCGTAGTGGATGGCGGCGGCGCGTGAACCGCCCGGGATCACGGAGAATGATGCAGCATTGCTGATGGAATTATATTCACCGCCGCCGATGGCGCCATTGAGGGCATTGCTGACGATGACATTGAAATGACCGCCGCTGATTGCGCCATAATTTGCACTGCTCTGTATGTTATTGCCCGCACCTCCCGCAATCACCGCGCTGCTGGTGTTGAGTTTGATGTTGTTCCCGCTGCCACCACCAATGGTGGAACTATAATCACTGGTCTGGATAGTATTATTCAAACCTCCGGCAATCGTCGTACTATCCGCATTGGTCTGGATGGTGTTGCCACTGCCACCGCCAATGGTTCCGTTATCAACACTCTGTTGGATGGTGTTTCCTGTTCCTCCGGCAAGTGTATCGGACGTGGTATTGGTCCGGATCGTGTTCAGAACGCCGCCGCCGATAAAGGAATTGGTTGAGAACGCGCTGATGGTGTTGCTTAGCCCCCCTGCAATCGCAACGTTAATCGAGTCATTCTGGACATAATTGTGAGAGCCGCCGCCGATGATCGAATAATCGGAATTGGATTGGATGATATTAGCGGAACCACCACTGATGGTGCCGCCATTGACCCAGCCATTGATGACATTGCCCCCGCCGCCGCCGATCGACGAATAGAGGGAATAGTTTGAGATGACATTGCCCGTGCCGCCGCCGATGGTGGATTCGAATGCCCAGAGCTGGATCGAATTTCCTGATCCTCCACCGATGATGGAGTAATAGGCGTTGGTCATGATGGTATTGTGGTCGCCTCCGCCGATAACGGATTCATCCGCATTGGTCTGGATCAGGTTGAAGGCTCCGCCTCCAATGAAAGCACCATAGCAGTTGGCGGAATTGTTTGCCGACCCGCCGATCACATTGGGAATCGTGCTGCCTTTGCCGGGTTCGACCCGGAGTCCGACGGTGTTATTGACACGGAGTTGCAAGGCCTGGTTGTCCATGGTGCCGAGGAAATTGGCTCCCGCAGTCGTGCCGCTGTTACCGGTGGTCTGCCAGAAATTCGTTGCGCCCATTCCGCCCAGGGTGGCGGCGTTCGCATTCGTGATCCCACTGCCATCGCCGGTGAATTTGCCGCCTCCGGCCGAGAGTACGAAGTTGGAGGCGGAAATAGCGCCGACACTCAGGGAACCGGGGATGAACGCCTGCGACTGTTTGTCACCGATGCGGATGACGTTGGTCTCCGCCGCCGCCCCGGCATTGCCGATATAAATATTATTCGTGCCATAGAAAAGGTTATGGCCGGCCTGGTTTCCGATGGCGATGTTGAAGCTGCCATTGGTGATGCGATCCAGGGAATCCCCTCCCAGCGCGGTATTGTAATTGCCATTTGTATTGGCATATAGTGAGTTAACCCCGATCGCGGTGTTCCATTTACCCCCGACATTGGCAGTGAGTGCGAAGCCACCATCGGCAACATTGCAATCTCCGGTCTGATTATTGAGGAGGGCCTGCACTCCAATGGCATTGTTATCGCTGCCGTAGGAATCATTCACGAGCGTTTCGTCGCCCACAGCGGTGTTCCCATCGCCCTGATTATAATACATGGAATGATAGCCTACGCCGGTGTTCATGTAGGGGCTTATGAAAAATGCGTCGTAATAGCCCGCCCCGGCCCCCGCAAAGAAATTATTGTAACCGCCGGCATTTCCGACATGGACTAAGGTTTCGCCGCCTGAAAATATAATGCCCGTTGTGTTGGTTAAATACAGGTTGCCAAGGATGACAATATTACTGCTGACAAAATTTGCTTTCGCATCACGTTTCAGAATGGTGTTGGGTGTGGCCAGGCTCGTGGCGGCGTTGGCCGCGACAGTTGCGGTTGCCACACCCGCAGCTGTTTGACCGCCGACCGCTGCCACCGTTGTAGTGGTTTGTGGCCCGGTCACGTCTCCGCTCAGGTTGCCGCTGAAATTTGTCGCGGCGCCCACCGTACCGGTCAATTGGCCTGCCGGAATCATCCCGCTCAATTGTACCGTTGGCAGGGCGCCCAGCAGGTTGCTCGCGGTATTGGCGAAGATGGCAGAAGGGGTAGGGGTGATCGCCTGCAATGGGGCCAGAGTGGTATATCCGCTTACGCCATTGGAGCGCACACTAATCTCCAACCAGTAAGATGGACCGGTGAAGATGCCCGCGCCGAAATCAATGGCTACGGTGAACAGGCCGTTGCTCACTGGAACGCCATTGGTCAGCCAGGGGTTGCCAACATAGCTGCTGGGTATTGCATCGGGTGCCAGCCGGAATCGAAAATCATAAGTGCCATTGGCTCCCACGCCTCCTGAGGTCAGCCGGCCTTGATAGGTGAAAAGTGTGGATTGTGCAAATGCACAGATACTGGTGAGCAGCAGCGCTGCCGCGATGCCCAATGCGCGGAACATTCCCGATTTGGTTTTCATAGCGTTTTCCTTCTTCCCGAACTGAGTTTATGGTTTCAGATCAACCCCGTGTGATTCCCTGGAGCCGCTAAAGTAAGTAATACTAATTTTTAGTACGAAAATTAAATACTGTTTAGTGATTCTTATCTATAGACTTCTTTTGTTGGCGAGGTGTCAAGCGCTTTTCGGCCAATTCTCTCCTTTTCCGCGCGAGGATTCATGGATAGTGTGCCCACTCTATGAGCAAAACCGCATTGTTGTTCGCCGGGCAGGGCGCGCAGGTCGTGGGTATGGGCAAAGACCTCGCCGAATCCTTTCCTGCCGCCAAAACCTGGTTCGACCGCGCCAATACCGCGCTGGGTTACGACCTGCCTTCCATCTGCTTTAACGGTCCGGAGTCCGAATTGACCAAGACGGAGAATGCGCAGCCGGGCATCTTTCTGGTGAGCTGGGTCGCGTTTGAACTGCTCAAAGAACGGGTGCCGCACCTGAAATTCGAAGCCACGGCCGGTCTTTCGCTCGGGGAATTTACCGCGCTGACCGCTGCGGGAGCGATGCATTTCGAAGACGCCCTGCGCGTCGTCCGCCAGCGCGGCAAATTCATGCAGGAGGCGTGCGATACCACCCGTGGCGGCATGGCGGCCATCATCGGCCTTGACGAAGCGCCCACGCGCGAAGTCTGTGCTGAAGCTGGCGTAACGCTCGCTAACTTGAATTGCCCGGGCCAACTCGTGATTTCCGGTGCAACGGAAAATATCGCCAAAGCCTGCGAACTCGCGAAAGCCAAAGGTGCCAAGCGTGCCTTGCCGCTGACCGTCGCAGGCGCGTATCATTCTCCGCTCATGGCCAGCGCGCAACCGAAGCTCGCGGCGGAACTGGCGAAGATACATCTGCGTTCGCCGAGGGTGCCGGTCATCTCCAATGTAACGGCGCATCCACATGCGAACGATATCAACAAGCGGCTGGTAGAGCAGGTGACCTCGTCCGTGCTTTGGGAAACGTCCATGCGCTATTTGCTCTCGCAAGGTTTCACGCGCTTTATCGAACTGGGACCCGGCAGCGCGTTGAGTGGGTTCATGAAGCGCATTGATAAGACCGCGCAGATGTTGAACGTGTCCGACGTGGCCAGTCTGGAGGCGACGGTAAAGGCCCTTGCGTAAGCCGTTTTGCGTATTCCGTGCTACGTCAAGCATTGGGGGACGTTGTTCAAATACTTGACGCGGCACGCAACACGCAACACGCTTCCTCAATACTATGAGTCAACTTGCCAATCAAATCGCCGTGGTCACTGGGGCGGGACGCGGAATCGGTCGGGCCATCGCCTTGAAATTTGCCTTGGAAGGCGCAGATGTCGTTTGTCTTTCGCGCACGCCCGAAAATTCCGAGAAGGCCGCCCATGAAGTCCGGGCGCTGGGGCGCAAAGCCTGGGCGCATGCCGTGGATGTGGCGGATGCCGCCGCTGTGAATGCTGCGGCCGAGAAAATTCTCGCCGAGTGCGGCAAGGTGGACATTCTCGTCAATAACGCCGGTGTCACGCGCGACGGGCTGCTGATGCGCATGAGCGGGGACGATTGGGATGCCGTGCTGGACACGAATCTCAAGGGCGCATTCCTGGTCACCAAGGGCTTCAGCAGGGCAATGATCAAGGCGCGCACGGGCCGCATCATCAATATTTCATCCGTCATCGGTTTGATCGGCAACGCGGGCCAGGCTAATTACGCGGCGAGCAAGGCGGGATTGATCGGGTTCACGCAATCGTGCGCGCGCGAGTTTGCGTCGCGGGGCATCAACGTAAATGCCATAGCGCCAGGGTTTATCGAAACGGACATGACGGCGGAGCTAAAAGAAGAGTTGCGAGCAGAGTTGCTAACGCGAATTCCTTTGGGCATCTTTGGCACGGCGGACGACATCGCGGGTGCGGCGTTGTACCTTGCCGGGCCATCGGCGCGTTATGTCACCGGACAAGTCTTGACAGTGGACGGTGGAATGGTGATGTAATGGGCATAGGCAAAACCAGCTTTGAGGGGAGAAAAAATGAGAATCGGGGCTTGACGCCCCTTGAATCGTCCCTTAGACACACAGCCAACAATTAACCGGAGAACACCATGGCAGAGAAAACAATTGAGCAGCGCGTAAAAGACATCATCGTGGAACAACTCGGCGTCAATGCCGACCAGGTAACCCCTGAAGCCAAATTCATCGAGGATTTGGGCGCGGATTCGCTCGACATCGTGGAATTGATCATGGCGCTGGAAGAGGAATTCGGCAGCGAAATCCCCGATGAACAGGCCGAAAAACTCCTGACGGTCGGCGACGTCACCAAATACATCGAAGATACCGCCAAGTAATTCGCTTTCAAAATTTCGGGGCAGCTTGTAGTCTTACAGCTAGAGCTGCCCCGCTTCATTTATGCCGACCAACTGGAAAGAACGCCGGGTGGTGGTGACTGGCCTCGGTGTCGTCACACCCCTGGGAATTCAACTCGAAACCTTCTGGCAAAGTCTGATTGCCGGAGAATGCGGTATTGACCGGATCACTGGCTTTGATGCCAGCCCGTTTGATACCCAGATCGCCGGGGAAGTGAAGAATTTTGACCCCACGCCCGCTTTTCCTTCGCCCAAAGAAGTGCGCCGGGCGGACCTGTATTCCCAATTCGCGATCTATGCCGGGTGGCAGGCGCTGAAGGATTCCGGTTTGGACCTGGCCAAGGAGAATGGCGACGAGATCGGCGTTCTCATCGGTTCCGGCATCGGCGGTCTGCGGACGACCGCGGAACAGCACAAGATTTTGTTGGATCGCGGCCCGACCCGCGTTTCGCCCTTCACGATTCCCATGCTCATCAGCAACATGGCCGGCGGCCTGTTCTCGATGTACAACGGTTTGCGCGGGCCCAACTACGCCACCTGTTCGGCGTGTGCGACGGCCAACCACGCCATCGGCGAAGCCTGGCGCACCATCAAGATGGGCGATGCGCATACCATTTTCGCCGGCGGGGCTGAAGCCACGGTGATGCCTTTCGGTATCGGCGGTTTTTGCGCCATGAAAGCCATGAGCACGCGCAACAACGACCCCAAACACGCCTCGCGTCCGTTCGACAAGGAACGCGATGGCTTCGTGATGGGCGAAGGCGCAGGCGTTCTGGTTTTAGAAGAACTGGAACATGCCAAAAAGCGAGGCGCACACATTTACTGCGAGATCGTCGGTTACGGAAATACGGCGGACGCGCATCATTTGACCGCGCCCGCACCGGGCGGCGAAGGCGCGGCGCGTTGTATGAAGATGGCCCTGCGCCATGCTGGGCTGAACACCACGGATATTTCCTACATCAACGCCCACGGCACCTCCACGCCGCAAGGGGACGTCGCTGAAACGCAGGCCATCAAGTCGGTCTTCGGAGATTACGCGAAGAAAATCGCCGTCAGCTCCACCAAAGGCGCGACCGGCCACATGCTTGGCGCTGCCGGAGCGGTGGAGATGAGCATCTGCGCGCTGGCCATCAAGCACGGCATCGTGCCGCCGACCATCAGCTACGAGTTTCCGGACCCCGAATGTGATTTGGATTACGTGCCGAACACCGCGCGCAAGATGACCGTGAATGCGGTCATAAATAACTCGTTCGGTTTTGGCGGACACAACGCGAGTATCATTGCGAAGAAATTTGTGGGGTAAGATGAATCCAGAGACGCCAAATGGCTCTGGTTCGCGTGGAAAGTTAAAAATATTTACGGCTGTGATTGCTTTAGTGATCGCAGCCGTTTTTATTTTTGTTCTGTGTTTTTTGGTAAGGCCTCCAAAAATTATTGTCGATGCAGATGCAGGTTTCAGAATAGCGCGGCAAACGATTGATCCAGAAAAACTGCGGGCATGGGCTTTGGCCTCAATACAGCGATGGCCTAATACGAATGGCATGCAGACGATGCCCGAATCTGAAATCCCGCAATATATAAAGACTTTGTACGCTGAGCCGCCTGAAATAGTAATGGTATTTGACGACGTCGTCGATATTGAGTGGGGTAAATTTTGAATGGGTTAAAGGAATTTACTACGTTCGAGAAGGGAATTGGAAATTACAATGAACTTTTTATCTTTGATTGAGGCGAAACGCGAAGGAAAAATCCTCGCAGCGGAACAGATTCAACAAGCTATCGCGGCTTATACGGCCGGGACCGTGCCCGACTACCAGATGGCAGCGATGTTGATGGCCATCTATTTCCAGAAGCTCAATACCGCCGAGACGACTGCGCTGACACTCGCCATGCGCGATTCCGGGGATGTGCTGAAATTTCCCAAAGACAAACGGCCTATCGTGGATAAGCATTCCACGGGCGGCATCGGCGATAAGGTATCGTTGCCGCTGGCGCCGTTGCTGGCGTGCCTTGGGTTTCGTGTGCCGATGATTTCCGGTCGCGGTCTGGGCATCACGGGCGGCACGCTGGATAAGCTGGATTCGATTCCCGGGTACAAAACGCTGTTGCCAGCGGCACGGATCAGCGAACTGGTGCAAAAGGTCGGCTGTGTCATCTGTGGCCAGACGGACACCATGGTTCCGGCGGACAAAAAAATTTATGCGCTCCGTGATGCCAGCGGCACGGTGCCGAGCATCCAGCTCATCACGGCGTCCATCCTTTCCAAAAAACTGGCTGAGAGCCTCGGCGCGCTGGTGCTGGATGTGAAATTCGGCTGCGCTGCGTTCATGCAGACGAAAGCAGACGCGCAGAAGCTGGCCAAGGCGATGGTCACGCTGGGCAATCAATGTGGCGTGAACACGCGCGCGGTGTTGACGGATATGAACACGCCACTGGGCCGCGCCGCGGGTAATTGGCTGGAGGTCAAGGAGAGCGTGGACTGTTTGGATGGCAATGGGCCGGATGATCTGCGTCAACTGGTCATCGTTTTCGCAGCGCATCTGTTGCTGCAAACCGGCAAAGCCAAATCGCTTGCGGCTGCGCAGAAGCAGGCGATGGAATGCCTGGACTCCGGCGCGCCCCGCGCGAAGTGGGACGAAATGATCGTTGCGCAAGGAGCCGATTTGAGCGCCTTCAATAAAACATTGATGCGGGATTCAACGGCGCCGGTGGTCATCGATTTGCAGTCGGCGCGCGCAGGTTTTGTTTCCAAATGCGATGCGCGCATCATCGGCGAAGTGATTCGTGACATCGGCGGCGGGCGGTTGACCAAGGAATCCAGGATCAACTTTGACGTAGGCGTGGACCGCATGGCGAAACCCGGTGAACGCGTCGAGAAGGGTGGGGTGCTTTGCCGTGTGCATTTGGCCGACGGCAGTGATGCGAAGGCGGTGCTGGCACGACTGGGGAGTGCGTTTGAGGTGACCGCGAAGCGCCGCGCGCCTGCGCCGTTAATATTGGAAGTGATTCGCTAAGCTGGTTTTGATAGGGACGACGGCGCGCACGGAGTGCGCGCCCTACCATCAATTGTGCGACTACGAGGTTTTAAGGTAGGGCGGGCAGTCCTCTGCCCGCCGCAAGCGAGGTGAAGCATCCCTTTTCAAAGAGCGCTCCGAACAAAAAATCTTTTCCGTGCCCGCGCTTTCCTGATTGAATGCCTTCACATGAGAGTCCTCGTCATCGGGTCCGGCGGTCGCGAACACGCTTTGGTATGGAAGCTGGCCCAATCGCCGCACGTCACCGAGTTGTGGTGCGCACCGGGCAATGCGGGCATCGAATCCGAACATCTCAAGAACGGAAAGAAAGTCCTGTGCGTCAACATTCCCGCTGACGACCTGGAGATGTTGCTGGCCTGCGCGCAGCTCAACAAAATCAATTTTACCATCGTCGGGCCGGACAATCCGCTCGCGCTGGGCATCGTTGATCTGTTCCAGCAGAACGGCCTGCGGATTTGGGGCCCGAACAAGAAGGCCGCGCAATTTGAGTCGTCCAAAGTTTTCTCCCAGAAATTCATGGAAAAATACGGCATCCCCACGGCCGCGGGCGGAACGTTTGACAATGCCACGGCGGCAAAAAAATTCTGCGCCACGCTGGGTGGTAAATGTGTGGTAAAAGCGGACGGGCTTGCGCTCGGGAAGGGCGTGTTGATCTGTACAAATATTGCGGAAGCCAATCGCGCGGTGGATGAGATCATGGTGAGCAAGGCCTTCGGCGCGGCGGGTGCGAGGGTGGTGGTCCAGGAATTTCTGGAAGGCACGGAGATTTCCCTGCACGCGCTTTGCGATGGCAAGACGGCGAAAATTTTTCCGACGTCACAGGACCACAAGCGAGTGGGGGATGGCGATAAGGGCTTGAATACCGGTGGCATGGGGACGTATTCGCCTACGCCATTTTTGACGGACGACCAACTCACCACCGCAGCAAAGACGATCCTCGACCCATTCATGCAGGGTTGCGCGGCGGAGGGGATCGAGTATCGCGGCATCCTGTATCCCGGCATCATGCTGACGAAGTCGGGCCCGAAGGTGATTGAATTTAATGCGCGCTTTGGCGATCCGGAGGCACAGGTGTATCTCACGCGGTTGGAAAATGACCTGCTCGAACTGTTGGAGGCCAGCGCAACCGGCACCCTGGCGAAGCACAAACTGAAATGGAGTCCGCTCGCCAGTGTTTGCGTGGTGATGGCCAGTGGCGGTTATCCCGGTAATTACGCGAAGAGCAAAGTTATCGCTGGCATCGAAGCGGCGAACGCGTTGCCGCACACCAAAGTGTTTCACGCAGGCACGGCGATGAAGAATAATGAGGTCATCACGAACGGCGGACGGGTGCTGGGTGTGACGGCGCTGGGCAAGGATTTGAAAAGCGCGCAGGCTGCCGCGTACGACGCCGTCAAAAAGATCACGTTTGAGGGCGCGCAATTTCGCAGCGATATCGCGGCCAAGGGGCTTTGAACACATGACCGCCGCGCAACCATTGGTCACGGTCATCTGTCCGACCTTTAACAGCAAGGCGGCGCTGCGGTGCGCCCTGCGGAGCGTATTGAACCAGGACCTCACTGATCTTGAGGTCCGGGTGGTGGGAGATGGTTGCACGGACGGGAGCGAAGACGTCGTTGTAGCGCTCAATGATCCGCGGTTGCTGTGGTTCAACCTGCCGAAGAACACGGGCAGCCAAAGTGAGCCGAACAATGAAGGCTTGCGACGCGCGCGGGGAAAATATGTGGCCTTTATCGGGCATGATGATTTGTGGTTTCCCTGGCATTTGTCGCGGCTGGTGGAACACATCGAACAAACCGGTGCGGACCTGGTGCATGACCTGGTGGCCAACGTCGGGCGCACCGGGATTGAAGGCGCCTATGGTCCGCCCCATGGGCGCAATGGATACGCGCGTGTTTATTTTCCTACGGCATCGTGGTTGCATCGTCGGGAATTGCCGGAAGAGATCGGGTTTTGGCGGCAGCCAGACGAATTGGGTTGGGCGATCGATTTTGATTTCAGCCGCCGGGTGGCGCGGGCCGGGAAAAAGATCTCATTTTTACCGTCGCTGGGCGTGTTGAAATTTCATTCGATCATCTGGAAAACATACGCGTGGGAAGGCGAACGGCCCCAAGAGGAATATTTGCGGAATATTTTGGAAGCGCCGGGTCCGTTTAGTGAAAAGATACTTTCCGAACTGGCTGCGCACTATGCCCAAAATTCTACCGGGAGCGATAAAAAGTCATTTGGGCAGGCCTGCGAAGATGCGGGATGCGCATTCAAAGGCACAGCCAAAGCCGCGATCCGGGAATTGGTCTATCTCTACGGGGAAGAGCGATGGCCGGTGGGCCCGCTGTTGCGGCGGCGCATGAAGCGGTTGCGCCGAAAACTATTTGCCGCCCGCGGATTAGAGCGGTAGACCGTCAAAAGACGGGCTCATCTCATTTTTTGACCGCCTGAAATTTTAGAAGAAACCCCTTTCATAAAATCAAGCTGGACAAATCCCAGCTAAGATTTGTCAACTACCCGCATTACCCGGTTTTAATGCGGGTAGTTTCTTTCTTTAATCTCCGGTTTCTTTGAAGGTTTGAAAGGTAAGTGATTTAAACCATTACCGGCATATCTCACAAATGACTTTAGGCATCCACGTCAATTTCTCGCGAATGACTGTAGGCATCTACATCATGAATCAAAAATGAGATGCGTCTTCAAAAGACGGGCGCAGCCTGCCCCCACGAACATCCGACGGCTGCCCAGGAGTTCCGTGTTTATGCGGTCGAGCGCATCCTTGGTCCCGACCGTCCCGCAGTGCGGGACGGAACTCCAAACGGGGGCAGTGTCAGGATGCACCCCAAAAGACTAAAGGTTGTTTCGCTTGTTGTGGTAATCCAGGATATCGGGCAGTCTGGCGGCGGGCGCAAGCGGCGAACCAGAGCAGTCAGATCTTATGTCAACTCAGCCCAAAAGAGATGTTCAAACCGTCACTCCGGCTGGCGAACCGATCGCCCCGCTGATACATGGCGTGGTGATCCGCCGGGCGACGACGCAAACAGATGAGCGCGGAACCTTGTGCGAAATCCTGAATCCGGCGTGGCAGGTCCATCCGGCGCCGTTCACGTATGTTTATCAATTCACCATCCGTCCGGGGATGATCAAAGGCTGGCATCTGCATCAACAGCATGATGACCGGATTTTCCTGAGCCAGGGGACGGTAAAGGTCGTGCTTTACGATACCCGCAAAGATTCGCCGACGTTCGGGATGGTGAATGAGATCCACCGGTCTGAACATCACCGTGATATCATGGTCATTCCCGCTTTTGTGTATCACGCGCACCAGAATGTCGGCAACAACGACGCGCTGTTCATCAGCATGCCGACACGCGCTTACGACCATGCTTCGCCGGATGTTTACCGGTTGCCGGTGGATAACGACGTGATTCCCTACCGGTTTGAGCAGCGCATGGGCTGGTGAGGCGAAGAAATTTGGTCTGTAATTTCGTAGCGATATCGCGGCAAAAGAGTTATAAACAGAGCGTTGCAGGGGATTATGAGGGCAATGCAGGTACCGCCGGTCTTTAACTTCGCGACGGATGTGGTTGATGTTTGGGCACACAAACGTCCTTCCGCCCTGGGACTTTATTGCGTGGACGGCCAGAGCGGGTGCGAGCAAAAGTACACCTTCGCAGAACTGACCCGGCTCAGCCGACAGGCCGCGAAGGTCTTTCGCGCGCATGGCTTGCGACGCGGTGACCGTGTGCTCGTCATGCTGCCACGGATCGCGCAATGGTGGATCACCATGCTCGGTCTCACGCGCCTTGGGGTGGTGCCGATTCCCGCGCCGATGCAACTTTCCCAGCGCGATATCGCTTTTCGCCTGGAAGCGGCGGAGATCCGGGGCGTCATCACGACGGAAGAGGGCGTCGGCAAAGTGGATGGTTTTGATGGGATAAAACTATCCGTGGGTGGCGCTTCATCTGGCTGGGTGGATTTTGATGCCGAATCCAAAGTTGCCTCCGCCGAGATTTCGACCGAGCCCACCCGCAGTGACGAAACGGGCATCATCTATTTCACCAGTGCGACGACGGGCGACCCCAAGATGGTTGTCCATTCACATGCGAGTTACAGCCTGGCGCATCGGATCACGGGTGAATTGTGGTTGGATGGCAAGCCGGACGACCTGCATTGGAACGTCTCCGATCTCGGCTGGGCAAAGGCGGCCTGGTCCAGCCTGTTTGGTCCGTGGCACATGGGTTCGTGTATTTTTGCGTTCAACAGCCACGGAAAATTTGACGCGGCGCAAACGCTGGATGTCTTGACCAATTATCCCATCACGACCTGGTGCGTGCCGCCGACGGCGATGCGCTTGATGGTGCGGCAGGATTTGGGGCGGCTAAATTTTCCGCAACTGCGTCATTGCGTGACGGCGGGCGAACCGCTGAATCCGGAAGTGTTCAAAGCCTGGAAGGCGGCGACGGGCCTGGAGCTTTACGAAGGTTACGGCCAGACCGAAACGATTGTGCTGGCGGGCAATTTCCGGTCGCTGAACCGCACAGTACGCCCGGGCTCGATGGGCCAGGCCACGCCGGGGATACCGGTGATGTTAGTGGATGAGGAGCTACGAGAGGTTCCGGCGGGCAAAGAAGGGGAGATTGCCTTGCGCATGAAGCCGTCGCGACCCATCGGGTTGTTCCAGGAGTATCGCAATAATCCATCCGAGATGGCGGCGCATTTTCGGGGCGACTTATACCTGACCTGCGACCGCGCGGTGCGCGATGAGGACGGATATTTCTGGTTCGTCGGGCGGCAGGATGATGTTATCAAGAGTTCCGGTTATCGCATCGGGCCGTTCGAGGTGGAGAGCGTTTTGCTGGAACACGCGGCAGTGCTGGATGTGGCGGTGGTGGGCAAGCCGGACGAGGCGCGTGGTCAACTGGTGAAGGCATTTGTGATTTTGCGCCCGGAGGTGGTCGCCAATGAACATTTGAAGCGCGAACTGCAACACCATTGTAAAACGGCGGCCGCGCCGTACAAATACCCGCGGGAGATTGAATTTGTGCAGGAACTTCCCAAGACCATCAGCGGCAAAACGCGCCGGGTGGAATTGCGGATGAATGAAGCGGCGGTCAGAGCGGCAGGATAACGGAGGGTCGTGGTCCTCTTTCGCAACTTCTTTGACGACTTATTGTCCGAGGGTGAATCGCACCATTGAAATCTGATAAACCTATAAAGAGCCCATTTCTCTTTAGAAGATGGTCGGTCGATCAATGTCGGGCTTTCATCTGCTGCATTTTCCGATAGTCATCTTTCATGGAATCCTCATCCACAAATAGTTTCCAATCGCTGCCGATCTGCCGGAATTTGAAGGGACGTTCTTTTGCCGCGCCGGAAGCTGTTTGGATCTGGACATTGAAGATCTTGTCAGTGGCTGAAAGCGACTTCTCTGCGAGGATGTGAAAAGCAGTGAAGGTATCTTGTTTATTCTGACCCATCATCGGAAAAAGCAGGGCATCTTCGGCGGTCATGGCAAGTAACTCAGGATGGAGCCTTTTATCGGCCTCGGACATGGGGGTGGCTGCAATCATTTCCTCAATCATGCTGCGCGCGCCATCGGTCATGGAAAGGCATTGCTTGAATCGTTCGCGATCGCCGTTTATCACGGACCAGCCCAGCGTTTGCAAGGTCGCTTGCGGGGTCGCGAAGCCGGCATCAGTCCACGAAGTCCGTGGGAGATCGGTTTTGTTTTCCATCACTGGCGCAGTGGTGTTGTGACGATGGGCCAAGTATGCGCCGGTTCCAACCGCGAGTGTGGCGATGAGGGTGGCGACAAGTGTTTTTTGGAGGGTGGTCATAAGGATGATTTTTGTTGCGGAAGTTGAGGCGATAACGGCTTTTCCTCCCAGTGCCGAGGTTGAGATTGTGACAACGAGCCCGCCGGGGGCGGCCTGGACCGCATTCGTGGAGACAACAACGACCAGTGCGCCTGCGGCGATGGTGAGGCCGCGCTTGCCGAGGATGGCGCGGAGCTGGTCCACGGCGCGGCTGACGCGCTTTTGGGCGGCGTCTTCGCCGACGCCGAGTTCCAGACCGACGTCGCGGAGGGATTTGTTCTCAAAGTAGCGCAACAAGATCGCGGTGCGGTCGGGATCATCGAGTGCTGATACGGCTTCATCGAGCATGGGTTCGATGTCCTTCCAGTCGGTGAGGGTGGCGTTCATGGCGTTGATTTCGACGGCGATCTGTTCGCGCAACTGGCGTCGTGATTCGCGGCGGACCACGTCGATGGCTGTTCGCCGCGTCACCTGGTAAAGCCAGGCGGTCAAAATGGTATCGGGCTTTAGCGTGGCGGCATTGCGGGCCAGATCCGTAAAAACGGATTGCGAGACCTCCTCGGCCAACTGTGGTGAGCGGACCTGGCGCAACGCAGCGGAATAGACCAGATTCAAATGCCGGCTGACCAGTGCGGCAAAGGCATCCTGCGAATTTTGCTGAGCGTAGGACTGCAATAAATCGAGGTCAGGGGTCATTATTTGCAAGTATATCGGCGCGCCTCGGGAAAATCCGACAAGAAATATTCTTTAATCTTGCGCGCGACACATAGGTTCAAAATGATTGCCTTTATATGCCTCTGTTGACCGCACTTTTTTTCACTGCCTGTTGCCGGAAAGTAATTTGGTCGCTGGTGTTGGGATTCATACTTCTGTCAATCACCTCTTCGTACGCCAGCCCCTCGACTAATAAGGTTATCGAAGCTGCCGTGCCTGCTGAATCCATCACGCCTTCGACGAATACTGTTACGCTTCATCCCGCGCTGTTCCTGATCGGCGATTCCATCGTGAAGACCGGCAAGGGGAATGGCGATACGGGACCGTGGGGTTGGGGCTATGAACTCGCTCCGCTTTTCGATGCTTTGAAGATCCACGTTTATAACGAGGGTCTCGGCGGGCGCAGCAGTCGCGGCTACATTGAGGAAGGAGCGTGGGCCAAAATTCTGCCGCGCATCGAGCGCGGTGATTTCGTCATCCTCCATTTCGGCCATAACGACGCCAAAAATTCCGAGAACTACCCGGACCGCGTCACCGTGCCCGGGAACGGCGATGAGACACAAGAAATCGAATCGCCCGTGACGCACCAGAAGGAAACGATCCACAGCTACGGCTGGTATTTGCGCCAATACGTGAAGGACGCGCAGGCGAAGGGCGCCACGGTGATCATCTGCTCATCAGTCCCGCGCGATACGTGGATCGAGGGCAAGATCAAGCGCGGTTTTGACGGTTATGCGCAATGGGCGGCCGAGGCGGCAAAATCGAGCGGCGCATTTTTCATTAACCTGAATGATTTGGCGGCGAACCGTTACGACGCGCTCGGCCAACAGCAGGCGGCCAAATGTTTTAACGACAACCAACATACCACCAAGGCCGGAGCGCGAATAAATGCCGAATCCGTGGTGGAAGGCCTGAAGCAGTTGAAGGATTGCCCTTTGGCCGGCTACCTTGCGCCGACCGGCCCGTGATGAGGGATTGCTGGAATACTCAGAACTTTTCTTTCAATAAATCTGTCCCGACGGGTAGGGACTTCACCGCTGCAGGGCGGGGCTCGTAAAAAAAGTGAAGCACGTTTTACGGTTCCGAGAGAGGTGATCAACGGAAGATGTTGGCGGTGAAGTATTAAGCGTGATTTTTTCGATCTAAAAAAAGTGAGTGACTTCGCGACGGTCGCGATTACAAGGTGGCGGACGCGTGGTAAAATCGCGGGATGATAGAAAGTGACAAGTGGCAGGTGACGAGTGACAAGCGAGGAATTAAAATCCAAGCACCAACATCCAAGCGCCCAAAGAAGCTCCAAATACCAAGCACCAATCAATTGCGGGCGATGGGGAGACGTATGGAACGCGGCAAGTGGCGGGGAGTCAAAACGCTTACGCGAACCACGAGAAATCGAGGGTCATCGTGGAAAATCCAGTTAAAATCGTGCATTATCGTGTTTCGAATCGTGCCAGATTTCCTAAGGAATCGTGCATTATCGTGCAAAATCGTGGCAAAAATAAGGAATCCTTTTTTCGATGAATCCAGATCGGCTTAAAAGGCGATTAAAGGCACTGCGTGCATGTGTCGCGGCTTTACTTTCGCGGTTTTGCTGGCAACTTTACCGGACGATGAGACAAGGTTTTTCCTGGTTGGTTATTTTGTCGGTTACCCTGTCAACGCTTTGGCGGGGACAAGCCGCTTTGACGGATGCACATACGAACGCGATTGTGCCGAAGCTGGAGGTCATCGCGGGCGATGTGGCGTATTGCCGCATAGGCAGCGTGTCCGATGGGGTGGCGGAACAGACCCGCACCGCTTATCAGTCGATGCTGTCTTCGGCGACGAACCGGCTGAAAGGCATTGTCCTGGATCTGCGCTTTGCGGATGGGAATGATTTTGCGGCGGCGGCGGCGACGGCGGATCTGTTCACGTCCCGGGAACGCCCGCTGCTGGATTTCGGGAATGGCGTGGTGAAATCCAAGACGAAATCGGACGCCATCACCGGTCCGATCGCGATTTTGGTGAACAGCGAGACGCGCGGCGCGGCGGAAGCGCTGGCGGCGACCTTGAGCCAGGTGGACAGCGGGCTATTGATCGGCAACGCCACGGCGGGACCGACCAACGCCATGGCGGTGAAGCTGGGCGACGGGAGCGATTTGAAGCGAGTCGAGCCGGATATCCCGGTGGCGGTCAGCCTGGAAGACGAGCGTGAACGTTTTGATAATCCTTACATGGTGCGGTTGAAATCGGACCTGTCCACAAACCAGGTGGCAGCCACGAACCGCACCTGGGTGGCCATCGAGCGCATCAGCGAAGCGGACCTGGTCCGGGCCAAAAGGAACGGCATTGATATCAACAATATCGGAGACGCGGATATCACACCCGTGCGGGCCTCGGAACCGCAACCACCGACGATCCGCGATCCGGCGCTGGCCCGGGCGGTGGATTTCATCAAAGGCGTAGCGGCGCTGCATCTCTGATAAACGCGTAAAAACTATTCGGGTTGACGATTTCGCCGACAAAACTCACTTTGATACTGCCAGTTTAATGAAGACCGTCCTTTTTATCTGCACTGGAAATGTCTGCCGCAGTCCCATGGCTGAAGGGCTTTTTCGCCATGCGACGCGCGGCCGGAATTTTCGTGTGCTTTCAGCGGGACTGGGCGCGCAGGATGGCCAGGCGCCCACGCCGTATGCAGTGGACGCGATGAGCGAATTGGGCATCGATATCTCCCGACAACGCAGCCGCGCGATGACCGCCGACCTGGTGCGGCAGGCGGACCTCATCCTGTGTATGACGCACAGCCACGCGGACACGGTGCTGCTGCTGTATCCGCAGGTAGGGGACAAGACGTTTTTGCTGCGTGAGTTCGATACCACTTTGGATCCATACGAAAAAGACATCAGCGATCCGATTGGCGGCTCGTATGAGGTTTATGTAAATTGCCGCGACCAGATCGAACAGGGCATCGCCTCAGTTTTAAAATATATGGAACAACACGAAATGCTCTCCAATCAGCCGGACACGAAAGTTTCCGGGGTGGTTGATTTTGCCATCGGCGCCGACCATGGCGGATTTGACCTCAAGGAAACGCTGAAGAAATATTTATTATCCCGTGGCAAGACGCTGAAGGATTTCGGCGCGCACACCAAAGATCCGGCGGATGATTATCCGGATTTCGCGCAGCCGGCGGCGCAGGCCGTGGCGGACGGAAGCGCTGCGCATGGCCTGCTGGTGTGCACCAGCGGCGTGGGTATCTATATCGCGGCCAACAAAGTGCCCGGCGTGCGGGCCGGGCAGGCGTTCGACGAACATTCCGCGCGTTTGATGCGGCAGCATAACCACGTGAATGTGTTGTGCCTCAGCGGCGATACGGATCCCGAAATGGCGAAGAAGATTTTAGACACGTTCATCAACACGAAAGAAGAAGGCGGGCGGCATGAACGCCGGGTGAACAAGCTGGAACCGCGCATCGTGGCCCCGCAACTCCGGCTGCGCAGCGTGGATGCCATCGTGGCGGACACCATCGAGCATGAACGGCAGCGCCAGCAGCAGGGTATCGAGTTGATCGCCAGCGAGAATTTTGTGAGTCCGGCGATCATGGAAGCCCAGGGTTCGGTGCTCACGAACAAGTATGCCGAAGGTCTGCCCAAGAAGCGTTGGTACGGGGGTTGCGAAAACATCGATACGATCGAGCAACTGGCGATCGACCGCGCGAAGCGTTTGTTCGGCGCGGAACACGCAAATGTGCAGCCGCATTCCGGCAGCCAGGCGAACATGGCGGTTTATTTCGCGGTGCTGAAGCCCGGTGACAAGATGCTGACGATGGATCTGAGCCACGGCGGACACCTGACGCACGGCAACAAGGCAAATTTCTCCGGCAAATTTTACGAAATCATCCACTACGGAGTGGGCAAGGAGAGCGAGCGCATCGATTACGAACAACTGGCGACGATGGCGCGCGAACACAAGCCGCGTATGATCACGGTGGGCGCGAGTGCGTATCCGCGGATCATCGATTTCAAGCGCATGGGCGAGATCGCGCGCGAAGTCGGCGCGTATCTGCTGGCGGACATCGCGCACATCGCGGGGCTGGTGGCGGCGGGATTGCATCTCAGCCCGATGGGCCACGCTGATTTTGTGACGACGACCACGCACAAGACCTTGCGCGGGCCGCGCGGCGGTTTGATTTTATGCGGCGAAAAATACGCGAAGGAGATTGATTCAACGGTGTTCCCGGGCATCCAGGGCGGGCCGCTGGAGCACGTCATCGCGGCCAAGGCGGTTTGTTTCCACGAAGCGTTGCAGCCATCGTTCAAAACGTACCAGGAGCAGATTGTGCGCAATGCCAAAGCGCTGGCTGAAGGGATGAAGCGCAACGGCTATCGCCTGGTGAGCGGCGGCACGGACAATCATCTGATGCTGGTGGACGTGGGTGCGAAAAATCTGACGGGCAAGGATTGCCAGATCACGCTCGACGAAGCGGGCATCACGGTGAACAAGAATACGATTCCGTTCGAGACGCGCTCGCCGTTCCAGGGCAGCGGCATCCGGCTCGGCACGCCGGCGGTGACCACGCGTGGGATGAAGGAGCCGGAGATGGCGGCCATCGCGGACATGATCTCGGAAGTGCTGCTGGATCTGAAGAATACGGAGACGATCAACAAAGTGCACCAGCGCGTGCGTGAATTGACGGCGCGGTTTCCGCTGCCTTATTGAGGCGGTGGAATTTTTTCAAATGTCCTGAGTGGGCGTCATTTTTGCGCGCCTCTGCTGGCGACCCATTGCAATGCGGCCAGTTCGCCAAAGCGCATGCGGCGATTCTCATAAATGAGCATATCCTGATCGGACAGCGTTGGCATGAACGGTTGGGCCTGGCGCACCAATTCCTTGATGGCCTCCCGCTGTTGGGCGAGTTGATTGAGCTGGTCCTGGACTGTCTGGGCGGTGGCCCCGAAGGGGCTGTTGGGATTCATCGCCTCAAGCGCGAGGGTTTGGATAGACATGCCGACGAGTTGGCTGAGCAGGGTCGGATTAGCTGAAGTATCACCGTAGCGCTGACCCATATTCATAGCCATTTGCAGAGCGGCCTGGGCGGACGCCGGATCGCCGGATTGGCTGTAGGCACTCGAGAGAGCTACCAGATCGCGGCCCAATTGTTTCACTTCCACGAGCTGAGGCGCCTCCAGCCAACTCATGGCGATCCTTTCGGCTTCCGCTGCCGAATAGCCAGCCGAGAGATAGGCCTCTTCGTCATCCTGGGCACGATCGAGTGTGTAATCCTGGAACTGTTGTTTGCCGGAGGCGGCGACAAGTTCCTGCACTGCGAGATCCATCTGACCGGCTTTGATGTAGTCGCGCGCCGAGAGGTAATTCGCCAGCGCATTATTGGGATCGGCCTGCTTGAAGGCGTCCAACCAGGCGCGCCGTTGTTCGGGAGACAAGTCCTTGTTGATCGCCGCTTCGAAAGCCACTTGGGGGTCGTTGGGATATTTTTCCATGGCTTCCTTCAGCAAGGCCGGGTCGCCGCTGGTGCGATAGGCGGCCAGGAGGCTTGAGGCCTTGCGGCCATTGGCTTTGAGGTAAGCCTCGATTTGTTCAGCGGTTAATTTCGGGGCCTGGTCTTTGAACCGGGTAAACAGATTGGTGGCCGGCAAATCATCGGTCGACAATGCGTTCGGTTGGGCGCTGAAGTGCATGATGGGTGCGGGCAGATGCGGGGTGGGCGGGTGCTTGAGCAGCCGTTCATTATCTTCGGTCAACTGGGTGACCCGCTGCTGCAAGGATTCGTTTTGTTGCCGGAGCGCGATTTCGGTCTGGTGCTGGACCAAAAGCGCCACGACCAGCGCGATGACCAGAACGCCTGTTGCCAGGATGAAAGTCTTCATGCCTCAATCAGACAAGGTAAATGCCAATACAGCACGGGGAAAATCTTTGGCCGCATGGTTCAAGCCGCTACGTGCAAGCGGGAGAAGACGGCGCGGTTTCCGTTGCCTTATTGAGGCGGTGGGGCGGGCGAATGCTGCTTTTCAAAATCGTCGAAGTTGCCATCGGGTGAACTGCGCAATTCGACGTGGCCGTCCGCAAATCCATAGGCACGAATCCAATTTCCATCCGGATTCTGGCGGGGAGTTTTTGCGCGGAAGATGAGGAGGTCCGGTGTGCCTGGGCCGGTCAGGCCGGTATTCATAAATTCAAATGAATCCAGCGTGACGCCGCCCTCAAAATTTGTGGCACCGCCCAGTAAATTATTCAACTGGTCGAAATTGGTGGCGAATTGGTCTTGGTTGTCTGCGGCATACATGTGCATCGCGAGGGCTAATTGTTTGAGCGCACTCATCCGGTGGATCTGGTCGATTTGGAACTGGTCTTGCGGCGAAAGTTGTTCCGGCTGATTCTGGGTGGGGACAGACTGAACGGGAGATTGATTATTATCTGCGCGGCGCCTGGCAAGTTCGTTGGTTTGTTGGCGCAGCAGGCCGACTTGATTGCGCAAGCGGGCGAGTTCGCGGGATTGGTCGGGCGACGACTGTGGGCTTTGTGCCTGGGCCAACGAGTTGGAAAGTAATGCGTTATCGTTTTGAATTTGCTCCAGTTGTGCGCGCAGTGAATCGTTTTGCTCGCGCAGGGCGGTTTGGGTCTGATGTTGAATAAAGATCAGCGCCACGATCACGATGACGAGAACGCAAATGGCCAGGATGTATTTTCGCATGTGTAATAGACATAACCGCAAGCGATTCGGCATGCAAAAAATCTTTTGACATGGGGCGCGCGGTGCGTCAACGTGTGCCTGTAACAACCGCGAGATTTCCCTTGCCGTATTGAGCGAAACTCAGAGCATCCGAAAATAACTGTTCCAAGTTTGAACCAATCGCGGGTCCGGTCGTCTTATAAGGAGAACAGTTGCCAGCACTGAACGTTCGCTCCGACCACGGGAAAAGTTTAACAAATCATTTATGGCTCGAGTCACCACTAAGAAACCAAAATCCAAAGCCGCCAAAGCTGCCCTGGAAGCCGAAGTCATTACATCGGAAATTCCAGACGCGCCGGTCGAATCCGCTCCGGTGGAGCAGGCGGGGGATGGACAACAAAAATCCGCCGATCTGCAGCCGCCGTCCAAGCCGGTGGAACCGACGCACGAAGAGCCGGCGCAGGCCGAGCCGCGCTTTGATGACCGCCGCGGGCCGCAGCGGGACAAGATCGCCGCGTCGTTGAATATTGCCAAACTGCAGGCGATGCAGATGGGTGAATTGAACACGATGGCCAAGGAATTGGGCGTGGAGAATTTCGGCACGATGCGCAAGCACGAGGTCATCTTCAACATCCTCCAAAAAAATGCCGAGCGCGCTGGTGTGCTGTTCTCGGAAGGAGTGTTGGAGGTTTTGCCGGAGGGATTTGGTTTTCTGCGTTCGCAGAGTTTCAATTATCTGCCGTGTCCGGAAGACATCTATGTTTCGCCGTCGCAGATACGCCGGTTTGACCTGCAGACGGGCAACTTGATCGCGGGACAGATCCGTCCGCCGAAGGAGAAGGAAAAGTTTTTCGCGTTGCTCAAGGTGGAAGCCGTGGACACGGAAGACCCGGACAAGGCGAAGGAAAAAACGCATTTCGACAATCTCACGCCGCTGTTTCCCAACAAGCGTTTCATCCTGGAGACAGCCGCGGATGAATTGAGCACGCGCGTGCTGGACCTGGTCTGCCCCATCGGCAAAGGGACGCGCGGATTGATCGTCGCGCCGCCGCGCACGGGCAAAACCGTGTTGATGCAGAAAATGGCCAACGCCATTCTCAAGAACAATCCGGAAACGTATCTCTTTATTCTGTTAATCGACGAGCGCCCCGAAGAAGTGACGGACATGGAACGCACGTGCCGCGGCGCCGAAGTCATCAGCTCGACGTTTGATGAACCGCCGGAACGCCATGTGGGTGTGGCGGAGATGGTCATCGAAAAAGCCAAGCGGATGATCGAGCACAAACGGGACGTGGTCATTCTGCTGGATTCCATCACGCGCCTGGCGCGCGCTTACAACACGGTGCAGCCGCACTCCGGCAAGATTTTGTCCGGCGGTGTGGACGCGAACGCGTTGCACAAGCCCAAACGATTTTTCGGTGCGGCGCGTAACATTGAAGAAGGCGGCTCGCTCACTATCATGGCGACGGCACTGGTGGACACCGGCAGCCGCATGGACGAAGTCATCTTTGAAGAGTTCAAGGGCACGGGCAACATGGAGGTTCACCTGGACCGCGGATTGGTAGACCGCCGCATTTTCCCATCCATCAATATCGAACGCTCCGGCACGCGCAAAGAGGAATTGCTGTATCATCCGGATGAATTAAACCGCATCGTGCTGCTGCGCCGCGCCTTGACGGGCGTGCCGCCGGTGGAAGCGATGGAACTAATGCTCAGCAAACTCAAGAAGACGAAGAGCAATATCGAGTTTCTGTTGAGCGTCGGTGTGTGAACCGCGCGGTGGATTGCCGATTGCGATTTTCCCTCAGCCTAACCCTCTCCCATCCGATGGGAGAGCGAAAGCGGTTGGCCGTCTTAAAAGCTCCGGAGGCTTGCTTAACTCGACTACATAGGTTCGTTGACTAGCGGATGCGATGGGAGGATTTCTCTTCTGCGGGAGGCTGAAAATTCTCCGAGCCGGCAGTCTTTGCGCCTGAATCAGCGGTAGCCGCGGCCGGGCGCGCATCCGGGCGTAACCGGTTCGCCAGGACTTCCAGGTGCTGGATGCGGCTCTGCAACTGGACGACGGCATTGCCCAGCTGGCGCTGGCCTTGTTCGCCGGGGAAAAGCACCAACTGGCGTTGATTATGGAGTTCGGCTTCCCGCGCATCAGCCAGCGCCTGCGCTTCGGATCCGGGCACGAGTGACGAGGCGGAGAACATCGCGGTCATGCGGTTGATTGCTTTTATGGCGGTCATGTTCAGGAACAGGATGCTCAACACGAGCAGTCCTGCCAGCGCGACGACGATAGCCATTCCGATGCGGTGCTCATCCCGAACGGCTTTCAAATCCTGCGACCGTTGTCCGGCCATCATGTCGGCGATGGCGGAGATCTGCGCGAGATTGTTGCTGGAATTTTGCGCCAGCATATTGGCGATCTCCAACCGGTTGGTCTCCAGCGATTTCACCATTGCCTGCATTTGCGATTGAAAAACTGTGAGGGCCTGCAACTGGAGCGTAGACAGGCTGGACAATTCCTGATTGGCGCTGGTGGAAGTTGTGAGAGACGGGGTGTTGGTGGCATTGTCCGATTGTGCCCGCAAAGAGCCGGCGAGGAGACAGACCATCGCGACCCAAAGCAACCAGGTTGAAGAACCGATGCGCATGTGACGGTGTATGGAATAAATTGCTGAAATGATATAAGCAGTGATTTTGCCGGGGATGCAAGGAGGACTTATTCACAGAACTTCACAAAAGCTGATTGATTTCAATCGGCGGAAGGTCAACCTTTTGGCGGTTTTAATCTGAATCGCCATGCATACCACTGACATTTCCACCTGGAAGCACGAGCATAATTTCATGGAGGACACGTCCTCCGCCGAGAAGCGCACGCACAAAGTCATCGTGCTCACGGCCATCATGATGGTGGTGGAGATCACGGCGGGCACGATCTTTCATTCGATGGCGCTGTTTGCCGATGGCTGGCACATGAGCACGCATGTAGCGGCGTTCGTGCTGACGGCGCTGGCTTATTCCTTTGGGCGGCGGCACGCGAGGGATGCGCAATTCACTTTTGGGACGGGGAAGATCGGGGTGCTGGGCGGGTTCACGAGCGCGGTGATATTGTCCGGCATCGCCTTACTGATGGCAGCGGAATCGATCCACAGGCTGATCACGCCGCTGCCGATCCATTTCAAGGAAGCGATCATCATCGCCAGCGTGGGCCTGGTGGTGAACCTGGTCAGCGCCTGGATACTTAAGGATGACCCGCATCATCACCACGGTCATGGTCATGAACACGGCCACGATCATTCGCATCAGGACTTAAACATGCGCGCGGCCTACATGCACGTGCTGGCGGATGCGCTGACATCGGTGCTGGCGATAACGGCTTTGACGCTGGGTTCTCTCTTCGGCTGGGTGTGGCTGGACCCGGCGATGGGATTGGTGGGCATGCTGGTCATAATTTCGTGGGCATACATGTTGTTGCGCGATACGAGTTCAATCCTGCTGGATCGCATCCCGGCGAACACGGATCTGCCGGTGGTCATCCGTGAAGGCATTGAAGACGGTGATGCGAAGATCACCGACCTGCACATCTGGCAGGTGGGTGTGGGCAAATTTGCGGCGATCGTCAGCGTGGTGGCGCATCATCCCAAGACGCCGGAGGAATATCGGGCGGCGTTGAAGATCCATGAGGAGTTGGTGCATGTGACGGTGGAGGTGCAGAAGTGCGAGGGTTGAATTTGAAAACATCCAACATCCAATGAGGGATTAGCGCCGACTGATGTCGGCGAGCGTAAAGTCTGATTTCAAAAAAACGGAATATGTCACCCCTAGCGGGGCTAGCTTCATTCGACGCGCGAGAGGCCTTTGCCTTTGACGACTTTGCCGATGACCCAGGCCTGATGCTTTTGGGCGCGGATGAACTTCAGGATGGTGTTCGATTGCTCGACGTCGACGATGGCGACCATGCCGATGCCCATGTTGAAGACCTGGTAGAGTTCTTCTTCGGGGACGCCGCCGCGCTCGGCCAGCAGGCGGAAAATGGGCAGCATGTCCCAGGAGCCCTTGCGGATGACGACGTCGCACGTTTTGGGGAGGACGCGCGGGATGTTGTCGATGAAACCGCCGCCGGTGATGTGGGCCAAGCCGTGGACGTGTTGCGTGTTGCGTGTTGCGTCAAGTGCGTTAAAGCGTTTAATCAACTTCTGCACCAAGGGGCCGTAGCTTACGTGGACCTGCAATAGTTCCTGACCGAGCGTCAATTTTGAGCCGGGGATTTTGCTGCTGGTTTTGAGTTTGAGTTGCTCGAACAAAATTTTGCGGGCGAGGGAATAGCCGTTGGTGTGCAGGCCGCTGGATTTGATGCCGATGACGACGTCGCCGGTTTTGATGGATTTCTGGCCGTTGAGCATCCGGGATTTTTCGACGACGCCGACGATGGTGCCGCTGACGTCGTATTCGCCCTTTTGGTAGAAGCCGGGCATCTGGGCGGTTTCGCCGCCGACGAGGGCGCACTTGTTCTCGGAACAGGCGCGGGCGAAACCTTTGATGATTTCAGTGAAAACGTGCGGCTCGAGTTTGCCGGTGCCGAGGTAATCGAGGAAAAAGAGGGGTTCAGCGCCGAGCACGGCGATGTCGTTGACGCAATGGTTGACGAGGTCGGCGCCGATGGTGTCGTGCTTATCGAGCTGGAAGGCGATCTTGAGCTTGGTGCCGACGCCGTCCACGCTGCTGACGAGGATGGGCTCGTGATATTTTTTCAGGTCGAGGGCGAAGAGGCCGCCAAACCCGCCGACTTTGCCGAGGACTTCGCGGCGATGGGTGCTGGCGAGGAGCTGGGGCAGGGTGGCTTTGACCTGGTTGCCGAGATCGATGTCAACGCCGGCGGCGGCGTAGGCTTTTTGTTTCATGCGCGCGGGGAGTAAACCAGAAAAAATTTGTCGGGCGAGATGAAAATTTGCCCTCACCCTGACCCTCTCCCATCGGAGGGGAGAGGAAAAGCTTTGGCGTGATGGCTTTGGTTTGGACGATTCAATATTGTTTGGGTGCAGAGTTGTTCCTGGCTGATCGCAAAGCGTCTCGCGGATTCTGATTTACGCGATGAGGGACCAGGGATAATGAATGGTTGATGAATTTCCGATTACCCAAGAGAAGAGGATTGAAGGTTGTCAATCCCCGGAACCGACCGTTTTTCCTTTTCACAATTCTCGCGTCATTGCTTTTTGGGTTGTTGGCGTCAAATTTGGTGACGGCGCAGGCGCAAACGACAACTATTCAGGTAATCAAAAATATTGCCTTTCAAAACGACGAGCCGGCTGAGCGCGCGGATGTTTATTTGCCGGTTCGGTCGGCAACGAATGCATCTGTGCCTGCGGTCATCTGGATGCACGGCAACCACCATGACAAGGCCGATGTGCGGGAGCAGAACATCTGTACACAATTGGCAGAGGCGGGCTATGTGGCCATCAGCATCAATTACGGAAGCTGGCCGGATTCGGACGCAGGCGAGGAACATTCCCCGCGCATCCTGCAGAATATCGCCAACGCGAGAAATGCCGTCCGCTTTTTTCGCGCGCAAGCGGGGGATTATGGAATTGACCCCAAACGCATCGCCCTGTCCGGTGGTTCGGCGGGCGGCTGGCTGGCGCTGATGGCGGGACTCACGGATGGAGATCCTGCGTTCGACTCTGCGCCACCTTATCCCGGCGTATCCAGCGCGGTGAGCGCCATCGGAGATTTTTACGCGGACACGGATGCGTGGTTGAAGTCTAAAATCGCAACGAATTCCCCGCCGGTTCTGATCGTCCACGGCAAAGCTGACACCAACGTGGATTATCATGAGTCGGTTGAACTGGATCAATTGCTGGCGAACGCAGGCGTGCCGCATAAACTGGTTTTGCTGGAGAACGTCGGGCACGGTTTTGATTTTATATCGTGGCAGCAAAAGCCGTTGCCGCAGGATTTGCGCCCGCTCGTTTTGGATTTTCTGAAAGTGCATTTGGCGTCATCGGAGGCAACGACGGCTATTTCGCAAAATAGTCAGACGGCAAGTTCAACACTGGACGTGGACGTTGACAAATTTGGAATCCAGAAAATCTATGCTGATGCTTCACAACCAGCGAACAATTGGACATTCAATGGGAATACCAATGACCCGCGCTTTATGGAACAAAAGGTTGTCAAAGTGGCAGACGGCTGGTTCAAGCCCCAAGAGGAAACCGAAATGAGAGTCGAAGTGTTGAGCGATCCATCGGCGACCGAAAAGAAAATTGAGACATTCGATGTGGGCAAAGTGTTGGCCAAAGGTTATTTGTTCAAACCGCCAAACAGCCCGGACGGAAAGGGTGACTTCCTCAACATTGAACAAACATGGCGCTTTAAAGTGGTAAAAACCGGCGCGGGCACGAGAGGGGGGCCGGCCCATATCGAATTGGTTCCCGGAGGCTACCAGCAGAATTCAAGCAAAAGTATGGCCGGCAAAGACAAAGCAGTTCCGGTAAGTTGCGAATCCATGAGCTACCATTTCAACATTTATCCGCTCACTGGCCGGGTTAAATTTGAGAAAGACAGTGACCACATAACAGGTTACACAAAATCTGACCCGCAAAATGAACATGCGGTGCCAAGATTTGACAACGGTCAAATTGTTATTCAGAAAGCGGTTTTGTATCGGACCGCAAAAGGCATGAAGCTGGAGTCGTATCTAGACATGAGTGGCCGTGGAAATAATTTCCAGAAAGTTCTGGAGTTTGAAGACATCGGCCAATGGGGACCGACCGAAGGAGGCAATGCCGAATGCCATTGCCCCGAGAACGTCGTTCTATCAATGGCGCGCATGGCGATCGGATTCCGTTGCGACAACATGGTGGACTTTGAATTCAGAGATATGTCTATTAGATCAATTAACCCATCAAGGCCAATTCATCATCCGTGAAAAAGAAAATCGCTCTTCTGGTATTGTCTTTTTTTGCAATCAACGGCGCGGATTCACAAGATGACCCACTGGCGCATCTTCGCCTGAATCATCCGCGATTACTGTTCACAGACGAACAGCTCGTAGCGGCTGTCGCAGAGGCAAAAACAGACCCATTGCGCGCCGAGTTGAACAAACACATCATCGCGACGGCGGGGTTAATCCTTACCGCGCAAGCCATCCGGCAGAACACCAATGACAAGACCGTGCATGAGCAGGAGCGTTATGCCGTCTATTACATCCTGACCGAGGCGATGGCCTATCGCCTCACCGGCGACGAACGATTTTTTAATCGTGCGAAGAGTGATTTGTTCACCGTGGCCGCTTTTCCGGATTGGTTTCAGAACGAAGACCTCGCCGAAGGAGAAATGAGTTTTGCCGTGGCCATCGGTTACGATTGGCTGTATGGAAAATTGACGCCAGACGAACGCGCCATCATCAAAAAGGCGCTAAAGGACAAATCGCTTTTGTTCGCCGATGATTCTTACAGCCATCGCGCTGCGTGGACTGGCAACAATGGCAACCATGGTCAGGTTTGCAACGCTGGACTTGTTAGTGCAGCCCTTGTTCTCGCCGATGAAGAACCTGATTTGGCGCGTCGCATCATCGCCGGCGCTCGCGCTTCCCTGCGCGTTCCGCTGGCTGGCTATGCGCCCGATGGTTCGTATCCCGAAGGTCCGGGCTACTGGACATATGGCACGACTTACTCGGCCATCATGTTCGCCGAACTCGAAAGCGCGCTGGGCACGGATTTAGGTTATGGAGCAACGCCCGGATTTTCCAACACGGTGAATTTCTACGAAGCGGTGGAAGGGCCGTTCGACTTGATTTTCAATTATCAGGATTCTGCGGACGTCTTGCAAAATTCTCCGGTGCGGGCGTGGCTGGCAAAAAAATTTAATTCGCCGTTCGCTTTGCAGCACACGCGCCAATTGCTGGCGGATTTCCTGCAAAAAAATTCAACCGTGCCGTTTGATCGTGCGATCCAAAGCACGGTCGTAAATCGTTTCTTTGCGTTGCACGAAGCATGGTTCCCTGACAAACCAGCCGGCAGCTTCACCAATCCGCCGCTGGATTCTCATTTTCGAGGCATCGCGGACATCGCCACTTTCCGCAGCTCGTGGAATGATACCAATGCGATTTTTGTCGGATTCAAGGCCGGCGACAATAGACGTCATCACACTCACCTGGATTTGGGTTCGTTTGTCCTCGACGCTGACAGCCAGCGGTGGGCGATGGATTTTGGCGGCGACAACGATCAAGGCATTTACACGTTGCCGGGCTATTTCGATTACAAAGTGCAACGCTGGACTTATTTCCGCGCGAACAATCACAGCCACAACACCGTCACGCCCGGCGACGCATTGCAGAATCGAAATGTCGTGGTGCCTATTACAAGATTCGGCAGCGGGCTGACAAACAGTTTCGCCATTGCCGATTTAACGCCAGCTTACTCGAATGAAGTCACAAGCTTGCGACGGGGGATCGCGCTGCTCGACCGCGCCCGTGTGCTCGTGCAGGACGAATATCAGCCGGGGCAAAGCCATTTGCCGTTGCATTGGGTGATGGTGACGCGGGCGAAAATCGATCTGAGCGAGGACGGGCATGCGGCAACGTTGACCAGCCAGGGCAAAATATTGCGCGCGGACCTGCTCGAACCCGCTGCGGCAACATTTCGCATCGGCTCGACGCGTCCGCCGACCGCGGCCGAAAATCAAAACGACGGCACGACGATGCTGGCCGTTGATTTAAGTCCGAACACCGATGGAAGTGTCACGCAAATGGCAGTGTTGCTGACTCCGGTGGGAAATAAATGGCCTCATTTGAATCCGCCCCGTTTGAAGGCTTTGGCCGAGTGGTGATAGCTTGTCAATGTGCTGCGAATTTGGAATAAGAGCGATTGTGGGCAACTTTTCGCGGGTTGCATTTTTATATCTGCTGTGGCAGTGAATGCTCTGGGAATATGACAACGCACCGGCTTTTGATGATATCGTTGGTCGCCAATCTGGTATTGGGGGCCGGCTGGATGCTTTATGCGCACCACGAGCAAGCGCAGCGCGTGCAACATGTGGTCTCAGAACCCGCCCAGGTCCAATACAAAACCAATTTGTTGGTGCGCCATCAGTTCTTCACCTGGCAGCAGATCGAATCGACGGATTATCCCACCTATGTCGCGAACCTGCGGGCGGTGGGTTGTCCGGAGCAGACGGTGCGGGACATCATCATCGCGGATGTGAACACGCATTATGCGCATCGTTTGTCGCGGGAAGTCCTGACGCCGGACCAGCAATGGTGGCGGACGGAGGCGGACACCAATGTGCAGGCAATCGCGGAGGCCAAGACGGCGGCGCTGGACGATGAACGGCGGGCGTTGCTGACGCAGTTGTTGGGGCGGGATTGGGAGAGTGGGGATCTGATAAGTTTGCCTCGTCCTTCGCAGGCGGCGTTGGCGCTGGATGGACCGGTGCTGGGAGTTCTGCCGGAGGACGTGAAAGCGACAGTGGAGCAGCTTAGCCTGCGGGGCCAGCAGCGGATCGAGGATTACCTGGCGGCACAACAGGCGGCAGGGAAAGAGCCGGACCCGGCGATGTTGACGAAGCTGGATGAGCAGACGCGCGCCGAGCTGGCGGCGGTGCTCTCGCCGCAGCAGGTGGAGGAATATGCGCTGCGCTATTCAGCGACGGCGGACAGTGTGCGGAATGAATTGGGCGACTTGAAATATTTCAATGCGACGCAGGATGAGTTCCGCAAACTTTTCCATGTGGTCGAGGATTTCAACAACAAACTCGCGGCAGTTTCGGACACGGATCCGAACGCGGCGCAGATACGCGCGAGCCTGGAGGAACAGCGGCTGGCGGCGACGAAGGCGGCGCTGGGCGATAAGCGGTATGCGCAATATCTGGTGCTGCACGACCCGGCTTACCAGGATGCAGTGGCGGCAGCGCAAGCGGGAGGCAACCCACAATCGGCTGATACGATCTATGAAATAAACCGGGCGGCGGCGGAGGAGCAAAGCCGGGTGCAGAGCAACTCAACCCTGACGGCGGAATTAAAAACGGTGCAACAAAAAAACATTGAGCTGCAACAGGCGCAGGGAAATGCGGCGGCGTTGGGACAAGCGCCGATGGACCAGCCGCCTATGCCGCCCATGCCCCCTACGAGTACTTACACTCTCTCCATCGGGGAGAACCTGAACACGGTTTCGCAGCGTTCGGGTGTGCCGATCAATGTCATCCAACTGCTGAATCCCAATCTGGACCTGACCACTTTGCGGCCGGGGGACAAGATAGCTTTGCCGGCGAGGTGAGGGCGGGGATCGACAATTCCAAATTCCAAACTTCAAACTCCAATTTTGGAATGACGAATTCCGAATGACAAATGGCGGGAGGTGTAATTCAAATTCCAAGCACCAATCCTGCAGAGACGGGACTCAGAAGCAGGCTCCAGAGAAGTGCCAATACCAAAATTCCTAATTTCTAAGTGCTAATGACTAATTGCGAAAAGCGGCGGCCCTAAGGTTAAGGAGGACTGGCCAGTTTTGGTTGAGGGATGGTGCATGCAAAATGCACGATTAATTCTGTCAAAAAGGGTTGAAATGGCAAAGAAATGAGTTAACGCGCCATTTTATTCGCTTTTTCAGCTTGCAAGCAGGTTCTAGCTATGGTGGAGTCTCCATTTACCGAGGGCGTACCCGCCGGTTAAAGTGACAAAATTTGGTATGTGCCCGTGAATTTCGGTCGGAATGGATTCGCCTAAGTTGCCTAAATGGAGTAATATACGGTGTGGCGTCATTCGTATTGATTCTTGTTGTATAATGTAATGGTTGGACGCGTTGTCTTCACAGTGAGCGCGGCCTTGAATGTCTTTGGCGGTGGGGTAGTGACCAAACTCCTTTAGTCCTTCGCAAATAACTGCGAAAACTGAACTGGAGCCCGCCTTTTGAGTCTTAAAATTATGTCGAAGCGGAAACAGAGTAAGTCAGTTGCGGCAGCGCGTCGTAACCAGCAGAAAACCCCGGCCAAGCCCAAGCCCGTCCGTCAGCGTTTTGTTATCACAAGCCGTAAACGCCGCGAGCATCCCAAACCGCTGGATGTGCGTCGTGCGCGTCCGGAAGTTGCAGCGGCCAAGCCGTCAGGGGGCAAAACGGCACCTGGTAAGATTGGGTCGGGCAAGGGAGCGTCCGGTAAAGGGGCTTCCGCCAATGGACATGCCACGCCGCCCACGGGTGCACTGCCGACGACGGCTGACCTTCAAGAGACGATCAAGACGCTCTTGCACCTGGCGCAGGAGCACGGGTACATCACTTACGACGACATCAATGACATTCTGCCGGACAACCTGACGCCGGACGATCTGGATTCGTTGTACACGAAACTGCGCGCGCTGGATGTGCGGGTGGTAGACCAGGCGGAGGCGGAACGGACTGCGACAGCGAAGCCGGCCGAAGCTGAGGAAGCGGACGAAGATGCGCGCCTGGAAATCCTGGACGACCCCGTCCGGATGTACATGAACCAGATGGGCAAAGTCCCGTTGCTCACGCGGGAACAGGAAGTGGAGATCTGCAAAAAGATCGAGGACGCCGAAGTTGAGATGAAGCGCATCGTGTATGCGCTGGGATTTACCGCGAAGGAACACATTGCGATCGCGGAGAAATTGCTTTCGGAACCGCCGAAGGAACGCTTTGACCGCGTGGTCATCGATAAAAAAGTCTCGAACCGCGACAAGCATCTGAAGTGCCTCCGCCAGTTGATCCGGAACGTGCGGACGGCGGACCAGAAGATGGACGCGAAATACGTGGCCTGGCAGCGGCTGTCCACGAAGAACCGCCGCGACAAGGTGGAAAAGGAATTGCTGAAACTCAGCAAGAAACTGCAGGACCAATTCCCGAAATTTGCTTACAAACAGAAGGTCATCGAAGAAATGATCGTCGTGGCGGGCAACGTCCATGAAAAATTTCAGGCCGGCAGCCGGCGCATCACGGAACTGGAAGCGCATCGGAAATCGCCGGCGCGCGATACGGAGATCAACGCGGAACGTTCGAAGCTCAAGACGCTCGAACAGTTTGTGCGGATGCCGCATGAAGTATTTTTCAAGTCGTTCGATGATTTGAAAAAATCGGCCGACCGCGCGCACAAAGCCAAGACGCACATGGCGGAAGCCAACCTGCGTTTGGTGGTGTCGGTCGCCAAGAAATACACGAACCGCGGCCAGTCGTTCCTGGACCTGATCCAGGAGGGCAACATCGGTTTGATGAAGGGCGTGGAGAAATTTGAGTATCGCCGTGGTTATAAATTTTCCACGTACGCCATCTGGTGGATCCGGCAGGCCATCACGCGCAGCATCGCGGACCAGGCGCGGACGATCCGCATCCCGGTGCACATGATCGAGATCATGAACAAGCTGTGGCGCGCGCAGAAGCAGTTGACGCAGGAGCTGGGCCGTGAACCAACGCCGGAAGAACTGGCGGACGAGTTGCACATGCCGGTTTCCCGCGTGCATGCGCTGCTGAAGATGGCGCAACAGCCCATCTCGTTGCACGCGCCCGTGGGCGACGAAGGCGACGTGAGTGTCGGCGATTTCATCGAGGACAAGTCGGCGGAAAATCCGTCCGACGTGACGAGTTACAGCTTGCTGAAGGAAAAACTTGGGGACGTGCTGATGACGTTGACCGAGCGGGAGCGCAAGATTCTGGAGATGCGTTTCGGTTTGCTCGATGGCTACGAACGCACGCTCGAAGAGATCGGCAAGATGTATAACGTCACCCGCGAACGCATCCGGCAGATCGAGGCCAAGGCATTGCGCAAGCTGCGTCACCCGACGCGCGTGCGGCACCTGCAGGGCTTCATCGATGTGGAAGAAGAAGCGCTGGCCTAAACTGGCGCTTCGGGGCGGACGGTGCTAGGTTCAACGTAATCTTAACAAGGAGTTACGATGAAATTAACGTACTACGGGCATTCATGCTTTGCTGTCCGCATCGGCGGACACGACCTGCTGTTCGACCCTTACATCACGGAGAACGAGTTGGCGAAGGGGATCGATGTTAAAAAGGTTCCCGCGGACTATATCCTCATTTCACACGGGCACGACGACCATGTGGGCGACGCGCTCGTCATCGCGAAACGAACGGGCGCGACCATTATCACTACGTACGAGCTGGCGTTATGGTTGGAGAAGAAGGGGGCGAAAGTGCATCCGATGAACCACGGCGGGTGGTTCAAGTTTGATTTTGGGCGGGTGAAATTCGCGAATGCCATCCATTCCAGCAGCACGCCGGATGGGCAGTATGCGGGCAATCCGGCCGGCATCCTGGTGGAGAGCGCGGAGGGCAATTTCTATTACTCCGGCGACACGGCGTTGACGATGGACATGAAATTGATCGGGGAATCCACGAAGTTGAGGTTCGCAGCGCTGTGCATCGGGGACAATTTCACGATGGGGGCGGATGATGCGGTGAAAGCAGCGGAATTTGTGCGATGCAATGAGATCCTCGGCGTCCATTATGACACGTTTCCGCCGATCAAGATCGACCATGCGCAAGCGATTGCGACGTTCAAGGCGGCGGGCAAGAATCTGCATCTGTTGAAGCCGGGTGAGGTCTATGAGTTTTGATGCACGCTCAAGGGTGTCCGAATTTGCCTTTGGAATTGCCTCTCCATGAACCCCCTCAAAGGGCGAATTAGTAATTGGGGATAATGGAAGAAATGGCGCACGCTGGTTGTTATTTGGAAGTTGGCTTCCCCCTCACCCCGGCCCTCTCCCTTGGGGAGAGGGAGAATCGTTGGCCGATGCCGTGCGTTGGGGGAATACAGGCCCATTGCAATTTGCAAAAGCTTTGGTAGTTTGCCGCTATGAATTCAAAACATTCCGTCAGCTTATTGGCCCTGGCCTTGTTGGTCATGCTGGGAGTTGTGTTCGCGGGCTGCTCCTCAACGAAACCGAAGGTGGATTGGAACAGTCGTGTGGGCAATTACACTTACGACCAGGCCGTGCAGGAGCTTGGCCCGCCGGATAAAACGGCGAAGCTGAGTGATGGCAAGACAGTGGCTGAATGGATCACCGCGCATCATAGCAGCGGCACGGGTTTGAGCGTGGGGACTGGATTTTACGGCGGCGGTGGCGGAGTAGGCGTGAGCCAGGGCATCGGTTCCGGCACCTCGTACGACAGCGTGCTCAAGCTGACGTTTGCGGCAGATAATAAATTGGAATCGTGGTCCAAAAAATAATTGGCAAACCAAATTGATTTCACCAAGCCGCGTGCAAGCGCGGCTTTTTTGTTTTGCGTTGTAGTGTCTTAAATTGCCTTTTTGGTCAGTCCCGTTGGCGCGGGAAAGAGCCCTCACCCGCGGCTGCGCCGCACGCTGACTCGCTCGCGCCCGCTCGCTCGGCCCGTTGGGCTTTCGCCCCGCTGCGCGGGACGAACTCTTTTCGCCATTTCCCAAATGGCTCAAATCTCCCGATTCACGGGCGAGGGCATAGCGGCAATTTAAGACACGGGTGCATTTTGACAATGTCCTTACAGTATGGCGGGCAGACTGACGAACTGGCGACTGGAAAGTCGCCAGAACCCGCAGGCTGGAAAGCCTGCGCTACGCAGCGCCGGCATTCCTGGCGGCGGGTTCCGGAGACTTTCCAGTCCCAGGTTAAGAACAATCTCAAGATGCGCCTTTGAGACACGGGGGCAGCCTGACACTGCCCCCACGAACATCCGACGGCTGCCCAGGAGTTCCGTGTTAAAGCGGCCGAGCGCATCCTTGGTCCCGACCGTCCCGCAGTGCGGGACGGAACTCCAAACGGGGGCAGTGTCAGGATGCACTCTTGAGACACTGTTTCTGCGTCGCGTGATTGCAAACCGCGTGGCGCTCCCGCACACTGACAGACAATGACGAAACGGTTTTTCATCACTACGGCCATTGATTACGTCAATGGCCAGCCGCACCTCGGCCATGCCTACGAAAAGGTCATCGCCGATGTGATCGCCCGCTCACGTCGCAGCCTGGGGCAGGATGTATTTTTTCTGACCGGGCTGGATGAGCATGGCCAGAAGGTGCAGCAGGCGGCGCAGGTGGAAGGTAGTTCGCCACAGGCTTATTGCGATAGGCTCGCGCTAGATTGGAAAGCCTTCGCGAAAAAACTGGAACTAACCAACAACGATTTTGTTCGCACTACCGAGCCGCGACACCAAAAGGTGGTGCAGGCAATCCTCTCGAAGTTGCATGCCGAAGGGCAATTTTACACGAAGACGTACAAAGGGTTTTATTCGGCTAAAGAGGAGACTTTTCTTACCGACAAAGACCGGCGCCCGGATGGGACGTTCGAGCCCAACTGGGGTGAAGTCATTGAACTAGAGGAAACGAATTACTGGTTCAAACTAGGCGCGCAACAGCAATGGCTGATTGATTATATCGAGGCAAATCCGAGTTTCATTCAGCCGGATTATCGCCGCAACGAAGTGCTCGGGTTCCTCAAAAATAATACGCTGGAGGATTTGTGCATCAGCCGTCCGGTGACGCGCTTGAACTGGGGTATCCCGATACCGTTCGACGCGAATTTTGTCACGTATGTGTGGTTCGATGCGCTGGTGAATTACATCAGTATTCCGGCTGCGCATGGTGACGCGACAATCACGGGCGCCATCAAACTAACCCCTGACGCCTCGCATCCGACACTTTCCCTTTGGCCCGCCGATATCCATGTCATCGGGAAGGACATCCTGAAATTTCACGCGGTCTATTGGCCGATCATGCTCAAGGCGATGGGGCTGCCGCTGCCCAAACAAATTCTCGTCCATGGCTGGTGGCAGAAAGACGGCGCGAAAATCAGCAAGAGCACGGGCAATATCATCGACCCCATCGCGGTCATCAACGAATGGGGGTTGGATGCATTCCGGTTCTATGTTTTGCGCGAGCTGGACATCGGGCCGGATGGCAATTGGACCGATGCGGGATTCAAGTCGCGTTACGGTGCCGAACTGGCGAACGGCCTTGGCAATCTCGTAAATCGTTCGCTTTCGATGCTGAAACGTTATCGCAATGGCGTGGTGCCTGCACCATCCAATGAACTCGCCCCGGATGCTGACAAAGCGGTGCGCGCTACCCGCGCGTTGTTTGAAGAGAATCAGCTCCAGGGTGCGCTGGAGAGTATTTGGATATTGGTCAACCGGGCCAACAAATACGTGGAACAAACCGCGCCGTTCAAGCTGGCTAAAGACCCGGCGCAAGTGCAACGGCTGGACGAGGTGCTTTATAACCTGGCGGAAACGTGTCGTGTGCTGGCGGTATTGCT
>Ga0265338_10000375_pt1 | contig 79976 bp, 69 predicted proteins | sample 42126metaG_FD_193579 | JGI IMG/M metagenome (GOLD analysis project Ga0265338, IMG submission 193579) | Rhizosphere microbial communities from Carex aquatilis grown in University of Washington, Seatle, WA, United States - 4-21-26 metaG | ecosystem: Host-associated > Plants > Roots > Rhizosphere...
GCGAGGGCGGCCAGCTGCCAGGGCACAAGGTGTACCCGTGGATCGCCAAGACCCGCTACTCCACGCCCGGCGTCGGCCTGATCTCGCCGCCGCCGCACCACGACATCTATTCGATCGAGGACCTGGCCCAGCTCATCCACGACCTGAAGAACGCCAACCCGGCCGCCCGGGTCCACGTCAAGCTGGTCGCCGAGGTCGGCGTCGGCACGGTCGCGGCGGGCGTCTCCAAGGCGCACGCCGACGTGGTGCTGATCTCCGGGCACGACGGCGGCACCGGCGCTGCCCCGCTGACCTCGCTCAAGCACGCGGGCGCGCCCTGGGAGCTCGGCCTCGCGGAGACCCAGCAGACGCTGCTGCTCAACCGGCTGCGCGACCGGATCGTCGTGCAGGTGGACGGCCAGCTCAAGACCGGCCGGGACGTGGTCATCGCCGCCCTGCTCGGCGCGGAGGAGTTCGGGTTCGCCTCGGCGCCGCTCGTCGTCTCCGGCTGCATCATGATGCGGGTCTGTCACCTCGACACCTGTCCCGTCGGCGTCGCCACGCAGAACCCGGAGCTGCGCAAGCGGTTCAACGGCAAGCCGGAGTTCGTGGTCAACTTCTTCGAGTTCATCGCCGAGGAGGTGCGCGAGTACCTCGCCGCCCTGGGCCTGCGCTCGATCGAGGAGGCCGTCGGGCGCGTCGACCTGCTCGACACCGCGCTCGCGGTGTCGCACTGGAAGGCGGCCGGGCTTGACCTGTCCCCGGTGCTGAAGGCGCCGGAAAGCGCCGAGGGGCCCCTGGACAAGCTGGTACTGCACCAGGTGACCGCGCAGGACCACGGCCTTGACCGGGCGCTTGACAACACGCTCATCCAGCTCGCCGAGGGCGCGCTCGAGGAGGGCCTCCCGGTCCGCCTTGACCTGCCGATCCGCAACGTCAACCGGACCGTCGGCACCATGCTCGGCTACGAGGTGACCAGGCGCTGGGGCGGCGAGGGGCTGCCCGCCGACACGATCAGCGTGTCGTTCACCGGCTCGGCCGGCCAGTCGTTCGGCGCGTTCGTGCCGCGCGGCATCACGCTGCGGCTCACCGGCGACGCCAACGACTACCTCGGCAAGGGCCTGTCCGGCGGCCGGCTGATCGTCGCGCCGTCCCCCGACGCGCCGTTCGACGCGGAGACCCAGGTCGTCGCGGGCAACGTGATCGGCTACGGCGCGACCGGCGGCGAGATCTTCCTGCGCGGCCTGGTGGGCGAGCGGTTCTGCGTCCGCAACTCGGGCGCCCTGGCCGTCGCCGAGGGCATCGGCGACCACGGCTGCGAGTACATGACCGGCGGCCGGGTGGTGATCCTCGGGCCGACCGGGCGGAACTTCGCGGCCGGCATGTCCGGCGGCATCGCCTACGTGCTCGACCTCAACCTGGCCCGGCTGAACAGGGAAATGGTCGACACCGACCCGCTGGATGAGGCCGACATCGAGTTCCTCGCGGAGACGGTGGCCAGGCACCAGGCCGAGACCGGGTCGGCGGTGGCCGCCAGGCTGCTCGCCAGCTGGGACGCGGCGGCGGGCCGGTTCACCAAGGTCATGCCGCAGGACTACAAGCGGGTACTGCGAGCGGCGTCCGCCGCCGAGCGCGAGGGCCGGGACGTCAACGAGGCCGTCATGGCCGCGGCGCACGGGTAAGGGTGTAACAAGGCAATGGGTGACCCCAAGGGATTCTTGAAGACTGCCCGCGAGACACCGCGGCGGCGACCCGTCGACGTCCGGATCGGCGACTGGCGCGAGGTGTACGAGCCGCACCAGGCCGACCGGACCGAACGGCAGGCGGCCCGCTGCATGGACTGCGGCATCCCGTTCTGCCACAACGGCTGCCCGCTCGGGAACCTCATTCCCGAGTGGAACGACCTGGTCTACCGGTCGGACTGGGCGGCCGCGGCCGACCGGCTGCACGCGACCAACAACTTCCCCGAGTTCACCGGGCGGCTGTGCCCCGCGCCGTGCGAGTCCGCGTGCGTGCTCGGCATCAACGCGGACCCGGTGACGATCAAGCAGGTCGAGGTCGACATCATCGACCGGGCCTGGGCGGACGGCGGCGTCCTCCCGGTCGTGCCGCTCACCCGCACGGGGTTCACCGTCGCGGTCGTCGGGTCCGGCCCGGCCGGGCTCGCCGCCGCGCAGCAACTGACCCGGGCCGGGCACCAGGTGACCGTCTTCGAGCGGGACGACGCTGTCGGCGGGCTGCTCCGCTACGGCATCCCCGAGTTCAAGATGGAAAAGCGGCACCTGGACCGGCGGCTCGCGCAGATGGAGGCGGAGGGAACCAGGTTCGTCACCGGCGCGCCGATCGACTCCGCGGCACAGCTCGCGGGCTTCTCCGCCGTGGTGCTCGCCGGCGGCGCCCGGGTCGCCCGCGACCTGCCGGTGCCTGGGCGCGACCTGAACGGCATCTACCAGGCGATGGAGTTCCTGCCGCTGGCCAACCGGCACGGCCTCGACTCGCCGCTCAGCGCGGCGGGCAAGCACGTGGTGATCATCGGCGGCGGCGACACCGGCGCGGACTGCCTCGGCACGTCGCACCGCCAGGGCGCGGCGTCGGTCACCCAGCTGGAGATCATGCCGCGGCCGCCCAAGGCACGGGCGGTCAGCCAGCCGTGGCCGACCTACCCGATGATCTACCGGGTCTCCTCCGCCCACGAGGAGGGCGGCGAGCGCGTCTACGCGGTCTCCACCGAGGAGTTCGCTGGCGACGCGAACGGGGCGGTGCGGGCGCTGCGGCTGACCGAGGTGGCCTTCGAGGGCGGCCGGTTCGCGCCGGTCCCAGGCACCCGGCGGGAGATCCCGTGCGACCTGGCGCTCCTGGCGATGGGCTTCACCGGCGCGGAGAAGCCGGGGCTGCTCGAGGACCTCGGCGTCGCGTTCGACGCCCGCGGCAACGTGGCCAGGTCCGCGTCCTACGAGACGTCGGTGCCCGGGGTGTTCGTGGCCGGCGACATGGGCCGCGGCCAGTCGCTGATCGTCTGGGCGATCGCCGAGGGCCGCAGCGCCGCGGCCTCCGTCGACCAGTACCTGCGCGCACTCGACCGGCCCGACCTCCCGGTCGCGATCGCGCCCACCGCGCGCCCGCTCACCTGAGCCTTCGCCGGGCCGGCGGCCGCGCCCGCGTCCGCCGGCCCGCCCTGGGCGACCCGCGGGACAGCTCAGATAACAACAGAATGACATTTTCCCAGATAACGGGCAAACGCCTGCACAATGGGAGCTTGAACGCGGGGGCTCTGGCTGGGGAGCGGCGAAATGGTGCACGCTGCGGTACGCGCGGGCCGGATGGCGGGCGCGACGGTGCCTGGCCGGCTATGGCAGCGGCGACTTGACCTGGCGACGACGCCGGGCCGGCTGCGGCTGCTGCTCGGCGGCCTCGTCCTGCTGAGCCTGGCCTGGGGCGGCCTCGCCGCCTTCAGCGTCAGCCACTACGCGGCGGCGGCATCGAGCGTGGTCAACGTGCGCGAGCCGCTGAGCCTCGACGCGCAGCAGATCTACTCGCGGCTTTCCGACGCCAACGACGCCGCCGCGACGGCGTTCCTCACCGGCGGCCTGGAGCCCGCGGCCACCAGGCAGCGCTACCTGGCCGACATCGCCGCGGCGAGCAGCGCGATCGAGAACGTGACCGCGCGGGGCGGCGCGGGCAGCGGGGCGGCCGCGCAGGACCTGAGCACGCTGGCCCGTGACCTGCCCGTCTACGGCGGCGAGATCGAGACCGCCCGCGCCGACAACCGGCTCGGGCTGCCGCTCGGCGCTGCCTACCTGCGCGAAGCCTCCGCCCTCATGCGCGGCACGCCGCAGGTACGCGGCATGCTTGGATATGCCCAGGACCTGTACGCCACCGAGAACGCGAGCCTCAGCGGTACCAGCGCCCAGGCGACCGGGCTGCCGCTTATCTGCGTCACCGCGGCGGCGGGGCTCGTCGTGGGCTGCGCGCTGTACGGGGGAGCCCGGTGGCTGCGCGGCCGCACCAACCGGGTGTTCAACGTGGGCCTGCTCGCCGCCGGCGCGATCGCGGTGCTGTCCGTCGGATGGCTTTCCCTCGCGTTCGCCGGCGTACGCGGCGACCTGCTTAACGCCCAGGCCCGCGGGCTCGCCACGGTCCAGGCGGCCGCACAGGTCAGCATCGCGGCGCAGGAGGCGCACGCCGACGAGAGCCTCACCCTGATCGACGACACCGGCGACGACACCTACCAGTCGGACTACGCGGGCAAGCAGCATGCCCTCGGGCCCGGGCCGGGCACGCTGCTGAACGGCGCAACCGCGGCGGCACGGGGAACCCCGGCGGAGCCCGCGGTCGAGAAGGCGACCACCGACGCGCAGCTCTGGTTCGCCGCTCATGCCAAGGTCCGCAACCTGGACGACAACAACGGCCACGTCGCGGCCGTCGCGTCCGTGCTCGGCACCGCGGACGGCGATGCCGGCCAGCGGTTCACCCTGCTGTCCGGCGACCTCACCACCGCGATCAACTCCGACCAGGCCGTATTCAACTCCACCGCGCACTCGGCGGCCGGCGCCTACACCGGCCTGGCGCCCGGCGTCGCCGTGGCGGCACTGATCATGGCGGCCGCCTGCGCCTGGGGCCTGGGCCGCCGCCTCGCCGAGTACCACTGACCAGGGAGGCCAGCGGAGTGAACCGCTTCAAGACCCGGCCCGCCAGGCCGCACTCGGCCGGGATCAGGCCGCGCCTGCGGGCCGCTGCGCTCGCGCTCGCCGCGCTGAGCGCCGCCGCCGGCTGCGCTGCCCCCGCCGCGCCCGCCCCCGCCGCCAGCGCCACCGCCGCCGCCACGCCAACGCCGGCCGCGTCCGCTTCGTCGGCCACGAGCACGGGCACGGTCGCCAGCACGGACGCCACCTGCAACCCCTACGCGTCGAGCCTGGCGCCGCTGCCCGGGACGCCGCAGGTGACTCCCGGCTCGTTCGTGGCGACGATTAAGCAACGCGGCCACCTCGTCGCCGGGGTGGACGCGAACACCTACCACTTCGAGTACTTCAACCCGCGCGACGGGAACTTCGAAGGGTTCGACATCGACATGATCCAGGCGGTGGCGCGGGCCATCTTCGGCAGCAACATCGCGGGCAGGATCCAGTACAAGGCGATTACCGACGACGACCGCATCCCCGACGTCAATAACGGCACCGTCGACATCGTCGCCCACACGATGACGATCACCTGCGGCCGGCTGAAGCAGGTCGACTTCTCCAGCGTCTACTTCGACGCGCACCGCCGGGTGCTCGTGCTCGACAGCTCGCATGCGAACGGCCTGAACGACCTCGGCGGGCAGCCGGTCTGCGCCACGAAGGGCTCGGACTCGGTCGGCAGCATCGAGAGCGCTCCCTCCCACCCGAAGCTTGTCCTGGCCCCGTACATCACCGACTGCCTCGTCATGCTGCAGCAGGGCCAGGTGGCGGCCATCTGCAGCGACGACACGATCCTGGAAGGGCTCATGGCCCAGGACCCGTTCACCAAGATCGTGGGCCCTGACCTGACCGACGAGCCCTACGGCCTGGCGATCTCCCGCACGCACCCGGACTTCGTCCGCTTCGTCAACGCGGTCCTGGAGAACGAGCGCACGAGCGGCGCCTGGAAGGCCAGCTACGTCACCTGGGTCGGCCGCCCGGCCCCCCAGCCGCCCCCGGTCGGGTACGCCAGGTAATCCCAGGACGCGAGCCCTGACAGCGCGCTATTTCGGCGCTCTGGCCTGGACATACCCCCGACGTTCGGTGCCGGCCTGCAGTCGGCCACGATGAGGTGAACGTTCTGTGACCCCGGTCACGGGCTGCCCGGAATGGGCTAAGGTGGTATAGACCACCGGGAGGGGATTTACCATGAGCCGGCGAGCGAAAATCGTCTGCACCCTAGGACCAGCAACCTCGAGCCAGGAGCAGATCACCGCGCTGATCGGGGCCGGGCTCGACGTCGCCAGGCTCAACATGAGCCACGGTCACCAGGCCGATCACCTTGAGGCGTACCGCCGGGTGCGGGCCGGCTCCGACGCGACCGGCCGGAGCGTGGGCATCCTCGCTGACCTGCAGGGGCCCAAGATCCGCCTCGGCGAGTTCCCCGGCGGGCCGGTCCGGCTCAACGCCGGCGACGAGTTCGTCATCACCACCGAGGACATCCCCGGTGACCAGCACGAGGCCTCCACCACGTACGAGGGCCTCACCGAGGACGTCCGGGCCGGCGACCGCATCCTGATCGACGACGGCAACGTGCAGCTCGACGTCACCGGCGTCACCGGCAACCGGGTGTACCTGCGGGTGGTCGTCGGCGGCAAGATCTCCGACCACAAGGGCATCAACCTGCCCGGCGTCAATGTCAGCGCGCCCGCGCTGACCGACAAGGACGAGGCGGACCTGCGCTGGGCCCTGGCGACCGGCGTGGACATCGTCGCGATGTCCTTCGTCCGCTCGCCGGACGACGCGCACCTGGCCCGCAAGATCATGACCGACCTGGGCCGCGCCCACGTGCCGCTGATCGCCAAGATCGAGAAGCCGGAGGCGGTCGAGGTCCTGCCGGACATCGTCGACGCGTTCGACGGGATCATGGTCGCCCGCGGCGACCTCGGCGTCGAGATGCCACTCGAACGGGTGCCCGCCATCCAGACGCAGGCCATCAAGCTCGCCAGGGAGCGGGCCCGCCCGGTCATCGTGGCGACCCAGATGCTCGAGTCGATGATCAGCGCGCCGCGCCCGACCCGGGCCGAGGTCTCCGACGTGGCCGGCGCGATCGCGGCCGGCGCGGACGCGGTCATGCTGTCCGCGGAGACCAGCGTCGGCGCCTACCCGATCGAGACGGTCGCCACCATGAGCCGGATCGTCGCCGCGGCGGAGGAGTCCTCGCTGCGGGCGGAGCACCACCTGTCGCGGATGCCCACCACCACCGGCGGCGCGATCGCCCGCGCCGCCGCCGAGGTCGGCGCGATCGTCGGGGCCAAGGCCCTGGTCGCGTTCACGATGACCGGCGAGACCGCGCGCCGCCTCGCCAGGTACCGCTCGCCGATCCCGCTGATGGCGTTCACCACCGACCCGGCGATCAGGAGCCAGCTCGCCCTCACCTGGGGCGTCGAGACGTTCATCTCCCCAACCGTGCACCACACCGACGACATGGTCCACGCGGTCGACTCGGCTCTGGTCGGGATGAACCGCTGCGCCATCGGCGACAAGATCGTCATCGTGGCGGGCAGCCCGCCCGGCAGCCCGGGCAAGACCAACGCGCTGCGCGTGCACCGTATCGGCGACGCCATCAGCCTGCCGTATCCCTGACCGGACCAGGACCCGGATCCCGGGGCTGAGCCCCGGGCGCGTCCCCGGCGGGGGTAACCGTACGCTTGCGCGAGAAAGCCGTGAGCAAAAGGAAAAAATGGCGTCCTGACCGCGCCGGACATAGGCTAATGTCCTGGCGAAACGGAGTGTCGCCAGGCGGACAGGAGCGGGGACTCGGCTATGACCACGTCGCGGGATGATTCGCCGGGGGCACGGATGTGCGCCGCGTGCTCTACGGACTCCGCGGAGCCGGTTACCGCGACTGAGGACGGATTCTGCCCGTCTTGCGGGCGCCGGGTCGCGGCGGGCAAGGATCACATGGAAACCGACAGGGACCATATGGAAGAGGACCTCGGCCAGGTGGCCGGGGTGAGCGACCGCGGCCAGCGGCACTCGCGCAACGAGGACGCGATGCACTTCGCGGTCGCGGACAACGACGACGGGCCGGTGGTGGTCGCGATCGTCTGCGACGGCGTGTCCTCCGCCCCCCGCCCGCACGTCGCCTCCTGGACGGCCGTGCACACCGGCATCACGCTGCTCGCCGAGGGCGCGGGGCAGGGCGGCGACCCGCGCGAGGCGTCCCGGGTGGCGGTCCGGGCCGCCGGGCGGGCGCTCACGGAGCTCGCGGGCCCCGACGGCGCGCCGGCCACGACGTGGGTGTCCGCGGTCGTCTCCCAGCGGGAGATCACGGTGTCCTGGCTCGGCGACAGCCGCGCGTACTGGCTCGCCGCGAGCCCGGCGCACCCCGTGGGCCCCAACGACACCATGGACATCACCGGCGGGTCCCGGCGCGTCAGCCGGGATGACTCGCTCGCCGAGGAGATCGTCGCGGCGGGCCTCGCGTCCATGGACGAGGCGCTCGCCTCACCGCAGGCGCACGTGATCACCCGCTGGCTCGGCGCCGACATGCCCGATCCGGAGCCGCACGTCGAGCAGTTCAGCCCCGCCGGGCGCGGCGTACTGCTGCTGTGCTCCGACGGGCTGTGGAACTACCGCCCGGAGGCCGCGGAGCTGGCCTCCATGGCCATGCCCGCCGCGCTGACCCGGCCGCTCGACGCCGCCAGCTACCTCGCCAAGTTCGCCAATGACTCGGGCGGCCTCGACAACATCACGGTCGTCATCATCCCGTTCCCGCCGCTGCCCGCCAGCGAGCCCCCCACCGTCGTCACGGTCCCCACCGCCGGATAGTCGTCACCACCGGATCGTCGTCACCGGCGGGTGAAGGTCGGTTTTCCACCCATGCGCGCATGGTTACCACTTAACCGGGCAGTGGCTTGCTTGCCCCGAGGGGGACGCCGCCGACCGGGACAAGGGAACCCGGCCTCGTGGTCGTGCCGCCGCTCACCCGGCGCCAAGCACCCGGTGCGGTCGCCGGGCCTCGTCGACCCCGCCCGCGGCCCCACGCCGCAGGCGCCGGCCCTGGCGGGACCGGGCACCGCCAGGCCCTGACGAATCATGCGGAACGAGGGCATGTTTCACCCGGCCGCAAACCATGGCCCACGGCACCAGCCCGGCCGGCCAGTCCAGTGTTACGTCACCCCATTGACACGTCTCTATGCCGTCTTTAGCGTGCGTTGAGGCGGTTACCCGAGAGCGCGAAAGGCCGCGAAGAATTGACTAGCAACCCGCTTGCCCTGCAGTTGTACACGGTAAGAGACGAGATCGCACCGGGCCGCGCGGCCGTCCTCGCCGCCATCAGGAGCTTCGGCTACGGCGCCGTCGAGCCGTATGACGTGCTCACCGACCCGGACGCGCTGCGCGCCGACCTCGAGGAGGCCGGCCTCGCCGTGTGCTCCGTGCACGCGCGGGCCCTGGGCGACGACGCCGGCGCGCTGCTCGACGGCGCCCGGCGGGTCGGCGCCGGCACGGTGATCGTGCCGTCGGTGCCGGCGGCGCGCTTCGCGGACCGCGACGCGGTCGCCGCGCTCGCCCGCGACCTCAACGAGGCCGCTGCCCGGGCGGCCGAGGCGGGGCTGCGGTTCGGCTACCACAACCACGCCTTCGAGTTCGCCCAGGTCGACGGCCGGGCCGGCCTTGAGGTACTCGCGGACGCGCTGGACCCGGCCGTGATCCTCGAGGTCGACACCTACTGGGCGGCGGTCGGCAGCCAGGACCCGGGCGCCGTCCCCGCCCTGCTCGGCCGGCTGGGCGACCGGGTGCGCTACCTGCACGTGAAGGACGGCCCGGTCACCAAGGACGACCCGATGACCGCGGTCGGCGCCGGACGGATGCCCGTCGCGGACATTCTCGCCGCCGCGACGGCCGCCGAGTGGCACGTGGTCGAGCTCGACCGGTGCGCCACGGACATGCTCACCGCCGTCCGGATGAGCATCGAGTGGCTTACCGCGCACGGCCTGGCGACCGCGACGCCCGCCCGATGAGCCGGCCGCCGGGAGGAGGCCGCGAGCCGCTCGGCGTCGCCGTCATCGGCTGCGGCAACATCAGCAACCAGTACCTGCGCAACCTGACCTCGTTCCCCGACCTGACGGTGCTGGCCTGCGCCGACCTCGACGCAGGCCGGGCCAAGGCGCAGGCGGCCGCCTACGGTGTCCCGGCGTGGGGCCGCCCGGCCGACGCGCTCGCTCATCCCGGCGTCGAGCTCATCGTGAACCTGACCGTGCCCGCCACCCACGCCGAGGTGAGCGCCGCCGCGATCGCGGCGGGCAGGCACGTGTGGAGCGAGAAGCCGCTCACGCTCGACGTGCCGGGCGGCCGCGCGCTGCTCGCCGCGGCGCGGGCCGCCGGGGTGCGCGTCGGCTGCGCGCCGGACACCGTGCTCGGCGCCGGCCTGCAGTCCGCCAGGCGGCTGATCGACTCCGGTGCCATCGGGACACCGCTCACCGCGCTCACCCTGCTGCAGGGCCCGGGGCCACAGGCCTGGCACCCGGACCCGGAGTTCCTGTTCGCACCCGGCGCGGGCCCGCTGTTCGACCTCGGGCCCTACTACCTGTCGGTGCTCGCGGTGCTGTTCGGCCCGGCGCTCCGCGTCGCCGCCATCGGGCGGCGGCCGCGCCAGTCACGCGTCATCGGCTCCGGGCCCCGCAAGGGCACGGAGTTCGCCGTCGCGGTCCCCACCTACGTCGCCGCGCTCGCCGAGTACGAAGGCGGCCAGGCCGCCTCCCTGCTGTTCAGCTGGGACTCGCCGCTGCACCGGGCGGGGTTCGTCGAGATCACCGGCACCGAGGCGACCCTCGCGGTGCCCGACCCCAACCGCTTCGACGGCGACCTGCGGGTCCGCCGGGCAGGCGAGGCGGACTGGACCGTGATCCCGGCCGCCGGCGCGACCGCCGGGCGCGGCATGGGCGTCGCCGACATGGCCCGCGCCATCCGGGCCGGCACCGCGCACCGCGCCTCCGGTGAGCTGGGGCTGCACGTGCTCGAGCTGATGACCGCGATCGAACGGTCCGCCGCGAGCGGCGCCTTCGAGCCGGTGGAGACCCGCTTCGACACCCCGGCGCCACTTGATCCACAATGGGATCCATATGTCACTGAGCACTGATCTCCAGGCCAGCGCTGACCGTCAGGGCACCATCGGCGTCGGGATGATCGGCTATGCCTTCATGGGCCGGGCCCACTCGCTCGCCTGGCAGACGGCAGGCCGCGTCTTCGACCTCCCGCTGCGGCCGCGGCTCGCCGCCATCTGCGGCCGGGACAAGGCCGCCGCGCAGGCGGCCGCGGAACGGCTCGGCTGGGCGGCGGTCGAGACGGACTGGCAGGCGCTGATCGCCCGCGACGACGTCCAGCTCATCGACATCTCCGCGCCAGGCGACATGCACGCGCCGATCGCGATCGCCGCCCTCGCCGCGGGCAAGCACGTGCTGTGCGAGAAGCCGCTCGCCAACACGCTGGCGCAGGCCGAGGCGATGAAGGCGGCCGCCGACGCGGCCTACCCGTCGGGCGCCCGGGCCATGGTGGGCTTCAACTACCGCCGCGTCCCCGCGCTCGCCCTGGCCAGGCGGCTCGTCGAGCAGGGACGCCTCGGCACCCTGCGCCATTTCCGCGCGGTCTACCTGCAGGACTGGCTCACCGACCCGGACGCGCCGATGACCTGGCGGATGCAGGCCGAGCGGGCCGGGTCCGGTGCGCTCGGCGACCTCGGCGCGCACGTCGTCGACCTGGCTCGTTACCTCACCGGGGATGAGGTCGCCGGGGTAGCCGCGGTCAGCGCGACGTTCACGCCGCGGCGGCCGTACGCGGACGGATCCGGTGCCGGGACGGTGACGGTGGACGACGCGGTCGTGTTCGCCGCGCGGCTCGCCTCCGGCGCGCTCGCCTCCTTCGAGGTCACCCGGTGCGCCGCCGGCCGCAAGAACGGGCTGCGCGTCGAGCTCAACGGCTCCGCGGGCAGCCTCGCGTTCGACCTCGAACGGCTCAACGAGCTTGAGTTCTTCTCGGCGGGCGACGACGGCGGCGGTGACACCGGCGGGTTCCGCCGGGTCCTGGTCACCGAGGGCCGCCATCCCTACCTGTCCGCCTGGTGGCCGCCCGGGCACGTGCTCGGCTGGGAGCACACGTTCACCCACCAGGCGGCCGACCTGCTGACGGCGATCGCGGACGGCGGCCAGCCGCGGCCGTCGTTCGATGACGGCCTGGCGGTGCAGCGGGTGCTCGACGCGGCGGCGCGCAGCGCCGCCTCAGGCAACTCATGGGAGAGCGTCGCGTGAAGCCACGTCACCTGCTTCACCCACCGCGACGCTGGAGGACGGCAGAATGAACGGGGTCCAGTGATGGCACGGCCTTTTACCCTTTTCACCGGGCAGTGGGCGGACCTGCCGTTCGAGGAGGTGTGCCGGCTGGCGAGCTCCTGGGGCTATGACGGGCTCGAGATCGCCTGCTGGGGCGACCACTTCGAGGTCGACCGGGCGCTGCGCGAGGACGGCTACCTGGCCGGGCGGCACGCGCTCCTCGACCGGTACGGGCTCAAGTGCTGGGCGATCTCCGCGCACCTGGTCGGCCAGGCGGTCTGCGACCACCCGATCGACGAACGGCACCAGGGCATCTTGCCCGCCAGGATCTGGGGCGACGGCGAGCCAGAAGGGGTGCGCCGCCGCGCCGCGGCCGAGATCGCGGACACGGCCCGGGCGGCGGCCGCCTTCGGCGTGCGGACGGTGATCGGCTTCACCGGCTCGTCGATCTGGCACACGGTCGCCATGTTCCCCCCGGTGCCCGAGTCGATGATCGAGCGCGGCTACGCGGACTTCGCTGAACGCTGGAACCCGGTGCTTGACGTGTTCGACGCCGAGGGCGTCCGGTTCGCCCACGAGGTGCACCCGAGCGAGATCGCCTACGACTTCTGGACGGCGCACCGCGCGCTCGACGCGGTCGGCAGGCGGCCCGCGTTCGGGCTGAACTTCGACCCGAGCCACTTCGTGTGGCAGGACCTCGACCCGGTCGCCTTCCTCGGCGAGTTCAGGGAGCGGATCTATCACGTGGACTGCAAGGAGGCGCGCAAGCGGCTCGACGGCCGTAACGGCCGCCTCGGCTCGCACCTGCCGTGGGGCGACCCGCGGCGCGGCTGGGACTTCGTCTCCGCCGGGCGGGGCACCGTGCCGTGGGAGGACGTGTTCCGCATGCTCAACTCGATCGGGTACGCCGGCCCGATATCGGTGGAGTGGGAGGACGCGGGGATGGACCGATTGCAGGGCGCGCCGCAGGCGCTCGCGTTCCTGCGTCAGTTCGACTTCGACCCGCCGGCGGCGGCCTTTGACGCCGCGTTCAGCTCGGGCGGCTGACATCCGCGACCGCCGGCCGCCCTTCCCCTCACGCGGCCAGATGGTGAACTTCTGGTTAGCACCAGGCGACGCTGCGGCATATCTGCCTTGGCCTGCTTGAAATGCGGACGTACTACGGTAAAAAGGAACCCTGTCGTGGTGCGGGCCTGCTGGCTCGCGGCCGGCACGGGCAGGACACGGGCATCGCTGCGGCCGGGAGCAGGGACGGAATGTCGGGATCAATGGCGGCGGTCGGCGCGGGCGTTGGCGGGCCGGCCGCGCAGGCGCGGCCGGACGGCGCGGGGTCCCGTTGATGACCGAGCAGGCGGCCGCCGAGCGGGCCGCCGCGGCGCTCGCGGAGCGAGACGCCGTCCAGGCGAACCTGCTCGAGCTTGACGGCAGCTTCGCCAAGCAGGTGCTTGAGGGCGCGACGCTGTCCGGCACGACGCGGGACCGCTGGGCGACCGCGTCCGTGGCGCTCGCCACCTTGTGGGAGACCTACCTGACCTACTCGGCCGTCATCGACCGGGTCGCCGAGCTGGGTACCGGGCCGAAGCGCCCCGCGCGGAAGGACCTGCCCGAGCTCAGCGACCTGCTCGACGGCACCTGCATCCAGCTGCCGGGGCCCCCGGTGCCGCTCGCCCGCCGGGACCTGGCGGCCATCGCCCGCCCGCCGGTCACCCTGGCCGCCGCCGTCGGCGCCATGCGCCGGCTCTTTACCCAGGTAACCGAGGTGACCTCGGCCGTTGAATCGGTCTGGGCCGCACTCGGGCCGCCGCTCGACGCGGCGACGGCGGACCTCGCCCGCTGCGCGCCGCTCGCCGCCGGCCTCGGCGCGGACGCCGAGGCGGAGGTCAGCGCGGTCTCCGCCGACCTCCAGGCGCTGCGCGACGCCACGAACGCCGACCCGCTCGCCCTGTGGCACCCGGATCCCGGCGGGACGGCCCAGGGCGGCCGCGCCGACACCACGGCCGCCGACCAGCTGCGCGAGCGCACGGCGGCGCTTGCCGCCCGGATCGCCGAACTCGACCGGCTGCGGCAGCAGGCCCGGCACCGCATCAACGAGCTCACCACCGCCGTGGCGGGCGCCCGCGCCGACCGCCAGGACGCCGTCACCGCGTGGCGCGAGGCCGCGGCGCGGGTCAGCGCGCTGCCGCTGCCTCCGCCCGACATCGACGAGCCGCCGCTGGCCGGCCTGGATGCCCTCGCGGCGCGGGGCCAGTGGAGCAGGCTGGCGGCGGAACTGGAGCGGTGCGAGGCGGACCTGGCCGCGTCGGGCGCCCGGACCGCCGGCCTGCGCCAGGCGGCGGAGGCCGCGCTCGGCCAGCGGGACGAGCTGCGCGGGCTGCTGCGCGCTTACAAGGCCAAGGCCGCCCGCCTCGGCGCGGCCGAGGACGCGGACCTGGCCGGCCGCTACGAGCGGGCGTACCAGCTGCTGTGGACGGCACCGTGCGACCTGCCGGCGGCCGAGGCGTCCGTGGCGGACTACCAGCGTGCGATCCTGGCGAAGGGACGGCAATGAGCGCTGTGGCATGCACCCAGACCCCCGGGTGCCTCGGGACGATCGAGGACGGGTACTGCACCGTCTGCGGCCTGGCGCCGGCCCCCCCGGCCCGCCCGCCCGGCCGGCCCAGCCCGCCGCCCGGCTGGGCGCCCGGCCCCGGCGCCGCGAACATCCGCTTCGCGGGCGCTGGCCCGGCCGTCGCCCCGCCAGGCAGTGCGGGCAGCGGAGGCTCGGGCGGTGCCGGCTCGGGCGGTGCCGGCTCGGGCGGTGCCGGCTCGGGCGGTTCCGGCTCGGTCGGCATGAGCTCGGGGAGCGCGGGCACGGGCGCCTGGTCGGGTTCCGTGGGAACCGGCAGCCAGGCCGGCACCCGCGGCTCCCGGTCGTCAAGCGGCCACTCCGCCCGCGGCCGGCTCGGCGCCGGACTCGTCAACGTGCCGCCGGTTCCCCGGGTCGACCCGGCGACGGCCGTGCTCGCCGACCCGCGGGTCCCCGAGAGCCGCCGGTTCTGCGGCAACTGCGGCAATCCCGTCGGCCAGTCGCGCGACGGACGGCCCGGCGCGACGGACGGGTTCTGCCCCAACTGCGGCCAGCGCTACTCCTTCAGTCCCAAGCTGGTCCCCGGCGAGCTGGTGGCCGGGCAGTACCAGGTGCTCGGCTGCCTCGCCCACGGCGGGCTCGGCTGGATTTACCTGGCGCAGGACCGCAACGTCAGCAACCGCTGGGTGGTGCTCAAGGGCCTGCTCAACACCGGGGACGCGGACGCGATGGCCGCCGCCCTCGCCGAGCGGGAGTTCCTCGCCCAGGTCGAGCACCCGAACATCGTCCGCATCTACAACTTCGTGCAGCACGCAAGCCGGCGCGACGGCGAGGCGGCCGGCTACATCGTGATGGAGTACGTCGGCGGCAAGTCGCTGAAGCAGATCCGGCTTGAGGCCCGACAGCAGCAGCCCGGCGGCGCGGTGCCGCTCGAGGTCGCGCTCGCTTACGCGCTCGAGATCCTGCCCGCGCTCGGCTACCTGCACGACCGCGGGCTCGTCTACTGCGACTTCAAGCCGGACAACGTCATTCAGTTCGAGGAGCAGGTCAAGCTCATCGACATGGGCGGGGTCAGGTACATCGACGGCGACGGCCCGATCTACGGAACGGTCGGGTACCAGGCGCCGGAGATCGAGACCGACGGCCCGTCGCCGTGCTCCGACCTCTACACGGTCGGCCGGAGCCTGGCCGTGCTCACCTTCGAGTTCCCGGACTTCCAGCGCAAGCACCGGTTCACCCTGCCCGAGTCGGAGCGGCTGCTCATCGAGCACCCGTCCTACGCGCGGCTGTTGCAGCGCGCCACCCACCGCGAACCGGGACGCAGGTTCCAGTCGGCGGGCGAGATGGCGGAACAGCTCACCGGCGTGCTGCGCGAGGTGCTCTCGGTCGGCGACGGGCAGCCGCGGCCGTCGTTCTCCGGCCTGTTCAGTCCCGAGCTGCGGGCGGTCGGCACCGACCTGGCCCCGGCGACCGCGGACGGCAACGGCACCCTCGCCGTGCCCGCGCCGGCCACCGCCGAGGTGATCGCCGGGCTGCCGGCCCCGCTCATCGACGGCTCCGATCCCGCGGCCGGCTACCTGGCCGCGCAGGCCGGCCTCACGCCCGCCGCGCAGGCCCAGGCACTGGGCGGCGCGGTCGCGGGCGACGGCACCGTCCCCCCGGAGGTGGCGAGGTCACCGGAGACCCGGCTGGCGCTCGTCCGGGCGCTGATCGCGGCGGGCGAGCCGAACGAGGCGCGGGCCCGCCTGGCCGAGCTGCCCGCCGGCCAGGCCGACTGGCGGGCCACCTGGTACGCCGGGCTCTGCGCGCTGGCCGGCGGCCGGCCGGACCAGGCGCGGGCGGCGTTCAGCGCCGTCTACGACGAGCTGCCCGGTGAGCTCGCGCCCAAGCTGGCGCTCGGCTTCGCCGCCGAGGCGGCCGGGGACACGGCCGCGGCGCGGTACTACTTCGGGCTGGTGTGGACCATCGACCGGTCCTACGTCAGCGCCGGCTTCGGCACGGCCCGCGCCTGCCTGGCCGGCGGCGAGCGCATCGCCGCGATCGCCGCGATCGCCGCGGTGCCGGAGACCTCGAGCCATCACGCCGCGGCGCAGATCGCGGCCGTCCGGCTGCTCGTCGCCGGCGGGACGGGGCGGTCCGAGGACGACCTTCACCAGGCCGACTTCCGCCTCGGCAGGCTGTCGCTCGACGACAACGACCCGCGCAGGCACCAGCTCGCCGTGGAGATCCTGCGGGCCGCGCTCGACTGGATATCGGTGGCGCCGCCCGCCGGCCGGGACGGCGCGACGCCGGCCGCCGGCCAGCTTATCCTCGGCTGCGAGCCGAACGAGCGGGCGCTGCGCTTCGGGCTCGAGCGCGGCTACCGCGCGCTCGCCAACCTGGTACCCGAGCGGCGGGTCGAACTGGTGGACATGGCGAACAGCGTCCGGCCAAGGACGTGGATTTGAGACCGCACGGGGTCCGAATACTCTAGTCCCCGCGGTAGACAGGAGAGCACGATGACAGGCCTGCCCGGATTCCACGTAGACATCGACCAGAACCCGTACCTGCCGGCCGGGGGTAGTGACGTCAGCGCGATCGTCACCGTGACCGCGGACGCGTCCGGCTCCGGGCCGGCCGCCGTGGCACCCGACGGCGGCAGCGCGGAGATCGTCATCATCGACTGCTCAGGCTCGATGGACTACCCGCCGGCCAAGATCGCCGAGGCCCGCGCGGCCACCGCGGCCGCCGTGGACGTGATCAGGGAGGGCACCTGGTTCGCGATCGTCGCGGGCACCTCCACCGCCTGGCCTGTCTATCCCTCCGACGGGTCGATGGCGGTCGCGAGCGAGCGCACGCGAGCGGAGGCCAAGTCGGCGCTGCGCCAGCTGCGGGCCAGCGGCGGGACCGCGATCGGGCAGTGGCTGCGGCTGGCGAACCAGGTCTTCCAGGGGTCGCCCGCCACGCTGCGGCACGCGATCTTGCTGACCGACGGGAAGAACCAGCACGAGAAGCCGGAGGAGCTCGCCGCGGCGATCAGCCTGTGCGAGGGGACCTTCCGCTGCGACTGCCGGGGGGTGGGCACGGACTGGGAGGTCAGCGAGCTGCGCAAGGTCTCCACCGCGCTGCTCGGCAGCGTCGACATCGTGGTCGACCCGGCAGGCCTGGCCGCCGACTTCGAGGAGCTGATGCGGGGGGCGATGAGCAAGGCGCTGCCGGACGTGGCGCTGCGGGTGTGGACGCCGCAGACCGCGGCGGTCAAGTTCGTCAAGCAGGTCGCGCCGGCCATCGACGACCTGACCGGCCGGCGCGTAGCGTCCGGCGCGCAGGCGGGTGACTACCCGACCGGCGCGTGGGCGCCGGGGGAGAGCCGCGACTACCACGTGGCGGTGTCGGTGAGCCCGGCGGGCCTCGGGCAGGAGATGCTGGCCGGGCGGGTCAGCCTGGTCGCCACCTCGCCCGCGAACCCGGCGGGGGAGGTGCTCGGGCAGGGGCTGATCCGGGTGACCTGGACCGATGACGAGGCGCTGTCGACGCGGATCAACGGGCGGGTCGCCGGGTACACCGGGCAGGCGGAGCTGGCGGCGGCGATCGCCGAGGGCCTGGAGGCGAACAAGCGGGGGGATGAGGAGGTGGCGACCGCGCGGCTTGGCCGGGCGGTGGCGCTCGCGCATGAGGCGGGCAACGAGGACATGGCACGGCTGCTGGCCGGGGTGGTCGACGTGGTCGACGAGGCCACCGGGACCGTCCGGCTCAAGCGGAAGGTCGATGCCGCCGCCGAGATGGCCCTCGACACCCGCTCCACCAAAACCGTCCGGGTCAGGAAGGGCTGACGGTGGCGACCTGCCCGTCCGGCCACCAGTCGGCGAGCGACGACTTCTGCGACGTGTGCGGGGTCCTGATCGGCGCGGCGCCCAGCCTCGGACCCGGCCTGGACCCGGCCGCGGGGCCTGGAAGTGGCACGGCCGGTGGCGGTGCGGCCGAGGGCAGCGCGGGGGGCACCGAGACGGGCGGCACGGTCGCCAGCGCGGGGCTTCATTGGTCCGAGTCCTGCCCGCGGTGCGGCACCCCGCGCGACGGCCAGTTCTGCGAGAACTGCGGCTATAACTTCGCGGCCCGGGTCGGCGGCGCGGTCCCGGCGCCCGTCCAGGCGCAGCCCGGCCCGGCCGCGCAGCTCCCGGGCGCGCCCGTCCCTGACGCATATGCCCCGGGTCCGCAGGTCCCGGACGCCTGGGCCGCGGGCGCCGAGCCGGCGGACCCCCAGGCCACGTTCGACCCCTGGCCGGCCGTTTCCACGCCGGCCGGCCCCGTGCCTGGCGGCCCCGTGCCTGGCGGTGCCGGTCCTGCCGGTGCCAGTCCTGGCAGTGCGGCGCCGTCTGCTTACGGCTCCGCCGCGGCCGTCCCTGTCGTGCCCGGTCCGGCCGCTTCCGTGCCCGGTGCTTCCGTGCCCGCCGCGCCGGCCGGCCCGGCGTGGACCGCCGTGGTGAGCGCGGACCGCGCCTACTACGACGCCATCCAGGCGGCGGGCGGCCCGGATGCCGTCGGCATCGCGTTTCCCGCCTACTGCCCGCAGCGGCGGTTCCCGCTCGACCGCGCCGAGATCCGGATCGGCAGGCACAGCGCGTCGAGCGGCATCTCACCGGAGATCGACCTGTCCGTCGCGCCGGCCGACCCAGGCATATCCCGGCTGCACGCGGTGCTGCTGCGGGCCGCCGACGGCAGCTGGACCATCGTCGATCCCGGCTCAGCGAACGGGACGCTGCTCAACGGCACCGAGCTCGCCCCCGGCCAGGTCGTCCCCGTGCGCGACGGTGACCGGATTCACCTGGGCGCCTGGACCGAGTTGCGGCTCACCCGCGGGGCTTAGCGCCACGAAGAGTGAACACCGGATGACATGCGAGTGAACATCTTTCGCATCATCCCTCCTGGCGATTACCGCGCACCCCACCTCCGGTAAGAATTGCCGCGTACCCGGTGGATTCGGCCGGCCGGCAACGGCCGCCGCGGGAACGAGGGGCCTCACGGTGGCGCACGCAGGACGCAGGTCTCGGCCGCTCGCGGCCGCGCTGTACGCGGTCGCAGCGGCGGGAACCGCCGTGCTCGTCGCGGCGTGCGGAAGCACCGCCCGGCCGCCCCAGCCCGCCGGCGCGGTCGCACTGTCCGCCTCGTCAGCGACGATCACGGAGACGGGCAGCAGCCTGCTCGCCCCCCAGGCCCAGGCCTGGGCGACGGCCTACGAGCACGCCAACCCGGGCGTGAGTGTCAAGATCAACTCGACAAGTTCCGGCATCGGGATCGCGGCCGCGAAGGCGGGCAGCGCCGACATCGGCGCGTCCGACGCCTACCTGTCAAGCGGCGACGTGGTGCAGAGCCCCACGTTGCTCAACATCGCGCTGGCGGTCTCCGCGCAGACGGTCATCTACAACCTGCCCGGCCTGAACCCGCCAGGCCGTCACGTCAGCCTGAACGGCACGGTCCTCGCGGAGATCTACACCGGGAAGATCACGATGTGGGACGACTCGAAGATCGCCGCGCTCAACACGGGAGTCACCCTGCCTCCCGTGCCGATCGTGCCGCTTGAGCGCAACGGAAGCTCTGGCGACACCTTCCTGTTCACCAGCTATCTGTCGACTCAAGACGCCGCCTGGGACAACTCGCTCGGGTACGGCACGTCGGTGGTGTGGCCGCACGTGCCCGGCGCGCGGCTCGAGTCGAACAGCACCACCATGTACCAGGACTGTGCGGCCATCCGCGGCTGCATCGGCTACAACGGGATCAGCTTCCTGTCCAAGGCCGTGGCCGGGAACCTCGGCTACGCGGCCCTGGAGAACAGCGTCGGCCACCCTGAGCTGCCCACGGACGCGGCGGCGATCCAGGCGGCGGTCGGCAGCTTCGTTGCCCTCACCCCGTCCAACGAGACGATCTCGATGATCAACGGGCCGGACCCCAACGGGTACCCGATCGTCAACTACGAGTACGCCGTGGTGAAGTCCGCACAGCCGGACGCGGCCAAGGCCAGTGCGATCAGGTCCTTCCTGCGCTGGATCATCACCACAGGGAACACCGGGTCGAACCTGAGCGGCTTCGGCTTCCAGCCGCTGAGCGGGGCACTGGTGACGCTCGGCGAGCAGCAGATCGCGGAGATCCACTGATGACCGCCACGCTTCCCGCGGGCCGCGCACCGGGCGCACCGGGCGCACCGGGCGCACCGGGCGCACCCGCCCACCGCGCCCCCGCCGCGCCGCGCCGCGGTGCCCTTGGCGCGGCCAGGCGCCAAGGCCTCAACACCCCCGCCTCGCTGCGCGCGCTCCTGGCCGGCCTGATCCTGCTCTCGCTCGCCTGGGGCGCGTTCGGCGGCTTCGTCGCCACCCTGCACTCCTCGGCCGCGCAGTCGCTGGTCAGCGTGGACGAGCCGCTCAGCCTTGACGCCAGGCAGATGTACCAGGCGATCGCAGACGCGGACGCGACGATCACCGCCGCGTACCTGGCCAGCGCCCAGCCGCCGCTTGCCCAGCGGCAGCGGTACCAGAACGACATCGCGACGGCCGGCACCGACCTGTCCCGGCTGCGCTCCGGCAACGGCAGCCAGGCGACGGGCACCGCGCTCGCCGCGCTCAGCGGCGGGCTGCCCGTCTACACCGGGGACGTCGCGGCGGCGCAGGCCGAGTACGCGATGCACTTCCCGCTGACCGGCGGCTCCTTCCTCCAGGTCGCGTCGGAGCAGGCCCACCTCGTGCTGCTGCCCGCCGCGAATACCGTCTTCACCCAGGAGAACGCCTCGCTCAGCGCGGCGAGCGGCGACGCGAGCGACTGGCTGACCCTGATCGCCGCCCTGCTGCTCGCCGTCGTCACCGGCATGGTCTTGTACCGGGCGCAGCGCTGGCTCAGCCGGCGCACCAACCGGACGTTCAGCATCGGACTCGTCCTCGCCTCGGTGCTGCTCATTATCAGCGTGGCGTGGCTGGCGGCGGGCTTCCTCACCGCGCGCTCGGACCTCGGCCGGGGATTCGGCAGCGGCTCGGACCCCGCGGAGAACCTGGCCCTGGCATCCATCGGCGTGCAGCAGATCAGGGGAGATGCGGTGCTCAACGTCATCTCCCGCAGCGGCAACGGGTCCCCCTTCGCCGCCGACTTCACCACAACGAGCAAGAACGTCGGGCCGGGCTCCGGCACCTGGCTCGGCGAGGCGGCCGCCGCCCAGCAGCCGGGCGGGCCGGGCGCCCCCCTGGTGTCGCAGGCCGAGCAGGAGGCGACTGCCTGGTACGCGGCGAACAGCCAGGTGTACAACCTCGGCAATCATGCCAACTACGCCGCGGAGCAGACCAGCGTCGTAACCGGCGGCACCGCCGCCGGTTACGACACGCTTGAAGCCCGCATTGAGGCGGCGATCAACGCTGACCAGGGCGTCTTCCAGGCCGCCGCGAGCGCGGGCGCCAGCGCGCTCAGCCCGCTCGCCGGGGTGGTGGTCGCCTGCTCGCTGCTGATGGCGGTGTGCTGCGCGTGGGCGGTCAGCCGCCGGCTCGCCGAATACCGCTAAGCTCCTTGTGCTGCCCGCGAACGAGCCGGGAGAAGCCGCACAATGAGAGCACGACGGAAAACGTCATAGCTGCCCGAGGAGGGGACGGTGGCCGGGGAATCGCTGAGCGGGCTGCCCCCCGGTTCCCGCGTGGCCGGGTACCTGCTGGAACGGCTCATCGGCGTGGGCGGGATGGCCGCGGTCTACCAGGCGCGCGACGAGCGTCTCGACCGGGTGGTGGCGCTCAAGGTGCTCTGGGGTGACGAGTCACTCAGAAGGCGGTTCGTGCGCGAGGCCCGGGCGGTCGCGAAGGTCGACCACCCGCACATCATCCCCGTGTACGAGGCCGGCGAGGCGAACGGCGTGCAGTTCATCGCGATGCGGTTCGTGGCCGGCGGCACCCTGCAGGGGATCATCCGCAACAGCGGCGCGCTGTCGCCGCGGCGCGCGGCGGCGTTCATCTCCCAGGTGGCGTCCGCGCTTGACGCCGCGCACGCCGAGGGCCTGGTGCACCGGGACGTCAAGCCGGGCAACATCCTGGTGGACGCGCGGCGGGGCGGCCCCGAGCACGCCTACCTGACCGACTTCGGCATCGCCAGGGCGATGCTGTCCGCGGGCACCCAGACCAACGCGGGGCAGTTCCTCGGCACCCCCGACTACGCCGCGCCCGAGCAGATCAACGGCCACCCGGTCGACGGCCGCGCCGATCAGTACGCGCTCGGCTGCGTGGCCTACGAGGTGCTCACCGGCACGGTGCCGTTCGTGCGGGAAATGCCGCTCGCGGTGCTCTACGCCCACCTGTCCACGCCGGTTACGCAGGTCACCTTGGTCCGCCCGGACCTGCCCCTCGCGGTCAACGACGTGCTCAACACCGCGCTCGCGAAGGTACCTGGCGCCCGCTACTCCAGCTGCGCCGACTTCGCCGACGCGCTGCGCGAGGCCCTCGACCTCGACCCCTACGACCCATCCAAGTCCACCAGGCCCCCCACCTCCGCGGTCCCGGCCCGGCCCCCCGTCGCCCCGACGATGCCGCTGACCCCGCCAGGCGCACCCCGCGAGGCCAAGGCCACCCCCGTCGCCGAGCCCGGCCAGGCCGCGGGAGCCGATCGCGGTGCCTGGCCCGTCCAGGCCTCCCGAGCCGTCCTCGCGGGCACCTGGACCGCGGTGGTGACCACCGACCGCGCCTACTTCGACAGCGTGTGCGCGGTCAATGAGCAGGACACCGCGTCGATCAGCTTCCCCGGCGACCTGCCCGAGCGCCGCATCCCGCTGACCGGCACCGAGGTTCTCATCGGCCGCCGCAGCAAATCCCGCGGCATCGAGCCAGAGATTGACCTCATCGGCCCGCCCGTCGACCCCGGCGTCTCCCGCATGCATGCGAAGCTCATCCTCGCCCCCGACGGCAGCTGGACCGTCGTCGACCTCGGCGCGGAAAACGGCATCACCGTCAACGGCAAGGACGTCCACTCCGGCGACTCCGTCCCCCTCCGCCCCGGCGACCGCATCCACCTTGGCGCCTGGACCAAGATCACCATCTCCCGCGACTGAGCGTTCGCGGGAGGCGAGGCGAAGGTACAAGGCCGGTCAGTACTTCGGCCCGACGAACTCATCGAGCCGCGCGACGGCCTCCTTCCTCGCCACCGAGATCATGTCCCAGCGCGCGAACCGCCACTCCACGCCGAGCCGGTCAAGCGCTTCCCCGCACAGTCCCAGGATGTCCGTCGACTTGTTGGTGAACAGGTAGCGCGGGTACTCGTACCAGCGATCCCCGTCTGCCAGTGGTCGCCGCACCCGGTTCAGGCCCCGGTACCCGTCCGAATGGATCAGGCCCCGCGCGAAGTCGCCGGGGTAACGATCGACAATGACCTGCTGCCACCCGGCGAGCTCGATCTTCCACCTCGCGGTCGATGAGACCCTGGCTTGACAGTCGCAAGGCCCTATCCACCGTTGATCTCGGATGCACGGCACTACCGTAAGTAGCACCACTGACATTCGAGCGAGATCACGCCCTCAGATGAAGCGCTGCGGAGATCTCCGAATAAGTCTGTATCTCGCCGTTAGGTGCGGCGAGGGGGACTGGGGCGTTCCACACGAAGCAAGGAGAACGAGTACCCGAGGGGCGACATTACCCACGCGAGCATTCTCTGGACGAGGTGCCGGGAGCGGGATTCGAACCCGCACGTCCTTTCGGACAGACGCTTTTGAGACGTCGAAGTCTACCGATTCCTCCATCCCGGCTGGCACCCAGGCTGACCAAGCCTGATGAAGACCAGCCTACAGCTTCCCGGTAGGCTCTACGACGTGAGCCAGAATGTGTTGCGAGTCGTGATTGCCGAGGATGAGGCGCTGATCCGCCTGGACCTCAAGGAGATGCTCGAGGAAGAAGGCTACTCGGTGGTGGCCGAGGCCGCGGACGGTGAGACGGCCGTGGAGAAGGTCACCGCGCTCAAGCCGGACCTGGCCATCTTCGATGTCAAGATGCCGGTGCTCGACGGGATCTCCGCCGCTGAGCGGATCGCCGCCGAGCGGATCGCCCCGGTGGTGATCCTCACGGCGTTCTCCCAGCGGGAGCTGGTCGAGCGCGCCAGGGACGCCGGAGCTATGGCCTATCTTGTGAAGCCGTTCACGAAGGCGGACCTGGTGCCCGCGATCGAGATGGCGGTCAGCCGGTACACCGAGATCAAGGCCCTGGACGAGGAGGTCAACACGCTCAAGGACCGGCTCGAGGTCCGCAAGCTGCTTGACCGGGCCAAGGGCCTGCTGCAGTCCGAGCACGGCATGACCGAGCCGCAGGCGTTCCGGTGGATCCAGAAGACGTCGATGGACCGGCGCCTGACGATGCGCAAGGTCGCTGAGTCCGTGATCGAGGGGACGCTGAACGCGACCGCGAAGAGTGACCAGGCCGAGTAGCGTGAGGGGACCCGGGGACCCGTTGGTACCGTGTCCGCCTTCCCCGGGCTGACACGTTTTCTACTTGGACCCCCGGGTCCGCTGTCGTTACGTTAGCGACATCGAGTCTCAACGGCAAAGTCGAGTTCAGCTGATGGACTGCCCGCGGTTCCCTTCCGATTCCGGTCCGTTCACCCAGTTACGTCACCGTTTGCCGCCATTTGACCCCGATGCGACAACTCGTCAGTCGCATAGCGGCCGCGAACAGGACAATCCACCGCCGCGTTGTTTGCCGCTGGGCGCCCTAGCAGGCGGTTTGGCAGCGGACCGTGACCGGTCCGCCATAGATAACAATCTCGCAGCATCGGCGTGTCGCCGCCCGGCCGGGCAGCCGGCCGGGCCGCGAGGGACGCGGCCGGGAGCGGGCCGGCGGCCGCGATCGCCCGCCGCGCGGCCCGCACGTCCGCCGCGGCATTGTCCACGTTTTCAAGCCAGTCGTTCTAATCATCATCGATGACGAAGCTTCTGCCTAGCTCTTCGTCGGCCTGGCGGGACTTCTGCGGTGTTTCCGTTCACTATCACTTGATAGAAATTCGGTGGCGCCGACGACGATCTTCCGCGTTTTCGCCCGCACCGCGTGCGCAACGACCTACGTGACCGCCTGCCCGGTGCCCGGTGGTTCCGCGCGGAGCCGCCGGAGACCAGCTCGCCGGTCATAGGATCGAGGGGTGAACGACAGGCTGCTGCTGCTCGACGGCCACTCGCTGGCCTACCGCGCGTGGTTCGCGCTTCCCGTGGAGAACTTCGCCACCACGACCGGACAGCCGACCAACGCCGTCTACGGCTTCACCGCGATGCTCATCAACGTGCTGCGGGACGAGAAGCCGACGCGCGTCGCCGTGGCGTTCGACCGCAGCGAGCCCACCTTCAGGCACGAGAAGTACGTGGAGTACAAGGCGGGCCGGACTAAGGCGCCCGATGAGTTCCGCAGCCAGATCAGCCTGATCTTCGAGGTGCTCGACGCCCTTGGCATCCGGCACCTGTCCGCCCCGGGCTATGAGGCCGACGACATCATCGCCACCCTGGCCACCCAGGCGGAGGGCGAAGGCGACGACGTGCTTATCGTCACCGGCGACCGGGACACGTTCCAGCTGATCTCCGACAAGACCACCGTGCTCTACAACAGCCGCGGCGTGTCCGACATGAAGCGCTACGACCCGGCGTCCCTGCTCGAGAAGTACGGCCTCACCCCCGCCCAGTACCCGGACTTCGCGGCGCTGCGCGGCGACCCGAGCGACAACCTGCCGTCCATCCCCGGCGTCGGGGAGAAGACCGCCACGAAGTGGATCACCGACTTCGGCTCACTGGAGAACCTGGTGAACCGGGTCGGCGAGGTGAAGGGCAAGGCGGGCGACGCGCTGCGCGAGCACCTTGGCAGCGTGCTGAACAACCGCGAGCTCACCACGCTGCTGCGCGACCTCCCCCAGGAGGTCCTCGGCGCGACCCCGGCCGACCTCACGCCCGAGCCGTGGGACCGCAACAAGATCCACCAGCTCTTCGACACCCTGCAGTTCCGCGTGCTGCGCGATCGCCTCTACCAGACGTTCCCCGACGGGCTGCCCGGCGCGCCCAAGACGGCCGCGGCCGCCGCGTCCCCGGCCAGCGCGAAGCCGACGGCATTCGAGGTCGACGCATCCGTTCTCGGTCCCGAGGAGGTAGCTGCCTGGCTCGAGGAACACGCATCGCCCGAACGGATGGGGCTTGCTCTTGACGGCCAATGGCTGGGCGGCAAGGGCCGGGTGACCGGCATCGCGATCGCCGCCCCCGATGGCACCGGCGCCTACCTCGACCCGGTCGCACTCACCCCCGACGACGAGCGCGCCCTCGGGGAGTGGCTGGCGTCGGCGGGTCACCCCAAGGCCATGCACGACGCCAAGGGACCGATGCACGCGCTGGCATCGCACGGCTTCGTTCTGCATGGACTCACGTCGGATACCGCGCTGGCCGCCTACCTCGCGCTGCCCGGCCAGCGGACCTTCGACCTCGCCGACCTTTCGCTGCGCTACCTCGGCAAGGAGCTGAGCGAAACTTCCGGGGACAACGTGCAGCTCACCCTGGACGGGTCGGGGGAGGAGGAGGCGGCGCTCGCGCTCGTGCTGCGCGCGCGGGCGACCCTTGACCTCGCCGCCGCGCTCGACGCGGACCTGGAGACGCGCGGCGCCACCCGGCTGCTGAACGAGATCGAGCTGCCGCTCGTCACCGTCCTCGCGGAGATGGAGCGGACCGGGATCGCGGCCGACACCGATCTCTTCGCGGAGAGGTCCGCGACGCTCTACGGGGAAGTCAAGGCAGCCGAGCAGGCCGCCTACGACATCGTCGGCCACGAGTTCAACCTCGGCTCGCCGAAGCAGCTGCAGCAGGTCCTGTTCGACGAACTCGACCTGCCGAAGACCAAGCGGATCAAGACCGGCTACACCACGGACTCCGAGGCGCTCACGAAACTGCTCGTGGACACCGGGCACCCGGTGCTCGAGCACCTCATGCGCCACCGCGACGTCAGCAAGCTCAAGCAGTTCGTGGACATCCTGCTGCTGGCGACCGGCGACGACGGCCGCATCCACACGACGTTCAACCAGACGATCGCCGCGACCGGCCGGCTCTCGTCCCAGGACCCGAACCTGCAGAACATCCCGATCCGCACCGAGGAAGGCCGCCGTATCCGCGAGGGCTTCGTCGTCGGGCCCGGCTACGAGACGCTGCTGACCGCCGACTACTCGCAGATCGAGCTGCGCATCATGGCTGACCTGTCCGGCGACGAGGCGCTGATGGCGGCGTTCGAGTCGGGCCATGACTTCCACGCCGCGACCGCGTCCCGGGTGTTCGGCACCGATCCGCACGACGTGACGCCGGAGCAGCGGGCCAAGATCAAGGCGATGAACTACGGGCTCGCCTACGGCCTGTCCGCGTTCGGCCTGTCGAACCAGCTGCGCATCTCCGTCGAGGAGGCGCGCGGGCTGATGGACGACTACTTCAAGGAGTTCGGCGGCGTCCGCGACTACCTGCAGTCGATCGTCGCCCAGGCCAGGCTCGACGGCTACACCTCCACGATCATGGGCCGCCGCCGCTACCTGCCCGACCTGACGTCCGACAACCGGCAGCGGCGGGAGATGGCCGAGCGCATGGCGCTGAACGCGCCGATCCAGGGCTCGGCCGCCGACGTGATCAAGGTGGCGATGCTCCGGGTCTCCGCCGCGCTGCGCGCCGCCGGGCTGAAGTCGCGGATGCTGCTCCAGGTGCACGACGAGCTGATCTTCGAGGCGGCCCCCGGCGAGCTCGACGCGCTGACCGCCCTGGTGTGCGAGGAGATGGGCGCCGCCGCCAGCTTGCGCGTCCCGCTCGAGGTGTCCACCGGCACCGGACGCAGCTGGGCGGAAGCCGCCCACTGACAGCTGTCTCCCGGGGGGACGACCCCCCGGACGAGTGCTCCAATCTTGCCGTTCCCCGACAGTTTGGTCCGTGTGGCGGGCCAAGATTGGAGTACTCGACCCCCCGATGCGCGCCCGATGGCTCCGCCATCGTATCGGGCGCGCTGTCGCCTCGGCCGCCATGCCACGCGGCCGCGTCGGCGGCGCCTGGAACAGTGGCCAAACTCTCAGTGTTCTAGGATATTGAGTTCAAGGTTCTTTCAGCTGTTCTCAGCTGTGGCCGAGTTGTAGCCATGTTCAATTGACCAAGCAACGAGAACTACATACCCTGAACTCTGCGCTGTGTCCTCGTGCGGTCTTGTTGCCGTCACCCGGCCCGCACTGAGCGGGCCGACTGGCTGTGAGGCCGCCGGGGCGTGTTGTGGCCGCGACCCGGCCCGGCAAGTCCCGCGCGTTCACTGCATTCAGCCGCTGCGCACCATACTCATCCCTGTCCGCATCCGGAGCCAACCCACTCATGACGAGCAGCACGCAAGCCACCCAGACCCCTAAGGTAGCGGTCAACGACATCGGGTCTGAGGAGGCATTCCTCGCCGCGATCGACCAGACCATCAAGTACTTCAACGACGGCGACATTGTTGAGGGCACCGTCGTCAAGGTCGATCGAGACGAGGTTTTGCTCGATATCGGCTACAAGACCGAGGGCGTCATACCGTCCCGCGAACTGTCGATCAAGCACGACGTCGACCCGCACGATGTCGTGAAGACCGGCGAGCAGATCGAGGCCCTGGTTCTCCAGAAGGAGGACAAGGAAGGCCGCCTCATCCTGTCCAAGAAGCGGGCGCAGTATGAGCGCGCGTGGGGCACCATCGAGCGGATCAAGGAGGAGGACGGCGTCGTCACCGGCACCGTCATCGAGGTCGTCAAGGGCGGCCTCATCCTCGACATTGGCCTGCGCGGCTTCCTGCCAGCCTCCCTCGTGGAGATGCGCCGGGTCCGTGACCTGCAGCCGTACGTCGGCAAGGAGATCGAAGCCAAGATCATCGAGCTGGACAAGAACCGCAACAACGTGGTCCTGTCCCGCCGTGCCTGGCTCGAGCAGACCCAGTCCGAGGTGCGTCACACCTTCCTCAACACCCTGCGCAAGGGCCAGATCCGCAAGGGCGTCGTCTCGTCGATCGTCAACTTCGGCGCGTTCGTCGACCTCGGCGGCGTGGACGGCCTGGTGCACGTGTCCGAGCTGTCCTGGAAGCACATCGACCACCCGGGCGAGGTCGTCGAGGTGGGCCAGGAGGTCACGGTCGAGGTCCTCGACGTGGACATGGACCGCGAGCGCGTCTCGCTGTCGCTGAAGTCCACGCAGGAAGACCCGTGGCAGCAGTTCGCCCGCACCCACCAGATCGGTCAGGTCGTCCCCGGCCGGGTCACCAAGCTGGTGCCGTTCGGCGCGTTCGTCCGCGTCGAGGAGGGCATCGAGGGCCTGGTCCACATCTCCGAGCTCGCCGACCGGCACGTGGAGATCCCGGAGCAGGTCGTCCAGGTGGGCGAGGAGATCTTCGTCAAGATCATCGACATCGACCTGGACCGGCGCCGGATCAGCCTGTCGCTCAAGCAGGCCAACGAGGGCACCGTCGGCGAGGCCGTCGGCGAGGAGTTCGACCCGACGCTCTACGGCATGCCCGCGACCTACGACGACCAGGGCAACTACATGTACCCCGAGGGCTTCGACCCGGAGAGCGGCGACTGGCTCGCCGGCTACGACGCCCAGCGCGAGGAGTGGGAGCGGCAGTACGCCGAGGCCCGCGCCCGCTTCGAGGCACACCGGCAGCAGGTCGAGGCGTCCCGCGCCAAGGCCGAGGAAGAGACCGGCGAGACCGACGGCGAAGCCACCGCCGCGACCTCGCAGTCGGCCCCCCGCGCCCCGCGCGGCGCCAGCCGTCCGGCCGCACCGGAAAGCAACGCCCCGTCCGGCACGCTCGCCTCGGACGAGGCCCTGGCCGCCCTCCGCGACAAGCTCTCCGGCCAGAGCTGAGGGTTATCCAGGCACGTCGTCGCTGCCCCGCCGTCCCCGTTTATCTCGGGACGGCGGGGCAGCGCCGTTCACGGGGCTAGCCGCCCGGACGGGCAAAATGGTGCCATGGAGATCTCGGACACGCTCGGCTTCCTGCTCGGCGCCTGGGAGGTGAGCCGGTCGTACACCGACCACCGGGCCGGGACGGCCGCCTCATTCGAGGGCCGGGCCGTCCTGACGATGGACGCCGCCGGCCTGGCCACGGAGGCCACGGGCCTGGAGCGGGCGCGGTACGAGGAGACGGGTCAGCTGTGCCTCGGCGCTCACCAGGGTGCGGCGCACCGCAGCCTGGAATACGAACGGCGCCCCGATGGCACCGTCATGCTCTACCGTCCCGGCCGGCAGCCGTACGTCGACCTTGATCTCACCAGCGGCGCCTGGGAAGCCGTCCACCCGTGCGGTGCCGACCGTTACGAGATCTCCACCATCGTCCTGCTCCCCGACGTCGTGCAGGAGTACTGGCGGGTCCAGGGACCGGAAAAGGACTACACCGCCGTCACGACGCTGCGCCGCGTGACCCGCGGGCGCAGTGCCCAGCCAGGCGCCGCGTGACCGCCTGCGAAATGAGCCTGCGGCAGCGTCAGTGCTTCGCGCGGGCGCGCAGCTCGGCCCAGACCTCGGCGACGCGGCGGTCGAGGTCTTCCGGGGTGCCTGAGTTGTCGATGACGATGTCGGCGATGGCCAGCCGCTGCTCGCGGGTCGCCTGGGCGGCCATCCGCGCGCGGGCCTGGTCTTCCGGCATCCCGCGCCCGGCGAGCCTGGCGACCTGCACCTCGGGCGGCACGTCGACGACGATGACCACGGCGAAGTCCGCCGCGCGCTGGCCCTCGGCGAGCAGCGGGATGTCGTGCACGACGATGGCGCCCGGGCCGCCCGCCGCGACCGCGGCTTGCTCGGCCGCCTGGATGTGCTTGTGGATCAGCGGATGGGTGATCGCGTTGAGCTTCGCCCGTGCGGCCTCGTCGGAGAAGATGATCCCGGCCAGCTTCGCCCGGTCAAGCGACCCGTCCGCCCGCACCACCGCCGGGCCGAAGGTCTCGGCGATCTTCGCGAGCCCCGGGGTGCCGGGCTCGACGACCGCGCGGGCCGCCTGGTCCCCGTCAAGCACGACGGCGCCGAGGGCGGCCAGCCGCCCGGACACCGCGCTCTTACCCGACCCGATCCCGCCAGTCAGCCCGACCCGCAGCATGGCGCTCCCTTCGCATCCGGGCTGTACGTTACACCGCCTGGATTCGTCGGCCCTAGTCAGTAGGGTCTCCTCATGCGAGCCAACGGAACGTTCAGCGTCAAGGCATTCAACCCGACGAGCATCGCGCCCGAGCCGGCCATCGAGACCGCGCTCCCCGTCGGCGTCGCGCTGATGGAGAAGCATTACGAGGGTGCCATCGCGGGCCGCTCCGCGACCGTGTTCACCGCCGCGTTCGACCAGGCGACGGGCGTGGGCACCTACGTCGCCATGGAGTCATTCGCGGGCACGGTCGACGGCGCCGACGGCGCGTTCAACTTCGTGCACTCGGCGTCGACCACGGGCGCCGACCGCACGGCCGGGTACTTCGCGATCGTTCCGTCCAGCGGCACCGGCCAGCTGGCGGGCATCTCCGGCACCGGCGACTTGGTCATCGACCCGGACGGGACGCACCGAATCTGGCTGGACTATGAGATCGACGGCTGACCGTCAATTCGACCTGCGGCGAATCAGGCACCCGCTACATCACGATCGCGGCGTCGCCCGCGTCGGCTAGGGGGTCCCGCCGGGCTCGTCGAGCGCGACCTGGAACAGGTAGGCGGTCGCCATGCTGCGGTACGGCCGCCAGGGCTCGGCGATCTGCCGGACCTCCTGCTGGCTGGGCAGGTGGTCGAGCCCGTAACTGCGCCTGATGGCCTTGCGCAGCGCCAGGTCGCCCGGCAGCACGACGTCGGCGCGGTCAAGCGCGATGATCAGCATGCCGTGCACTGTCCACGGCCCGATGCCGCTGATGGCGGTGAGCCGGTCCAGGATCTCGTCATCCGGCAGCCGCCGCAGCGCGTCGTCGCTCAGCGACCCGTCGGCGAACTGGCCGGCCACCGCGCGCAGCGTCGCGACCTTCCGCCGGGACAGCCCGGTGCCGAGCAGCCCGCCGGGGTCGGCCGCGAGCAACTCGGCGGGTGACGGCAGCCGCCCGCCGAACCGGTCCTTGATCCGGCCGAGGATGCGGGCGGCGGACCGCACCGACAGCTGCTGCCCGGTCACCATGAAGATCAGCGCGCCGAAGGAGTCCATCGCCGGCCGCGCACGCAGCCAGCCGCGCGGGTCGAAGCCGGCGTGCGCGTCGATCACCCCGGCGAGCACCGGGTCCGCGCCGCGCAGGTGGGCGAGCGCCCGCGCGTCCGCGCTTGCCGCGGCGGGATCGGTTACGGCGCTCATGCCGCAATTATCAGCCCTGCCCGGCCGGAACCGCCTCGCCGAGGCTCGCTTCCGCGCAGACGGCGCCGTCCGGCTCGCCCGCGTCCGCCGTCACCAGGTCAGGCAGCGCCAGGTCGACGGTCGCGCGGCGCGCCCGGCGCGCCTCCTCCCCGTCCGCCAGGACCGCCCACGCGTACAGGCTGACCGGGTAGATGAAGTAACCGAAGCGCGTCGCCGGTGACAGCAGGAACAGCGCGGTCAGCGCGATGGCCAGCCGCCGCGCGGCGGCGGCGGGGGTGGCCGGAGGCCAGAGCGCCAGCGACGCCACGGTGGCCAGCCCGGCGGCCGCGAGCAGGGCGAGCGCGGCGGCGTGCCCGGCGGGCCCGAGCGTCGCGAGCAGGTGACCGGGCAGCGGGCTCTGCGCGGGGGACTTCGCCGCGGTGAGCCCGAGCGGGTAGGCGACGGTGTTCTCCAGGATCGACGCCGGGTGGGCAAGCGCGGCCGGCGCGAGCGCCGCGACCAGTCCGGCGGCGGCCGCGAGCACGCCGGCGGCGAACCTGACGGCGGGGCGCACGCCGTCCCGTGCGGCGACCATGACCGCGACGATGGCGAACGCCGGCCACGCGGTGTACTTCATCGCGCACGCGACGCCAAGGGCCAGCGCGGCCAGGACGACGTCGCGCCCGGGCGCGGGCGAGCCCGCGTGCCGGGCCCGGGCGAGCAGCGCGAGCGACAGGCAGGTCAGCGCGATCACCGGCGGGTCGGTGATCCCCATCGTCAAGGGGAACGCCATGACCGGGCAGGACAGCCAGAACGCGGCGTGGCCGAGCGCGGCGCGCCGTGGCCCCTGCGCCCGCGGACCGAGCGTGACGCGGAACGTCGCGTACAGCAGCAGGAACGTCGCCGCGATCAGCCAGGGCCACGTCTTGCCCGGCAGGCCGAGCGCACCCGGCAGCCCGAAGAGCGCCATCACCGGGAGGTACGGGTTGTAGGCCAGCCAGCCGCCCGCGGACAGCGAAGCGAGCGGCAGGTAGGGCGTGCCGTGATGCAGCAGCAGCGCGCCGGCCCGGGCCACCACGGCGACGTCCGGGGGAGTCGGCTCCTTAGTCATCAGCCACAGGGCCGGCGCCACGAGGGCGCCCGCGACGGCGGCCGCGACCGCGAGCCGCGCGCCCCACGCCCGTCCTGGTTTGATGACCGTGATCACCGCGGCGACGGCGTACCCGCCCGCCGCCCACGCGCCCCACCAGTGGTCAAGACTGGGACCGCTGAACAAGGCGACCCCGGCGGCGTAGACCGCGAACCCCGCGTACCACATCGCCCGGCCCCGGCCAGGCGTCGTCACGACCCCGTTTCTCATGGAAAAGAGCCTGCCGGGTGCCACGGAAGGAAACGATAGGGCTAATCCCCCAATAAACCCGGAACCCAGCCACCCCGCCCAAGGGGTACCTAGGTCCACCTCGGACCGCTGGACTGGTCAGGAAACGGGCGGCTGTGCCCGCATTCGTCCGGCAGCGCCAGCTTCTGGTGCGATAGTGTCCGCTGACCGGGAAGGCGGTGGCGTGGTGTCTGAGGGCATCGGCGAGGCTCGTCCGGAAGCCGAGGGAGAGCTCGCGCTGGCCCGGCTCGCGCTCGATGACGGCGAGCTGCCGCACGCCGCCGAGCACGTCGCGAACGCGATCGGGCGCGACCCAACGCTGCGGGCCGCCTACGCGACCCTGGACGAGCTCGCGGACGCCGCGCAGGACGCGCTGGCGCTCGTCCCCGTGGACGGCACGCCGCACGCCGGGGCGGTCGCGGCCCGCTCCTACCTGATGGCCCGCGCCGGCCAGCTGGACGGGGCGTTCCACCTGCTCTGCCGGGTCGCCGAGGTGCGGCCGGACACGCCATGGGCGGCCGGCTGGCTGGCCGCCCCCGGTGCCGACAGCCGCGACCTGGGCCGCCAGCTGAACCCCGTGCACGCGGGCACGTCGGTCATGCGGCTGGCGCTCGGGCTGCCGACCCCGGTGCCCGGGGACACGGTCCACGCGCTCACCCCGTTCCTCGAGGCCGCCCGCGGCGTCGCGGACCGCGGCCCGGCCTCGGTGACGGCGCTGCCTTCCCTGTCCGGCCTGGCTCGCCGGATGGGCGCGCTCGATGAGGCGATCGACTGGTGCGAGCGCGCCGAGCGGGCCGACGGCAGCGCCTTCGCCGCCATCATGCTCGGCTACGCGCTCCGCGGCGCGGGCCGCAAGCAGGCCGCGCACGACGCCTGGCAGCGGGCGCTTGGGCGCGAGCCGGGCAACGTCAACCTGCGGGTCGACATCGCGGAGCTGCTCGCCGACCGCGGCGAGCTCGCGGACGGCATCGGCGTGCTCGACGAGGCGCTCGCGATGGCGCCCGATCACCCCAAGGCGTTCCCGTCCTCCTGCCAGATGCGATACGCGCTGACGTCCGACGTCGCCCACCTGGTGCGGCTCACCGACTGGTGGCGGGAGCACCCGGAGCACGATTACGCCGGGACGATGCTCGGCCTGGCCAGCCAGGGCAAGTACTGGCTGTCCCTGGTCCCGGCGCCCGCCGAGGCCATCTGCAACCTGGCGGTGGCCTTCGAGGAAAAGCACGGTGGCACCGGCGAGATCCGCACCGCGACCAGGACCTGCACGCTGTCGGCCCTCGAGGTGCCGAGCGCGATCGCCGCGGTCCGCGCGGTGCTCCCCGGCCTCGCCCTCGCGTCGCCGGTACCCGTGCCCGCGCCGGACATCCGGGTGCCGCTGGCCAAGGGCCGCTACCGGCTCTGGACGTACCACGGCACCGACGCGGCCCCCGCGGTCGCTGAGCCGTCAGCGGAGGCCGTCAGGGCGCTGCAGGCGGTCGCGGCCCAGGGCGTGTGGCTCCACCCGGTCGCGGCCTACGACTGCGCGGTGGGGTTGTCCGGGCTGAGCCTCGACGACCTGCTCGGCCTGATGGCTCACGGGGTCCCGGTGCCGGACGACAACTCGCTGTGGCAGCGGATGCGGGCGTACAACCCGGTCTACTGGCCGCGCTTCACCCAGGCGTGGGCGTGCCTCGGCGTGCTGCACCACAAGCCGGATGAGCCGTGGCCGGGCTCGGCCCGTCGCACCGCGCTGGTCGACCTGGTCAACGGGGTGGAGGACTGGGCAACGGACGCGGCCGCCAACGCGCTCGTGATCGCGGCGTGGACGGACCCTGCCTGCCGGGCCGACGTGGCGGAGATCGTCGGCGCCCGGTTCGCCGCCGCCGGGCAGGCGCGGATCGAGCGCCAGGTGACCATCGCCGAGTCGCTCGCCCACCTGGTCCTGGCCACCCCCGAGATGCCGCAAAACGCCGTCCGCGCGGCCGCGGCACTGATCAAGAACGAGACGGCGACTGCGGTCACGCACGCGTCGCCGTCGCCCGGCCAGCCCGGCGACGGCGGCCGCCGTGGGCGCCGCTTCTTCCGCCCGCGGTCCTGACCGCCGGGCCGCCGGCGCCTTGAACGCCGTTGGCGCGGGCGCCGGCCTGAGTCATCAGGGACAGTTCGGGGGTTTACTGCAGGGATAAATCGGGGGCTTCCCGCATGGCCGGATCCCGGCTTGCCGGGCAGCCTGGACGTGGACAGCCGGCCGACGCCGGCCGCGGCGCGCGAGGTGCCCGCACCCGACTGCGCGTCAGGTGCGGCCCTGGGCCAGCCAGGTTGTCCGCCGATAGCCGAACTCCATCCCACGAGAAAGACGGCATAGCCATGGACGACGATGACGAGACCCGCATTGACCGGGCCGAGCGGCTGGCCAAGCACAACCCCCAGGCCGCGGCCGAGGCCTGCTCGGCGATCGCCTGCGACGTAGCGGTCGGCGACGAGGTGCGCCTGTCCGCGGCCGAGCTGGTCGCTGGCCTCGACCCGCGCTCGGCGGCGCCGGCCTGCCTCGCGATCGCCTGCGACGGAGCGGTCGGCGATGAGGTGCGCTTGTCCGCGGCCGAGCTGATCGCGGCGGTCGACCCGCGCTCGGCCGCTCCGGCCTGCCTGGCCATCGCCTGCGACGAGGCGGTCGGCGATGAGGTGCGCTTGTCCGCGGCCGAGCTGATCGCGGCGGTCGACCCGCGCTCGGCCGCTCCGGCCTGCCTGGCCATCGCCCGCGACGACGCGGTCGGCGACGAGGTGCGCCGCTCGGCCGCCGAGCAGCTCGCGGCCCTCAGCACCCGCGCTTAGCGAAGCGGGCGCGGCCGCGGCAAGCACGCAAGCACCGCACGGCACCGGAATGTCAGCCCCCCGCCGTAGAGTTGAAAACATGAGTAGTCGTGGTGGCTGCTGCATGTGCAAAGTCGAGCTGCCCGTCCAGGGGGTCGTCCCCCGGAAGATAGGAGCGTTGTGCGTCCGGTAACCGACCTGCAGCGGAAGGTGGCGCCGTTCGAGGTCGTCACCGAGATGATCCCCGCCGGAGACCAGCCGGCCGCGATCGCCCAGATCGCCGAGCGGATCACCGACGGGGAGAAGGACACCGTGCTGCTCGGCGCGACCGGCACCGGCAAGACGGCCACCGTCGCCTGGGTGGCGGAGAAGCTGCAGCGCCCCGTGCTCGTCATGCTGCCGAACAAGACGCTCGCCGCGCAGTTCGCCAACGAGCTGCGCGAGATGATGCCGCACAACGCGGTGGAGTACTTCGTCTCCTACTACGACTACTACCAGCCAGAGGCGTACATCCCGCAGACCGACACCTACATCGAGAAGGACTCCTCGATCAACGACGAGGTGGAGCGGCTGCGCCACTCGACCACCAACTCGCTGCTCACCAGGCGGGACACGATCGTCGTCGCCTCGGTCTCCTGCATCTACGGACTCGGCACCCCGCAGGAGTACGTCGACCGCATGCTCCGGGTCAAGCTCGGCGACACCATGGAGCGCGACCAGCTGCTCCGCAAGCTGGTCGGCATGCAGTACAGCCGCAACGACATCTCGTTCACCCGCGGCACGTTCCGGGTCCGCGGCGACACCATCGAGGTCATACCGCAGTACGAGGAGCTCGCGGTGCGGATCGAGATGTTCGGCGACGAGATCGAGCGGCTGTCCACGCTGCACCCGCTGACCGGCGAGGTGATGAGCGAGGACACCGAGCTGTACGTCTTCCCTGCGACGCACTACGTGGCGGGCGACGAGCGGATGGAGCGGGCCATCGCCGGCATCGAGGTGGAGCTGGCCGAGCGGCTCGCCGAGTTCGAACGCCAGGGCAAGCTCCTTGAGGCGCAGCGGCTGCGGATGCGCACCACCTACGACATCGAGATGATGCGCCAGGTGGGCAGCTGCTCGGGCATCGAGAACTACTCGCGGCACATCGACGGCCGCGAGGCAGGCTCACCGCCGAACACACTGCTCGACTACTTCCCCGAGGACTTCGTGCTCGTCATCGACGAGTCGCACCAGACAGTGCCGCAGATCGGCGCGATGTACGAGGGCGACGCCTCGCGCAAGCGGATGCTGGTGGACCACGGCTTCCGGCTGCCGAGCGCGGCCGACAACCGCCCGCTCACCTGGGACGAGTTCGTCGAGCGGATCGGCCAGACGATCTACCTGTCGGCTACGCCCGGCCGCTACGAGCTGCAGCGCGTCGCCGGCGACGTCGTGGAGCAGGTGATCAGGCCGACGGGCCTGGTCGACCCGCAGGTCATCATCAAGCCGACGAAGGGCCAGATCGATGACCTCCTCGAGGAGATCCGCATCAGGACCGAGCGCCAGGAGCGCGTCCTGGTCACCACGCTGACCAAGAAGATGTCCGAGGACCTCACCGACTACCTGCTCGAGAACGGCGTCCGCGCGCGGTACCTGCACAGCGAGGTCGACACGCTGCGCAGGATCGAGCTGCTGCGCGAGCTGCGGCTCGGCGAGTTCGACGTGCTCGTCGGCATCAACCTGCTCCGTGAGGGCCTTGACCTGCCCGAGGTGTCCCTGGTGGCGATCCTCGACGCGGACAAGGAGGGCTTCCTCCGCTCGCCCACCAGCCTGATCCAGACGATCGGCCGCGCCGCCAGGAACATCAACGGCGAGGTGCACATGTACGCGGACAAGGTCACCAACGCGATGCAGCACGCGATCGACGAGACCAACCGGCGCCGCGAGAAGCAGGTCGCCTACAACACCGCCAACGGCATCGACCCGCAGCCGCTGCGCAAGAAGATCGCCGACATCCTCGACGCGATCATCCGCGAGGACGCCGACACCCAGGAGCTGATCGGCGGCGGCGGCCGCCAGCAGTCCCGCGGCAAGGCCCCGGTCCCCGGCCTGTCCTCCCGCGCCCGCGCTGGGTCTATAGGTTCAGGCGCCGCGGGGGCGGGCGAGCCGCCGCTGGCCCGCGGTGGCGAGGCCCGCGGCGACCTGGTCGCGCTGATCGGCCAGCTCACCGAGCAGATGCACGCGGCCGCCGCGGAGCTGCAGTTCGAGGCGGCCGCCCGCATCCGCGACGAGATCAAGGAGCTCAAGCGCGAGCTGCGCGGCATGGAAGCGGCCGGAGTCTGAAGGATTTCGGTTTCATAAAAGCGGCGCTGGTGCCTTTGGGGCGGAGGTGTTCAGGGTGTTTCGCTCAGCGTCGCTTCCTGGCGCTCTGGGAACCCGAACAGCCCGACAAGCCGCGGGTCGCCGAACGAGGAGACGCGGCTGATGCCCGCGGCGCAGACAGTGAGTACCACCACCCCGTAAGGCCGGTAGTCCCCCTGGGGGTCCCTGAGGTACTCCACCGCCGCGGGCTGCCCGTTGGCGCTGACGGGCAGCATTCGCCAGGTCCCGGCCGGCCCGAGGACGCGGTCGCGGAGGAACGGCACGCAGCCGGCCCGGCCGGCGAACCAGGTCCGCAGCGGCGTCGCCTCAAGGATGACGTCCCGCACGAGCAGCCGCTCGAGCGCCGCCACGTCGGCGCGCTCGAACGCCGCGATGTACTCCTCGAGCAGGGCGCGCGCCTGCGGCGCGGCGGGCTCGGTGATCTGGTCGGCGGCCGGTGACAGCTCCGCGATCCGGGCCCGCGCGCGCTGCAGCGCGCTCTTGACCGACGCTGTCGTGCCGCCGAGCATGGCCGCGACCTCGGCGGCGCTGAAGTCGAGCACGTCGCGCAGCACGAGGACCGCCCGCTGCCTGGGCGGCAGGTACTGCAGGCTGGCGATGAGCGCCAGCCGCAGTCCCGCGCGGGCCGCCACGATGGCCGCGGGGTCGGCCGTCTCCGGCAGCGCGAGCGCGTCGGGCACTGGCTCAAGCCAGGCGACGTCCGCGCCCGCCTCCACTGGGAACGTCCCCGGGTCCGTCTCCGCGTCATAGAAACTGGACGGCAGCCCGCGTCGCTTGCGCCGCTCCAGTGCCGTCAGGCAGGCGTTGGTGGCGATCTGGTACATCCAGGTGCGCACCGACGACCGGCCCGCGAAGCCGTCATAGGAGCGCCAGGCGCGCAGGTAGGTCTCCTGGACCACGTCCTCGGCGTCGGCCACCGAGCCGAGCATGCGGTAGCAGTGCGCGACGAGCTCGCACCGGTACGGCTCGGTCGCCGCGCTGAATCCCGCGCTATCGGCCAAGGGTCACACCGGCCTGCCAAGGAAGGCGGCGAGCTGGTCAGCCGGCCCCGCCCCGGCGGGCGCCTGCACGGCGGGCCCGAACGGTGCCACCCCGTCCGGCCCGCGGAAGCCGTCGGTGATCGCCACCCGGGCGTGGGTGAGCAGGTCCGCGGCGATCCCGGGGTCGAGCTCGGCCGGGTACCCGATGGCGCGGGCCAGGTCCCAGCCGTGGGTGAACTGGTCAAGCGCCGCCATGGCGATGACCGCAGGCCCGGGGAACTCCCCGAACGGCAGCCGGATCATCCGGCCGGGCACATCCGGCGCGCCGAGCGCCGCGACCGCGATCTTTCCGGCTTCCTGATAGGCCGCGACGTAGTCGCCGGCGGCGTAATCCGCCGCGGTGTCGTCGGCTCGAGCGCCGCCGTCCTGGCCGTCGACGACGCCCGCCCACCACCTGGCCGTGCCGATGAAGTGGTTGATCAGCGCGGATGCGTCCCAGGACGCGCAGGGCGTCGGCGCGTCAAGCTGGCCCGGCTGCACGCTGGCCAAGATAGCCAGGGTGGAGCCGAGCGCCCGGTCAAGTTCCGTCACGTCCACTTCGTCGTGTCCTTCCCTCGGTGAGTTGCCTTCACCAAGGAAGACCCGGCGGGACGCGGAAAGGAATCGCTCGGACCACAACCATCGCCCTTCCCCGTCCTGACAGTTGCCGCAACCATCGCCGTCCCTGCCTTGACAGACGATAGACAATCTGGTTGTCTAAAACGGACAACCAGATTGTCTATCTAGGAGGATTGTCATGGCCCTGGTCACCAGCGGCGACGCCGACGTCTTCGAGACGCACGGCGTGCGGTTCAGCTCCTACGTCCGTCCGTCGCGCGGCAGCGACCAGCTGTGCGCCTGGCGGGTCGACGTGCCGGCCGGCCCGGGCGGCACACCGCACCGGCCGTCCCGCGAGGAGGTCATCTGCTGCATCGACGGCGAGCTCACGATCACCATGGACGGAACGGACCACCTGCTGCGCCCGGGGGACGTCGCCTACGTCCCCGCGGATAGCGAGGTCCGGCTGGACGGCGGCCCGGCGGGCGGCGCGGCGTGGGTAACCTCGCTGGCCGGCCTCGAGGCGACGATGAGCGACGGAACCCAGTTCCGCCCCCCATGGACGATGTAACCCGGGGGACGACGTGACCCGGCGGTGACCGGCACAGCCCGCCCCCGTTCGGTAGATTCCATATCGTTCCTACCGAACGGGGGCGGCTGACTCCGTCGCCCGGCTCAGGCCTGCGGCCCAGCCTTGGGGCGGCTCAGCCTTGGGGCGGCAGATTTGCCAGGGCCGCGTCGATCTGCTCCTGCGGCAGCTCGTAGTCGACCATCTCGCCGGACAGGTACCGCTCGTAGGCGACCATGTCGAAGTGGCCGTGACCGCACAGGGCGGTCAGGATGACCTTCTCCTCGCCGCTCTCCGCGCACCGCTTGGCCTCCTCGACCACGGCGGCGATGGCGTGCGACGGCTCGGGCGCCGGGATGATCCCCTCCGCCTTCGCGAAGGTGAGCGCCGCCGCGAAGCACTCCCGCTGCGGCTTGGCGACCGCCTCGAACAGGCCGAGCTCGTACATGTGCGAAAGCAGCGGCGACATGCCGTGGTATCGGAGCCCGCCCGCGTGCACCGGGGCGGGGATGAACCCGTGCCCGAGCGTGTGCATCTTGAGCAGCGGCGTGAAGCCGGCCGTGTCGCCGAAGTCGTAGGCGTAGATGCCGCGGGTGAACGACGGGCACGCGGACGGCTCGACGGCCCGGAACACCGGGTTCATCCGCCCGGCCAGCTTCTCCCGCAGGAACGGGAAGACCAGGCCGGCGAAGTTCGAACCGCCGCCGGTGCACCCCACGATCAGGTCGGGGCCCGCCTCGCCGGCCATCTCGAACTGCGCCACGGCCTCCTGCCCGATCACCGTCTGGTGCATGAGCACGTGGTTGAGCACCGAACCGAGCGCGTAGCGCGTCTCCGCTGACCCGGCGGCGGCCTCGACCGCCTCCGAGATCGCGATGCCGAGCGAGCCGGGCGAGTCCGGGTCCTCGGCGAGCACGGACAGCCCGGCCTGGGTGGCCCGCGACGGCGACGGGTGCACGGTGGCGCCCCAGGTCTGCATCATCGTGCGGCGGTGCGGCTTCTGGTCGTAGGACGCGCGGACCATCCAGATCTCACAGTCGATCCCGTACTGCGCGCAGGCAAACGACAGCGCGCTGCCCCACTGGCCCGCGCCCGTCTCGGTGGTGAGCCGCTTGGTTCCCTCGACCGAGTTGTAGTACGCCTGCGGCACGGCGGTGTTCGGCTTGTGTGACCCGGCGGGGGACACGCCCTCGTACTTGTAGTAGATCCGGGCGGGCGTGTTGAGCAGCTTCTCCAGGCGGCGGGCCCGGAACAGCGGCGTCGGCCGCCACAGCTTGTAGACGTCGAGGACCGCGCCGGGGACGTCGACGTACGGGTCGCCGGTGACCTCCTGGCGGATCAGCTCCATCGGGAACAGCGGCGCGAGGTCGTCCGGCCCGACCGGCTGGCCGGTGCCCGGGTGCAGCGGCGGCGGCGGAGGCGCCGGCAGGTCGGGGATGACGTTGTACCACTGGGCCGGGATCTGCGACTCATCAAGGATGAACTTGGTCCGCTCGCTCACGGGCTACTCCATCTGTCTTCTGCGGGTACCGCGCCTTATGTGAGCACTGATGCCGTTGGCGGGCATCGGTGAAGTCTGCGCCGCACGTGTTCACCCGCACCATACGCCAGCCGCGTCTCATGCCATAGACCCCGGAGTTGACGCAACCAATTGGTTGCTATAATATCGCAACTAGCCAGTTGCTATATGAGGAGGCGGCGGTGGCATTTCCGGATCGCATCGAGCGGACGATCGAGATCGCGCACCCGCCGGCCGCGGTGTGGGCGGCGCTTACCACGGCCGAGGGGCTGAGCGCCTGGTTCGGCCAGCAGGCGGCGATCGACCTTCGCCCGGGCGGCTCGGCGTCGATGAAGTGGGACAGCGGCCACACGGCCGACATGCGGGTGGAGCGGGTGGAGGAGCCGAGGGTGTTCGGCTTCACCTGGCACATCTTCGGGCTGCCCGAGGACGACCCGCGGCGCACCTACGTCGAGTTCACCCTTGAGCCGGCTGGCGCGGGCACCCGGCTGACCGTGACCGAGTCCGGCTTCGCGCAGCTTTCCGACGACGCCTGGCGCACCGCCTACGACGGCAACACCCAGGGATGGGCGAGCGAGCTCGGCGAGCTGGCCAGCTACCTCGATGCCGCCGCCTGACGGCGCGGCAGCCGGCGCCTTGGCCTGGGGCACGGGGGCACCGGGCACCGGGGCGGGCCACATTGAGGCAGTCGCCGAGCAGGTCTTCATCGCCCTGGCCGACCCGAGCCGGCGCGCCATCTTGGCCGCGCTGGCCGGGGCCGGGCCGGCTACCGCCACGGACCTGGCCGGCGCACTGCCCATCACCCGTCAGGCGATCGCCAAGCACCTGGCGCTGCTCACTGAGGCAGGGCTGGTGACCGCCGAGCCCGGCGAGCGGCGCCGGGTCAGGTACCGGCTCCACTCCGCGCCGATGCGGGTGGCGCAGCAGTTCCTTGCCGCCCTGGCCCGCGACTGGGACGGGCCGCTCGGCGCGCTCAAGGATCACCTCGACAAGCAGGCCGGCGCGCCCGCGTGACGCGGGCCCCCCGTAACAGCAGACAGTGCAAGCGGACCGCAGAAGGGATGGACCGATGGTGAACGTGGCAGCACCGCGCGCGCCTGTGCCGAGGATGGTGCCGGCGATCGCGCTCGCGGTGACGCTCGGGCTGGCCGCCGCCTGCTGGGCGGCGGCGGCCTGGCTGATGGACGGGATGGACATGGGGGTCGCCACCCGGCCGGGGGCCTTCGGGTTCTTCGCCGCGATGTGGGTGACGATGATGGCGGCGATGATGCTGCCCGGTGCGGCCCCGGCGGTCGCCCGGCGCGCCGCGGTGCGCGGCACGGTGCGCGCCGCGCTGCTGTTCACCGGGTGCTACCTGGGCGTCTGGGGGCTGGCTGGCGTCGCGGCCTACGCGCTTGACCGGCCGCACGGTGCGCTCGCCGCCGGGGTGGTGGTGATCGCGGCGGGCGGCTACGAGCTCACCGCGGTCAAGCGGCACTTCCGGCGCCGCTGCCGCGCGGCGGCGGGCTCCCGACCTGACTCCGGACCCGGCTCCGGTCTCGGCTACGGGCTGTGCTGCCTGGGCTCGGGCATCGGGCTGATGGCGGTGCTCGTGGCGCTCGGCGTGATGAGCCTGGTGTGGATGTCGGTGGTGGCCGTCGTCGGCTGCGCGCAGAAGCTGCTGCCGCCGAGGGCCGCGATCGACGTCCCGCTGGCGCTGGCCCTCATCGGGCTCGGGCTGGTGATCGTCATCGCGCCCGCACAGGTCCCCGGGCTCATGCCGCCGGCCATGTAAGCGCCGGCCACGTTCGAAATGCAACGACAAGAGACAGGGAAACGGAGACAAGACCATGACCAGTCACAAGACGGGGACGCGCGAGGAGTGGCTCGCCGCGCGCCTTGACCTGCTCGAGGCGGAGAAGGAGCTGACCAGGCGCAGCGACGAGGTGGCCAGGCAGCGGCAGGAACTGCCCTGGATCCGGGTGGACAAGGAGTACCAGTTCGAGTCCGACGCTGGCACGACGTCGCTGGCCGGCCTGTTCCAAGGGCGCTCGCAGCTGCTCATCTATCACTTCATGTTCGGTCCCGACTACGCCGCGGGATGCCCGTCCTGCTCGGCGATCGCCGACGGCTTCAACGGCTCCGCGGTCCACCTCGCCAACCACGACGTCACGCTCTGCGCGGTATCGCGGGCGCCGCTTGACAAGATCGCGGCCTACAAGCGGCGGATGGGCTGGACCTTCCCGTGGGCGTCCGCCTACGGCAGCGACTTCAACTTCGACTTCGGCGTGGCGCACACCAAGGAGGAGTGGGAGGCGGGGACCACCAGGGAGAACTTCCGCCCGGCGGACCTGCGGCCGGCCGGCCCGGAGCAGGCGAGCTCGCTGGACGCCTTCTCGCAGTCGATCGTTGGCACTGACTGGCAGACTTACCGGCGCGAGGGGCCGGGAATGAGCGCGTTCGCCCTCCAAGACGGCGCCGTCTACCACGCGTACTCGGCCTACGCGCGCGGCCTCGACGGGCTGTGGGGCATGTACCAGTGGCTCGACCGGGCACCGCGGGGCCGTAACGAGGAGGGCGGCGGCTTCTGGTGGCGCCGCCACGACGAGTACGACGCCCAGTGAGGGCCGCCAGCGGCGGGCTTGGCGGCGATGCCTGTCAAACAGGACTTACCGGACGGTAGAGTGCACCGCGAAGGCTCTGCGCCAGCGGCGCCTTGCGGGAGGTAGTCGATGCCCTGGGTGGTCCGCGAGGCGGTCCGTGACATCAACCGCGCCGTCGGGCGGCGCTGGAACGCCATCGACCCGCTGCTGCCCGACCCCGCGTCGCTGCCCGCGGGCTGCGGCGAGCCGCTGGTGGTTTCCTCCGACAACGGCCGGACGGGGGGCCTCGGCGTCTGCGTGCACCAGCACATACCGCCGCAGTCGCTGAACCAGACGTGGGGCGCGGCCGAGCGCTTCACCCTGGTTCCGCGGCTGCCCGGGCAGGACGTCGCGGCGGGCGCCGACCAGCTGCTCACCCTGTGGCGCGACCACCTGGCCGCGACCGGCGCCGCCCGGGGCCCCGACACGTCCGCGAGCGTGGTGTGGCCGAGCATGGACATCACCGGCGTGCCCGCGCTCCTGCGGCACGGCCTGCAGCCGCTCACCGTCATCGCCGCCCGCGCCCGGCCGACCGGGCCGCTGCCGCCGCCGCGCCCCGCCTACGGCGCGACGATCCGCGCCGCGGGCCCGGCCGACGAGGAACAGGTGCTCGACCTTGAGCTGCGGCTCATCCGCTACGACATGCACTTCGGCGGTCCGGTCTGGCGGCCGGACACCGCGCGGCTCGTCCGCGAGGAGATCCGGGGCAGCCTCGCCCGCCCCGCCACCTGGACCTGGCTGGCCGAGCGTAACGGCCGCCCGGTCGGCCTGCTCGTCGCCCAGCCGCCGCAGGACGCCGGCTGGATCGCCGGCATGACCAACCGCTCACCCGCCGCCTACCTGCAGACGATGTTCATCGACGCGCAAGAGCGCGGCACCGGCATCGGCGCCGCGCTGGTCAGGAACCTGCACGCCAAGCTCGACGCCATGGGCATCGCCGTCACGCTGCTGCACCACAGCCAGGTCAACCCGCTGTCCGCGCCGTTCTGGTACCGGATGGGCTACCGCCCGCTGTGGACCAGTTGGGAGGCCCGCCCGGCGAGCGGGCTCAGGTTACCCTGCGGGGGGACCACCCCCCTGCCTGTGGGCAGGCTGAGGACGCGCTGAGTGCCTGGCTCGCGCGGAGTAGGCTTGAGTTGTGCTGGTCAGCCTGATTGCTGCCGTTCTCGCGGCGCTGTGCTACGGGGTCGCCTCGGTCATGCAGGCGGTCGCCGTGCGCGAGGCGAGCAACCGGTCGCCTGCCCAGGCCGGCGACGGGGGCGGCATCGACGCCGGCCTGGTGCCGCGCATGCTGCACCAATGGCGGTTCGTCGCGAGCATGGGCATCGACCTGCTCGGCTTCATCGCGCAGCTGGTGGCGCTGCAGCGGCTGCCGCTGTTCGCGGTCCAGGCGATGGTGGCGGCCAACCTCGCGGTGATCGCGGTCCTCGCCACCGTCGTCATCGGGGCCACGCTGTCGCTGCGGGAATGGCTCGCGGTCGGCGGCGTGGTGGCCGGCGTCGGGCTGCTCGGATCGTCCGCCGGGGCGGAGGGGGCGACCACCGCGGGCGGCGCCTTCAAGATCGCGCTGATCATCGCGACCGCCGCGCTCGGGGTGGCCGGCCTGATCGCCGCGCGGGTGCTGCGCGACCCGGCCCGCACGCTGGTGCTCGGCACGGTCGCGGGCTTCGGCTTCGGCGCGGTCGGCATCGCGGCCCGGGTGCTCAACGGCTTCGCGCCGCTCACCCTGCTGCGCGACCCGGCGGCGTACGCGGTCGTGGCGGCGGGCATCGTGTCGTTCGTCTTCTACGCCACCGCGCTGGAGGGCGGCAGCGTGACGGTCGCGACCTCGGCGGTGGTCCTCGCCGAGACGCTGCCGCCCGCCCTGGTCGGCGTGCTGTTCCTCGGCGACACGACTCGCCCCGGCCTCACCCCGGTGGCGGCGGCAGGCTTCCTGCTCGCGGTGGCGAGCGCGGTCACGCTGGCCCGGTTCGGCGAGGCCGAGAACCCGCATGAGCACCCGCCGGGACACGCGGAGCCGGGCAATCTCCCCCGGCAAGGGCTAGCCTGAACAGCGTGTTATCCTGGTGGCCCGTGGACCTGCGGATTTACACCGCATCATCGTCGACCACGGGAGTTCAACTTGGCCGCTGCAGTGACTCAGTCCAGGCTAGCCTCACAAAGGCTCACTAACACCAAGCATCTCTTTGTCACCGGTGGCGTGGCCTCAAGCCTCGGCAAGGGCCTCACCGCGTCCAGCCTCGGCCGCCTGCTCAAGATGCGGGGCCTGCGCGTCAAGATGCAAAAGCTCGACCCGTACCTCAACGTCGACCCGGGGACGATGAACCCGTTCCAGCACGGCGAGGTGTTCGTGACGGACGACGGCACGGAGACCGACCTGGACGTCGGTCACTACGAGCGGTTCCTCGACATCAGGCTGGGCGGCGAGGCGAACGTCACGACCGGCCAGATCTACTCGAGCGTGATCGCCAAGGAGCGGCGCGGCGAGTACCTCGGCGACACGGTCCAGGTCATCCCGCACATCACCAACGAGATCAAGTCGCGCATCATGGGGATGGCCGGGCCTGACGTGGACGTGGTCATCACCGAGGTCGGCGGCACCGTGGGCGACATCGAGTCCCTGCCGTTCCTTGAGGCGATCCGGCAGATCCGGCACGAGATCGGCCGCGACCGCTGCTTCTTCATCCACGTCTCGCTGCTGCCGTACATCGGCCCGAGCGGCGAGCTCAAGACCAAGCCGACCCAGCACTCGGTCGCCGCGCTGCGCTCCATCGGCATCCAGCCCGACGCGATCGTGGCCCGCTCCGACCGGCCGATCAGCGACGGGCTCAAGCGGAAGATCAGCCTGATGTGCGACGTGGACGAGGAGGCGGTGGTCGCCACCCCGGACGCCCCGTCCATCTACGACATCCCCAAGGTGCTGCACGGCGAGGGCCTGGACGCCTACGTGGTCCGCAAGCTGCAGCTGCCCTTTCACGACGTCGACTGGTCCGCCTGGGACGACCTGCTGCGGCGCGTGCACCGCCCGGCCCGCTCGATCACCATCGCGCTGGTCGGCAAGTACGTGGACCTGCCCGACGCGTACCTGTCCCCGGCCGAGGCGCTGCGGGCGGGCGGCTTCGGCAACGACGCCAAGGTCACCATCCGCTGGGTGACGAGCGATGACTGCGAGAACCCGGACGACGCGGCGTCACAGCTGGACGGCGTGGACGGCATCCTCATCCCCGGCGGCTTCGGCGTCCGCGGCATCGAGGGCAAGATCGGTGCGATCAGGTACGCCCGCGAGCACAAGATCCCCGTCCTCGGTCTCTGCCTCGGCCTGCAGTGCATGGTCATCGAGGTCGCCCGCGACCTGGCGGGAATCGAGGGCGCGAACAGCGCCGAGTTCGACCCGGACACGCCGGACCCGGTGGTCGCCACCATGGCCGACCAGGAGGACGTCGTCGCGGGCGACCGGGACATGGGCGGCACCATGCGCCTGGGCCTTTACCCGGCGAACCTCAAGCCGGGCACGATCGTCAGCGGGCTGTACGGCGGCACCCCGGTGGTCGAGGAGCGGCACCGGCACCGCTACGAGGTCAACAACGCCTACCGGGAGCGCCTTGAGCAGGCCGGGCTCGTCTTCTCCGGCCTGTCGCCCGACAGCCGCCTGGTGGAGTTCATCGAGCTCCCCCGGGAGGCGCACCCGTTCTTCGTCGCCACCCAGGCGCACCCGGAGTTCCTGTCCCGGCCGACCCGTCCGCACCCGTTGTTCTCCGGCCTCATCGCCGCTGCCCTTGCCCGGTCCCGGTCCGGGCAGGCCGACACCCGCGCGGTGGCGAGCGCGTAACGGGCCGTAGGCTGCGGTTTATGGCCGAGGACCTTCCCCCCGAGAGCTGGCCGGTGGCCGGCACCGAAACCCAGTTCAGCAACTGGCTGATCACCGTCCGGACCGACAAGGTTCAGATGCCAGATGGCCATCACGCGGAACGTACCGTCGTGACACACATCGGTGCCGTGGGCGTCCTCGCCCTCGACGAGGCGAACCGGGTGCTGATGATCCGCCAGTACCGGCACCCGGTCGCGAGGCAGCTGTGGGAGATCCCGGCTGGCCTGCGTGACGTCCACGGCGAACCCCTAGTCGACACCGCGCGCCGCGAACTGCTGGAGGAGACCGGCTACGCCGCCAGCGAGTGGCACGCGCTGATCGACTCCTACGCCTCGCCCGGCATCACCGACGAGAAAATCCGCATCTTCCTGGCCCGCGGCCTCACCGAAGCCGACACCGACTACGAGCGGCACGACGAGGAGAAGTTCCTGCGCACCGAGTGGTTCCCGCTCACCGACGCGGTGTCGGCCGCGCTGGCGGGAAAGCTGCACAACGGCGCGACGATCCAGGGCGTCCTGGCCGCCTACGTCGCCAGGCTGAATGACTACGCCGGACTTCGCCCGGCTGGCGCTCCCGAAGAGTAAACACCCTCGGCCGGCCCCACTCGCAAAGAAGTCAGCCGCCGGGGCTTCGGTGCGCGGCTGCGGGGAAGCTATCAGCGGGCTGCTCGCTGGGTACATCGCCAGCTTGGAAGGATTTTCTGGGCTACGCCCCAGGGGATGCGCCGCAGCCCTAGCCAGGCACCAGGGACCGGGCCGGCTGTCGCCGGGAGACGGAATCGGAGAGCTCATGAAGATCGCGGTTCCCGCGGAGATCAAGAACAACGAGTTCCGGGTGGCGATCACCCCGGCGGGCGTTCACGAGCTCACCCGGGCGGGGCACGAGGTCTTCGTCGAGGCGGGCGCCGGCGAGGGCTCCTCACAGCCCGACGAGGCTTTTTCCGCGGCCGGGGCGACGATCTTGCGTTCGGCTGACGACGTCTGGGCGACGGGCGACCTGGTGCTCAAGGTCAAGGAGCCGGTTCCCGAGGAGTACCACCGGATGCGGCCGGGCCAGGTGCTGTTCACCTACCTGCACCTCGCCGCGTCGAAGGAGTGCACCGAGGCGCTGCTCGAGCGGCGGGTCACCGCCATCGCGTACGAGACCGTGCAGCTCAGGGACGGCTCGCTGCCGCTGCTCGCGCCGATGTCCGAGGTCGCCGGGCGGATGGCGCCGCAGGTGGGCGCGCACCACCTGCAGCGAGACGGCGGCGGGCGCGGGGTCCTGATGGGCGGCGTGTCCGGCGTGTACGCGGCGAAGGTCGTGGTGATCGGCGCGGGCGTCTCCGGGATGAACGCCGCGGCCATCGCGCTCGGCATGCAGGCCGAGGTGCTGCTGCTCGACCGGAACGTCGCCCGGCTGCGCAGCGCGGACGCCATCTACCAGGGACACCTGCAGACGGTGACGTCCAACGCCTACGAGGTCGAGCGCGCCGTGATCGATGCGGACCTGGTGATCGGTGCGGTCCTCGTCCCCGGCGCGAAGGCCCCGACCCTGGTGAGCAACGAGCTGGTGTCCCGGATGCTGCCGGGCTCGGTCCTCGTCGACATCTCGATCGACCAGGGCGGCTGCTTCGAGGACTCTCATCCGACCACGCATGCCGACCCGACTTACCGGGTGCACGGCTCGGTCTTCTACTGCGTGGCGAACATGCCCGGCGCCGTCCCGCACACCTCCACCTACGCGCTGACCAACGTGACCCTGCCGTACGCGCTCGAGATCGCGGGGCGGGGCTGGCGCGAGGCCCTCCGCAATGACGACGCCCTGGCCCAGGGGCTGAACACGCACGATGGGAGCATCACCTGCGCCCCGGTCGCCGAGGCGCACCACCTGCCGTCCACCCCGGTGTCGGCCGTGCTCTAGACGGGCGCCGCGCGGCGGGCTTGCCCGGCCATCGTCGGCTCGGATAACAGCAACAGGCCGCGGCGCCGCGGCGCAAACCTCAGGCGACCCTGGCCCGCTGAGCGGACTGTCCGCTTGACGGCGCTAGCAGCAGACCTCTACTCGTTAACGCATGAACCGGGACAAGCCTGGCATGGTGCTGGTCACCGGGGCCACGGGCTTTGCTGCAGGGCACTGCATCAGCGACCTCCTCGCGCACGGGTACGACGTGCGCGGGACCGTCAGGAACCGGCAACGGGCCGACCTGGCTCACCTGCGCCCGGCGATCGACGCGGCGCGCGGCGAGTTCGAACTGACGCAGGCCACGCTGGACGCGGATGAGGGCTGGGCCGAGGCGGTGCGCGGCTGCGACTACGTGCTGCACGTCGCCTCGCCGATCCCGTTCAAGGCCCCCAGGCATGAGGACGTGCTCATCCGCCCGGCCGTCGACGGCACCACGCGCGTGCTCACGGCGGCGGCCAAGGCAGGAGTGAAGCGCATCGTCTGCACCTCGTCCCTGGACGTGATCACCCGCAACACCGCGACCGCGGCGCGGCAGCGGACCGAAGCGGACTGGTCGGACCTGTCCCAGTGCAACGCCTACGCCACGAGCAAGCTGCTGGCGGAGAAGCGGGCCTGGGACCTCGCCGCCGGCCACGGCCTGGAACTGGCGGTCATTCATCCCGGCGCGATCATCGGCCCGCCGCAGCAGGTCAAGCGGGAGAGTTCCACCGACATGGTGCGCCGCATGCTGGCGGGCGAGATGCCCGCGGTACCGCCGCTGCACCTGGCGTTCACCGACGTCCGCGACCTCGCCACCGTGCACCGCCTGGCCCTGGAGGTCTCCGCGGCGAAGGGAAACCGTTACATCTGCGCCAACGGGCAGCTGCCGATGACGGGCATCGCCGCGATACTCAAGGAGGAGTACGGCCCGCGCGGCTACAAGGTCTCCACCCGGCCGCTCCCGGCCTGGGCCCTGCGGGTCGCGGCCCCGTTTAGCGGCGAGGCGAGGCTCGCCGTGGACATGCTCGGCATTCAGCACGACGTCACCGCCGAGAAGGCCATGCGCGAGCTCGGCTGGGCTCCGCGCACGCTTCGCGAGTCGGTCATCGACACCGCCGAGTCCCTGATCAGCGCGGGCGTCGTCCAGCCGAGACGCTGACCAGGGCTCGCCGTGCCGCCCGCTGCGGCGGCCGCCATCGGCGACTACGATCGCGGACGTGGTGAGCGTCGACCGCGCGGTGCGCGATTACCTGCAGTACCTCACGGTGGAGCGCGGGCTCGCGGGCAACACCGTGCAGTCCTACCGGCGTGACCTGGACCGGTACCTGGGCTTTCTTGATGGCCGGGGCCGGCGGCGGCTCGCGGACGTCACCGCGCTCGACGTCGCGGAGTTCCGCGGCGCGCTTCATGCCGGGGACGACGAGCACCCGCCGCTCGCGTCCGGCTCGGTCGGCCGGGCGGTCGTCGCCGTCCGCGGCCTGCACGCGTTCGCCGTCAAGCAGGGCCTTACCGCCCACGACGCGGCGCGCGAGGTGGCGCCGCCGGCCGCCGCCACGCGGCTGCCCAAGGCCATCGACGTGGCGGAGGTCGAGCGCATCCTCGACGCCGCGGGATCCACCGAGGACCCAGAACCGCGGGTGCTGCGGGACCGCGCGCTGCTCGAGCTCCTGTACGGCACCGGCGCGCGCATCTCGGAGGCGACCGGGCTCGACGTGGACGACCTTGACCATCTGACGACGGACCCCGCCGTGCTGCTGACCGGCAAGGGGGGCAAGCAGCGTTACGTCCCGGTCGGCCGCTACGCCGTCCGGGCACTTGACGCTTACCTGGTCAGAGGGCGCCCGGCGCTCGCGGGGAAGGCGGGGGCGGGCAGGGCGGGGGCCGGCCAGGCGGGTCGAACAGCGAGCCCCGCGGTCTTCCTCAACGCCCGCGGCGGCCGGCTCACCCGGCAGGGCGCGTGGGGGATCCTGCGGGAGGCGGCGGCCCGCGCCGGCCAGCCCGACGTTTCCCCCCATACCCTGCGGCATTCTTTCGCCACGCACCTGCTCGACGGCGGCGCGGACATCCGCGTCGTCCAGGAATTGCTCGGACACGCCTCGGTGACCACCACGCAGGTCTACACTCTGGTGACGGTGGACAAACTGCGCGAGGTTTACGCGGAATCCCACCCGCGCGCCCTCGGCTGACGCGGTGCTTTCGGCGAGACGCACTGCTCTGCGCTGACGGCGCGTGACGGCGGGCGGCACTGCGCGCCGGCCGGCATCGATGACCAGGTGGCCGAAAGTACGTAAAGTCCGGCCACCAGCGGCGCGCCTGCTTGAAAGCGCCGGACAACGGGCCTAGTGTCCCGAACAGTTCGCGACCTCTAGCCCCGGGAGGATCTGACTGGTGGCCGCATCGCGCGTAACGGAGCTTCTGCCGGGAGACATCGGGCCCACGGGTCGGCCGCTCCCCGCATTCCCCGAGCCCAAGCCGCTGACCGAGCACGGCCCGGCGCGGATCGTGGCGGTCTGCAACCAGAAGGGCGGCGTCGGTAAGACGACCACGACCATCAACCTGGGCGCGGCGATCGCCGAGCGGGGCAGGAAGGTGCTGCTCGTCGACTTCGACCCGCAGGGCGCGCTCTCGGTCGGCCTCGGCATCCAGCCGCACGACATCGACCTGACGGTCTACAACCTGCTGATGGAGCGCGGCGTCAAGGCGCGCGACGTCATCTTCGAGACCGGCGTGCCGAACCTGGACCTGCTGCCGTCCAACATCGACCTGTCCGGCGCGGAGGTGCAGCTGGTCCACGAGGTCGGCCGGGAGTTCATCCTGGGCGGCACGCTCAAGGAGGTCGTGCCCGACTACGACTTCATCATGATCGACTGCCAGCCGTCGCTCGGCCTGCTCACCATCAACGCCCTCGCTTGCGCGGACAGCGTGCTGATCCCGCTTGAGTGCGAGTACTTCGCCATGCGCGGCGTGGCACTGCTGATGGAGACCATCGCCAAGGTGCAGCACAGGCTCAACCCGGACCTGTACATCGACGGACTGCTCGGCACGATGTACGACTCGCGCACCCTGCACACCAGGGAAGTGCTCGGCTCCATCGTGAACGGCTTCGGCGACAAGGTGTTTCATACGGTGATTAACCGCACCGTGCGCTTCCCAGACGCTACCGTTGCCGGTGAGCCCATCACGACGTTCGATACGTCGTCGATGGGGGCTAGTTCCTACCGTGAACTCGCCAAGGAGGTCCTCGAGCGGTGGCGGCAGACAGGGGACGGACACGGTCACGCCGGGTAAACGTTCCCGGCGTGGCGGAGCTATTCCGCCCGGTAGCCCCCCCGCCAGACACCGCAGATGAACGCCAGGCGACCGGCAGGGAAAGGCACGACCAGAAGATCACCGTCTACCTGTCCGCCGACGAGCTGCTCGATCTAGAGCACGCGCGCCTGCAACTGCGCCGATTCGGTTTCGTCCTTGACCGCGGGCGGCTGGTGCGAGAGGCGATCGCCATCCTGCTCGCCGACCTGGACGCGCGGGGCCGGGACAGCCTGATCGCCCGCCGCATGCGGCTCAGCCGCGAGGCCGAGAGCGATCAGGATCAGGATAAGGATGAGGACGCGGTACCTTCGTTAACGTGGGCACTATGACGGGCGGCGCAGTGACAGGCGGTACCGGGCCGCTGGGCGAGACGGGGGACGCGCCGCGCTCGTCCAGCGCCTTCGAGGTGCACCTCGACGTCTTCGAGGGGCCGTTCGACCTGCTGCTCGGGCTGATCTCCAGGCACAAGCTGGATATCACCGAGGTGGCGCTTTCGAAGGTCACCGACGAGTTCATCGCTTACATCAGGCAGCGTTCCGGCGGCTGGGACCTGGACCAGGTCAGCTACTTCCTTGTTGTCGCCGCCACCCTGCTCGACCTCAAGGCGGCGCGGCTGCTGCCGAGCGGCGAGGTCGAGGACGAGGAGGACCTGGCGCTGCTCGAGGCCCGCGACCTGCTGTTCGCCCGGCTGCTTCAGTACCGCGCGTACAAGGAGGTCGCCGCCGTCTTCGCCGGGCGGATGGCGGCCGCGGCACGGCGGTTCCCGCGCCGGGTCCCGCTCGAGCCCCGGTTCGCCGAGCTGCTCCCCGAGGTGCTGTTCGCCATTGGCCCGCAGGAGTTCGCCGCGCTGGCCGCCCGGGCGCTTGCCCCCAAGGCCCCGCCCGTCGTGTCGGTCGAGCACATCCACGCACCGTTCATCTCGATCAGGGAGCAGGCCGTGCTCATCGCGGGGCGGCTGCGCGGCCTCGGGCGGGCGTCGTTCCGGCAGCTGTCCTCCGGCGCCGTCGGCAACTATGAGATCGTCGCGTCGTTCCTCGCGCTGCTTGAGCTGTACCGCGAGGACGCGGTGGCGTTCGAGCAGGTGCTGCCGCTCGGCGAGCTGTACGTGACCTGGACGGGCGGCGACCGGGATTTCCTGCTCGCCCCGTCCGGCGCGGGCGGCGATGCCGCGCAGGCCACCGACAACCAGGAAGAAGACTATCGATGAGCAGCGACGTCACCGGGGACGGCGGCACCGCGGGCCTGCCGGACAATCAGGACGGCACGGACCGCCGGGACGGCACTGGCGGCCAGGACGACCACGATGTCTCGGACGCCCGCAATGGCACCGGAGGCCAGGAAGTCCCGCGAGACCCGGAGGCGGCCGGCCAGGAGCCGGCCGGCGACGGCGCGCATGCCGACGACGCCCCGGGGCTGCGCGCCTCCCTTGAGGCCATCCTGCTCGTCGCCGACGAGCCCGTACCCGAGGTGCTCCTCGCCCAGGTGCTCGAGCGCCCGCGGCACCAGGTCGCCGCGTCATTGCGCGCCCTTTCCGCCGAGTACACGAGCGACGGCCGCGGGTTCGACCTGCGGGAGATAGCTGGCGGCTGGCGCTTCTATACTCGTGAGGACTGCGCTCCGCTCGTGGAGCGGTTCGTCAGGGACGGACAGGAGGTCCGGCTTACTCAGGCGGCGCTTGAGACCCTGGCGGTCATCGCCTACCGGCAGCCGGTCAGCCGGGCACGGGTATCGGCGGTGCGCGGCGTCAACTGCGATGGCGTGATCAGGACGCTCGTGCTGCGCGGGCTCGTCGAGGACTCGGGGACCGACCCGGAGACCGGTGCGATCCTCTACCGCACCACCGGGTACTTCCTTGAGCGGCTGGGCATGGCGTCCCTGGACGAGCTGCCCGACCTGGCGCCGTTCCTTCCGGAGAACATCGAGGATATCGAGGACAATGAACGCACGCGGGCGTAGCGGTCCAGGCAATGACCGGCCCCCGCTGGACGCGGCACTGCCGCCGGCCCAGGCGGTGCAGCTGTCGCCAGAGGCGAGGGCCCGGCTCCGGGCACTGCGCAGCATGGGCTTGGACGACAACGATGACTTCGGCGCCGGCGAGGGCGAGCGGGACGACCTCACCGACGTCCCCGGCGGCGTCCGGCTGCAGAAGGTGCTCGCGGCGGCCGGCGTCGGCAGCAGGCGGCACTGCGAGGAGCTGATCGGCGCGGGCCGGGTCGAGGTGGACGGGCAGGTGGTCCGCCGGTTCGGTGCCCGGGTTGACCCAGAGCACCAGGTCATCCGGGTCGACGGCAAGCGCATTCCGTCCCGCCAGGACACTGTGTACCTGGCGTTCAACAAGCCGCGCGGCGTGCTGACCGCGATGTCGGACGACCGCGGCCGCAAGACGATCGTCGACTTCCTCGGGATGAGGGCCGAGCGACTGTTCCACGTGGGACGGCTCGACTACGACACCGAGGGCCTGATGCTGCTCACCAACGACGGCGAGCTGGCGCACCGGCTCGCCCACCCGAGCTACGAGGTGGCGAAGACCTACTGGGCCGAGGTGCCCGGCCCGGTCCCGCGCGACCTGGGCCGTCGCCTGCAGGCCGGCGTGGAGCTCGACGATGGCGTCGCGATTGCCGACAAGTTCCGGGTGCTCGAGCAGTCCGGCGGCCGCGCGATGGTGGAGATCACGCTGCACGAGGGCCGCAAGCACATCGTGCGCCGGATGCTCGCTGAGGTCGGCCACCCGGTGAGCCGGCTGCTGCGCACCACCGTCGGCCCGATCCGCCTCGGCGCCCTGCGCCCAGGCGCCACCCGGGACCTCAGCGTGAAAGAGATCGGCGAGTTGTACGCCGCCGTGGGCCTTTAACCGCTGGCGGGCGGCAGTAGCCTTTGAGTTGCGCAAGATCGTTAGGAGTTGGACACGTGGCAGTACGGGCTATTCGCGGCGCGATCCAGGTCGACGCCGATGACCGGGACGCGATCCTCGAGGGGACGGCTGAGCTGGTCACCGCGGTGATGACCCGCAACGACCTCGCCCCCGACGACGTGATCAGCGTCCTGTTCACGGTGACCCCGGACCTGACCGCCGAGTTCCCCGCCCTCGCCGCCCGCAAGCTCGGCTTCCACGCCGTCCCGCTGATGTGCGCGACGGAGATCCCCGTCGCCCGCGCGATGCCCCGCGTGGTCCGGCTGATGGCGCACGTGGACACCGACCGCCCCCGCGCGGAGATCCAGCACGTCTACCTGCGCGGCGCCGCGGCGCTCCGCCTGGACATCGCCCAGTAGCGATCAGATGAGCCAACACGTGAGCGTGCCTACGCCTACCAGCGCCGTCATGGCTGCTGGCAGCGGAGCCGCGTCCGCCTTGGGTACCTCTCATGGCCGAGACCTTGCTACATTTCTCGTGGCCGACCGGGGAGGGGCGATGACTGTGCCAGGCAGGGTGCTTGTCTCGGGGACCGGGCTGATCGGCACGTCGATCGCGCTCGCGCTGCGCGAGAACGGCACCGAGGTCTTCCTCACTGATGCCGACCCGGCTACCGCTAGGCTCGCCGCCGATCTCGGGGCGGGCACAGTGGTCCCGGATCTCCGCGATGCCAAGGGGATCGCTGACGCTGCCGTCCTCGCGATGCCGCCCGCCCTGGTCGGCCGGGAGCTTGCCTTCATCCAGGAGTGCGCCGTCGCGGACGTCTACACCGATGTCGCCAGCGTGAAGGTGCTGCCCGCCCGGCAGGCGCGTGAGCTCGGCTGTGACCTGGAGTCCTACGTGCCCGGGCACCCCCTTGCCGGGCGCGAGAAGCATGGGCCGGGCGCCGCGCAGTCGGATCTCTTCCTCGGCCGCACCTGGGCGCTGTGCCCGCTGCCGGAGACCTCAAGCGACGCGGTCGCCGCGGTGACCGCGCTCGCCGTGGCGTGCGGCGCCGACCCGGTGGTGACCGACCCGGAGACGCATGACCGCTGGGTGGCGCTGGTCTCGCACGCCCCGCACCTGGTGGCGGCGGCGATGGCCGCCCGGCTCGCACCGTCGGGCGTGCCCGCTGACGCGCTCAGGTTGGCCGGCGGCGGCCTGCGCGATGTCACCAGGATCGCGGCGGGCGACAGCGCGCTGTGGACCCAGATCCTGTCCGCGAACGCCGGGCCGGTCGCCGAGGTCGTGGCGGCGGTCGCCGAGGACCTGGCAGCGGTCGCGCGCCTGCTCGCGCGCCAGCCGCAGGGGGCGCAAGGCGACGGCGCCGGGGTCGCCGCGGTCACCGGCCTGCTCGAGCGCGGCCGGGCGGGCACCAGCCGCATCCCCGGCAAGCACGGCGGCCAGCCGCGGAACTTCACGATCGTCCAGGTCGTCATCGCCGACCAGCCGGGCGAGTTGTCCCGGCTCTTCGCCGCGGCCGGCGCGGCCGGGGTGAACATCGAGGACATCCGCCTTGAGCACTCACCGGGCCTGCCGGTGGGCGTCGCCGAGCTGTCGGTCCGCCCCGACCAGGCGGGCCCGCTGCTCGACGCGATGGAGGCCGGCGGCTGGCCCGTCCGCCGCTAGGCCCTCGCCAACGGGCACGCGAGGTGCCAGCGCTGGCCTGCGCCACGGTTAATGGGTCGCGCGAACCCGTCCGCGGTGTGCGAAGCTAGACGCCATGACGAAGAGCGCGAGGCAGCACACCAGCAAGGCGGCCCAGTCAGCCGGGACAGAGGCAGCCGAGACGGAGTCCGCTGCGACCCCAGGGGAAGCCGCGCCAGAGCCGGACGAGACCGCCGAGCCCGCGGCCGACGCCACCGCGGAAGCGACCGCAGGCAACGCGGACGCCGCCAAGCCGGATCTCGACGAGACGAAGCGTAAGTTCCGCGAGGCACTCGAGCGCAAGCACCAGTCTCATGGCGAGGGCCAGGGCAAGGGCGGCCGCGAGGACGGCAAGATCCACGGCGCACACGGCCCGGCCGGGAGCCGCCGCAACTTCCGCCGCAAGAGCGGTTAAGTAGGGCTTTCCCTGAGCAGCAGGGCGACCGAGGCGACGACGATCGCGCCGCCGACGAGGGCGGTGACGGTGAGCCGCTCGCCGAGCAACAGGCTGCCGAGCGCGACCGCCACCACCGGGTTGACGTAGGCGTAGGTGGACACCACCGCCGTCGGCAGCCGCCGCAGCGCGATCACGTAGCAGGTCAGCGCCAGCAGCGAGCCGGGGCCGACCAGGTAGGCGAGCGCGAGCAGCGACTCACCGCTGGCGTGGCCGGACCAGGCCTCGCCGGTGGCCGCCGCGAGCCCGACGAGCACCGCACCGCCGGCCAGCATCTCCATCGCGCTGCCGAGCAGCGGGCTGGCGGGGGCAGGCAGCCGGCCCGCGAGCACGGAGCCGATGCCCCAGCTCACGCTGGCGCCGAGGACGACAAGGACGGGAAGCACCGCGCCGGTCCCGTGCGGCTGCGCGACAACGGCGATCCCCGCCAGCCCAAGTGCCAGCGCGACCCAGCCGCGCGGCCGCAGTCGGCGGCCGTTGATCACACGATCGCCCAGCGCCATCCAGAGCGGGACGCTCGCCACGAGCAGCGCGGCGAGCCCGGACGGCAGCGTCCGCTCCGCGTAGGAGACGCCGCCGTTGCCGAAGGCGAGCAGCATGGTGCCCACCACGGCCATCCCCGCCCACTGCGCGAGCGGGCTCCGCGCCCGCGCCCCCGGCAGTGCCTCCGGCTGTACCTGCGTCCCCGCCTGGCGCCCGGCCGCGCCGGCCGCCGGATGTGCCTGCCGCTGCGCACCCCGGCGGCCCGCGAGCCACGCCGCCGGGTAGAGCAGCAGGCCGGCGGTGAGGTACCGCGCGGCGGCCATCGGGAACGGCGGGATGGTCCGGTCGGCCACCCGGATCGCGAGGTAGGTCGAGCCCCAGACCACCCAGACGACCATCAGCGCGGCCCAGGCCGCGAGCCGCGGCCGCCGTGGTTCCGGCTGTCGCGGCGGGTCGGGGAGCAGGCCGGGCGCGGGCTGATTCACCCTCCAAGGCTAGATGCGTATTCCCAGGGGCTCGATGGCGCTTGGCCGGGGTACCCGGTGGTGGTGGGTTCTGGCGTGCTGACCGCCCGGCCTCGCGCGCCCGGTACCATTTCTAGGTGGGAGTCTCCTCGCCACGCGGTCTGGTCGTCGCCATTGACGGGCCGTCTGGTTCCGGTAAGTCGAGCGCGTCCAGGGGCGTCGCCCGTGAGCTCGGCCTCCGCTACCTGGATACCGGGGCGATGTACCGGGCGCTGACCTGGTGGTTTATTGCGGAAGCCGCGGATACCGGCGACGCGGCGCTGGTCGCCGCCCGCGCGGCGGAGCCGTCGATCGAGGTTTCAACCGACCCGGACGACCCGTGGACGCGGGTCAACGGCCGGGACGTATCGCCGGACATTCGGACAAAAGAGGTTTCCGGGCAGGTCAGCGTCGTGGCCCGGGTACCCGCGGTGCGCGAGCACCTTATTCGCCAGCAGCGCGAGATCATCGCGGCGGCCGACCAGGGCATCGTGGCCGAGGGCCGCGACATCGGCACGGTCGTCGCGCCCGCCGCCCAGCTCAAGGTCTTCCTGACCGCCGACCCTGGCGCGCGAGCCAGCCGCCGGGCCGCCGAGCTGCGCGCCGACGCCGGCGAGACCGAGGCGGCTCAGGCCCGCAGGGACCGGCTCGACGCCGCGCAGTCGGAGAAGGCAGCCGACGCGCTGCTGCTCGACGCGACCGACATGACCCTGGACGAGGTCATCGGGGAGATCGCCCGGCTGGCGCGACAACGCAGCCAGCTGGTGTGCGCGGGGGACAAGAGCAGTTGACGCAGAACGGGGCGAGTTGAATTGACAGATTATGACGCCGGCGATGACGGCTGGGTAGACGTCGGTGACGACCTCAGTGACATCACCGCGGCCGACGCGGCGGCGGACGGCGGCGCCGGGCTCGGCACCGCGGGGCAGCCGGTGCTCGCCGTGGTCGGCCGCCCCAACGTCGGCAAGTCCACGCTGGTCAACCGGATCCTCGGCTCGCGCCAGGCGGTGGTGCAGGACGTGCCGGGTGTTACCAGGGACCGGGTGGCCTACGACGCCAACTGGCGCGGCAGGCAGTTCACCCTGGTGGACACCGGCGGCTGGCTGGCCAAAGCGCAGGGCCTGGCCGCCCAGGTGGCCGAGCAGGCGGAGATCGCCGTCGGCCTGGCTGACGCGGTCCTCTTCGTGGTAGACGCCCGGGTCGGCGCCACCGACGAGGACGAGGCGGTGGCCCGGGTGCTGCGCCGGGCCGGCAAGCCGGTCGTGCTCGTCGCCAACAAGGTGGATGACGCCAAGAGCGAGGCCGACGCGCTGTCGCTGTGGTCGCTCGGGCTCGGCGAGCCGGTCATGGTCTCCGCCATGCACGGCCGGGGCAGCGGCGACCTGCTCGACCTGGCGCTCAACGCGCTGCCCGAGGCGCCGCGCGAGGGGCAGGCCGAGGCCGGCCCGCGTCGTGTCGCGCTCATCGGCCGGCCTAATGTCGGCAAGTCATCCCTGCTTAACAAGCTGGCGGGCGAGCAGCGCGCCGTGGTCGACTCCGTCGCGGGCACCACCCGTGACCCGGTGGACGAGCTGATCGAGCTCGGCGGCACGACCTGGCGGTTCGTGGACACCGCCGGCATCAGGCGCCGGTTCAGGGAAAGCCAGGGCGCCGACTACTACGCCACGCTGCGCACCCAGTCCGCCCTTGACCGGGCCGAGGTCGCGGTCGTGCTCATCGACGCGAGCGAGCCGCTCACCGAGCAGGACCTGCGCATCCTCACCATGGTCACCGACGCGGGCCGCGCGCTCGTCATCGCCTACAACAAGTGGGACCTCACGGACCCCGAGCGCCGCGACTACCTGGAGCGGGAGATCGAGCGCCAGCTCTACCACGTCCGCTGGGCGCCCCGGGTGAACATCTCCGCCGCGACCGGCCGCCACACCGACCGCCTCGTCCCCGCGATCGAGCAGGCCCTCGATGGCTGGGAGCAGCGGATCTCCACCGGCCAGCTCAACTCCTGGCTCAACGCCCTGGTCGCCGCCACCCCGCCGCCGATGCGCGGCGGGAAGCAGCCGCGCGTGCTATTCGCCACCCAGGCGGGCACTAAGCCCCCCCACTTCGTGCTGTTCACCACCGGCTTCCTTGAGGAGACCTACCGCCGGTTCATCGAGCGCCGCCTCCGTGAGGACTTCGGCTTCGCTGGCACCCCGGTCAAGCTCACCATGCGGCTGCGCGAGAAGCGCGGCAAGAACACGGGCCGCCCCACTGTGCGCCGGTAGCACTGTGCGCCGGTAACTGGGCTGGGCCGGCGGCGAGGTGAAACCAGACCGTGGTGCCGGCCGGGTCGCGCAGGTAGCCCCATTGCGCCGTCAGCTGCTGCACCAGGTACAGCCCATGCCCGTCGGTCGCCAGTAGGTCGCACCGGACAACGGGCATGTCGGCCGACCCCTCGTCGATCACCTCGACGAGCACGCCGTCCGCCACGTCCATGACGACGATCTTGACGGTCCCGCCGTCCGCGCCCGACGCGGTGTGCTGGATGGCGTTCGTGACAAGCTCCGAGGTGAGTAAGGTCGCCGCGTCTGAGTCAATGGTCCGGCCCTTGCCGGTGGCCGCCATGGTCCGGGTGACGAATGCGCGCGCCGCGGAGACCTCCGCTGGCCGGCCCGGGATCGTCAGCGAGCCGAGGACCGTGGGCCGCTGCCTCGGCTCCAAGGCTGCTACCGGCCCATGTGTGGGTCGGGTCCTCAGGGGGGTGTCCATCTGCGCCTGCCTCCCGTTGTCGCGCATTCGGCACTTCCGTATCGGGTTTACCGCACATAAACTCGCTCAAAACCCATAAATAATCATATTTGCTATAGGCGACATTTGTCCGTTTCGGGACATTTGTCAAATAGATCACGACCTGCGGTAAACACCCCTCGGCGCAGCGTGACTAGGACGATCATGCACGTGCAAGCCCACGCCACGCAAGTGCGTCAGGCAAATTTGAACCATGAAATCGCGGATGGGATTTCAACCAAGGAAGTTTCCCGGTATGGTGCTGTTGTCGCCCCGCACCGGTCATGATCAGCTGAGCGCTGCGCCCAATAGCGCGTCAGCACTATTACGGTGTCCGCCGAGGAGGGGGGATCGTTGATGACAACGGGGCCGACTGTCCGGCGGCGTCGCCTCGGTACCGAGTTGCGCAAGCTCCGCGAGTCTAACGGGTACAAGCTGGAAGAGGTGGCCGCCCAGCTCGGCGTGGCACCCTCGACCCTGTCCCGCATCGAGACCGGCAAGGCGCCGACCAAGTCGGCGTACCTGAGCCAGATGCTCGAGAAGTACGGCGTTGTCGACCCGGCGCAGCGTCAGGTGCTCATCGACATGGCGCGGGAGGGCCACCGCAAGGGATGGTGGGCCGCCTACGACGACGTTCTTCCCAGCGGGTTCGACATCTACGTGGGGCTGGAGGCCGAGACGGCGTCGGTCCGCGGCTACGAGGTCTCCGTGGTGCACGGGCTGCTGCAGACGCCCGACTATGCCAGGGCGGTGCTCGGCGAGATGTTTCCCAGGCACGGCGCCGAGCAGATCGACCGTATGGTCGCACTGCGGATGGAGCGGCAGCGGCGGCTCGACGACGATCCGCCGCTCGAACTGTGGGCCATCTTGGACGAGGCGGTCATCCGGCGGCCGGTCGGCGGGAACGCGGTGATGCGGACCCAGCTTGAGCACCTGCTCGGCATGGCGGCGAGGCCCGGGCTCACGCTGCAGGTGCTGCCGTTCTCCTGCGGTGCCCACGCCGGGCACGCCGGGGCGTTCTCCATCCTCGAGTTCCCGAACCGGTCCGATTCCGAGGTCGCCTACGTGGAGTCCGTGGCCGGGACCACGTACCTGGAGAAGGACAAGGAAGTACGGGTCCAGGTGGAGGCCTTCGACCGGCTGCGGGCCGCGGCACTGGCACCGGGCGCGTCCACTGACCTGATCGCACAGGTCGCACAAGTCACACAAGTCACACAAGAGCATTAACGGAGCCGTGGCGACTGGGGTGATCGCCACGGGCCACCACAAATGGGGAATCCAATAAGGAAGGAAAAACGATGGCAGCAAAGATGGATGAGCTGCTCTGGTTCAAGAGCAGCTTCAGCGCGGCCGGCAACTGCGTCGAAGTGGCGCACCTGTCCGGCGGCGGTGTCGCGGTCCGCGACTCGAAGGACCGTGCCAAGGCACCGCATCTCTACAATCGCGCCGAGTGGGAGGCATTCCTGGCCGGCGCAAAGAACGGCGAGTTCGACTCGCCTGTCGCATAACTGGGTCCCTCATCGAGCGACCGCCGGCCGGGCAGCGAGAGCGGGCGGGCCAGGCCGGCCGGCGGGCCGGGGAAACTCGGCGGCGGCGGAACACCAAGCCCAAGGGGGAGAGAGAACGGCGGGCCCCCGCGTCACGCGGGGGCCCGCCATCCCGTCGCGCTGGGTCGGGCCGGGCGTCACTCGTCGTCCGCGGCCTCAAGCTGCTTGGTGATCTCGTCAAGGATCCGCGGCGTCTCGTGCGGCTCGTACGCGACGAGGGACATGCGCTCCATGGCGAGCAGGTAACGGTCCACGTCGGCCTGCTTGTCGAGGTAGAGCGCGCTGGTCAGGTTCTCGACGTAGACCACGTCGGGCAGGTCCCGCTCGACGAACCGCAGGATGCTGAACCCGGTCGGCGCCGCGTGCCCGCCCGCGCCGTACGGGATGACCTGGAGGGTGAGCGCCGGGCTCGCGCACGCCTCGCGCAGGTAGCGCAGCTGCGCGAGCTGGACCTGCGCCCCGGCGACCGGGCGGCGCAGCGCCGCCTCGTCGAGGATGACCCAGAGCTTTAGCTTGCCGGTGCGGAACCGGCGCTGCCGTTCCTTCCGCAGTACGACGAGCCGCTCGGCCTGCTCAAGCGGGAAGTCACCGAGTGAGATCACCGCGGTCGCGTACTCCTCCGTCTGCAGCAGCCCGGGGATGAACTGCGCCTCGTAGACCCGGATCGACCGCGCCGCCTCCTCCATCCCGACGTAGGCCTGGAACCAGTCGGGCAGGATGTCGTTGTAGCGGTGCCACCAGCCGGGCCGGTTCGACTGCTCGGCCAGCGCGAGCAGCTGCTCGCGCTCGCGGGCGTCGACCCCGTACAGCGTGAGCAGGTCGAGCACGTCGATCTCGCGGATCGCGTTCCTGCCCAGCTCGATCCGGCTGATCTTGGACTCCGACGCGCGGATCTTTCCCGCCGCCTCACGCGCGGTGATGCCCCTGGACTCGCGGAGCCGCCGCAGGTGGGAGCCGAGCAGGATGCGCAGCACGGTAGGCCCGTCCGAAGATTCAGGCACGCCGCCGACCTCCTAGTCAATTCCCGCCGCCGCGCGGCACAACGCAGTCTGCGGCTAGTCGTACGCGCACGATATCCATGGGTAGTACGCGCAATTGCGTTGCGGGTCCGCACTCTCGCCGCTGGTCAAGCATATCCCCTGGCATTCTATGTCGGCTATCCGACCTTCACCGGACGAGCCATTCCCCGCGGCACGGTGCTCCTGCCCCCGGCGGCCCGCCGGGGGCAGGAGCACCGCCGCCCGCGACAAGGAATTGTGCATGCACGGCACGAGGATCAGGCGGTGCGCCGGGACGCGGCGGGCCGCCGGGGCCTCGCCCTGAGGCACCGGGAAGCGCCCGCCGCAAAGGCGAAGTAGCAGGGGGAAATAATTACCGCGCCGATAACTGTCAATTAGCTGGCCAGTGATCCAGCGGCCGTCACGGCAATCGGCCGATTGCAATTGCCGGGTGATTTCGCCGACGGACGAAGGGACAATGCCCGGCCGTCCGGTCCGGCCAAGGCCGGCGCTTCCCGTCCGCCGAGTGCCCCGTGCCCGCGCGAAACGCCCTCCGTATGATCCAGGTATGCACTATCGAACCCTGGGTGATTCCGGCTTGGTTGTCTCCGTGGTCGGCCTCGGCTGCAACAACTTCGGCGGCCGGCTCGACGCCGCGCAGGCGAACGCGGTGGTCAGCGCGGCGATCGACGAGGGCATCACGCTGCTCGACACCTCCGACACCTACGGCAAGGACGGCGGTTCTGAGCGCGCGCTCGGCGAGGCGCTCAAGGGCCGCCGCGACAAGGTGGTGCTCGCCACCAAGTGGGGGCACCCCGACGCGGACATGGGCTACGGGCCGGCGGCCGGCGCGAAGGGCGGCCGCGGCTACATCAAGATCGCCGTGGAAAAGTCCCTCGCCCGGCTCAAGACCGACCACATCGACCTGTACCAGCTGCACCGCCCGGACCTGGTAACCCCGATCGACGAGACCCTCGCCGCCCTGGACGACCTGGTCGCGGCCGGAAAGGTCCGCTACATCGGCCACTCCAACTTCACCGGCTGGATGATCGCCGACGCCGCGCATACCGCGCTCAGCGCCGGGCGCACGCCGTTCATCTCCGCGCAGAACCACTGGTCGCTCCTTGAGCGTGACGTGGAGCGCGAGGTGGTCCCGGCCGCCCGCCACTTCGGCGTGGGCGTGCTCCCGTTCTTCCCGCTGGCCAACGGGCTGCTCACCGGCAAGGTGCGCCGGGACCAGGCAATACCGGCGAACTCCCGGCTCGCCGAGCCGCGCCGGGCGGGCTACGTGACCGACGCCAAGCTCGACAAGGTCGAGGCGCTCATCGACTGGGGCAGGCAGCAGGGCGTGTCACTGCTCGAGATCGCGATCGGCGGGCTGGCCGCCCAGCCGGGCTGCTCCTCGGTCATCGCGGGCGCGACCTCACCGGAGCAGGTCAAGGCCAACGCCGCGGCCGGCCGCTGGGAACCGACGGCGGAGCAGCTCGCGGCGATCGACGGGCTCGTCCCGCCGCCCGCCGCCTGACCGGGCCACATTCAGCAAGCTGCTAGCGTCGGCGCCCGCGCGGCGGGCCGTCGCCGGGCACCGGTTCGCGAGTCGCCTGGGGCGCGGGCCCGGCGCCCGACTGGACGGCCCGCGCCCAGCGCCGCCCGAGCAGCAGCGTCCTGGCCGCGAGCCAGCAGCCGAGCGCGGCCCACACGCCGGGCAGCCCGATCCAGTGGAACCGCAGGACGAGCACGGCGGCGGGCACGAAGGCGCCGATGGCGATGATCATCGCGCGGCGCATCGCGCTGTAGTCGCCAAGGCCCAGGATCACGCCGTCGTAGACGTACGCCAGCGCCGCCAGCGGCTGGGTAAGCGCGGAGCACAGCAGCGCGGTGACCGCGGCGGCGCGCACCGCGGGATCGGCGGTGAATGCCTGCGGCGCGCCAAACGCGAGCGCGGCGGTCGCCACGCCGAGCCCGCAGCCGGCCGCGAGCCCGAGCACGAGCGTGCGCCGCGCCGCGACCTCGGCCGCGGCGCGGTCGCCGCGGCCGAGGGCCGCGCTGACGTAGACCTGCGCGGGCACCGCGAGCGCGTCGGTGGACAGCGAGAGCAGGCCCCACAGCCGGTACGCCACCTGCCATCCGGCGAGCGGGACCGCGCCGAGCCGCGCCGCGACCGCCGTCGCCGCGAGGGGCACGACGCCGAGCGCGATCGTCCGCACCGACAGCCGGTGCCCGTCGCGCAGCACGGCGGCGATGTCCCGCCGGGCCGGCCGGGCCGGCGGGCACGCCGAGCGGCGCGATGCCCTGGCGTACGCTGCGGCGGCGAGCACCTGCGCCGCGACCGTACCCCACGCCGAGCCGAGGAGCCCCGCGTGCAGCCCGAACACCAGCCAGGCCTCAAGCGCTACGTTCACCACGTTGGCGCCGACCGCGATGCGCAACGGCGTCTTCGTGTTCTCCAGGCCGGTGAGCTGGCCGTTGCCCGCGTAGGACAGGTACAGGAAGGGCAGCCCGAGCGCCGAGATCCTGATGTAACCCGTCGCCGCCGGCCCGATGCCCCCCTTGGCGCCGAGCAGCGTCACCAGGACCGGCGCGACGGCGGCGACGAGGCCCGCGGTCACCGCGCCCCAGCCGGCGGCGACCGCGTAGGCGGCGCCCACGGCGCGTCCCGCCGCGAGGGTCTCGCCGCGCGCCGCCCGGCGCGCCACCTCGGTCGTGGTAGCGGTGGACAGGAAGATGGCGAGCCAGGCGACGATCGACAGCGTGGAGCTGGCGATCGCCAGCGCGTCGAGCGCACTGCGGCCGAGGTGGCCGACGATCGCGGTGTCGGCGAGGTTGTACAGCGGCTCCGCGGCGACCGCGCCGAGAGCCGGGACCGCCAGCCGCGCGATCCTCCGGTCGAGATCGCGTCGGTCCTGGCTCACGCATGTCAGGATATAAGTCGCGATGTAACCGATTTCGCCCCGTGAGGTACGGTTAGTTTCTCGTGAGCCGAACCCAGTCGCCGCCGGCCGCCGCCGGCCAGCAGAAGGTCCGGCTGGAGCGGACCCTGCTCATGGTCGGCGTGCTCGCGCTCGGCTTTAACCTGCGCGGCGCGATCACCAGCTTGCCCCCGGTCTTCCCCGAGCTGCAAAGCAGCCTCGGCCTGTCAAGCGCGACGGTCTCCCTGCTCGCGGCCACCCCGGTCATCTGCTTCGGCGTGGTCTCCGGTTTCGCCGCCGCCCTGGCCAGGCGCGCGGGGGAGGAACGGGTGCTGCTCGGCGCGATGATCGCGCTGACGGCCGGCCTCGTCGCCCGCGGCGCCGCGCCGCGGGCGCTGCTCTTCCCCGGTACGATCCTGCTCAGCGGCGCCATCGCGATCATGAACGTCCTGCTGTCGAGCCTTATCAAGCGGCGCTGGCCGGAGCGGGCCGGCTTCCTCATCGGCATGTACATCACCGCGCTGTCCGCTGGCGCGATCGTCGCGTCGCTGGTGAGCGTCCCGCTCTGGCAGGGCAGCGGCGGCTCGGTCGCGCTGACCCTCGGCTGGCTCGCCATCCCGGCGACGTTCGGCGCCCTGCTGTGGCTGCCGCAGACGGCCGCCTTCCGTGCCTCCCGCGCCTCCCGTGCCTCCCGGGCGGGCGGTGCTGCCTTCCCCGCCCTCCCCGCCCAGCCGGGGCGCTCAAGCCCCCGGGTGGCGGTGCACCGGTACGCGCTCGCCTGGCACGTGACGCTCTTCATGGGCATGCAGTCACTGCTCTACTACGCCGCGCTGTCCTGGTTGCCGACCATGCTGCGCGACCGCGGGGTGAGCGCGGCGGGCGCCGGCGACCTGCTCGCCCTGATGGGCGTCGGCAACCTGGCCGTGTCGATGCTCATCCCGGTGATAGCGCAGCGGATGCGCTCGCAGCTGCTGCTCGTCGTGCCGACCGTGGCCGCGCTGGCAGGCGGCCTGGCCGGCCTGCTGTACGCGCCGCTCGGCGGCGCGGTCGCCTGGGCGCTGATCCTCGGCGCCGGCCAGAACGCGGCCCTCGGCCTCGCGGTTTTCTTCACCGCGCACCGCGCGCCGGACGCGGCGACGGCCGCGTCGCTGTCCGCGCTCGCCCAGTCGGTCGGCTACCTGCTCGCCAGCGCGGGACCGCTCGAGGTCGGGCTGCTGCACTCGGCGACGGGCAGCTGGACCCTGCCGGTCATGGTGCTCTTCGCGTTCAACGCCATGCTGCTCGTCGCCGGGATCCTCGCCGCACGGCCCCGGACGCTGCCCGCCGCCAAGGTGGCGCCGGTGCCTCCGGCTCCTCCTGCGGCCGGGGAGGCGGCATGATCCCGCCCCCGGTCGGGTTCGACCTGGACATGACGCTGATCGACTCGCGCCGCGCGATCATGGCGTCGTTCGCCGGCGTAGCGGCCGACACCGGGGTCGCGATCGATCCGGCCGGGGTGGACAGCCGTCTCGGTATCAAGCTGCAGGACGAGCTTGCGCACTGGTTCGCGCCCGCCGAGATCGAGCACGCCGTGCGGCTCTACCGCGTGCACTACCTGGAACTCCTGGCGCCGCTCACCACCCGGCTGCCCGGCGCGGCCGAGGCGATCGCCGCGGTGCGGGCGGCGGGCGCGCGGGCCGTCGTGATCACCGCCAAGCCCGAGCTGACGGCGCGGCTGAGCCTTGACAGCGTGGGGCTGGACCCCGACGAGCTTTTCGGGGACGCGCACGGGCCAGAGAAAGCGACGGTGCTCACGGGCCTTGGCGCCGCCGTCTACGTCGGCGACACCCCCGCCGACATGCTCGCGGCGGCCGCCGCGAACGTGCGCGGCGTGGGCGTCGCCACCGGCTCGTTCAGCGCGAGCGAGCTGCGCGCCGCCGGCGCCGCGCACGTGCTGCACTCGCTTGACGGCTTCCCTGCCCTGTACGCAAGCCTCACCGCACGGGGCTTACCGCACGGGCCTACCGCACTGGGCCTACCGCACTGGGCCTACCGCGTCGCCGCTGACTGTGAAGGCCCCGCTCAGGACGCGGCGCGACGCGGCCGCCCCGTGCGCTTGACCGGCCGCGCGCCGACCAGCATCTCGCCCGCGGACCTCTCCGTCACCAGCGCGCCGAAGGCCTCGGCGTCCAGCGTCACCCGGCGCGGCAGGTCCTCGCCGGGCAGGTACAGGTCGAGCACCGCGACCCGGAGCGCGTCCTTCTCCATCGCGAGTGCCTCGTCGGCCAGGGCCTCGATCTCCACCGGCCCGTCGCCGAGCTCGGGGTGCTCGTGGATCACGATGCGCGCCAGCGCGTCGTCCCGCATGATGAGCTGCCCGCTCAGATCGCTAAACCGGACAGTCTTCTGACCCATGGTATGACCCCTTTATCCGAACGCTCTTGCTGAACGCCACCGACAAAGGAAAACCTAACCGCAAGCCAGTTCGTTTGTCAAACGCCTGTTCTAGCGCTACGAGCCTATGCGAATCTGTGGTCGACCCAGATACCTGGTCACATGGACCTCCGGCGGATGCTCCGGCGTTCAGGCCGGGAGAAGATCGGTGGCCTGCGCGGCGGGGAAAGTCATTCGCATGACCGGTCCTTCGCTCATTCTTATCGGTAGAGTGTTCGCATGTGCCGGTATCGTCTTGAGCCCACACCGGAGCAGGAATCGATCCTGCTCCGGCACTGCTCGGACGCCCGGTACGTGTGGAACCTGTGCGTCGAGCAGGAAAACGAGCACCGGCCGGGCCGCGGGCGCATGCCCGGCTTCGCGGAGCGGTGCCGGCAGCTGACCGAGGCCCGCGCCGAGAACCCCTGGCTCGCCGAGGGCTCCGTCATCGTGCAGCAGCAGGCGGTCAGGGACCACCTGCAGGCCATGGCGAGCTTCTTCGCCGGTAACTGTCGGCGGCCCGGGTGGCGCAAGGCCGGACGAAACGAGGGTTTCCGGATCGTCGCGGTGAAGCCCGGCGATGTGCGGCGGCTCAACCGCAATCACGCCGCGGTCAGGGTCCCGAAGGCGGGCTGGGTGCGGTTCCGCTGGTCCCGCCCGGTGCCGGACGGCGTGAAATCGTTCCGGGTGACCCGGGACCGCGCGGGCCGCTGGCACGTCGCGTTCGCCGTCATCCCCGCGCCCGTGCCGGGACCGGGTACCGGCGCGATCGTGGGAGTCGACCGGGGCGTGGCGGTGTCCGCCGCCCTGTCCACCGGCGAGTTGCTGCACTGCCCGAGCCTGTCCCCGCGCGAGGCACGGCGGCTGCGCTCCGCCGAGCGCAGGTCCGCCAAGGCCAGGCGCGGGTCCAGCCGGCGCCGCGCCGCCAGGGCCGCCGTCGCCCGGCTGAAGGCCCGCGAGGCCGACCGGCGCAAGGACTGGGCGGAGAAGACCTCTACCGGCCTCGCGCAGCGCTTCGACGTGATCCGCGTCGAGGACCTCGAGATCAAGACCATGATGCGCTCGGCCCGGGGCACGAAGGACGCGCCCGGCACGAACGTGGCGGCCAAGACCGGCCTGAACCGCGGCATCGGCAAGGCCGGATGGGGGCTGCTGGTCCGCCGCCTGGAAGACAAGGCCCCCGGACGGGTCGAGAAGGTACCACCCGCGTACACCTCGCAGCGCTGCAGCGCGTGCGGGCACACCACTAAGGAATCCCGCGAGAGTCAAGCGGCGTTCCGGTGCGTGGCCTGCGGCTTCGCCTGCAACGCTGACGTGAACGCGGCCAGGAACATCGCGGCGGGGCACGCCGTGAAAGCGCGGGAAGGCGACCGGGTTGCCGGGCCTGCGAACCGCGAACCCCAACTCGCGCTTGCTCCTGCGTGAGAAGGAATCCCTGCCTTCAGGCGAGGGAGGATGTCAAACCAGCTTCTTCATCTGCACGGCCATGACCTCATAGCCGAGGCTCTCGTACAGTGACCGGGCGACGGTGTTCTGCCCGTGCACGTTGAGGCCGACCGACGTCATGCCGCGGGACCGCGCTTCCGCCTCGGCGAGCCGCATCGCCGCCCGCCCGTAGCCGTGCCCGCGGAACGCGGGCTCGATCTCGATCTCGAACACCCACGCCATGCGCGGGTCGGGATCGGGACCCGGCACGCCTAGCCAGAGCCAGCCGACGGGAACGTCGGCGGCCATGATGCGGTAGACGAACTGCCCGGGCGTAGCGTACCCCCGGTGGAAGTACCGCGCGGTGTCCTGCTCCGCCTTCTCCCGCGCCGCCTGCGCGGGCATCGCCCCCGAGGACGCGATCAGCTCGGCGTACGAGGCCAGCTGCCGGGGCAGCCACGCGTCGAACTCCTCCGGGGTCACCGGCCGCATCCGGAGCTTGTCGTCAGTCACCCTCCCATCTAAGCTGATTCCGCCCGATCAGGCCACGGTGCCCCTGCGGCACCGGTTTGCCATGCCTTCGTTCTGTCCTCATCGAGCAGTACTCTCCCCGGTGGGAGGTGCCGATGGAAGCGGGAACCGCGTCGCGCACCGCGCGCGCCGTGGCCGCGTGCAGGCTCGAGTACGACCGGGTGGCCGCGGGCTACGGCGACCCGGCGGCCGACGAGGCGCTGAGCCGCGACGTCGCGGGCGGCCTGACGCCCCGCCGGGACCGGATGCACGAGTACCTCCGGGCCCGGACCACGTTCTTCGACCAGGTGCTCGTGCAGGCCATCGACCGCGGGATCACCCAGGTGGTGGTGGGCGGCGCCGGCTACGACGGCCGTGCCTTCCGCTACGCCCGGCCGGGCGTCCGCTGGTTCGAGGTCGACCACCCCGCCACCCAGGCCGACAAGCGGGCCCGCCTGGCCAGGCTCGGACTCGACGCGGCGCACATCACGTTCATCCCCGCCGACTTCACCGTCGGCCCGGTGGCCGCCCCGCTGCGCGACGCCGGCCTTGACCCCGCACGGCGCGCGCTGTTCCTCTTCGAAGGGGTCGCCGTCTACCTGGACCGCCCCGTCATCGAAGGGGTGCTCGCCGAGTTCCGCAAGGTCACGATGGCAGGCAGCACGCTGGCCATCAGCGTGTCGACCGGTGCCGCGACGGGCACCCGGGCCAGCTTCCAGGCGCGGGTGGCCGAACTCGGCGAGCCCGCCCGCACGGTGCTCACCGCCGAGGATGCCGCCGGCCTGCTCGCCGCCGCCGGCTGGGCCCCGCGGGAGGTGAGCGACCGGCAGCGGTTCGCGGGCCTGCTGCTCGCCCGCGCCGCGAACTTCCCCCCAGGTACCGAACGAGAGCGGCGTACTCGCACCCGCCCCGCGTCCCCTCATCGCGCGCAGTCCCGGGCGGGCTCCGCGGCCGCGCGACCCGGCGCCGCGGCGCCGGGTCCCGCCGGCCATCCCCGGCTTCACGCGACCGCGGCCGAGGTGGCGCTGCTGCCGCTGTCCGCGCTGCTGTCGCAGGCGCTCGTCGCGTTCACCATGGAAGCGGACAACGAGGCCGAGCACCGGCTGCCCCACCGCACCACCGATGACGGTACCTCGCCCGATGCGCCGCCTGGCGTGCCGTGGAACACGTCCCTGCTGATGTGGGCGAACTGCCTGCGCCACCTGCCCGACGAGGGAATCACGGTCGCGGAGCTGCGCCACCGCGCCAGGACCGGCACGAACCTGGACGGCATGCGCCGCTGGGGCTACGTCACGTTCACCCCCGACCCGGGCCATGGTAAGCCGCCGCGCCGCGACGCCGTGATCGCGCCGACCCGCTGGGGCCGCGCCGCCCGCGACACCTGGCGCGAGGTGACCGCGAACGTCGAGTCAAGCTGGCAGGACCGGCTCGGCGCGGACGCGTTCACCGCGCTGCGCGACGCGCTGGCGGGCGTCGTGTCGCGGCTGGACCCGGCGCTGCCCGACTGCCTGCCGATCCTGGGCTACGGCCTGTACAGCCGGGCCGACCGGCCCGGCGCCGCGCCGTTGCCCGCCGCTGGCCTGCCCCTGTGGGCGCTGCTTTCCCGCCCGCTGCTCGCCTTCGCCACGCAGTACGAGGCGGAGCCCGGCCCGTCCATCGCCGTGAGCGCCAACGTGCTGCGCGTGCTGACCGACGCGGGCGTGCCGACCAGCGACATCCCCGCCCTCGGCGGCGTCTCCAAGGAGTCCGTGGCGATGGCGGCGGGCTGGCTGCGCACCGCCGGCCTGGTGACCGAGGACCCGGACCCGGCGGGCGGCAGAAGCAAGATCACCAGGCTCACCCCGCGCGGAGCCCGCGCTCGCGATGAGTATCCCGCCCTGGCCGCCGACATCGAGCGGGACTGGCGCACCCGCTTCGGTGACGCCGTGATCACTGCGCTGCGCGAGGCGCTGGCGCCCCTGCTGGCCGGCGACCCGCCGTCGCTCGCCGCGGGCCTTTCCCCCTACCCGGACAACTGGCGCGCCCGCCGCCCGCCGCCCGCGACCCTCCCGCACTACCCGATGACCCTGCACCGCGGCGGCTACCCCGACGGCAGCTGAGACGGGGCCAGCGCCGCCAATACCGCGCGAGAGGTGTGGGGGTAACCCGCCCTTGGGTACAGCAGTACCAAGGAGGTACCTAGCATGCGTCTTGGCAAGGAAAAGGCATCGGGCTACGTCGAGGACACCGAGGCCGACACGGTACTGGCCGAGGAAATCACGGCGGAGCGGTCCGAACAGACGCCGCTGACTCCGGCAGCCGAGCCCGCGCTCCCCGTCAGCTGACGCAGGCCATGGCCCGCCTGCCTTCATGGGCGGCCGAGGCGGCGCGGGACGAGCGGCCCGACCGGCCGTTCACCGGCTACAAGCTTGCGCACGCGGTGTTGTCCGCCGATGGCGCGGGGGCCGGCTTCGCCGGGCTGACGCTCGGCGCCCACAACGTCTACGGGGCTACCGCGGACGCCATGTGCGTGTGGAACAAGCGGCACATGCCGCCGCGCCGCTGGTGCGGCTGCGGTTTCTACTGCCTGCACGCGCTGGCCGACGCGCGCTCACTGGCCTGCGCGACGGAGAACCGCTCGGCGCTCCTGCTCGAGGTGGCGGCGTCGGGCTCCTACATCCGCTACGAGCGCGGGCTGCGCTACAGCAGGCAGCGCGTCCGTGCGGTGCTCGACGCCCAGTGCGCCTGCGGCCGCCCAGGCACCTCGCTCGCGGACGCCGGCAGCGGGCTCATCGGCTGGCGGCACCTGGCCCCGGTCTGCGCCCGGTGCGCCGCGGGCCGGCCGGCGATCAGCTTGTCGGAGTTCACCGCCCGGCTGGACCGCCCGGTCCGGGTGGCCAGCCTGCTCTCCGCGAGCCCGCTGTCCCCCGGCCCGCCAGCCGTGGGGCCGCCAGCGGACGAAGGGAACGCCCGCGAGCCGGCGGTCGGCCCGGGCACGGGCGGCCCGCGCGCTCAGGTTCCCGCGGCCAGGGACGCGCCGGACCTGCCGTCCGACGCCGGGGAGTCTCCGCTCGCCGTGCTCGCCGCGGAGATCGCGTTGCTGCACGCCCGCCTCGACGACCTGCAGTCCCGTCTAGATCGCTGACCACCGGCGCCCCGCCCCATCGCACGATCGGGCCGGGGCCGGTTACCGGAACATCAGGTGCTGCCACAAGGTGAACCCGGTCGTCGGCGGCAGCAGCTCGATCCCGATGATCACCTGCACGACCGCCGCGATGACTAGCACCGTCGCATACTGCGGGCGGTCCATCAGCCGGTGGTGGGTGATCACCGCGATGGCGAGCAGCACGAACATGTAGAACGCGTTGATGGCGGAGTAGGCGTAGCCGAGCCAGAGCGCCAGCGCCAGCGCGAGCACCGGGAGCAGCAGGCCGACGCCGAGGACGATGGTGCGCCGGTGCACGGCGAGCACGACCACGGTGGCGATGTAGAGCGTCGAGCGGGCCAGGTCGGCGAAGGCGGACGCGAGCGCGTGCCCGAGCCCGCCGAGCACCCCGTCGGGGAACTGGAGCACGTGCGCGGCCGGCGCGTAGTCGAGGTTGCCCGGCCAGGTGCCGCTGAACTTCCAGATCAGGAACGACCAGCAGGCTGCCATCGCGAGGACGGGGAACGCGATCACCGCGGCCGCGCCGATCGGCCCCTGCGGGTCGCCGTGGTAGCGCTCGGCGCCGAGCAACGGCACGAACAGGCACATCACCACGGCGTAGAGAAACGCGCCCGGGTCGGCGGCGTAGCACGCGGCGAGCGCGAGCCCGGCGATGAACCCGCCGTAGGTTTCGCCGTAGCCGGCGAACTGGATGAACCCGAACAGCGCGACGGCCAGGAACGTCAGCGCCACCACCGGGGGGAGCAGTTCCGAGGAGAAGAACCACATCTGCGGTACGGCGATCAGCGGCAGGCCGAGCAGCGTCGCGCGCAGTAGCCCGATCCGCCGGACCAGGACCGACGCGATCAGCCCGGAGAACAGGCAGGCGCAGATCGCGAGGCTGAGCTGGTCGCCGGGCAGCGTGATGGAGAGCAGCACCGGCAGCGGCGGGTACACGTACTCCAGGTTGCTGAGCCCGGGCCCGCTGGTGGCGAGGTGCCCGCGGTTCACCACGAACTGCAGGGACGGGCTGACGAACCCGCGGTCGTGCGCGGTGACGGCGAGGAACAGCAGCGGTGCCGCGAACAGCAGCGCGAGCGCGCCCTGCCTGCTAAAGCGGCTTGCGCGGCTGCGGAATGTCTGCTGCGACCGGTCGAGCCGCGGCTGGCGGGGTTCCTCCGGGGACACCCGCGGGCGCGGCAGATCCGGGAACTGCCGCCGCTGCTTCTGATGCGGAGAGCGCACTGATGCCATGGGTCGTCTTCTCCCAGTAGTGCGGCCTGGTGATGAGCTGCCAGAGCGCCTTGTAGGACGCGGCGGAGTGCAAGAGCCAGTAGACGGGGTTGAGCAGCGCCCAGACGACCAGGCCGTACCGCTGCCGCAGGAACGCCCCCATCATCGAGACGTAGATCATCAGCGCGTTGCCCACCAGCAGGTTGAACAGCCCGATCCACAGCACCCAGCCGGGGTATATCCCGGCGAAGATCGGGGCGGGGACAAGCAGCGAGATTCCGAACAGCAGCCACAGGGGCGCCACGAAGAGGAACGAAAGCGGGGTTCCCGCGATCAGCAGGGCGAAGCCGAGCGTCTGCCTGAGCCCGCAGACCCGGATCAGCGCCCACGGGTGGCGCGCGTGCACCAGCGAGGTCTGCATGTACCCCTTGACCCAGCGGGAGCGCTGCCTGATCCAGTTGCCGAGGTTCTTGTTGGCTTCTTCGTACGTGGTGGAGTTGATGACGCCGACCGAGTAGCCGAGCGCGGAGGCGCGGATGCCCAGGTCGGCGTCCTCGGTGACGTTGAACGGGTCCCAGCCGCCGAGCAGCCGCAGCCCCTCGGTGCGGAAGTGGTTGGACGTGCCGCCGAGCGGGATCGGCAGGTGGAGCGCGTCGAGCCCGGGCAGCATGTAGTCGAACCAGAAGGAGTACTCGGCGGTGAACATCCTGGTCAGGAAGTTCTCATAGACATTCCAGTAGTTGAGCGCCGCCTGCACGCAGACCATCCGCTCGCCGCCGCGCTCGAACGCGACGATCGCCTTCTTCAGCTGATCCGGGTCCGGCTTGTCCTCCGCGTCGAAAATGACCAGGTAGTCGCCCTTGGCGAGGAAGAGCCCGATGTTGCACGCCTTGGGCTTGGTCTGCGGCTGACCGCGCGGCACCGTGACGATGGTCATCCACGGCGGCAGGCCGCCGCCCTTCGCCGCGCTGATCGTCTCCTCGTCGTCCTCTTCGAGCAGCAGCAGCACCTCGAGCTTGGCGACCGGGTAGTCGAGCTTCGCCAGGTTGGCGACCAACTGGTGCACCACCTCGGCCTCGTGGAACATCGGGGCGAGCACGGTGTAAACCGGCAGGTCCTCATCGCGCAGCGCCGCTACGTCCTCGTCGCTGACCGCCTGGTACCGCTCCCGCCGCGCGCCCGTCATGCAGACGACGAACTTGAACGCGACACCGAACATGAAGCCGAACGCGATCGTCACGCTCACCGCCTGGAGCGTTCCCCACGGCCAGAGCCAGGCGCAGACGCCGAGCAGGACCAGCGCGATCACCAGCCCGATCCGCTGCCTGGGGTACAGGTTGACCCGGGCCGACTGCGCGGCGTCCCTGCGCCACAGGCCGAGCGCTGCCTGGTCGAGCATCTCCTCGCGCATCCCGGACTGCAGCGCACGCCGGACGTCCCAGTCGGTGGTGGTGTTGAGTACCAGGGTCCGCCCGAGGGTCCGCTCGATGGACGCGACAAGCGGCGGCCGCGGCACGCGCGCGATCGCGACGAGGACGCGGCCGTCGTCGAGTTCGCGCACCGGCACCCAGCCCTCGCGGATCAGCTGTTCCGCGTCGAGCGCGGTCAGTACCTCCGGGTCCGGCGGCGTCTTGACGAGGTCAATGAACGGTACGCGGGTCAGCTCGGCAAGGGCCTGGAAAAGCACCAGGCGCGGCACGAGCCCGGACGAGATCAGGATGACGCTCAGGTTCGTCCCGGCCCGCTCGCGCGCCCGCATCGCCCAGTCGCGCTGTTCCGCGGTGATCTTCCCGTTCGCGACCAGGATGTCCCCGAGCTGCTCTGCCCATGTGTCCCGGGCAACCGTAACCGTCGCCACACGCCAGTTATTGCCGTTAGTGATGAGGCTTAAGCGTTGCGTGTTGTATTATTGACGATTGTGAGGCCTGTGATGCTTGTGCCGTTTCAGTCGTTTTCGCCCGATCAGGCCAGGCAATGTCGGCCGGCCGCACTATAGTCGTTCGTTGTCCACCCGGGCGCCCGGCGACCCCGGGTGCCCGATGACCCCCGGCGGGCGAGAGCCCGGAAGGCAGGGAGCGCCGATGGCCGAGGTCGTGCTGTTTCACCACGTGCAGGGACTGACCGACGGCGTCCGCGCCTTCGCCGACGAGCTGCGGGCCGGCGGGCACACCGTGCACACACCCGACCTGTTCTACGGTCAGCGTCCGGCGACGATCGACGACGGCATCGAGCTGGTGAGCAGTCTGGGCGACGCGCTCGCGACGCGCCGCGCCGAGGCCGTGGCGGGCCTGCCCGCGGGCCTGGTCTACGCCGGCTTCTCCCTCGGCGGCGCGACGGCGCAGCGGTTCGCGCAGACCCGCCCGGGCGCGCGCG
>Ga0265338_10000376_pt1 | contig 79928 bp, 69 predicted proteins | sample 42126metaG_FD_193579 | JGI IMG/M metagenome (GOLD analysis project Ga0265338, IMG submission 193579) | Rhizosphere microbial communities from Carex aquatilis grown in University of Washington, Seatle, WA, United States - 4-21-26 metaG | ecosystem: Host-associated > Plants > Roots > Rhizosphere...
CAAGTTGAGAGGAAGCGCCAAAGCCGCAATCGAAGTTGGCTTAGCGTGTCTAACATTCAACCTCATCTTGTTCGCAGGGTTCCACCTAGAAGGATGTTAGGCGAAAATGGGCCTAAATTGACTTCACAGGCGAGCTCTGCCCAATCCCGACGCGCCCTGAGCCGTCACGTCGCACTCAAACCAGGCGGCATCCAATTCGATCGAGTGACAAACTCGGTCAATGCAACAGCCTCCAAGCAAGCGCACTCCATATTTTGCCGCCTCCAGAATCCGATTGTTACCCGGATTTCTATTCGGAGGCTCTAGGCCGATTCTTTCTCTTGACTAAAGCCCAAGACGCTACTGTGCACACCAGGTGCACCATTAAGCCCGCTGCGAAAGCTTCCGCTTTGAACCCTAGCGAGCCGTCGCAAACCAGGGCTCCGACCGCGTAAGCGACGACTGGCCATAGTCGTACCGGTCTTGAGCCCCGTTTGCTCCTGAGATAGCTCAGCGCGCCAAATAGCGCCTGCAAATCCATCAGCAAGCCAAAGGTTGCGGAGACTGCCGCGATGATCGTGTGGACCAAATGCCATTCCATGTGCCATCAGCATTGTAGAATCATTCGGGACCATGGCGCGCTATTGGCGGATCTACCGAACGTTCTTCGTCAGCTCCTTTGCAAGGGAGTTGGAGTTTCGCGCCAACTTCTTCGCCAAAGTCGCCCAAAACCTGGTTTGGACGGTGTTTTTCGTGATGATCCTGCTCGTGATCTACCGGAACACGAACACGGTCGCGGGCTGGACGAGGGGACAATCCTTTGTTCTTGCCGCCACGTGCTTTCTCATGAACGCGCTCATAAGCGCTCTGTTCCTATCCCTCCAGGAGATTCCCCAACAAGTCAGGCAGGGGACGTTGGATTTTGTGATCACTCGTCCCGTGGATACCCAGTTTTGGGTGTCGACACGCAAGTTCAACTTCGACCAAGTTGGGACCATGATCGCCGGGTTCTTGATGGTGGGCTATGGCATCGTGACCTCTGGCCTGCACCCGAACGCTCTTCAGTGGATTTCTTACACAGTTCTCCTGCTTGCTTCACTCGCCATCTTCTATTCGTTTTATTTGATCCTGATGACCACGGGAATTTGGCTCGTGCGGGTAGATAACCTTTGGGTGCTTGGCGATTCGGTCATGCAGGTTTGTCGATATCCAATCGATATTTATAACTCTGGGCTACAAAGAATGTTCACATTCATCGTCCCGCTCGCGTTTGTGGCAACTATCCCGGCTCGGGAACTCGCGAAAGGGCTCAACCTTGAAATGGTGTGGATTGGACTTATTTGGGCGGTCGTATCGGTTGCCGTTTCGCGGTGGTTCTGGAACTTCGCGCTGAGCCACTACGGGAGTGCGAGCAGCTAGACGGAGTGTTAGGTGTTGGGTGTTGGGTGTTGGGTATTTGGTGTTGAGTGTTGAGTGTTGAGTGTTGGGTATTTGGTGTTGAGTGTTGAGTGTTGAGTGTTGGGCGTTGAGTGTGGGCGTTGAGTGTTGAGTGTTGAGTGTTGGGTGTTGAGTGTTGAGTGTTGAGTGTTGGTGTTGAGTGTTAGGTGTTTGGTGTTTGGTGTTTGGTGTTTGATGCTGAGAGTTGAGTCCGGATGGACTCTCGCCGGACGCCAAAAAAATGAAGTGCCTCCGATATGGAGTGCGCTGGCTTGACAGCGCCTTGTACCCCGGCGGCTTGACGCCGCGGGTCGAAGACCCAGATTAGCAATATGCGGGAAACAGGAAAGATCGGCGTCAAGCCGCCACAATACAAAGCCGCTGTCAAGCCAGCGCACTCCAAAATCAGAACGTCGTTCTGCCGAATCCGGCTCCGACCGCTTGCCCCTGGGTTCCGGTGCCGAACGGCGTGTCGAACGGGAACGCCTTGAGCCTTAGGAAGAATGCAATTTGGGTTCCGGAGCGGAACCCCGTTGGGTTATCCAACACTTGGAGAATAGCCTCGGCGCAGTGTAGGTCGTAGGTGATCGAGAAGTGGTCGGCGGTGAACGTGTGGGCGTAGCCGTCGTAATCGAGCACGAGGCTCAGCTTCATCCTTCCCCACTTCAGAGCGTCGATGAACAGGTCCCACTCACCGATCGTGTGCTGCGAGACGTCGTAGCGCAGACCGGCGCTGATGAAGGTGGCGCCTGGTTTGAACGCGAGATCCATTTGAACCGTGCTGATCTGTTGGAGCGTCGTGTCGTAAGTTGCGAGGCTGCGCATTTGGAAGTTGCTCAGCGGCGTCCATTCCAGCCTCAGGCCCGCGTCTTGCCAGGGTGTGATGCCTTCCTGGTAGGCCATAAAGTCGTAGCCGGTTTGAGCGGCGAATAGGAGCGAGTGAATCGGACGGAAGCTGATATCACTCGTCAACAGGTTGGTCTGGCCCGTCACATCTTGCGGCAACGGCGTGAACCCGTGCTGCTCCAAGTAGCTGTAGTGGACGTCGAAAGCGGTATCGCGGCCGAGATTGTAGCGGCTCGATAAATCCGTGCCGGTCACGTACTGGGCGGTGTCGTCGCTGTAGACCCCCTGCTGGAAGCGCATATCGCCCGACCAGTCGAAGCGCCTCTCGGGGTTATCGGGCTTCGTGTAGCTAAAGTCGTAGTTGGCTCGCCAGAAGTCGTTAGCGCCTGTTCCCAGTAGTGACGGTGCGCCGAAGTTCCCAAAGGACAAATCCGTCTGAAATGGATACTCGGTTCCGAGTTTTTGGCCGAGCAGCCGGTTGGAATCGCTTTTGAGCGTAACCACCGGCGCCTCGTCCTGTAGGCCGAACAGGGTGCTCGCGCCCGATCCGATGGGGATGTTTCGCATGTATTGAAACTCTGCGGTGGCGCGCTTGAGATCCTGGTCGGCCTCGAACTGCACGTCCATCAGCTTCGAATCATAACTGGCGTTATCGAGCCCTCCGGTCGAGCTGTTGTTTTCCGAATAGGCCAGATTCAGATTCGTGCGGAGCGTAGGGTTCCAAATGCGGTTGTCGATCAACGTGGCGCTTTCCTGACTCGAGTTGAAACCTCCGCCCGAGTTGGTGCTTTCGCCGAAGCCAACCTGGTCGTACGAGCCGTTTGCCTGGGGCAATGTGAACTGGGTCTGCAGGTTCAAGAGGCGTGTGCCAGGCGATTGCAGATAGTCGTTGTTCGCGTAGTTCGCGTTTAGGTTCAGTACCGCCTTGCCAAAACGCTCGGTGTGCTGGATCATCGCGTCTTGTTCGTTCGACTTACCGGTGATGGCGAACGCGTCCAAAATGCCATTCACGAGCTTGGTGGCGTATTGGTATTCGAGACCGTAGCCGGTGCCGAGCTTGGAGTATTCGTCGAGCCTCCCGGTCAGGGTTTGATCGTTGCCATGGAGGGCAATCGGAATCCAGGTTTTGACATAGTAGCCAGCGGTGGGATCGTCTCCAAATTCGGGCGTGAGGTGGTTTTTGTGTTGGTCCAGGGGAATCGAGAGATAGGGGATGGTGAAGATATGCTTGTGAAGAACCCAGAGGCTCACTCCACGCATAATCAAGCGCCTGCCCGGGCGTAGGTCGGCGCTTCTGGCGAGGAAATAGAAGTGCGGATCGGGCAGGTTGCAGGTGGTTAGCCTGATCTGTTCGCCGAACATTTCCTGCCTACTGCCCTGGGAATCCTCGCCGGTCACGTAAACGTCGTCCAGGACCGTGCCAAGAGGAAAGAAAGTTGGCTTTAGATCGAGATCCGAGTGGTACGAGTGATAATTTCGGTCGTGAAAATTGATGGTGAGCTTGTCGCCTTTGACAGTCTCGTCCGCTCCGACAAGGCGGACGTGGCCAGAGGCGGTGTAGATCTCCGTGTCCCGCTCTCCGTCTATCGTGTCGCCGTAGACGTCGTATCCTCGGAAACGAACCTGAAATCCGCCTTCGAGGTGAACGTGGTTTCCGAGGCCTGTCGTAGCGGCGGCCTTCACGATGCGCAGGAATTTTTCGTCAGACCCGTAATCCCGCGGAGGCGGCAGGGGCGAATCGTCCCGGCTGGGCAACGGAGGGAAACCCGTAGCCTCCATGGGGTTCTGCTTGGCGTTTGAGGGGCTGAGACCCTGTTTTTGCATTACGCCACCGGCTGCCGCGATTGTGCTGCCCAGGTTGACCTGGGCGTGGCAGGTTAGGGTGAGCGCTAGAAACAGGCTGATGATCAGGGCGCGGCGTTTAGATCGCCCCTTCAGGGCTCGCGGAGATTGGGAGGGCCGCCACATTCCAGGGCGACGTTCGCGTCCCGGCTCCGCCGGGCAGCTCACTTGCTCCCGATTCGGCTTCGCCTCATTCCCCTGCGGCGGGATCCGGAGACCTTCGCTATGATAGCTCGGCCCTTCAGGCCTATTCCGGAAGCAAGTGCGTCCAACTAGGGCATGCTCTCGCGGAACGATCCTCGTACCCTGAAAATGATTATCAGAGGCTGCCCCACCGCATGGGGGTGGCCCGAAGGGCCAAGCTAACATAGCCCAGGAGAAGCGCATCTGCCGAAGCGTAGCGAGGCAGAGAGCGTAGGCCTGGGTACGGCGCCCCTCCCCTCCACCGGAGCCCTGAAGGGGCGATCTAAATCCGTCGCCCTCGGCCCCCACTCCCCCACGCGCGATCATTCCAATCTCCTAACCGCCAAGACCGCTGCGCCGAGAAACAATGCGTTCGGTAGCCAAGCTGCGACGACCGGGCTAACCCATGCGAGGCGCCCAAGAATCTCAGTGGAGATGATGTACACGTTCCAATAGAGGAGCACCATCAGAATGCTGAGAAGCACGCCTGCAAAGCCGCCGCCCCTGCCAAGCCAAATGGCGAAGACCGGGCCAACGAGGGCGAAGACGAAGCATGCGGCGGGAACGCTGTAACGCTCGTAGTACGTGACCTCCAACTCCGAAGTGTCTTGGCGCTGCGCCTTCGCATCTTTGATCGTGGCTCGCAACTGCCCAAGAGTTTGTTCCGTTGGCGCGGGCTGCGAATAGATATCGTTTATATTGATCCTCTCCGAAATCGTTAGCGTCTTGACGTCTAGCTCGGTAAGGTTGTTATCTTTGAAGCTCCAAACGGTAGCGTTCGGAAAGGTCCACACTCCTGCGTCGTAGGTTCCCGTCTTGGCCTGGTAGACGACTTCCTCGAAGGGGCGCGGCGTTTCGATAAGGCACACGTCGTTTAGCTGTAGACCGCCGTTTGACAAGCGGAACACGTTCCCTATTCTCACCGTGTAGTTACCGATGGTTCGGGTGACGTTCGAGGCAAAATCCGGCGCGGCGGCCAGCGCGACAAGCTGGCTGTTCAGCTTCGTGGCTGCCTTTTCGGCCCTTGGCATGAGGGATTCGGCGATCGCGAAATTGGCGATTCCAACCATGACGCCAAATGCGGCGATGGGTACGACCACCCGTAGGATTGACGCGCCTGCCGCGCGCATTGCGGTGAGTTCAGATTCTCGAACAAGGCGCGACATCGCGAGCGACGTCGCAAGTGCAATGCCGACCGGAAGGGTCATGTTCAGGAAGAACGGCGTTTTGTAAAGGATGTATTTGAGAATCGCGGCAAGCGGCAGATTAGAGATCGAATAGGTTTTGAACAGAAAGATCAGGAGGTTCGCCTGAAACATCAGCACTACCGCAACAGTGCCGATAAGAAACGGCACGATTAGCTCGCGAAGCATGTATCGATCTAGCTTCAAGCGTCGGCGTCCTTGAAGACTTTAAGAGCAAGCACCACTAACACAGCAGAAATACTTAACAGCAAGACGGAGATTATCACGGTTTTAGTCGAATCAAGCGTTTCTTTAGCGATGGGCATGCCTACCAGAGGCAGCATGATGGCAAGCCAAATGAGCAGAACCTTGCGCAACGAATGCGGGTTAATCCAGAGGCCCTTGGCGTAATAAAGCAACACGGGCCCGCCACAGCCTTTGCAGAAAGCCGTCCCTGCTTTGTTTTTCTGACCGCAGGCCAAGCAGGTGACGCCAGGAACTGGTTGGGCTATCGGATGACGTTTCCAACCCTTCAGCGTCTGCATCTCCTCTTCAAACACTCCGCGCGGCGCTCCTTTGAGCGACTCTTCAGCGAGCACGATTGCCTGATCGACGAGCCCTCGGGAATGGAGAATCTTGGCGACCCGAAATCGGGCGCCGATGTTGCGCGGGTTTATCTTAAGGTCCTCATAGGCCTTCTCCAACTTCTCGAGATCGAGCTTGATGAGCGCGCGCTTGTCGCTTTGCGACCTCGCGATTGGAAAGAGGATCACCGCCGAGCAAGCGCCTGCAAGGAGGTAGGGCGCTATTTTTTGATTGGTGGTTACCATTGCCATGCCTCCTATAGTGAGCAGCACGAGAATAGCCGTGACTCCAAAAATGGCGTCTACTTCGCCTTGGATCACCCACCCAACCATGGCGACGACGCCAATTATCACAGGTATCCAAATGAGGCACCCGGCGGCAAGCCCTATACTGAATTCGTTGACGGCCAGGATCATATGTGGTCCCTCATCGAAGCAGCGTCGACAACGCCCCCACCACCATCCCGGACCCGACGACTGCGAAAAGGACGCTAGTTAAAAGGGACACCCCTGGCTTTGGAGCCGACTCTGGACGGTCCTCCTGATTAGGGCTCTTGGCAAGGAATTTCGGCTCCGTGCCGCCCCGCAACCGGCCGAGGTTGGCCCGATGACGGTAGACGACGAAAACCGTCAGAGCCCCGAAAGCCCACAGGAGCACCGTGTGGATGTGAAAGAGAAAGCCGAGAGGAACGAGAGCGATCGCGGCCAAGATCGACGAGAGGCTCACGTAACGGGAGAACCCAAGCACCAAGATGAAAATCCCCAGCGCACAGAGTGCAACCATCGGGGACGCCCCAAAGAGCACCCCTAAACCAGTGGCGACGCCCTTACCGCCCTTGAATCGGAGGAAGGGAGACAGGCAATGGCCCGCGACGGCGCCCATGCCAACGGCAAACGCGTCTACTTGCGAGTGGCCAAGCAGCAAGTAGGCGGCGATAGCGGGCAGAAATCCCTTGAGGACGTCGAGCACGAATACGAGCATGCCAAGCCGCTTTCCGAGAACCCGGATTACGTTCGTTGCGCCGATATTTCCGCTGCCCGCGCTCAAGATATCGACCCCTTTGACCTTGGCGACCAGATAGCCGAATGGGATCGCACCGATGAAATAGGCGCCTACAATAAGTGCGGTCAGCAACATCTAAACTCCGAGACGCTCAAGACCTTCAAGATAAATCGCACGAACGCTCTCAATGACCTCGGCGTGGCGCTTCTGGAACTCGTAGCCGGATTTTAGCCCCATTGCGCCAGCAATACGTTCGAGTTTATCCGGGTTCTCGGGCAACACGTCCGGTATGAATCCCAGGAGGGACAGATTGTTCCGGGTCTGCAGCAGATGCTCGCGCGCGAAAAGGAGCTGATCGCGTTCAAGCGCGTTGATGAGCTTGACCTGGGCCATTCGGTTGATCCGGTCCGCTCCGGTGACGTGCTTGCCTACTTCCAGTGCGGTGGGGTAGCGCATCTCGTAGAGATGAACAAGCCAGTCAATATCGCTCAATCCGCCGTATCCCAGCTTCAGGTCGCGTTTGAAATGCTGTGGCTGGACCCTTTCCGTTTCGATCCTGCGTTTCATGGTGACCAATTCCAAAAGGTTCTCAGGGGTGAGAGGGATCGCGTAGGCGACACGCTGGACCAACGCGCTCGACGCGGGGTCGCCGTACACGAGGCGGGCCTGACCGAGCGCGAAGCGTTCCCACATCTCCATACGCTCGAGTTCGTAGGATTTCAGGCCCTGATGGCTGCGAACCAGTAGCCCCTGGCCGCCCTCAGGCCTCAGGCGAAGATCGATATCGATTCTCCAACCGAACCGCTTGAGACCGCTCATCGCGGACAGAAAGCTCTGGGCTTGAATCTCGGCCTGATCGCGGGGCACTTCGTCTCGAACGAGCAGTAAGAGATCCAAATCGGAATCGACGCCCGAATCCAAAAGACCGTAGCTTCCGAGAGCGATAGCGTCGAAGGTCGCTCCGATCGACTTCAAAATCGCTTCGATCAGGACGTCGTACAACTCTGCTAGCGATGGACCGAGCGGGGCTCCTCCATCAAGCCTCCAAGCCACCACTTTGTGCAGCCATAGAGTCTGGGCGGCGTTGGCAAAGTCTTCCGGCCGGTTAAGGCTGTATGCGGGCAGGCGCACAGTAGCCGCTTCCTCTATCTCGCCGCTCAGAACCGCCTCGGTGACGCCCAGGCTTTCGGCAAGCATCGGCAGAAGGATTGGCGCGAAGCGGGCGACCTCGCCGACCCGGTCCAGGCTTCCACTGTTTTCCTTCAGGCTCCTGAAGAATCCGTCGCTCTCTGGAAGGCTGTCGAACCAGGAAGCCACCGCAACCCGCACGCCAGGCTCCAGGCGGCCGAGAACTTCGTCCCGCACGCTTGGCTCAGGGGCGCCGCCCTCCAGGAGGGAAGCGTAAATCTCGCGAATTCGGCGCCGCTGAAAGTTCAACTCCGGCTCCAACGTCTGCCATCCCTGATGGCCCATTAGGCGTGCGATGTGATCACGCTCGACGGGCGAGGATGGAATCGCATGAGTCTGCTGATCGTCGACAAGCTGGCACCGATGTTCCAATTGCCGAAGGAACGTGTACCCTTCCTCGAGGGCAGAGATCTTGTCTTGCTCGACGACTCCAATCGCGCCCAAAGCGGCAAGCGCCTCGAGCGTGGGGGCCGCGCGAACTTCCGCATGGGCATAGCCGTGGAGCATTTGCAAGACCTGGACTAGGAACTCAACGTCGCGAATTCCGCCAGGGCCTCGCTTGAGGTCGTCTTCGGGGGCGAATGCCTCGATCCGCTCGCGCGTTTCGAGGATTGCGCCCAGCCTAAAATCGCTGGTCGACTTCCGAAAGCAGTGCGTTTCAACCAAGTTTTGCCAGCGAGCGAACAGTTCGGGACTTCCGCAGACTGGACGAGATCGAATGAGCGCCTGCGACTCCCACAACTCGGCATGAGAGCGATAGTAAGCCTCGATGGAACGCATGGAAGGGGCAACTGGCCCGGCGCCGCCAAACGGGCGCAGGCGAAGGTCCACTCGGTACAGAGAGCCACGGCCCATCGAGTCGGAAAGAGCACGGCTAAATAGCTCGCAAAACCGTATCGCATGACGCTCCATCGGCTCGTCCACGTCGTCCCCGGACACGTAAACCAGATCCACGTCGGAGCTGTAGTTGAGCTCGCGGCCACCAAGCTTCCCAAAGGCCACCACAGAGACGGGGCAATCGCAGTTCAGATTCTTCTGGTGAGCGTACTCTTCCCAGACGGTTCCTAAAGCCAGCTCGATGAGGGCGTCGGCCAAGTCAGAAATCGCGGTCCAAACGGTTTTCTGCGGCCATGCGAGGGCGAGGTCGCTCACCACGATAGGCAAGCGCCAGCGCTGCTTTAGGTAACGCAGCCTATCGAGGCGGTGGGCATAGCTTTGAGTGCTTGCCAAGAGGCCCCGTCCTTCTGCGACTATATCGGCTTTCGTGGGCGGCGCGGAAATCTGGTTGGGATCGGTAACGACGCTGGCAAGTTCGGGGTTCTGAATCAGTCCGTCGGCGACGGACTGGCTAGCCCCCAAAAGATCGATAAGGATGGCGGCGAGACGGGGCGTCTCGGCGAGATGAGTTAGATTCGTGCCCGGATTGGCGGTAACGTTGAGCCAGCGGTCCAAATTAATGAGCGCCCGGTCCGGGTCGGGGCAATCGGCAAAGGCGGTCTGCCACAAGCTATCGAGGTCCAACTCTGTTAAACTTTGGAGCCTATCCTTGGTCTTTTCCGCTCTTTGCTCGTCCTGAAACACCACGTTTACGCCTTGATGTTAGCTCTTTTTGCCGGCGATCAGGCCCTTTGTGCCGCAACCAACGACAGAATTCGGCGATTACGCAGGCCTCGCATTTCGGCAACGGCGCCCGGCACACCGCCCTGCCGTGCTGAATGAAGTCCATGTGAAGACGGAAGCTATATCCAGGCGGGGTCTTGGCGAGCAGCAGATCGTGGGCTTTGTCCTCTCCCACGCCTTCGGGGATGAGGCCTAAGCGCCAAGCTACCCGGTAGACGTGGGTATCGACTGGAATCACGTCCATACCGAAGGCGAAGCAGAGAACGATGGAAGCTGTCTTCGGACCTACCCCGGGCAAGGAGGTAAGCCACTTCCTTGCTTCGAGAATTGGCATGGCGCCGAGGAAATCGATGTTGTAGGCGCCGGTCTTCTCGTGAATCACGGTAAGGCAGCGAGAGATGCTTTTTGCCTTCTGATTTGCCAGTCCGGCAGCCCTGATCTCGTCGGCGATTTCTTCCGGAGTCGCATTGGCCATGAGGTCCCAAGTTGGGTAACGGTCTCTGAGCCGATAGAAAGCCGGGAAGCTGTTGGCGTCGCTCGTGTGCTGGCTGAGGATGCAGCTCACAAGCTCCTCCATGGGATTGAAACGGCGGACATGCTGGGGCGCGCCGTAAGCCTGCTCCAGGAGGTCGACTATGGTTAGTAGGTCTGCCTTGCGAATAGAGAAAGTTTGGCTCAAATGAAGAAGTGAGTTGGGTGTTAGGCGTTGGGTGTTTAGTGTTGAGTGTTGAGTGTTACGTTGAGTGTTGGGTGTTGAGTGTTTAGTGTTGAGTTTTGAGTGTTGGGTGTTGGGCGTTGTGCGTTCAGCGCTTGACCATTGCGCTCGGATTGACTGTCGCATTGGCGCGAAAGACGAAGAGCCTAGAACTTGGACGTGCTGCTCAACACTCAACGCTTAACACCCAACACCTAACACTCAACACCTAACACTCAACACCCAACACTCAACACTCAACACTCAACACTCAACACTTAACTCCGAACACCTAACACTCAACACTCAACTTACTCGGTCCGGCTGGCGCCCAGCCCTATATGTCAGACTCAATTAAATGAAATGGCCGAGAGCCTTGCTCGTGTTGGTTCCCTTTTTGGCCCTCGCATGTAGCTCCCCCAGCATTGTCGGAACATGGAAAGCGGACTTTCGGGGAATTGTGGTCGACCTTCGTTTCAACGCCGACGGGACCTTGACCGGAAACGGATCATTCGACAACCAGACACTCGCACTTAAGGGAACCTACGAGCTTCATGAGGATCAGATCGACATCCGGCTAAAGGAGGCACAAGGCTCAAGCCCGCTGCTACAGATCATCAGCCAAAGGATCGTCGGAGACTCCGAATCTGGGCGCCTCGAATGGAAGAACGACCACGAATTCATTGTCACCGCCGCGAGCAAGCCCCCTGTTGCATTTGAGCGTATTGAGGATAAGACATGACACGCATCGCCCTCATCATGGCCGGCGGAACCGGCGAGAGATTCTGGCCGCTATCCAGCAAAGCAAGGCCCAAGCAACTTCTCCGCATGACGGACAGCGGCCGAATGATGCTCGAGGAAACGGTCATGCGGGTCGAACAGATCTTCGGGATCGAAAACGTCTTTATAATCACCTCGGAAAGTTTGGTCGATCCAATCCGAGAGGAAATGCCCGAGTTGGCGGCGCACGTGGTCGCGGAACCGGACAAGCGCAACACGGCCGGAGGCATTCTATGGGGGATGGGAATCGTGGCCGCTTTACTAGACGACTCCGATCTGACCTTTGCGATCTTTCCCTCCGATCACGTGATCAAGCCGACGGAAGCGTTTCACAAGACCGTGCTAGAGGGCCTGGATTTTGCGGAGCGCGACGGCAGGCTGGTGACGGTAGGAATCAAGCCGACGCGCCCAGAAACCGGATACGGGTATATCGAGCGAGGCGCCACGGTTCGGGACGATTGCTCGTTGGTGGCCCGGTTCGTTGAAAAGCCGGACCTAAAAACGGCGGAGAAGCTCCTAAAGACCAAGAAGGTCTTCTGGAACAGCGGCATGTTCTTCTGGACGCTTCCGACCTTTCTGGCGGAAATCGCCAAAGCCAGCCCCGTCCACGCGAGCGCTTTCAACGAGATAGTCTCGTCGGTGAAGCAGGGCCGAACCGTGGTCGCGGAAATAGCCTTTCGAGAGTTGCCGGACATCTCGATCGACCACGCGCTCTTGGAGAAGTCAGGCAACGTTGGGTTGGTGGAGGCCGGATACGAGTGGGACGACATTGGCGCCTGGGACGCGCTCGAAAGGATTCTGGACGTTGACGCGCAGGGCAACGCGGTCAAGGGCAACGCATGTCTTATCGACTCCGCACGATGTGTGGTTCACAACTCCAGTCCGAACCAAGTGATCAAGCTTTTGGGAGTGGAGGACCTGGTGGTTGTCGCCACTCCCGACGCCATCCTCGTCTGCCCCAAAAGCCTGGCACAAGAGGTTAAGCGGTTGGCGGGGGAGTAGCTGCGGTGCGGCGATTCTTCGCCGCTCATTAAGGAGCAATCCGTTGCGCTCTCAGCATCCTTAATCGGATACTTGCGTTCAAGCTGGCTGCCCACCCGGCGCCGAAAAATCGGCTCTTCAAAGCGAAGAATTGCCGCACTCCACAGCTTTACGCCGCCTTCGGTTGCGACGCATGTTTGGACATCATTTCAACGAACGCCTGTGCCAACGTGGGTTCGAATTGAATGCCTGCGTTCTTGGCGATTTCGGCCAAGGCGACTTCCACAGGGAGGCCCTTTCGGTAGGGACGGTCGCTGGTCATGGCGTCGTAGGTATCGGCGACGGCGAGGATCCGGCCTAAACGCGGGATAGCGTCTCCGGCGAGTCCATCAGGGTAGCCCTTGCCGTCCCACCGCTCGTGATGGTTCCTTACTCCCGGCAAGGTGTCCGCCAGTTGCGGGACCTTTCTCACGATGATTTCGCCGAGGGCGGGATGAGTTTCCATCACCGCACGCTCCTCAGGCGTGAGTGGGCCAGGTTTATTCAATACTTGGTCTGGCACGCCGATCTTGCCTACGTCGTGCAGGGTGCCTGTCCTGTATACCAACTCCACCTCGGAATCGGCGCCTCCTACGAAACGACACAGGTCGGCCGCATATTCGGCCACGCGCTGAGAATGGCCCTTGGTGTACGCGTCCTTCGCGTCGACGGCGGCGGCCAAGGCCTGGATTGTGGCGATCGTTCCGTCCTGAAGAAATCTGTTGAGTTGATACGGGTCCGTCCCGTCTTGGGCGAGGGTGTTGAAGTCGGAGACCTGGTTGCGCCCTAGTTGCTTGGCCTGGGCAAGGGCAAGCTCGGCGGCAAGGCAGAGGCTGCCAACTTGGTCGGTACCTGTTCCCTTTTGCGCACACCCGGCGCTCAGGGTCAGTTCGAAGCCGAGACTTGCGAACTTGGCGAGCGCGCTTTCCGCAAGAGCTCGCGCGTCCTCTAACTCGCAGCTTGGAATCATGAGCGCAAACTCCTCGCCCCCGTAACGGGCGACCATGGCGCCCTCCGGCGTAATCTCGAGGAGCAATGCGGCACAAGCCTTCAATACCGTGTCCCCATCCGCCATTCCCTTCGTGCTGTTGAATTCCGAAAAATGGTCAATGTCCAGCATCACGATCGAAAGCGACTCCGCTTTCTCTAGTTCGACGCTTAGTTGCTCCTTGAATCGGCGGTGGTTGATCAGGTCCGTGAGCGGATCGATGTCGATCATCGCCCGCAGCTTTTGCTCATGATCCTGCAAGGCCCTGGTCATTCGGTTGAAAACGCCCTGTAGCAAACCGATCTCGTCCTTTCTCGTGACTTCGAACGGCTCCGGATACTCTCCTCTTGCAAGCACGATGGCGGCCTGGACGACGCCCTCCAGTGGCCGCACAAGGTTTCGCGTGAACGCTTCGGAGAGCCCGGCGGTGAGAAGGAACCCCAGGGCGACCAGCGTGAAGAACATGAGAAGAAATAACTTGGATGGGCCGATGATATCGTTCGCGTTGCGGAAGGTGACGAAGCCTGTACCATCGCCGGCCCCTCGGAACGCGGAATACGCGCCGACGTAGTCTTCGCCGCCAACCTGGGTGTAGATTCCGGTGGTCTTTCCATCGAGCTTGAACGGCTTCATGGACGTAGACCTTGCAACGACCTTGTCTCCCTCGACGATCGCGATTTGAACCGAGAGTTGCTGGGCAAGGGTTTGGAGGGTTGCGTCGTTCATCGGCGAATAGCAGATTGCCGCCCCTTTGGGAAAATCGCCGTACATGAAAGGCGCAGTGGCGGCAAGGAACAAGCCTTTGGGCAGAACCACCAGGCCCGACCACGACTTTCCGTCTCGCGCGCTGGTCCAGCCGAGTTTTGCTATCGTCGACGGGCTAGCGCCCTTGAGCGGCCCTGAAGACGCCAGTTCAGTTCCGCCTTCCGTGACCAAGATCAATCCATCGCTCATTGACGGGAAATACTGGTTCACTTCCACTTGCGTGGTCGCCCGGTCATGAGATTGAGCGGCGGCTTTGAAGTAGGGCACCTGGGCAAGCAGCTTGGTTTCGAGCTCCAGATGCTTCCGTTTTTCGCTCAAGAAGGTTTCGAGGGTCGACTTAGCGGCCCGAACATCCATCGAGGTTCTCTGCGCAATTTCGCGCCTCGATAGCAGCCCAAAGGCAAAAAAGGCGATGATCCCCAGCGCTAGTAGCGGCACGAGGATCAGTGAGCGTATCTTGCTGCGGATCGAATGGATGTTCATGGATTACGGCCGGCGTGTCACAACCTCGACGGACTCTGGGCCTGCCACATGCACGGCCTTGAAAGACGTTTGGCCGCTCTCGTGCCATACCTTCAATTGATAGTCGCCATTTGGGACGTCTGAGATGTGGAAATCACCATTCGCATCGGCGATCGCATAGTAGGGCGTGTCCACAACCATGATGTACGCGCTCATGTCGGGATGCACGCTACACATCAAAGCTACTACTCCCGGCTTTGGAAATACCTGATGCTTGGTTTGGCCCCGAGCGTACATGCCGAGGTCAAAGCGCTTCGCGTCGTAATCGGCGAAAACGTTGTGGAAGATCGTGTCGTCGTTCGGAAAGGACACGTCGGTTCCTACCGTGACAACCGAGATATGAGGAGAGAAACGTCGATCCTTTTGATCGACCACCGCCCCCTTTTGCGGCCTCGAATGGGCGCCGCCCTCCAAGTACACCACGCAGTGCGAGGCAGGTTTACCGTTGGCCAGGTTCACCTTGCCTCGAACGTCTGAAGCTTGGGCTACAGAGAAAGCGACGCAGGCTAAGATTGCAAGATAGGTTCTCATGGTTGTTAGAATCGGTACGACGCTAGCAGTTGGGCGGACCACCCTAGCAGGCCCACGGATTGAGGAGAGTTAGTGCCAGTGCCGTAGTTGACGCTGAGCGTAAAGTGGGGTCCGAGGAATTGCCTTGCGGCAAAGGTCAGAACTTGCGCGGTCGAATAGTGGGGTGCTGGAGCCCAACCCGGTCCCCATCCACCTGGCAGAACTTCGGCGCCATATGCTCCGGTGTCGTAACTTGTTATCGAGTGGATGCCTTGGTATCTCACGCCGACTTGGGTTCTCGCGAGGTGCGGCGGGCGGTAAAGAAAATCGGCGTAATAGCCGGTGGCGCCCTGGTGACCGACTCCCTGATCCACTTCGCCCCGAAATTCGGTACGGTTCCCGGTCCAGCGTAGGTCCAGGCCAACTATCTGCTCGCTGGGGCCGTTCTGATCGGACGGCTTGGCAAAACCGTTCAAGCCGACCAACACAGGGCCGGCGCTAACTTGGACGCGACCCACACCGGTATCCCAAATATTTGGGCCGATCTGCCAGTCTTCGTCGCTAGAGTCCACAAAAGCCAGTTGCCACTGGATTGGCCCGATGTAGCTCTCCCATTCGGCCCCACGATCCTCGCGGTCCAACGAGATTCCGGGGACGATGTCTCGGTCGTAACCTCTGATCATTGGCAAGCCCACGAAAGGAGTGTAGTAGAGGTCGGACCAGGTGCTGAATCCAAAATCGCTACGGAAGCGACCCAGCTTGAAGATATCTCGACCACGGTCGATCTCCGCATATAGTTCATCTAGGCATTGGTCGTCTTGCATCTGCACGTAGCTGCCCACTAACTTCACGCCGTGATCGAGATCGGCGTCAAGACGGATGTAGGAAAGTTCGCCGTTAACGCCCTTGTGGCTGGAGTCGGCTTCGAAATACTGCTCGAAGATGCCGTGAATTGGCCCGGAAGTGGCATCGTCAGACTGTGCGAACGCCATTGACGCTGCAAACACGGCCAAGATAACGCAGGCCGAACCTCTCGCAAAGAGCCTTTCTCCCATTGCCACCAAGACAGATTCTTGGTATTTTTACTAGGAATCCAGAGATTCGAAGCGGTGTAGTATGGGCCGCCTGTCTCGAATTCTGGGTCCAGGCTGCCCAAGAATTTTCTTCCGCGTTTCGTCGGATACGCTGTTTTGGTCGGAATCTTGCGGTGATTTCGTGGTTAGGACGGCTCCAACGTTGGGTTCTTAGAAAATGTCAATACAAAAAGGTTCGCTGATTGCTTTGCTGGCTTTCGCATTTCGGGGTGCCGTATGCCAAGGGTATTCCGCCCAACCGGGAAGCATATACCAGGACTTCCAGGACACCTCGAACTGGGTCAGCTATAACGGCACGGTGAGCGCCGACACGCAAAACGTGATCATTGGCGCGCAGTCGACGATGCTGACCGCCAAGCCGGGCTTCGACGCCCAAATGCAGAAGAACATCAGCACCAACTTCGCCAACGTGAACACCATCACGGTCTGGGTTTACGCGAACTACCCGGTGAACAGCGATGGCTGGCATGCCGCGTCGATCTATATCACATCCAACAACTATCAGGACTACTTCCTGGCAGTCACCCAGCAACTGCATCCTGGGTGGTCCAAGCTGACTTTCTCCAAAAGCGATTTTGTGGCCTACGGCAACCCGTCTTGGGGCGTAATGACCGGGCTCGAACTCGGACTTTTCGGCGACACAAGCCAAGGCATGTCGGTGTCCTTCGCGGACATGGAGTTCAACAGCTTCTCACGGCCGAAGGTGGTCATCTGCTTCGACGACGACTACGTGTCCAGTTACAACTACGGCTATCAGTATTTGAAGAAGTACGGCTTCGCAGGCACAGAGTTCGTGATCAGCAGCACGGTGAACGACGCGGGCCGAACAACCACCGCGAACCTCAACGAAATGTATAACTATGGCTGGGATATGTGCAACCACACGAACACCCACCCGGACCTCCGGACGCTGACCCAAGCCGAGGTAGTCAGCGAGTATCAGATCTGCCAAAACTTCCTCGTCTCCAACGGCTGGACGCGAAACCAGGGTTACCTTCACCTTGCCTACCCTTACGGCGACTTCAACGCGACGGTTCTTGCCGCCGATCAGCAAGTGGGCCTCCTCACTGCACGGACGACGATGAAGACGCTTCCCCAAACCAGCCGGCTCGATTCGAAATATCTCCTATACTCGCAGGTGCCGGATAGCACCAGCCAGACGGTTGCGAACATTATCGCAAGCGTCAACCAGGTAGTGCAGGACGGCGGCACCCTGATCTTGACCTTTCACAACATCACGCCCACTCCACAGGTGGCGATCGACTGGAAGGACACGGACTTCTATTCGGTCATCGACTCGGTCGCCCGATATCAACAAGCAGGGCAGCTCGACGTGATGACTCTAACCCAGTGGTATATCGCGATGAAGGCGAACCCGGACCTCAGCTACTACCAGGCGAATGCGCCGCAGGTTGCGGCGGGCAACCCCAACACCGGGCTGGTCTACACGGCGGCGCCGTCCCCTTCGGCGCAAACGGTTTATATTTCATCGAACTCCAGTCTGGTCACTTTCCCCGCGTCGGCAACCTTCGCGGCAGGCACGACGAAGACAACCTTCCCCATCACCACTTCTTGGGTAACCGCCCCAACCACGGTGACGATGTATGTGACGATGAACGGGTTGACCCTAAGCAGGCCCTTTGTGATCCTACCGGTGGCGCCCAATGTCATCAACATCGACTCTGCAACTGTCATTGGAGGCGCCTCGACGACTGGGCACGTTTATCTCAGCGGCCCAGCGCCGGCAGGTGGGGCGAAGATTTTGCTGAGCACCAATAATCCGGGAGTAACGCTCTCGCCGACCTCGGTCGTCGTTCCGCAGGGCTGGGTCCACATGGACTTCACCATTCAAACGAAGGTGGTGACAGCGACGACTTCAGTGACGGTCAGCGCAATTTACAACGGGGGATCGACGAAGGCGACGTTAACGGTGAACCCGCCCACTTCAACGACCAAGAAGTGAGTTAGAACGGCTTGCGAGCGTAACCTGCCCAAACCGCGAAATCGCGGGCAAACAGTTGAAGGGTCAAGAACCCGAGGATCATAAACAGGGCGCACCAAACCGCAGAGGGAATCGCGCCCTTATTGTTTGGCTCAGGGCCTTCAACGCCAGCCTTCACCACCGCTCTTGCCCAGGAAATACCGGAAACGATGGTCGCAAAAACGGCGGCAATCAAAAACAGGACGTCCATTTCAGTTTTGAATCGTACCCGGGTTGGCCGGGAATCTGTAGGTTAAGACGGATTTGGAAGTTGCGATGCGTCGCCACGGGGTATCGAATCCTGCGATTTGGCGCAGAACGTGGACCGGGGTTCCCCCGCCCTTGTCGACAGATCCTGAGCCTGTCGAAGGAAGGTGCGGGGGCCAGGGGGTGGGTGAACTCCGGGGTATTAATCGGGACAGGAACGACAAAGCCCCTCCGCCCTTGTTTCATCAACAGCCAACCTGAACAGACCGCGGGCCTCGCCCGTCCATGTGTTAATGAACGGCGGCGGACTATTGGTGGGCTCGCAAGGCCCGTTGACAATAATCGTTTTCTCGTTGGCGGGGCTAGGGTTCGTATTGAAACGCAGAGGAAGCCCCAAGGCCCACGCGGTTCTCGTCGCGTTTCTAGCCTTTTTCACCTTACTGGCGGCGGCGATATTTGTGCCGATCTATCTCCAGTTGTAGGGCAAATCGGTCCGGCGTCGGTTCCAGGTCCGTCGTATAATGAGGCGTAGGGTCACATGAGCCTTCCGAACGATTTTACGAAGCCGCAGACATTCACCGGAATGCGCCCCCCGGTATATCCTGAGCAAGATGAACTAAAGGCGCCATGGTCCGATGCGCGGGAGGGCTGGCTCGTCTTCATAAATTTCTATCCTCGGATTTGGGTGGCAATCTGCGCAGGATATGCGGTCTCTTGGAGCCACTTTCACTTTCTGTTCCCCTTCGCCGGCCTCGGTGCATTCACGGGCGCCCAGTTTGGGGCACTTTTAAGGACGTTCTCCTTATTCAGCAAGAGACCCTACCTGGAGAAGGCCCCTACTCTGTATCCTGTCGACTCGGCCCTGACCATCCGTGTCGATGAACTCAAAGGGCCGCGACCTGAGAGGTTGACCGTCCATGTCGACCCCTATGAGAGGTCGTCCTACACGATCTACGGAATCCGAAAGGGACGGCACATCCTCATCTCCGAAGCCGCACGTAGGCTGCTAAGCGCCGATGAGATGGATTATCTCCTCGCCTGGCAGATTTGTAGAGATGGTTGGAAACTCCAACTTGGGATACTTGGCGCAATATTCTCGGCTGGCGCGTTTTATGGCGCTTTCCCAGATTATCGCTATATCCATCATAGTCCCTGGAACCACTTCGCCCCCTTGATGCTCCTGGGCTTCGTCGGCGCTCTCGGGCTCTTCATTCTGGGCGCGGCCCTTTGGCCCTTTTTGGTGGACCTCAGGGCTTTGCGCATCACCGGAAATCTGGAAGCGGCTTCAAAAGTGCTGGACTACTTACCTTTCAAGCCATTTTCGGAGGGCGGCAGTCGACGCTGGTTTCTCACGCGCTTTGGTCCCCGGGTCATTTCGCAAAGGGAGCGCTGATAAGGCCTGCTCCCGGTTCCTACCGTTCCTGAATCACGTTCATAACCGGATAAGAATCGGTTGAAAGCAACTCCCTCTTGTCGCCCGTCACGCGGTAGGTCCAGACTTCGCAGCCCGCTTTTCCCGAGTTTCGGATGAAGTGCGCGCCTCCATCGCCTGGTAGTCGGAAGACTCTGGGTTCGCGGACCTCTTTGATCTGGCTGACGATTTCGGGCTTTACCGGAAGCTGCTTTTCGGCGGTGAAGGTGAACACGAGGCGGCTGTGGTCTACCTTTCCTTCAAGCGTCACCGGGTAGGGCAACGGGTTTTGGAATTTCAGGTCGATATCGCCGAAGGCGACGGCCGCGTCGCGCCCTGGCGCGACGTAACCCGGCGCGAACTGGTGCGGGCTTCGTTCCACGATCTTCATGCCGGCCAGGAGGGCCGCGTTGTAAAGGGTGGTAGAGGTTTGGCACACTCCGCCTCCCCAGTCAGCGATGAGGGTGCCGTTGTAGCTTACGGGGGCTCTCCGGTAGCCCTGGTCGCGGGACCAGGAGCCGACTTGCTGGTTGAAGGAGAATACTTCGCCCGGGGCTATTTTAACCTCTGCCAGCTTCTTAACGGCAAGGATCGCGTTATGCCTTTGGGAGTAGGTGCGACCGTCCAAACTCGTGGAGTAGGAAGCGAGAACGGCGGGCTTCGCCACGCCAGGCAGGAGGTAGACGAAGGCGGCCACGGCAAGCAGGCCGGCGGGGATAAGGGCGGCCAGAGAAGCCGCGCCGGAAACGAGTCTTGTAGGCGGCGGAGCGTCAATATGGAGTGCGCTGGCTTGCAAGTCCTGAGCGCAGTCGAAGGGCAAGTCCTGAGCGCAGTCGAAGGGCAAGTCCTGAGCGCAGTCGAAGGGCAAGTCCTGAGCGCAGTCGAAGGGCAAGTCCTGAGCGCAGTCGAAGGAACAGCGCTTTGTATCGCGGCGGCTTGACGCCGCTCTCCCGCGACCTAGCAAGGTCCCGCCGCGGACAGTGTTCGACGGAGCGCCAATTTGGAGTGCGTTGGCTTGACAGCGCTTTGTATTGCGGCGGCTTGCAAGTCCTGAGTGAAGTCGAAGGGACGCCGCTATTCCGCGGTCGCTCTGGCACACCCTCCGGGGTGCCGGAATTGGGTATGGGCCTTCCAGGGGTGTCGCTTCGCTCGACCCCTGGCTACCTTCTTTCACCCCTCCGGGGTGACCGGAAGGCTGGGGGTAGCTCCATTTTGGGTGCCTAGTTCGGGCGAGCGGCGTCAAACCGCCGCAATACAAAGCGCCGTCAAGCCGGCGCAGTCCATATTGGGCCCACTTACCTTCCCCTACGGCGTCACCTCCAGGGCAATGGCGCCCGACGACGCTGTGTCCGAGGCGTCGTACATGTTGTAAATCGTCGTCGGCAAGGCGCTGCATGTGCCGGGGTTCTCCGCTTGGAGAACATAGCTCATTGCGCTGTCCCCACCGTTCACGTGGCTGGCGAAGAGGCATACACGGTCATCCAAGATGACCGTTCTCGACCACCAATACGCCCAATTTTCGCCTTCGTCCGGCGTCTCGCGGTCGGTCACGTGCAGTCCCGATGGGGTTGGGTCTTCGACGAACACGTAATCCCGGTCGGCATCGGCGTGGATTTTCAGCACGCACTGGATAACGTCGCCCGACTTGTAGTCGGTGATCGGCTGCTTGCTGGGAAGAAGCTTCATTGTGCCGTCCTCAAGCCGGCGAGCCTCCAACTTGTAATACTCGCGGCTCACCGAAAGCTGGGTTCCTTCGGGAAGCGCGGCGAGATCGTCGGCCGCCACATATTGTTTCAGGGTCGCGGTGTAATAACAGACGCCACTCTTGGCTTGGAACTCAATCTTGTTCTGGCCGAGTTTCAACTCAGTTATGTGTAACTTTATACTTGTTGGCTTATCCGGAAACGCGCCTTGCGCGAACTGAACATCGGACACCGCACGCCCGTTGACGAGGACGGTGAACTGGGCCGGGGAGAGCAGCTCCTTCGTGTGGCGAAGGTAGTCGGCCATTGCCAGCATGATCGCCGCAGTATCCCTCGTGCTGTACCAGAGGGCGCCCCGGCGGACTTGCATCAACTCGGTAACAATCTTGGCGATGAGAGGGCTGTCGGGCTGGATGGTCTCGAGGGCCTGGAAGCAACGCCCGGTCGTCTCATATCCCCACCAATCCTCTTCCTTCCAGGAGAGGGTGGACTTGGTTTCCTTCGCCAGGAACAGCATCCGGCGGATGGCCTGGTTGCGTTTGGCAAGCCCCATTTCGCCAAGTTGATCATAAGCGAGCGCCGTGAAGGCGGACTGGGCAGCATCCATGTGGAGGAGATTTTGACGATCAAGAAAGGCTTTGCTCTTCTGTTTCTCGCCGTTGACCATCATCGCGTAGGCCAAGTAGGTTTTTTCACTAAAATGCCGGTTAAGGTCTTCCTCGGTTGGCTTGGTTATATACGAAGGCAATCGTCCCTTTTCGAGGAAGTTCGCCGACCATTCGAGCGCCTTGGAAAGGTTGATGCTCTTAGGCGCCTCGAAACCCGCCTGCTTCGCACGGTAGATCGCCTCGAGAACGTAGGCGGTCATGTGGGGCTCGCTTTCATCATATTCCCACCAACCCCAACCGCCATCCGCGTGCTGCATGGCCTGAAGCCGCTGGAAGCTGTCTTGCACGATCGCTGGAATCTCTTTTGAGAGCTTGGGCTTTGGCAGGCCGATGTCCGCGTAGGCCTTAGCGAGCACCACCGTGGGCAGGAACCGGCTCGTGGTCTGCTCGACGCACCCATACGGGAAGTCGACTAACGCGTTGATCGACTCCACAAGACTCGACGCGATCGTCGGTGCGACGCCGATCTCAAGGTCGCCCGAATTAGGGTCGGCCCCGGGCTGGATATTGAAATCGATCTCTTTCGAAGAACTGGTGAGTCCGCCGTAACCGTCGGTAACAAGCCGCGCATGAGGCCGAACAGGAACCTTCAATTCCATCCCGTCCGACGGTCCAGACGGTATCCAAGCCTTTGCCACGAAGTCGGCCTCGCCGGTGTCCACCGTGTCGATCTTGTACTCGATGGTTTGCATGGCGCCGCTGGCGATGTGAACCGTGGTATTCAAGTCGCCCTGGACCTTGGCGTTGGTGGCTTGCAGGTTCACCTTCACGTCGGCGTCGGCGGACGTATTATTGGTGACCATGGCGACCATGCGCTGCTCGTCGCCCTTGACTACGTACGCAGGCGCGGAAAGCTGGATCATCAAATCCTTGCGAGCGACCACGTTCTCGGTAGTCTGCCCTACCTGCGTGTCCGCCGTAACCGCGCGAACGGTGGCCCTCCAGCTTGTCAAGTTGTCAGGCAGAGCGACGGTCACCCTGGCTTGCCCTGACTTGTCCGTCTCAACGGTCGGGCCCCAGTAGGCCGTGTCTACAAACTTCCGTCGAACCTGAATGTTGGTGGGCGCTTTGTCGCCGCCTCCCAAGTACAGTTCGGGGAACGAGTAGTTGGTTGCAACGTCGTCGCCCCGCTTCGGATAGAAGGCCTTGACGATATCGGATTGGTCGTCGAAAATCGAGTAGATGGACTCGTCCACCACGCCAAGCGACAGCTCTGCGGGCACAGGTACACCCTTGGCGTCTTTGGTCGTCACCGTGTAGGTTGCCTTGTCCCCTGGGTGGTAAGAAGCCTTGTCGGAAGCGACGGAAACGCTCAGCTTCTTGATGCCAAGGTCGATCACCATCTGCTTCTGAACCGACGAGTATTGCTTGTTTCGGATGTAGGCGACGGAAACGAACACGTTCGGCGAGTAATCGTTGACCACCTTGATCTTCACCAAGGTCGAACGCGAGGTGAGCTTCACCGTCTGGGCCATGTGAATCATCGTGCCCTCGATCGCAAGCAGGGCCGTGCCTCCGGGGTCTTTGCAGGTGATCACGGCCTTGGCCGTATCGCCGACATTGTAGTGTTTCTTGTCGAGGATAACGGAAAGGTCGACTTGCGGCTCATACCCCTCCTCGCCGCCAAAGGGGGCCGAAGCGAACAGGTACACCCCGCTCGTTTCGGAAACCGGATGGCCGCGGTCGTCGGTGAACTCGGCGCGAATTTCGTAGTAACCGCGCCCCTGCGGTTGAATACGCTGCGTCGCGACGCCGGACGCGTCGGTAGTCGCACTCCCGAACTGCTTGTCGACGAGCAGTTCCACTCCCGTCTTTGAGTAGGTTACGAACCCGCTGGTAAAGCGGACGCTGGTTCCGGCCAAGGGTCTGCCATCCAAGGTTTTCAAGGTGGCGATAGAGTTGAAAGCGTCCCCGGCCATGACTACCATCGGGTCGCTCGAAAGCTGCATGGATTCGTCGCTGCGAAGCACGTGAACGTCCCCTTCGCCGGTGAACTCCTTGTCGCTCGGGTCCTTGACGCTCACCGAAACGGTGTAATCGTAATCCGCGGCGGCCTCTTCGCTCTCGTTCGCGCCTACTGTGGGAAAGACGATGACGGCCTTTCCGTTTCCATCGGTAGTCGCGGTTACCTGCTGGGTCTGCTCACCGCCCTCTTCGCTGTTGATGGTGGCGCCTGGGTAAGTTTGTTCCGCGCTCTCGTCGCCGCCGTTGTCTTCATCGTCTCCGGACGCGTCCTCTCCGGCCCAATATTGGGTGCGCGTGACGGTTGCGGTTACGGTCGCTCCCACGACGGGCGCGCCGTAGTAGTACTTGGCGTCAACGTCCATCTTGGCCTGTTCACCCCGGATATAGACCTTCTTCTCGGGGGAGACGGTGATGCTGAAGGTCGGCTTTCGGTAGGCGGCCACGCCTACGCTCTTGTTATCGACCACGGAGCCGTAGTGAGTTACGATGTTGTAGTCGTCGGGCAAAGAATCCGGGCTCATCTGGAATTGGCCGTGGTAGGTTCCCATCTCTGAAACCGCCAGATTTTGGCTCGCCAAGACGTCGCCCGAACCGTCTGTGAAATCCACTTCGACTTCCTTCTTCTTTGGAAGCACGTACGTCGCGTTGTTCAAGTGGCGCACAATGCCCTTGTATTGGATTAAGTCGCCGGGCCGATAAATCGGCCGATCGGTGTAGCAGTAGATCCGTGTTTCCGAGTAAAGACCGCCACCCTCGTCGTCTTCCTCGTCCGCTTCGGCCCGCTGGAAGTCGACGATAGCTCGCGAGTCGCCAGCAGATGCCACGACGACCTCGGCGTCCCCTGAGCTCTTGTTGGGTAGGTTCAGACGCACGAGGCCACTAGACGAAGTCGTTGCTGATGCCACGATTCCTGTCGGAGTGGAGAACCCAACCGTTGCGCCAGGAACCGGCTCGCCGGTGTCAAGCTTGGTCACGTACGCGGCCAAGTCGTTCCTGCTGCTTTTGGTGATCAGCGCTATTTTTGTGACGCTCAGCCACGTTCCCCGAGAGATATTCCCAGCAACGCATTGAATCCAGTACAGGCCTTCGGGCATTGCGGTTAAGGGAAGGTGAAACCGGAAAGTGCCCTCAGCGTCGCGGTCGGCCAGAGGCACGTCCAATACTTTTGCGACCGATCCCATCGTCGCGGGGTCCTTCACCTTGTCGTTCGAAGGACGGGCGAGGGGGGCCAGGGCGGCGTTAAGGCCGCCGTCCTTGATAACCTTGTCGAAATCCAGCTTGTAGATGGTGGCCTTCAAGGAAGCTTCGTGGCTGAAGCCGTGAACCTGCACTTTGGGAGTTTCCTGAGGAAGATAAACCCGTTGGCTGGCATACAGCTCGAGGTAGGGGTCGATAGGGGCCGCTTCGATGGGCAGGCTTGTGGTTTTCCCTTCGACGACGTCGACAAGCCCCTTGTATTTATGAGCGCTCGTTGAAACCTCCAGCTTGTAACGCCCGGAGAGGATGTCGTGAAGCTGAAATCGGCCAGACTTATCCGCCATGAAGTGGTGCTCGGTGGCGATGTCTTCGTCTTGGTAAAGGTCGTCCGGAAAAAGCTTCGTCATCGTGACGAACGCCTTGGGAAGGGGGCGGCCGTTCTCCTGCATCGTCACCTGACCACTTAGGGAACCGACGGGGACCTCGTCGGTGATGCCATATCCGACGAAGATAAAAGTGGCGATGAGCCCGCCGATCAGGCTGAACAACGCGGAAAGCGACGCCTTGCCGTAGGTCTTCATACCGCCTCTTGCTCTGGGCGCGGGCGGGAGATTGCAAGGATGCCAATCACGGCAACCGCTATCAGACCCACCACCCACGAAAGAGCGACAATCTTCTCGTGCCGGTCCAGTTCGAGGTGAGGCTGTATCCAGTTATAGAGCAGCACCATCGAGCAACCCAGGCCGATGGAAATAAAGAGCGTGTCGAGCGAGCGCCGCCGAGTGGCTTCGAGCACAGGCGCCAGCCCGAGCCCGACAAGATAGCCGATAATCCCCTTGTCGCTAAACGCGATGGCGACCGGCAGGGGCGCCGCAGCCATCACGAGTAGCCACAAGACTGCGGCCAGCCATAACAGCTTGGATGGCGGCGCAGACCGAAGCCATTCGCCCGCCAGGATTGGGACGAGAACACCCAGCAACAAACCCATAAGCTGGTAATGCTGGCCGATATCGAAGGACCGGCCCGCTTCCGGGTGCAACTGCGAAAAGACACGAAACACGACGACGGCGGCAAGGGGACCCAGGCACAGAAGCGCCTTGGGGCGATCCAGCACAAGGGTGATGCCGAGGCCAGCTATCAGTGCTACAGACATTCCAAAGCCGCGCAAGTAACCATAAGATGCGGAAGCGACGGCAAGCCACAGGATCGAGCCGATGACGACCCGGGTGAGGCTCTCCTCTTCCTGGGCCAGCCAAGCGACGACGAGCGCCACAATCGAGGCGCCAAAAAAGACCGCGGTGAAGGCCTCGACGAGTCCGAGTTTCCTGAAAACGAGAAAGGCGGCTGCGGCAAACACCACGAACAGGACGAGCGGCGTTGCCGGACTCAGTTTCTTGTCTTTCTTGGCCAGCCCTTCTCCAATCGGCAGGGCGAGAAGCCCGGCCACGGCAGCGGCAAGGGCGAGAAACACGCCCACATGATTTACCGGAGTCGCTTGGTCCGCGCCGAGCATGTCGCAGGCGACAATGCCGCCGGATACGATTGCCGTCCGAGCGGCAAACCTGGCTTCGGTTTTGATGCTCAGCACCCAAGCGGTAGCCGCAGCCCCGAACACGTAAGCGAGTGGCGCGAAGTGGCCAAAGAAGGGGGCGATGGATAGGTCGAAAGCGGCAAACGCGATGGGCAGAACCTTCGAAGGCTTTCCCCACTGCGCGCACCACTCGGCGCAGGTGGCGCCAAGTATCCCAAGGATGACGCCCGCCTTAGCCCCCGCTATATCCGCCCATGTTTGGTTGGCGGACCTTTGAAAGAACCACAGCCCCACCAGAAGCAACACGCCAACTCCTAAAATAGTGAACTTGACCGTGCGTTTAGGCGGACCGGAAGGCGCGCGTTCACCCCCGGCGAACATAGCGATCGCCGCCACGACTAGCGCGATAAGCGGCAACAAACCATCGATATCAGACATACCGGAATCCCTTCCCTATTCGCATCATAACTCATGGGACGGCCAAGAACTCTCGTTGCCGCAAAAAAGGGTTAAGAACGCTTTGGGTGCAAGGTCGAAGGATAAGGATAAGGTCAAAGGTGAAAGGACCTGATGGGGCTCTTCCGCCCTGTCGTATCTCACTTTTCACCTATGGCTAGAAGAATCGTTCTCGGCCCATAAGGTGGCGCACCCCCCAAGGGTGCGAGTCAAATCGTTCTTGGCCGCTGAGGTGGCGCACCCTCTCAGGGTGCGAGTCGAGCGAAGCTCGACCATCCAAGAACCAAGGTCAATCCGGAGATCCCGGAGGGATCAAAGAAGATAGCCGGGCTCGAAGTTGCCCACGCAAGACCAATCCGGAGATCCCGGAGGGATCATAGAAGGTAGCCGGGGGTCGAGCGCATCCGCCGAAGCGCAGCGAAGGCGGAAAGCGACACCCCCGGTCGAACGCCACCCAACCCACCGACCCCGGAGGGGGTCGAAGAAAACTCGGCAACAGGGTGAGGCAAACGGTGCAAGCACACCTCAGCATGCAACGCCAATCCGGAGATCCCGGAGGGATCAAAGAAGGTAGCCGGGCGGTGGAGCGTATCCGCCGAAGCGTAGCGAAGGCGGAAAGTCGAGCGGTATCGCGAGACCCCGGATGAGTGGCGTAGCCACGACATCGGGGCGACACCCCCGGAAGACGCCACCCAACCTACCGACCCCGGCAGGGGTCGAAGAAAACTCGACAAATGTGGTGAAGGAATTCAGCTGGATCGCGGCGTCGGAGCGGGCGGGGGTTCATCAATGTATAAATTCTCCGAGTCGACCACCTTTCCGCTTGGGTCAATGAAATGAAAATCGAGCCACACGGCCTCGGTTCGCCTAAAATTTATGTCGATATAAGGGCGGTAGCAGTACGTGAGCGACTCGACCTTAAACCCCTCCGTTGCAGCCACCGGGATAAATGCGCCCAACATGTCGTGTATTCCCCGCCCCAAAAGCGTTCCCTGACTAAATCCCTTCATGAAATCCTCTAGGCCTGGGCGTCCCTCCACGCGTATGGTGAATTTTGTGAACGGCAGGATTGGCTTGCCGTCCACCGATTTTCGGAGGTCTACGCCATACTGCTGCTCGAACCGGTCCAGCATCTTACGTTTGGTGTCTTCATCGCATTGGAAATAGACTCCAATTGAGGTGCTACCCACCACAGTTATCGGCGGATTCTACATGGTCATGTTCTCAAAGCGGAAGAACAGCATGAGCTCGCCGGCTACAGAGTTTCCAAAAGAAATGCTGCCCGACTGGCGCAGCAAGGTTGCCAAAATTAGGCTGAGAATTATCATGATGGTGACAAAGCCCTCCGCCCCATTATAGGACGACCTAGCCAATCTCTAGCAATTTCAAGACCTCCAGGAAGCCTTTTGAGCCTAGTCGTGGGTTCATGTAACGCACCCAAGGCCAATTTTCGTAAGATAGTCCCGTGAAGATCATAGCTCTAGTGTTGAGCCTATCGGCAGTCCTTGTACCACTTCATATCAAGGCTGGGCCCCAAGGCAGCGCCACGGAGAACAAGGGGAGTTGGAACCACTGGAACGTGCCCCATACGGCGACAGGGGACATTGTATACGTCCCACTCAAAAGCGCTGTGTTTCATAACACTCGCATGTTAAGGGTCTGGCTACCTCCCGGTTATCGGACCACCAACCGGCGCTATCCGGTGATGTACCTCAACGACGGGCAAGACTTGTTCGACGAGGCAACTGCCACGTTCGATCCAGTGGAGTGGGGGGTGGACGAATCGATGGCAGCCCTTTGCAAAACACGCGCCATCGAACCGTTCATCGTCGTCGGCGTGGACAACGCGGGCCACCTCGGAAGACCCCACGAATACCTGCCCTGGCCGGACATGACGCTCAAACCAGTCGACGATCATCCCGTAGGGGCCTCCTACCCCAAGTTCCTGTTGAACGAAGTGATTCCCCTAATCCAGAAGAGGTTCAGAACCAAGCCTGGAGCCGCAAACAGGGCTCTGGGAGGCGCTTCCTATGGCGCGGGAATTGCGCTCTACACGGTGATCACTCGGCCAGGCAGCTTTGGCAAGCTGCTCTTGGAAAGCCCTTCCCTATATGCGAACGACTTTCGCTTGCTAACCGAAGCGGCCAAGCTAAAGCGTTGGCCTGGACGCATCTATCTTGGATGCGGATTAACCGATTCGGAGCCGGTGGACGACGTTCATAAGCTCGAAGCGATTCTTAGGAGCGCGGGGCTTGGACCCAACCGTTTCTATCTCCTTTTTCAGAAGGATGGACGGCATAACTCGCACTGGTGGGGAAAGCGCTTTTCAGTGGCGGCGCGGTTTCTGTTTCCCCGGTGATGCCGCCAGTTGATCTCTTGGGACTAGGAAATAAGCGCCTGATTCACCACGCTCCAAACTTGCGCTCGGTCGAGCGTGCGTTCCTCCAAAGCCCGTTCATCGAACGGGATCGTGTTGGCCCCGACTGCCCCGCTCGAATAGGTCAGGGCGAGCCCTTCGTCCGCGGCCGTCGGCAAGCCGGGCGCCACCAACGTCAGCGATAACGGCTCTAACCGCGCAAGGTCCCAAAGCGGGGCAAAAAGCCTGCGGTCCAGCTCTTTGGTGAACCAATCCATTTCCTCCTGCCGCCCCAGGGTTCGAAGCTCGCCAAAGACGTCGATCAAGCCGATCGAACAAGCTTCGCGAGAGAGAGATCCAACCAAATACTCCAAATCGGTTCTTAGACCGGCTCGCAGAGCGCCTCGATCTCCATGCCGGTATCCGCAAAGTCTGGTCAAACCCTGGAGGCGAATCGAAGCGCTCTCTACGCGGCACGTTTCTCCCCGTTTTAGAGCCAGGTTCGGAGTCGCGGTTCGGAAGCCCTGGCCCCACGGCCACCAGAGGTTCAAGGGCTCGAGGCCTTCTTCTGACCTCGCCCGGTTCAACTCGAGTTCGGACAGAAGGTTTATCGAGTCGTCGATAAACCTTCGCAACATTCGCTCCCCATCACCTTCCGGCAAGCGTTCGTCAACGGCCTTTCCTTCCATCTCCGATGAGGAGATAGTGCCAAGTTCAAGACTGCCGTCTTCCCAAACCAAGCCATGCTCTGTCCCTTCCCCTCGCACAGCGGTCAACACCTTGGTGTTTAAGCTTTTAGTCGCCTCCCAAATTACGTCCAATTCGGCTTCCGGAATTTTAACCTTGGGCCTCTTGGCCACCCCCTCCACGAGGCTCAACAGCGAGAGCTGGAACTGCGCCGATCTATCGGGAGGGTCGTATCCAAACGCGGAAACGATGAGCGGCCCATCCTGAAGTGCGATGCTCGAAGGTTCGATTCCCAGCCAGGCCGCCTCGGGTGTCGAAACGTCCGCAATGGGAACACATTTGCGCAGCAGGGAGCGTTCGGCAAAGGCTTCGAGCGCGGGCAGCTTTGCGCGCAAAACGGAGTCTTCGCCTTCCGCGGAGAGCCAACTGGGAACGATGAGCACCACGCGGCGCATGGGCTTGATTATGCCTCCAACGCTGCTTCCAGGAAGGTCCTTTCACCCAAAAAGGGAACTACAGCGACAAATTTGGAGCCATGAAAAGAAGAGGTCACGGCCTCATTAAGGAGAGAGAAATAATGAAAAACCGTAGCACGCTTTACGCGGCGATGGCCGTAGTTGGGGCCTTCGTCGTAAGCGCTGGCGCTCAAGCGCAGGACCAAAACACGACGACAACCACGACGGTGACTCAATCGACGACCGCTATGCCCGAGAACGACCACCTCTCGGTGGGAGATCGGATCTTTCTCATGGACCTCGTCCATGCGAACGCAAAGGAAATCGAACTCAGCAGGGTCGCCTATCACCAAGCAAATTCCCCGGCTATCTCGGAGTATGCCCGCCACATGCTTCTCGACCATCGGGCTTTACAGGACCAACTCGTCTCGACCTACGGCGGCAGAATCTTCATGAGAAACTGGGAAGGCGTGGTTTCGCAGTCGAGCAACCCTGAGCCGGAGGACTGGCTTGGCGGTCCTGCCGAGGGAACCAAGCCCAACTACAACAACTGGTCGTACCTATTTCCCGATGACTGGGCACAGGTTCACCAATTGAAGAACTTGGATGGAAGAGCGCTGGACGAAATGTACGTTCAGGACATGGCCGCCGACCATGCCATGCTTCTCGACGAGATCAACCGGCGCGACGCAGTCACCGACAACTCCGATATCAAGGCGCTCATCAGCAGCGTCCGGCCAACGGTGGAGCATCACCTCGATCGCGCGCGCACCTGGAAATTCGACTACAACGGCATGAACAAATTCTTCTATTTGGATTAACATGCCCCGCCGACGCGGCTACCTCGAAGCCGATTAGAAGCACAGGCGCCCATCTAAGGGCGCCTGTGCTTATCATATATCCTGCCACCGCTGTCATATAATCCTGACTATCTCGTCCCCTGAGCCCAATCGGAGTACGGTAAGGGGTGGGCGCCAGCATTGGCTCCCGCAAAGGACAGTATAAGAAATGAACAAACGAAAGATGCTATGGGGAGCGATGGCCGTTGTTGGGGCTTTGTCGATGTGCGCGAGCGCGCTTGCGCAGGACCCGAACACAACTACAACGACGACGATCACCCAATCGACGATGACAACGCCCGATAGCAACCACCTATCGGTAGGGGACCGTATTTTCCTGATGGATCTCGTGCACGCGAACGTCCGAGAGATCGAGCTCAGCAAGGTCGCTTATCACCAAGCGAGTTCTCCCGGAGTTTCGCATTTTGCCCATCACATGCTTATGGACCATCGAGCATTGCAGGATAAGCTCATGGCCACCTACGGCGACAGCGTTTTCATGAAAGACTGGGGACACGCGGTCAAGGAGTCGTACACACCTATGCACGATGAAGGGACCGGCGGCGACTCGGACATGGATAAGCCGCACTACAACAACTGGGCGCATCTTTACGGAGAAGATTGGGCACAGGTTCGACAGTTGAGAGACGAGAATGGCTCATCGTTCGACCGCATGTACCTGGAGTGGATGGCAACGGATCATGCCAAGCTTCTTGATGAGATCGACCGTCACGACCATAGGACCGACAATGCGGACATCAAGGCGTTGATCAGCACCATTCGACCGACGGTGGAGGGTCACTTAAACCGGGCCAGAGATTACCGATTCGATTACAGCGGCAATTCCTTCCCTTATATGGACTAGGAAACCATGCCACGAACTAGAGCTTCTGGTTGTACCGAGGGCACGGCAAGGCACACCAGAGGCTGCTTTAAACCCAACTTAGCCGAGCTTTCGAACCGCAGCAAGAACATCCTTTTCGTTCGGGATGCACAACTGTTCGAGAGGCACCGTATACGGCATGGGAACATTGAGGCCGCCTACGCGCACAACCGGCGCGTCGAGATCGTCGAAACAATCTTCCCCGATGCGCGCCGCGATCTCTGCCCCAAACCCGCCGCTTTTCCAGTCCTCGTAAACCACAATGGCGCGGTGAGTCTTCCGCACCGAGCTATAAATGGTTTCCGTGTCCAAAGGCAGCAAGCAGCGAACGTCGACGACTTCGGCGTCAATCCCATCGTTCGCAAGAGCCTCGGCCGCGGCAAGGGCGACGTGAACCATCCTACTGTACGCGATTAGCGACAGGTCCTTGCCTTCTTTTGCGATCCGCGCGGATCCGAAGGGGATGAGAAAATCGGGATCGTCGGGAACCTCGCCCTTCATGCCGTACAATCCGGGGTTCTCGGTAAAGATGACCGGGTTATCGTCACGAATGGCGCTTTTGAGCAAACCCTTAGCGCAGGCGGGCGTCGATGGCGCTACAACCTTAAGGCCGGGGACGTGGGCGTACCAGCCCTCCACAGAGTGGCTATGTTGTGCGCTAAGCTGATGCGCGGACCCTCCGGGGCCACGAATTACGAGCGGCACCTTCGCTTGGCCTCCCGTCATGTAATGAATCTTGGCCGCGTGGTTGACGATCTGGTCGATGGCGAGAATCGAAAACGACATCGTCATCATCTCGACCACGGGCCGAAGGCCCGCCATCGCGGCGCCGTTGGCGATGCCAACGATGCCCGGCTCTGTAATCGGGGTATCGATGACCCGCCGCTCGCCGTATTTGTCAAACAATCCGGCGGTAACGCGGAACGTGCCTTGGTAACGCCCTATGTCCTCGCCGATCAGAAACACGTTGTCGTCGCGGTCAAGCTCCTCGATGAGGGATTGGCGAATTGCGTCTCGATAGGTAACCGTTGAGGCGCTCATTAGTGTCCCTCCTCCGGTTTCATGTCCGTATACACGTGTTCGTAGACCTCTTCAGGGCCGGGGAACGGCAAAGCGTCCGCTTGTTCGTAGATGTGATCGACTTCCTCGGATATCTCCTCGTCGATCGCCTCCATCTTTTCGTCGTTCATCACGTTCTGCATCCGCATGTACGACTTGAGAAGCTTTATGGGGTCCCGCAGCATCGCGTGCGCTTCTTCCTCTTTGGTGCGATAAAGCTGGCGGTCGTTGTCGGCGGCGCCGTGGCCGGCGAAGCGGTAGGTCATCACTTCGACGAAGTACGGCTTTTGCTCTTTGCGAACGTAGTTGACGATTCGCTCCGCATCGGCGTTAAGGCTGAGAATGTCCATGCCATCGATGCGCTCGCTCTTGATGTCGAACGGCAATCCGCGCTTCCAGAGTTCGGTATCGGCCGCGTGGTACTCCAAGCGCGTGCCCATGGCGAACTCGTTGTTCTCGATAATGAAGACGATCGGCAGATTCCAGAGACCCGTCATGTTCAGGGTTTCGAAGACGACTCCTGCGTTGGCCGCGCCATCACCCAAATAACAGAGGGTGACCCGGTCTTCTTTACGATACTTTGCGGCAAACGCGAGGCCCGCGCCAAGGGCGACGTGACCCCCGACGATTCCCCATCCACCGTAAAGCCCTCTTGGAATATCGTAGAGGTGCATGGATCCGCCCTTACCGTTGCACAAGCCGCCCTTACGGCCCATGATCTCGCCCATGACGGCAACGGGTTCAGAACCTAGCAGGAGCGCATGCGCGTGGTCCCGATAGGCGGTGATCACATAGTCGTAACCCTTGTTTATCGCCCGGATAAAGGAGACGGCGAGAGGTTCCATTCCAATGTAGACATGGAGATAACCGCCCGCTTTTCCCTGGCGAAAGGCGAAGTTACACTTCTCCTCGAACCGTCTAATGAAAAGCATCTCACGGTAGAAGTCCTCTAATTCCGTTGCAGACGCAGCTAGTTTCGTTTCCGCTTGTTTGGCCACTAAATTCCCTTCACGAAGTTCGTTTGGTGGACGTACCGCTGCGCCTTTGAAGGGCCCGCCTACACCTATTTTACACTGTCGGTTGTCTGGGCCACGATCTTTCTAGCTACTTCACGCATTGTCTCCGCAGGAATGATTCTCGACCCTTCTAGAATACGCCGACCTTCCTCGGCGGCAGTTCCTTCGATGCGAGCTACCACCGGAATTGTCACCTTGAGCTGATCGAGCGCCTCCAAGACGCCTTTCGCCACTTCGTCGCAGCGAGTGATCCCTCCAAAGATGTTAATGACGAGGCCTTTGACATTCTGATCCATCAGGATTATTTCGACGCAGTTGCGAACCCGTTCCGCTTGGGCGCCCCCGCCGACGTCCAGAAAGTCGGCTGGCCTGCCGCCTGCCGAACTGACTTCGTCGATCGTGGACATCACGAGTCCCGCACCGTTGCCGATGATTCCTATGTCTCCACCTAATCTTACATACGAGATTCCACGCTTGGCAGCTTCGGCTTCTATCGGATCTTCTGCGCTTGCGCCCCTTGTTGCGGTGTAATCAGCATGCCGGATCAAGGCGTTGTCGTCAATGGAGACCTTGGCGTCGGCCGCGACGATTTTGCCGTTCGTGGTGAAAGCGACGGGGTTGATCTCCACCATGTCCGCATCGGAAGCGAGGTAGGCCTTTACCAAGTTCCTGATCATGACGACCATTTGGCTTCGGGCTTCCTTGGGGATCTGTGCATCCTTGACCGCCTTCCTAAGCTCGTAGTCGGAAAGGCCCCAAGCTGGGTCGATGGGGACCACGACGATCGCCTTGGGATCGGTCACGGCGACCTCTTCGATTTCCATGCCACCTTTGGCGGACAGCATGACGATGTTCTGTTGGATGCCGCGATCCAAAAGAACCGCGACGTAAAACTCTTTGGCGATGTCGACCAACTCGGCCACGAGCACCCGCTCGACGAACATGCCGGCTGGGTTCTGGATGCTGACCAGCTTCTTTCCGATCAACTCCTTGGTGAACGCCTCGGCTTCTTTCGCGCTGTTGCAGAGCTTGACGCCCCCCGCCTTCCCTCGACCGCCCATCAGCACCTGGGCCTTGACCACAACCTTCCCGCCGAGCCCTTCGGCAATCCGGCCAGCCTCCAACGGATCGGAGGTCACGTCGCCCCGTGGAACGGGGACGTCAAAGCGGCTCAACAACTCTTTTGATTGGTACTCGTGAAGCTTCATGGGGAAGTCTCAGAATACCGCGCGGAGGGGCGTAACCGTGAACGGCCCCTGCCGAAGGTTGCCTCACGCTGTGGCTTAGCTATACGGTTTCCCTTACAATCCCAGGAGGACCTGTAGTCGCTCCTCAACCTCGGCCAGGGTTGACGCGGTAACTAAGCCGATGTGCGTGATGAACGCATAAGCCCATCGTAAAGTGTTCCTTCTAGATCCTTCCGATCTGCAAGTTCTTCGCTCCATTCGGAGTCGATTACACGAAGCTTGGCATAGTCCTCGTTAAGCTGCTCAAGGAATACAGTGCGGCGATAGGCTTCGATTGCTCGATCCAAGACGGTTTGAATCGGCTGCCCCGTCGAGTGCGACAGTTGCTTTAGCCGGTGATGAGTCAGTTCACTTGCCCGAATATTTGCCATCAGATCTTCGCGTTAATCCGCAATCAAAGCGTTCGTATCGTAGACCTTCAGTCGGGCCATTCTGACCGCATTTTTCGTTGAAGGGTGACCGCGTCGCCTTTGAAGCCAACCTTGCCGAAGAATTTCATCAGGGCATCGGCGTTCGAAGCTTCCGATTCGCCCAGAATCGCCTCGATTCTCTGCCAATCCTCGTATGGGATTAGCACCTGAACAGGCCGCTGATGTTCGTCGTAAACAACTTGCTTTCGCACGGGCTGCATATCTCCATTATGGCTTCGGATTGTCCTTTACACCGGATGGAGTTTATAATCATGAGACTCACATGGCCGGCCTCTACCCTCACCTCGAACCATACGACCATGGGTTTCTCGACGTAGGTGAGGGCCATGCACTCTATTGGGAAACGTGTGGCAATCCTAATGGCAAACCGGCGGTGATTCTTCACGGCGGACCTGGCTCGGGTTGTTCACCGGGCAACCGGCGCATGTTCAACCCGGACGCATTCCGAATCGTCCTTTTCGACCAACGCGGAAGCGGGCGGAGCAAGCCGCACGCTTCAGGCCAGAACGCCGATCTCTCGACGAATACTACCGAGCACCTTCTTGGCGATATCGAGCAACTCCGCCAGTTCTTGGGAATCGAAAGGTGGGTGATGTTCGGCGGATCATGGGGTTCTACTCTGGCCCTGGCCTACGCCGAGCGGCATTACGAGCGTGTTTCAGCGTTGATTCTGGCCGCGGTGACCACGACCGCTCATTGGGAAGTCGATTGGATTACGGAGGGAGTCGGGCAATACTTCCCTGAAGCGCTTGACCGCTTTCGGGAGGGCTCGCAGGCCGCTGAAGGCGAACGATTGGTTGACGCGTACCACAAATCGCTCATGTCGCCCGATCCCGCCGTTCATTCCAAGGCAGCACAGGACTGGTGCGACTGGGAAGCGGCGATCGTCGCCGTTCGCGCCGATCACAAGCCGTATCCGCGATACGAAGACCCGGAGTTCCGCCTCGCGTTCGCCCGGATCGTTACCCACTATTTCCGGAACTACGCCTGGCTCGAAGACGGTGTGCTCTTACGCGAAGCGCACAGGCTTGCCGGCATCCCCGGCGCCTTAATCCATGGGCGGCTCGATTTGGGCTGCCCCCTGATTACGGCTTGGAGGCTGGCTCAGGCTTGGCATGGGAGCGAGCTCATCATCGTGAACGAGGCCGGGCACGACGGTCGAGACCCAGGTTTGGGCGAGGCGCTGGTGTCGGCAACCGAAAGGTTCGCGAAGTAGCGTTGCCAATGTTGCCGGATTGTTTCTCGCAAAGCCGCCAAGAACGCAAAGCCTGGCTTCACGTTAGTTCCTTCTCCGGCGAGTTCGGCTGCACGCCATCACTAATGAGACGGCATGGGGTGTCGGGCTTTGCCTTTCTTTGCGCCCTTGCGAGACCTTCCGGTTCCGGCAAGAGTTGAACTCAGCACCCAAGAATTTATACTTCTCAAGCGCACAATAAAACGGCAGACGCCTTTGGCGCCCGCCGTGAAAACTCTCTGCCTTCCGCTACTAGCTGCGGATCTCGATGTCGACGCCGCTGGGAAGGTCGAGGCGCATCAGCGCGTCGATCGTCTTGTTCGTCGGATCGAGAATATCGATCAGCCGGTTGTGGGTCCGAAGCTCGAAGTGCTCCATGGACTCCTTATCGATATGGGGACCGCGAATGACGCAGAATCGCCGAATGTTGGTGGGGAGCGGGATTGGGCCGCAGATGCGGGCGCCGGTTCGCTTGGCCGTTTCGGTGATCTTCTCCGCGGATTGATCGATAATCCGGTGATCGTAGGCTCTTAATCTGATTCTAACTTTGGTTTGGGCCATGATTATTTTTTTGGTGACGGGTGACGGGTGACAGGTGACGGGTTGGAACTTTCTCCATGCCCTTCTTCAGTCCATCATCGTGCTTTGTCAATTTCCACCCTATTTGGTGATGGTGAGGGACTTCTTCCGACCCGTCACTCGTCACCTTTCACTCGTCACGAAAAAATGGGAGCCCTGTCGGGCTCCCATTTTTTCCTTATACGTGCACCTTCGTGATTGTGCCGGCGCCGACTGTTCGGCCGCCTTCGCGAATCGCGAATTTGGAGCCTTGCTCCATGGCGATCGGTGCGATAAGCTCGATCGTCATTGTAATGTTGTCGCCCGGCATAACCATTTCCACGCCCGTCGGGAGGGCTAGGGTTCCAGTAACGTCGGTGGTGCGGAAGTAGAACTGCGGTCGGTAGCCGGTAACGAACGGCGTGTGCCGCCCGCCCTCTTCCTTCGACAGAACGTAAACTTCCGCGTCGAACTTGGTGTGGGGCTTGATCGAGCCCGGCTTGGCGATAACCATGCCTCGCTCGATGTCCTTCCGCTCAACGCCACGGAGCAGTAAGCCCACGTTGTCGCCTGCCTGACAGTAGTCGAGCAGCTTTCGGAACATTTCGATTCCGGTGCAAACCGTCTTGCGGCTCTCCGGTCGAAGGCCGACGATTTCGACTTCTTCCATCGACTTGAGCTGGCCGCGCTCGACACGGCCGGTAGCGACGGTGCCGCGCCCGGTGATCGTGAAGACGTCTTCGACCGCGGTCAGGAAGGGCTTGTCCGTATCGCGGGTTGGCGTCGGGATAAAGCTGTCCACCTGGTCCATAAGATCGGTGACGGCCTTGACGAACGGATTCTCAAGGTCGAGCTTGTCCATCTCCAAGACCTTCGTGGCGGAGCCGCGAAGAATCGGAGTGTCGTCGCCAGGGAAGCCGTACTTGCTCAGGAGTTCGCGAACTTCCAACTCGACGAGGTCGAGCAGTTCGGGGTCGTCCACGAGGTCGATCTTGTTCATGAACACGACGATATGCGGCACGCCGACCTGACGGGCGAGCAGAATGTGCTCACGAGTCTGGGGCATCGGGCCGTCTGTGGCGGAAACCACGAGGATGGCGCCGTCCATCTGGGCCGCGCCGGTGATCATGTTCTTAATGAAGTCGGCGTGTCCCGGGCAGTCGACGTGAGCGTAGTGGCGCTTGTCCGTCTCGTACTCGGCGTGGTAGATATTGATCGTGATGCCTCGGGCCTTTTCTTCGGGCGCCGAGTCAATTTCGTCGTACTTTTGAATTTTAGCCAAACCCCTATCGGCAAGCACGCGGGTGATCGCCGCAGTTAGCGACGTCTTGCCGTGGTCGACGTGCCCGATTGTCCCGATATTGACGTGTGGCTTAGTTCTTTCAAACTTAGCTCTTGCCATTTTGTCTCCTGTCCTCCTGCATCAGCGCCCACCTTGGGCCTTAGCGATAATTTCGTTTGCTATGTTTTGAGGGACTTCCTCATAGTGTGATGGCGTGACGTTCGGCGTCGCTCGCCCTTGAGTGAGGGAGCGAAGCGTCGTCACATATCCAAACATCTCAGCCAGCGGAACGTGCGCGTTCACGATGGTGGTGGCGCCCAACGACTGCTCCATGCCTTCGATGCGGCCGCGCCTACCATTGATGTCTCCAACCACGTCGCCAACGTGGTTTTCCGGCGTCGTGACTTCGACGTGCATAATCGGCTCTTTTAGAACCGGGTTTGCCTTTTTCATCGCCTCGCGGAAGGCGATCAGTCCAGCCTGCTTGAACGCGTTTTCGTTCGAGTCCACCTCATGATAGCTTCCGTCCGTCACCGAAACCTTTATATCTACAACCGGGTATCCGGCGAGAACGCCTGAGATCAGGCCCTCGCGGACTCCCTTTTCAACCGCCGGGATGTATTCCTTCGGAATGGCGCCTCCCACGATCTTGTTCGCAAACTCGAATCCGCTGCCGATGGGAAGCGGCTCCATTTCGATCGTGCAGACTCCGAACTGGCCCGAACCGCCCGATTGACGAATAAACCGCCCCTCGGCTTTGGCCCGCGTGCGCACCGTTTCGCGGTAGGCGACTTGAGGCTTGCCCTGGTTGGCTTGAACCCCGAACTCACGGTTCAAACGGTCCACGATGATCTCCAAGTGGAGCTCGCCCATGCCGGCGATAATCGTCTGACCGCTTTCCTGATCCGTGTTCACGCGGAACGTTGGATCTTCCTGAGCGAGGCGCTGGAGGCTGGAGCCCAGCTTCTCCTGATCCGCCTTGCTCTTTGGTTCGATCGCGATCTGAATAACCGGCTCGGGGAACTTGATGCTCTCCAAGGCGATGGGGTGGTTCTCGTCGCAAATCGTATGGCCCGTGTTCACGTCGCTCAAACCGATGGCGCCGATGATGTCGCCGGTGAACGCGTTGTCCAGATCGTTTCGCGAGTTGGCGTGCATCTCGAGGATTCGGCCAATGCGCTCCGTTCGAGTTCGAAATTCGTTTGTTTGAGGATCGCGGTAAGCGACGGTGACCGCGCTTCCCTTCTTGAGCGAACCGCTGTAGATGCGAAGATAGGTCAAGCGACCGACATATTTGTCGCTCATGATCTTGAACGCGAGCGCGGCGAACGGCGCCGTGTCAGACGGCTCCCGACTCTCGACAGCCTCGGTCCGAGGATGAACGCCATTCACGCCGCCAACGTCGAGGGGCGACGGAAGAAAGTCCACAACCGCGTCGAGCATGGCTTGCACGCCCTTGTTCTTGAAGGACGACCCTGAAAGGATGGGAACGATCTTGTTGGCGACGGTACCCTTGCGGAGGGCGGCGCGGATATCTTTCTCATCGATCTCTTCGCCTTCGAGGAACCGCTCCATGATCGAATCGTCGTAGTCGGCGATGGCCTCGATCATCTTCTCGCGCCACTCGGCGGATTGGGCAGCCATTTCAGGCGGAATCTCGCGAATCTCCGACGTTTTACCGTCGTCGCTCATGTAGATCGTGGCCTTCATCGTAATCAGGTCGATATATCCGGTGTATTGGCTCTCTGCGCCGATTGGAATTTGAATGGGGGCGCCGTTGGCTCCCAGCCGCTGCTGGATTCGGGAGACCACGCTGAAGAAATCGGCTCCGAGGCGGTCCATCTTGTTGATGTACACGATGCGGGGCACGCCGTATTTGTTGGCCTGGCGCCAAACCGTTTCGGATTGAGGCTGCACGCCGCCAACCGCGCAGAACACGGCGACGCAACCGTCGAGCACGCGCAGGGAGCGCTCCACTTCGACGGTGAAATCCACGTGGCCCGGGGTGTCGATGATGTTGATCTTGTGCTCAGGCTTGTCCTCGAGCGACCCTCTCCAGAAGCAGCTTGTGGCGGCGGAAGTGATCGTAATTCCGCGCTCTTGCTCCTGCTCCATCCAGTCCATCGTGGCAGTGCCTTGGTGAACCTCTCCCATCTTGTGGGACCGGCCGGTATAAAACAGGATGCGTTCGGTCGTCGTCGTCTTGCCCGCGTCGATGTGCGCGGCGATACCGATGTTCCGAACCAACTCCAGGGGGTGACTTCTAGGCATTCTTAGTGTCTACGAAAACTAGAACCGATAGTGGGCAAAGGCCTTGTTCGCCTCCGCCATGCGGTGCGTATCCTCACGCTTCTTGATCGAGGTGCCCGTGTTGTTGTAGGCGTCCAAGAACTCCGACGCGAGCTTGTCGGTCATGTTCTTACCCGCGCGCTTTCGGGCGGCGGCGATCATCCAGCGAAGCGCAAGAGTACGGCGGCGGTCCGGGCGGACGTCCATCGGGACCTGGTAGGTTTGACCACCCACGCGGCGGGGTCGAACTTCGACGCCGGGCATCACGTTGGCGAGGGCCTTCTCAAAAACTTCGATGGCGGGAACGCCAGCCTTACTCTCGGCCTCGGCCATCGCGCCGTAGAAAATCTTCTCCGCGGTCACTTTCTTGCCGTCGAGCATCATGCGGTTGATAAACCGTTGGGCGAGTTCGCTGCCGTAGATTGGATCGGGCAGGATAATTCTTTTGGGGGCGGCGCCTTTACGCGGCATTACTTACCCGCCTTCGGCCGCTTCGTGCCGTACTTGCTTCGACCCTGCATCCGGTTGCTGGTGCCTGCCGTTTGCTGAGTTCCGCGAATGATGTGGTAGCGGACGCCGGGAAGGTCCTTTACACGGCCGCCACGAACGAGCACCACAGAGTGCTCCTGAAGGTTGTGCCCCACGCCTGGGATGTAGGCGGACACTTCGACGCCGTTCGTCAAGCGAACACGGGCGACTTTTCGAAGGGCCGAGTTCGGCTTCTTCGGTGTCACCGTTCGCACGATGGTGCAAACGCCGCGCTTCTGCGGATTGCTTCGCAACGCAGGCGATTTCGATTTAAATTTCGGTACAGACCGCCCTTTCCTAACCAGCTGATTCACTGTCGGCATGCTTTTTTGTTTTTCCTACTTCCAAACTTTTCGAACACTCGTATGTATCTTCAATCCAACATCAAAAGAGCCCCTTCGACATTGTCGAGAGGGGCACACGTTACCAGGAGATGGATCTACACGTTAATGTCGTAGTTCGATCGAACTGGCTGCGCCTCCTCGATATGGATTGCTTCGGACGCAAAACCGCCCCAAGCAACTAGAGATTATGAACCAAGAACGAGGAACTTGTCAAGCGGATTGACCGCCTTGGCCATAGGATCGGTCAATGCCCCCTGTAACGTCCCGCACCTTTAAAATGGTAATACGTCCATGCTATGGCGATTCTCAATGAATTTCACTTGTCCGAGCTTCGCCTTAACCTAGGTTCCCGTGCAAAGCGTAAGGGTCTCGGGTGTTTTGCCATTTTCTTTCTGGCCCAGGCAGTGCTTTCGCAAACAGGTTCGCCTAAATTGCTGATGACATCGTTACGAGCGCGCTACGGCGCCATTAAGGGAGCAGAGTTGCGAGAAAGGGTCGTCGACTCCGAGGGCCAAGTCACTGAGGTTAAGTTATTTTACAAGGCGCCCTCTACGATTCGGGCGATTGTAAAGCTTCCGCCCGAGAAAGGTGGGGCTAGCTACAACGTCTATTCAGGGGACGGGCACATGGTTGTAACCGGCGATCGCGTCAAGCCCTACAGGCTTCCATTCAACCCAGATCTTATCCAGCTAAGTCTTAAAGGCGATCTCGAAATGATTTGCCTGTGGGATTGGAGGAGACAGCTATCCACCGGCAGAGGCGACAATTTTGAGCGCAGTGCGCTGAGTGTATCGAGCGAGCTTCATGATGGAAAGGCATACGAGGTTCTCGAGGAGAAGCCTGGCGGTTCGAGCCAAATCAACGACTACACCGTCGACCCAAAGCTGGGAATCATCACGCGCTTTCGGAGCTTCGACACCAAGACACGGCGTTTGCTCTCAGAAAGCGTTGTAACCAGGTTCACGGAAGTAAACCCCTCCATGCTGGATGTCAGGTTGCCGGCGACGCTGGGGACGAGTTCGCATCGAAGATATCGCGTGCAACACATTGGGCTCACCAACAAAGGGGTTCGCCTCGCAGGAGAGCTTTACGAACCGCTCAGGAATCGGCGTCGCCCCTTGGTGGTGATCGCGCCAGGATCGGGCCCCTCGGATAAGGACGACATCTTCTACCAGTCGTATGGCGACGCCTTAGCTAGCCGGGGCATCGCCGCGGTCGTCTACGACAAAAGAGGAGTGGGCCAATCTGACGGAAAATTCGAGGAGATGCCCGACCTGCGGATTGCCGCCTCAGACGCTTATGCTTTTGAGAGGTGGGCCAAGAGTACTCGACGGTACAGCGCTATTGGAATAGCCGGGCTGAGCCAGGGAGGAACTCTGGCCGTCATCAATGGGAATCGCAAGCCGACTGCCTTCGTTGTGATGCTTTCAGGCAGTGGCGTATCGATGTCGGAGGTCCTTCTGAAGGCACGCAAAGCCGACCTCGAAAAGTCGGGGCTCCTGCCGACCGAGGCCGACTCCATTATCGATTTCGAAAGGAAGCTTAACCGTTACTTGGCAACAGGCGACGGTTACCCTGAAGTGGAGGGCATGGCCACCACCTATTCGGCAGCCTACTCAAGCAAAAAGCTTCATTGGGATGTTCCGCCCCCAGGCCAAATCCACGATGCCAAGTATGACTACTACAGGCATATAGAGTTCGATCCGATGCCTTCCCTCCAGACCCTGCCAGTCCCCATGCTTGCCATTTTCGGAGATCAGGACGACGTCATTCCAATTCCTCAAACGCTCGCTGCGCTCCGCATCGCAGAGGGACGTAATCCACCAAAGAACTTCGTCATAAGAACCTACGCCGGCGCGGGACACACGCTCAGTGTTGGGTCCGCTCGGCCACGCGACTTCCTTTGGTTCAGCTTCCCTGCAAATCTGTTCGACGACCTATCTCGCTGGATACATTCCATCGCAAAATAGGAAATCCGCTGATCGCGTTAGTGCCCGATCCAATGAGGTAAACCAACATCATGCTGAATCCATACGATATGGCGGTGCTCCGTTCCAAGCTCAACTCGGGCGACGCCGTGGACCCCGCAAGGGCGATTTACACCCTTGCGCGCCATGTTGAAACGCTGGAACGCCGCATCGCCGAAATGGAGAGGCAGCTTACGGAGTTGCAGGCTGGGAAGCAGGACCGGGATTAATGCCGCCTTCCTTCGAAAACCTCGAAGACATGCAGAACCGTTGGGAACGCCGCCTCCAGGGCATCCGCGACGCCTGACGGCGACCCCGGCAAACAGAGAATAAGCGTCGCACCTTTCGTTCCTACCAACGTTCGGCTGAGCATCGCCTTCGGGTTTTGGCGCAAACCAAAGCTTCGAATGGCTTCTTCGACGCCAGGCAACCGCTTCTCAATCAGCGGTTCAACAGCTTCTGGAGTGACGTCTCGAGGACTCACGCCGGTGCCGCCGGTCAGGGCGACTATATCGGTCGTCGCCGCTTGGACAGCCAATTGGATGGCTGCAACGTCGTCCGGAACAATCACAATCGGCAGGCATCGAACGTCGTGGTTGTCCAGCCCCTCGCATAGAAGTTCGCCCGAACGGTCCTCAGAGGCGCCCGATGACACCGAGTCCGAAACCACGATCACCGTCGCCGTGAGCCCACCGCTCATTTGAGCGGCTTAACGGACGTCACGATGGCCGTAACGAGCTTTCTATCCGTAGGTCCCGACAGGTGTGAGGTGGATCCCCACTGGAAAAACACCACTCGGTTGCTTCCGGCGTAATATCGACCGGTAAGCCAGTCTTTCGGCATGGTCGCCTTTCTTTTCATGCCGCGCAATGGCACCTCGACCATAACTCCCTTTTCCGAGCCGCCCGAGATTTGCCAGTATTGGTTTGGGTGCTTCTTCTTCACCACCCCATACGAACCGTTGACCGAGGTCTGCGACTCGTTCTTGTCGCGGGTGATCGAGAGGGTCATCGTTGCGTCGGAGGCGCATTGAAACGTGCCTGCGTCGTCGCTGTTGGCGACCTGGGGCCACTTTCCGTTCTTCACCCAAGATTTGGGTATCTCGACAGAGAAAGGCAAAGTCCCCGAATCTTTGGGAGGAGTGATGGTGACTCGTTGGCCATTCGGGACCTGGGAAAGAATGATCAGTATTGCGATAAAGCTCATATTATTGATTTTGACGGTACCAGGAAACGAGTTTGTAACGCATCGGGAGAAGTGTTAAGTGTCGAGCGTCGAGTGTTGAGCTTGAGTCAACCCCGCTAAACCCCATAACCCTCAACACTCAACACCCAAAACTCAACACTCAACACTCAACACCCAAGGCCCAAGGCCCAAGGCCCAAAGCCCAAGGCCCAAGGCCCAAGGCCCAAAGCCCAAGTCCCAAGGCCCAAGGCCCAAAGCTCAAGGCCCAAAGCCCAAAGCCCGAGGCCCAAGGCCCAAGGCCCAAGGCCCAAAGCCCAACACCCAACACCTAACACCCAACCCCTAATGCCTGATATATCTGATCATTTACTTTCGCCGAGAATCTTCGTAGAACACTTTCATAGATGAAACTGAGCAATATTCTAGAAGGCATCGGCGATACGCCTCACCTGCGCATAAACCGCTTGTTCCCGGGAAGAGAGGTATGGACCAAACTTGAGCGAGCGAATCCAGGCGCGAGCATTAAAGACCGCATAGCCCTGGCCATGATCGAGGACGCTGAAAAGAGCGGCCGCCTAAAAGAGGGCACGGTTATCATCGAGCCGACCTCAGGCAATACGGGAATCGGCTTGGCAATGGTCGCCGCGGTCAAAGGCTATCGCTTGATCCTCGTCATGCCGGAGTCGATGTCGATCGAGCGGCGCCGAATTCTGAAGGCCTATGGGGCCGAGCTGGAGCTTACGCCGCGCGAAAAAGGCATGAAGGGCGCCATCGCGCGCGCCGATGAAATGCACAAAGCCGATTCGAACTCGTGGGTACCGAGCCAGTTTGAGAACCCCTCGAACGTGGAAGTTCACAAGAGAACGACCGCCGAGGAAATCCTTCGGGACTTTCCTGAAGGGCTCGATTACATTATCACCGGCGTCGGCACGGGCGGGCATATCACCGCATGCGCGGAAGTGCTGAAGCCCAAGTGGCCAAAGCTCAAGGTCATCGCGGTCGAACCAGACGCTTCGCCAGTTATAAGCGGCGGAGATCCGGGACCACACCGACTGCAGGGGCTTGGCGCCGGCTTCATACCCGGGAATTTCCACTCGGACGCCATCGACGGAGTCGTCCGCATAACCGACGGGGAGGCTTTTGAATGGGCGAGAAGGGCGGCCAAAGAAGAGGGACTATTGGTGGGAATCTCATCCGGCGCGGCGCTTGCCGCCGTCTCTAAGAAGCTTCCCGATATCGCACCGAGTGCGCGAGTTCTTACCTTCAGCTATGACACGGGTGAGCGGTATTTGTCGATCGAAGACCTCTTCTGACCTAGCGATAGGCTACAGGACTGCGGGCAAAGCCAGTTGTCTCCCGTAGCCTCCCCGACGACCAAGACGTCCTCCGGCGTTTCCTAGCTAAATCTCGCTGGATAATCGCCAATATTGGGGCCAAACGACGCATGACCCAACGGCCATGCAGCGGTCAGCGCGATTAACCCGAACACCTATGCCGACTAAAGAGTCATTTCTGGGTCTGTCGTGGCAGAAGCTCAACATAAAAAATCTTTCCGTCGCTGCTGCCGTTGACCAGCAGAGCCCAATGGGAGCTCTCGGCGACGAAAAGGGGTTCCTCGATGTCGAACGAAATTATCGCCCAATAGTATTCAATCTCGGAATGGGTAGGCGGCCGAAGCTTAATGGGTGCAGAGAGCAACCCTTCAACCGTAGTTCCGAAATCCACGACGTCCTCCGGTGTTTTGTAGAACCGGCCCTCGAGTTGTTGCGGCTCATGGCCCTTGATTGGCACCATTACCTTGAAGGGCTTGCCCGCTTGAGCCGCATCCGGAATCTGGCTTTTCAAAATCCTGTATAGATTCGGCCCGCAGAAAACTACCTTGCCGAACAGGTTAACGAGTTCTTTTTCACTTGCTTTGGCGGCGTGCAACGTGAGGAGCCTGCGTTTGAATGCCTCGTTGACCTGCGGCGCCGCCTTCTTGTACCGGACTTCCGGTGAAACCTGCTGCGCCCCGGCGTGCAGAGAGAATGCCAAGAGGATGGCCAACCCAAGAGTCCGCGCGAACATTGCTCAGTCTAGCATCCAGTCCCATTCGGTCGGAAAAGTCATCGAGAATTCTTAAATTGCCGCCAAGCCCGCACAAATGCCGTCATATACTGTAACTATGAAGAAGTTCGCTCTCGCAGCGCTGATCGCCTATGCCGCGGCGCCGGTTTTAGTCGCCGTCTTTTTCACTTCTCATGCGAGAACGGGGGCAAATGGTTTGTTTGCTTCCAACTGGTCCGGGCAGGACCCGATTTGGACCTATCCGATGGATCGCGGTTTTCGCATGCAGCCGCGAAGAGGCGCCAACTGGGTGACCTATGGAAGAAGCGGCCAGGGCGAGCCGGTGGAAGTGGTGGTAGACGGCAACCCCGAAGCCACGTACGCAGGGAAGCTGACATTTGAGGACGACAAGCATTCATGGGAATCGGTTTGCGCCGATGTTCGCAGCCCGATCGCGCCGGGTGAGAGTTACCCGGTGAAGCAACAGAGTTCTATAAAGCATGGCGGCAACATTGCCCAGGCAGGAAAAATCGTTGCCCGCTACTTCAAGCAGGCTAAAACTCCGGAGCAGTGCGCAGGGCTCCAAATCGCCGTTTGGGCGGCAATCGAGAACGGAGGTTCCAAGTTAAACGTGGCCTCCGACCGGTTCAGCGTCGTCGCCGACCCGGTAAGCCTCTCCTACGCCAAGAAATACTATTCGGCGGTCAACATGAAGGCGCCGACCTGCGATGCGCGCGGCCCGGTGGCCCCGGAGAAGCGCAAAGACAACGCGAACTACGCGCAGACCGGGCAGGACGGCGGCCAGAGCCAGCTATCGCCCGCCCCGGCGCCAGCGCCGAAGACGTCCTCCGGCGTTTCCTAAGGAAGACCTGATCGATCAATCGCCAGGAGCCTCAAAGGCTCCTGGCTTTTTTGTTTTTGGACCTTCACCTTAATGCCTCAGGCTCGCCTTTCCTCCCCGGCCAAAGCAATCTTATGTAAGGCGTTAAAACGTTCCCACTCGCCCAACCTTCGGTGTTCTCTGTGTCTTCGGTGGTTAAATCCGAGGTTCGACTACTCAACGACTCAATGACTCAATGACTCAAGGAACTCAAAGACTTGCCCCCTAAAACCCCAAGTTCATGCGGTGAAACGCCAAAGCGTCTGGGAAATGGCAATCCCAATAATCCCAGTTATGGCCGCCTTCGAATTCGACGTATTCATGGCCATAGCCGATCTCGACGAGGTGGGAGTGAAGCGTTCGATTCGACTCGAGGACATAGTCGTCGACGCCGCAGTCGAAGCGAAGCTTTGGTCGAGGGCTGACCGCACGCGACAAGGCATAAACATCGTTCGGGCCACCTCTGGGAGATTCACCCGCCACTAGCATGCCTTCGGCGCCAAGCTCGTCTTCCCTGTACGGCCCGTGGCCAAAATGGAAGGCGCCGCTGTGGCATGCGACTGAGACGAAACGGTTCGGATAGGTCATCGCCAACCTCGCTGCGCCATAACCGCCCATGCTATGGCCGCCGATCGCCCAACCCGGCTTCAAGCGGAACCATTGCTCGAGCAGGACAGGCAGTTCGACTCCGATCGCGGTCCCGTAAGCGTAGCCTTGCAGCGCGTCGCAGTAGAAACCTCTTCCGCCATCGGGCATCGCCACAAGAAGCGGCAAACCCTCCACACGGCGCTCGATCAAACTGCGACGCCGCCAAGCGGATTCATCGTCGCTGAGACCATGGAGCTGAATCAGGACGTGGAACGGCGGGTCCACAAACTCTGGGACCAACAAACTTACGCGCTGCATCTTCGTCAGCGCCGGTGAGAAATAGTCGAGGTCGAGGGTGGCCATGGGGCCTACTCGATCACTTCCACTTCGACGTTTGGCACGATGCCAAGTTCAGCGCCCTTTTGTAGCAGGAGCTTGATGGCTTTCACGCCATCTTCCCCCATGTCCTTTGTCCGCTCGTTCACGTACATGCCCACAAACTCGTCGCTCGTGTCCACGTCCATGCCGCGCGCGAATTGGAGCGCATAGGCGAGGGCTTCGTCCCGGTGGGAGAGGCCGGCGGTGATGCTTTCCCGCATGCAACGGCTGACTTCTTCGACCGCTTCCCTTCCCAAATCTTTTCGAACGACGTTGACGCCGAGGGGCAGCGGGAGACCGGTTTTCGAGTTCCACCAGCGGCCCATATCCTCTATTAAGACCATCCCTTCCCTTGCGTAGGTTAGCTGGCCCTCATGAATAATGAGGCCGGCGCCATACTCGCCCCGCTGAAGTGCGGGAATGATTTGATCGAACGGAACCACTTCGAACTTTGGCTTCGCATCAGGGCCGAACTTGTCCGCGAAATACAGGTTCAGGGTAAGGAACGCCGACGTCAGCTTGCCTGGCACCGCGATAACCGTTTCTCTAAGCTCCTCTGGGGTTAGCGCGCGCTTAGCGACGATCATCGGGCCGTAGTCGTCTCCGAACGAGCCACCATGCCTCAGCAGCGCGTATCGCTCAGCGACGTAGGCAAAGGCATGCACAGACACTGCGGACGACTCCAGTTTGCCCTCCATGGCCCACTCGTTGAGGGTTTGAATATCCCTGAGGACGTGGTCGAACTCGAAGTCGCTTTTAACAGCGCCGCTGGCCAAGCCCCAAAACATGAAAGCGTCGTCCGAATCCGGGCTATGCCCGATATTGATCTTCACGCCTCAGAGAGTACTACAAAAAAAAAGCCGAGGCGCGGTTTCGCCTCGGCTGTATTAGGATTGCTCTGGTAGTCAGCGGACGAAGTGGATTTTGGGGTCTTCCATTTTGTCCAGTAGCATTAATGAAACGACCGGCATCGGTCGCTGCTTTGCGATTTCTCGGGCCTCATCAAAGCTCAACTCCTGTACGCTCATTCCGCTGAGATCAATCCATTCGGCGAACCGAAAGGCTCCGACCTCGGTGCTGAAGGCAGCCAGGCCATGAATGCCGTCGTGGCAATAGCAGCCGTACCTCGAGCTTGCGGGATGATGCAGGACGAAGAGCCGATCTGGGATGAGATCGTCAATACCGCAGATGGGGAGATCATAGGTTTGATTCATCGCTCTTAGTTATCTTATCGGGCTTTTTTCTGCCGTTACAAGAAATTTCGTTTTTTGCGTGAACAAAAGCAACCCGATTGTTGATAAATGATGGGACGACGGGGAACGGCAAATATGGGTCTGATTAATTGCGGCGCCTTGCACAAATGAGGATAAACGGCCGAACTGGGCCCCTGCATCTGCGCGTCAACATAAATGTTAAGCGGGTGCGGCGAGGGCTAGCATTTTTTCGCACTTGGCTTTATACTCTTATTCTCTTGGCTTCACGCCAACAATTTAAGTTTCATGAGAAAGTGTCCTTACTGCTCGATGATCAGCCAGTCGAATGAAGCATGCGACTGGTGCCGTCGGCCGTTCGACGCCTTCTTCGACGCCAGGGCGGGAATCAAGAAGGCGCCCCAGGCGAAAAAAGGCGTACCCACCGCGGTCAAGGCGGTTGCGAGCAGCGTGGCCATCATTGTTGCCCTTTATAGCTTGGCCCAGATGAAAACCGCCCCAGACGGGGCGCAGATATCCGAGATGGCCCCGGCTATGAAAACATCCAAGGCGGCCGGCCTGAAGCAAGCCGCCGATCCAACCGCCGAACTAAAGGCGCCGGAGGCACAAATAACCGCTCCGCTCGCCGCGCAGAATCCGAACGCCTCGATACCAGCGCCGAATTCCAACGAGCCTGGACCTGCCGCCGAGAACACGCCTGCGGTAGAAAAACCCGTCGCCAAGCTCGCAGCAGTTCACATTAGCACCCAAAAGGACGCCAGTGGCAACGAAGCCGCCGTGGGCACGGTGGTGATCGTCAACCAAAGCGCTTACGAAATTTCCGATTTTTCGTTGTCGCTCGACGTTGGAGGCGTGCCTACGCCGCTGACGCCGTTCGAAGGCACCGTGAACTATCCCATGGCGATGACGCGAACTCGCGTGCCGCCACACGGGGACCTTCAGATCTCGGTAATGAGCGCGCACCCCTACGTCTCACCTGACGGCAGTTCCAGATCCGTCAACCTCGAAGCCCACTTCGAGGGCGCAGGACAAAGCGCGACGGACTCTGCCCGGCTAAGCCCCTCCGGCTAGGTATCATCTTCCCTGCTGCGCCCGTAGCTCAATGGATAGAGCAACTGACTTCGGATCAGTAGGTTGGGAGTTCGAATCTCTTCGGGCGCGCCAAAACTTTACTGTTTCGTCCCCCAGGCACTACCGCCCTAGCGCCGTGAGAACTTTGGGTAACAGTGCTTGAACCCACAGAGCATACTGCTTCCCGCTGGGGTGCAGGCCGTCCGTTGTTATGAGGCTCGGATCGGAAGCGGCTTGCCTTGAAATTCCGGTGACGTCGACGAACGCAACCTTCTTAGCCGCGCAAATAGCTTGCGCCTTCGCGTTGAATGCGTTGATCTGAGGGGCAACTGACTTGAGATCCCTTCCCGATTTCGCCGCGTAAGGGGTGACGCCCCAATCTGGAATGGAGAGAACGATGACGCGCGAAGGCCGTCCGCCTGCCAGCGCTACAGCGCTGTCCAAGAGCATTTCAAATTGACGGCCGTATTCAACCAGACTCATTCCGTTAAACTGGTTGTTGACGCCGATAGCCAGCGTGACCAGGTCGAACCGGCTCCCTTCGAGCTTGGCTTGGTTCAACCCCATGATCAGATTCCTCGTCGTCCAGCCAGTTTCGGCGACGACCTGAGGATCGGCCATGTCGATCCCTTTCGACTGGGCAGCTCTCAACAACTGGAACGGAAAAGAGTCCTGCTGCTCGACGGATTGCCCGCATGTGTAGGAGTCGCCCAGCGCGAGATAGCGAACGCCGCTTCGAGTGGCCCGGCAAGAAGCGGAAACTAAGGGAGCAAGCAAGAGAATCAAAAGGGCAGGGCGGAACATCAAGTCTTGTTAAACGTTACCGCATTGGTTTGCCGACGGTCGGCACGGTATCCAGGTTCAAATTGAAAAAGGCCGAGGCGCAAGCCTCGGCCTATCGTTCCGGAGTAGCTCTTACGCTTTCTTTCGCCGGTTGAAAAGCATCAGGGCGCCGGCGCCGAGGGCGATCATGCTCGCTGGCTCGGGTACCGGGTTCTTGTGATGATTCGGGTTCGTCGTTCCGCCCGCCATTGCAGCTGTGGCCATGATTGCCACAAGAGCTCCAACAATCCAGATTTTATTCATTGATTTCTCCTTTGGCCATCAGGGTAGCGAACAGCCAATCACCCCCCAAACTTCTCTTGCCAAAGACATTGTGCACCCCGTTTGCCCTTAAGTAGCAGGTTCTAAAGAGGTTTTCGACTCAAAACTATCAAAATTGCCTGGGGATTTATCAATCAAACAAGGAATTCTGGCCGCTATTTACCGCGGTCAAGGCGCCAAGCTCGAGGGGGGTTTCAAACGGGTTCTTGTCGAAGTCGTCGGGCACCGGAATCGGATAGTCGCCGTCGAAGCAAGCTAGGCAGAAGTTATGCTTGGGTTTGCCAACCGCGGCAACCGCGCCCGCGATGGACAGATATCCGAGCGAAGTGGCGCCTACGTGGACGCGAATTTCTTCGATCGACATATTCGCCGCCGCCAGTTCATGCTTCGTACACATATCGATCCCGTAGAAGCACGGCCACTTGATCGGGGGAGCGGTGATCCTCACGTGGACTTCTTTCGCCCCCGCTTCGAAAAGCAAACGAACAATCTGCTTGGTCGTCGTCGCTCTGACGATGGAGTCGTCCACAAGTATCACGTTTTGGCCACGGATATGCTCTTCGAGAGGCGTCAGTTTCATCTTCACGCCGATTTCCCTTAACCGCTGATCCGGAGCGATAAAGGTTCGGTGGATGTAACGGCTCTTCACCATGCCTTCCCGAAAGGGGATTCCGCTTTCCTTGCTGTAGCCGAGCGCGGCCGGTATGCCGCTGTCAGGAACGGGTACCACCACGTCAGCCTCGACCGGGTGTTCCAGAGCGAGAGCGGCGCCCATTCTTTCGCGGGCGGAGTACAGCAGCGTGTCGTACATGGTGCTGTCCGGTCTGGCGAAATAGATGAACTCGAACATGCACATGGCTTTGCGCGTGCTGGGCGCGCCTTGCGCGTAACGAATGCCCTTGGCGTCCACGATCGCCATTTCACCTGGTTCTAGTTCTTTCTCCACGTGGCCGTTGACGGGAGCGAAGGCGCAGCTCTCGCTCGCGATCATGAACCCGCCTTCGAGGCGGCCTGTTACCAACGGGCGAACGCCTGTAGGGTCGCGAAATCCGATCAGCATCTTGGGAGTAAGGACCGTGCAGCTATAGGCGCCCTTGATCCGCCTCATTGTTTTGGCGATCGCGTTCTCCGCACCTAGATGCAGATACTTCACGATGAGGCGCGCGATGAGTTCGCTGTCGCTAGAACCGTCGAAGTGGTCGCCCTCCTCCTCCATCTCTTTGCGAAGTTCCTTGGTGTTAATCAAGTTGCCGTTGTGGGCAACGGCGATATCGCCCACCAGACTCTGGCAGAAAACAGGCTGAGCATTGCGTAGGACGCTCGCGCCGGTTGTGCTGTACCGTGTGTGCCCTACGGCCATGGATCCTGGCAGCGATTTGAGCGCAGCCTCGGTGAACACCTGACTGACTAGGCCCATGTCCTTATGCATTCGGACAACCGAGCCATCGGTGACGGCGATGCCAGCCGACTCTTGGCCGCGATGCTGCAAAGCAAAAAGCCCGAAAAATGCAATTCGCGCGGCTTCGCGCTCAGGAGTGTACACGCCTAAAACGCCGCACTCTTCCTTCAGGGTGTCTTGGTCGAAACCCGGGAGGTTCACTTACTGATTATGACAGGTCGGACCTAGTTGTTCTGCGCTCCAGCCTAAATCCAAGCCCAATGCGACGGGAAAGAGCGCGAAGAGTGGTCTCTTCGCGCTCGTGTATTGCCTATTCAGCCGCCCTTGAAAAGGATCGGACTAATCGTTCTTTGCGCCCTGGTGAATCCAACCAGCTATGGCGGAAATGTCGTCTAGCGCCAGCGGCAAGCCAACCTTTGGCATCTTAGGCTTGTCGCCGTAGATTGCGTCGATTCCCTTTTGGCTCGGATCAGTGAAATCTACACCGTCGACCTTGTCGGCCTTGACCGCTTCATAGCTTGAAAGGTCTATGCCGCCCTTGTGAACCTGTGCGCTGTGGCATGGCATGCATCGGGCATTAAATACCGCGGACACGACTTTGAAGGTGGCCTTGAAATCAGACGGCGTAACCGCTGGCTGACGTTCTACAACCTTCGCGTTCTGTGGAGGCGGCTTATGGGCGTTTACCCCGGGCTTATCGTGCCCTGGAACCGGTTGCTCGTCGGGATTACCGCATCCGATCACGAACAAGGCGGCGCCAACAACCGCTAGAACGATGGAACAAACAGCCCTATTTGAAACTCTCATAGTTTTTTCCCTAACTGCGTAGGTTGCGCAAAAAAGACGTATACGCCATTTGCAACGCGTATCTTACTCCGACGCCCCCCTTTAAGAAAAGGTCACAGCCTGAAGCACGCAAAAAAAACCGGCCTATTCGGCCGGTTTCTTTAGTGAAGTTGAGTAAGCGTAAGCTTACGCCTTCTTGTTGCGGCGGCGAAGCAACATGGCGGCGCCGGGGATGAGACCGAGCATGGTGATCGGCTCAGGCGTGCACTGATGCTTGTTGGCGGTTACGTTCGCGGCGGATGCGATACCGGCGAAGGCGAGAACGACGAGGGCGATAAGAGCGAGTTTGTTCATTGAGTTTTCTCCATTCGAATAAAGGCTGCTGGTGGACTTTGTCCGCAGGCTCAACCAAAGAGGAGCAAAGAGCGTGCCAAAAGGGCTGATAAATGAAAAAAGCCCGCATTATCTGCGGGCTTCCCTATAGTTTTGACGAAAGAGTGGTTTACGCTTTCTTGTTGCGCCGTCGGATCAGCATTGCCGCGCCAGGAATGAGAGCGAGCATCGTGATCGGCTCAGGCGTGCATTGGGTTTTGCAGGGCTTCGTGGAAGCGGCGGTGGCGATGCCGGCGAAGGCGAGGACGACGAGTGCGATAAGGGCTAGTTTGTTCATTCTTCTACTTCTCCATCTGGGTCCGTGTCGTCGGTTCGTTTCGGAACTGCCGACACTTGGGCAGACCGTTGCAACAAAATGCGTGCCAAAAGGAAGGGTTGCTTGGAAAACCGGTGGGAGCGTCGCTCGGCCGTTTCATGCCGCAAACCCGGGGGTTCGGTCCTCTTAAAACGACATCTTGGATTGAAATCGCCTCCAGTCAACCGTTGTATTCCGCTAAGTTGCCTGGTTTCAATTCGAAGTTAGCCGCGACTCCCTCATATTCGCCGCGTATTCAACCGAAACTTTAGGGAGATGAACGTGCGCGTCACCAGGCGAAGAGGGCGAGGATACACCCTCATCGAGGTTCTATTTGCTATCTTCATTGTGCTCGTCTGCGCCATGATCGTTGCGGCGACAATGCCGATCTCCAACGTATCCCGATCAAAATCGCAGGATCTTCAGAGGGCGATGAGCATTGCCCAGAAGGAACTCGAGGGAATACAAGGCGAAGGTTTCAGTAATACGACTGCGGCGCAGCTCGCCACCGACGGATATATCGATAGCACCACTCAGGTCGGGGCTAATACCTATAGCTGTACGAATAGCGATTCCGCGAACAGCGACAGCCCAGCCCAAGTTCTGACCAACGGAACGGGAACCGTCCAACTTACTTCAGTGAACCTGAACTTAACCCAAGTCGTGGTAACGATTACCTGGCGAGATCGCGTGCAATACAAGAGTTATTCGGTCGGCACGTTAATTGCTAATCTCTGAGGAAATTCCCTATGCATAGAGTTACAAGAAAACGAAGGGGCGGCACCCTTATCGAGCTGATGACGGCCGTGTGTCTATCGGTCGTCGTACTGTCGGCCGCAGTCGGAATTCTCTTCTCTGGAACTGCCAGTTGGGCCACAGGACTCGGGAAAACGAACTCGCAGAACGACGCCGAAATGGCGGTTCGGACGGTAGCCGAGATGGTGACGCCGGCAATGTCCGTCACTGTCAGCGCGGACGGGTCGACCGTCACCTACGAACTGCCCGCAACCGACAGCAACGGCAACTACACCATTCCGCTCGTATGGGACGGCGTGGTACGGACCATCACGTCTTCCAACAACGAAATAATCATGAACGATGGCGCCGCGCAAAGGGTTCTGATCAACTCATTGATCTATACCGACCCCTTGAGCACATCCGGCATCGCGCCGTACAAGGTGTTCACGCCGCTTCCGGGCTCGACCGTGCGGCAGATGACGATCGAGATCGCCACTCAATATCACGGCTACAAGGCCGCGACAACACAAAACCGCTGCCGGGAGACCATCAATTTTCGCAACGTACCCCCGCTCTCTACACGGGGAGGCTAGACCACCATGTCCTATAACTCCACCCTCCAAACGAAGCGTCGCGTTCATGGCAAGAAGCGGGGCGCCGCACTGGTCACCAGCTTTCTAGTTCTAATGGTGTTGGCAATCGCTGGCGCCTCCTACATTTCTGCCAGCCTTCAAACCCTGACATTGGCAAATCGCCAGCAGTACGACATTCAGACGTCGCACCTGGCCGAAGCCGGAATTCAGGACGAGCTGCTGTATCTGTGGGAAGACTTCCAAACCAACCAGAATTTCGTCGACCTGGATAAGTGGTGCAGCACCGCAACCGCATCGTCGCCCGCTTCGACCTTCGCCGGAACGATAAAGAACGTTGGCAACTATTCGGTCGGCGTCGTGTCCTACACCGTCGTCGACAACTTCACCCGCCAGATCACCATATCGAGCGTGGGTTGGGTTGACGGAAACGGAAGCGGCGTTTTGACCGCCAGCGATCCGCAACAAGTCGTCAAAGTTACCACCACCTATCAGCTTCAGCGCAGCGGCGTTTTCGACTACACCTATTTCGTTAACAACTACGGATGGATGGACGGATTCCAACCCAGTTGGCTTGTGGTAAACGGCGATATGAGGGCCAACGGCGACTTCAACTTCACCAATGGAGATCCGACGGTAAACGGTTCCGCGATCGCGTGTCAGAACAACAAGCTTGTGCCGGCAGCGGCGGGGCTCGTGAACGCTCCCCCTGTCAAGTGGTCTACTTCGACCTACAACGGCTCGGCCGTAAGCCAACCCCGTTGGCGACAAGGCTATAACAGCAGCGTCGAAGGCTCCGTCGGAAGTTCGACTTTCATGAACAACATCGGTCTGATGTTCAACTCGATTGGCCAAATCGTGAACTCTCAGATAGCCGGCGCGGTCATGGCGGATTCCAACGGAATACGGTCATGGGACTTGCAAGCGGCAGGCGCAACGCCTACCATCACAAACCTCGATCCGACTCCAACCCAGGAGCTGATCATGCCGGACCTGTACAACATGGCTACGTACACCACGCTGAGCCAAACTTGGACCGATCCCACACCGACTTTTAGCGACGGAACCGCCAACCCCAACTATGGGCAGGGCGCTTGGGTCAAAACCTGGAATACGACGACCAACTCCTATCAGATTTTGTCGACCAACGGCGTGATCGCAGGCAGTGCGACGCTTGTAGGCACTTCCGCACACCCTATCCAGATCCATGGCCCGGTCAGCGTCTCCCAAGATACTATCATCACCGGCTACGTTAAAGGTCAAGGAACGGTTTATGCTGGGAGAAACATCCATATCGTCGGTTCGGTGATATACAGCAATCCGCCTAACTTCACCGACGTGACGGGCACACAGATCGACTCCTCCAACGGAAGCAAGGACATGCTTGGCCTTGCCGCCTCGGCTTCGATCATCATGGGCGACACTTCCGGTTTTTCGAATCCGTACCCGCTCTATTACATGGAGCCGCCGTTTACGCAGGGCCGCTACGACGTGTATGGCAACTATATCCCGCCTTACAATGCGACCACGGTGGACGCGACGGGCCACATGCTCTATCAAAGCGTTTTGGGGGATAGCTACATCCACAGCGTCTCTTCGCCAGTGAACGAAATCGACGCTGTTATGTACACCAACAACGTCGCGGGAGGCAACATCGCCTCTGGAGGATCGGGCATCACCCTGAACGGATCGATCATAAGCAAGGACGAGGCCATGGTTGTATGGAGCTTGCCGATGAACGAGAACTACGACGAGCGTATCCGCGACCAGGGCCCGTCGAGCGATCCCCTCATCGATATCGACTTGCCGCGCAGCCCCACGTTAGCCCAGAACAGTTGGAAGACCCTTGGTTTTTCGATGAGCCCTTAACCCTTTCGAAATTCAAGTCTTGCGCCGATCATTTCAATAACCGATGAAATCTGCTTACAAACTGGGATCCATTGCGATTTTCGCGTGCGTGCTGTCGGCCCTATCGCCGGCCCCGAACCTCGTTCCTGAGGCGAGACGCGTACACACGCCGATCAGCGCAAGCCAGAAAGATCTGGAAAGATTTCAGGGTCTGGCGAAGGTTCAGGGCGAAGTCGGCGCAATGCCAACGAGACACCGTGAGGCAGGTCCCATCCGGGATGCGGATTCTAGCGCGGCCCATGCTCTAAAAGCGGCTCAATCGCATTACACCTTCAAGAACTCTGCTCAGGCTGCGGCGGCCTTGAAAGAGGCTGAGGACCGTTTGGAAGCAGGCAAGAGATCACCGTTGAGCATTCTCGTGTGGCTCTTGGTGGCCGCCTCATTTGGCTATGGGTTCATCTTCTTCGTTCGTCACTGGGCGGATAAGAACATCCCCACGCCGCGAAGCGTTACTCCCAAGTGGTGAACCTCCTAGAAGCGGTAGATGCTGTAAGACTCCCATTCGGGCTGACTCTGTGTTCGCATCGCGCATAACTGGCCAACGTGATACGCGTCGTGAGCAACGATATAATCGTGGGCCGACTTTAACCTTTCTTCGGAATCCACGCAGACTTCCCCACTCGCCTTGCCCCTCAGCTCGAACATTTTGGCGAGAAGCTGGTCCCAGGCCAATCCTTCCGCGCTGAAGCTTCCCCACTCGTGCTCCTTACCTGCCACGTGAGAGCTAAGCGCCATGTAGGACTCGCAAAGATGAGCCGCCGTTTCGCGCGGGGTCATTCCTTTTTCCGTCGTCTTAACGTCCAGCAGATCTGCGGGCAAATCCTTGAAGCATGCCGACAGTTGGTATCCGGTGTTTTCTATCTCGTAGGCCATGAGTTCGGTCGCAGTCATCGTCAAAGTATTCCCCGACTTCAGCCAGCCGCGCAGGGCTCGACCGGCATTTTGCCCAACATTAGATCCACAAGTGCCTCGCGTAGTTGGGGAAAGTCGAACTGAAAGCCCCCCGCAGTTGCCGCTTCCGGTAATGCGCGTTGCCCCTCGAGCAGGAGCGACGCATTAGGTCCTCCGAGGAGCGAGACGAGTTTTAAGATGAGGCTGGGCACCGGCGGAGCCCACGGGCGGCGAAGCATCGCCCTCATCATCGACATCAGGTACGCGTTTTGGGCTGGCTCCGGAGCGGATCCGTTTAAGACCCCCGTAATCTCCGTCTCGATAGCCCATTGCATCATTCTGACGAGATCCTGGACGTGTATCCAGCTCATGTACTGGCGCCCGTTGCCAAGCTGGCCCCCGGCAAAGAAAACGACGGTCTTTCGCATCGGCTCAAATGCATGACTGCCATGGCCGAGGACGACGCCCGTTCTCACCCTTACCTTTCTTGTACTTGGCGTGTTAGCCCGTTCATGCTCGTCTTCCCATGCCACGCACAAGTTCGCTAGAAAGTGCCCTTTTGGGCCTGCTGACGAATTCTCGTCGAGAATCTCGTCGCCTCGGTCTCCATAGAATCCGACGGCGCTGGAGTTAAGCCAAACCTTGGGAGGGTTGGAGAGACACTCGATGGCCTTTCCAAGAACCCGCGTGCTCTCTATGCGCGACTCAAAAATCGCGAGGCGGTTCGCTTCGGTCCAGGGCTTGCTAACGGCGACGCCGGCGAGATTTACCACTGCGATCGCCCCCTCGAGTTGGGTTATCCAATCGCCGAGACTTCTACCATCCCAAACTAGGCTTCCCGCACCCTGGCGGGAAAGAACGACAACCTCATATCCTGAGTCGGACAGGTGTTTGGCCAGGTTTCTGCCGATGTAGCCGTTTCCGCCCGCCAGAACAACTTTGCCATGCATACACCTTATTTACGTAAACGCTGGGCGTAAGACCCTTGCGAGAACGAAGATGAGGCCGAAATTCGGCCTATTACGGGGTGACGGTCGCTCTCGTTCTTTGAATGACTTGATCGAGGAACGAACTGTTGTTCGGCGTCCGCTTGAGAAGCTTAATCAACTGCTCCGTGGCTTCAACCGAGTTGTTCTGGTTTGCTACCATTCGGTGGAGTTGGATAACGCCTTCGAGCTCGTCTTTATCGAATAGTTTCTCCTCGTGCCGCGTCGAGCTTCTCTTGACGTCGATAGCGGGCCAAATGCGCCTTTCTGCGAGGTCTCGATCGAGCACGATTTCCATGTTGCCGGTTCCCTTGAACTCCTCGAAGATCGCGTCGTCCATTCTGCTCCCGGTGTCGATCAGCGCGGATGCGATTACGGTAAGGGAACCGCCTTCTTCGATGTTTCTCGCGGATCCAAAGAACCGGCGAGGGCGATAGAGAGCGGAAGGGTCGAGGCCGCCGCTCAGGGTTCGGCCTGAGGGGTTAATGGTCAAGTTGCTCGCCCTCGAAAGCCTGGTCAGCGAGTCGAGGAGGATGACAACGTCGCGACCGCTCTCAACAAGGCGCTTGGCCTGTTCGAGGCACAGCTCGGCGACCCGGATGTGGTTCTCCGGAGGCTCGTCGAACGTTGAGCTGATGACCTGGCCGCGAACGGACCGGCGGAAATCGGTGACTTCTTCCGGTCGCTCGTCCACCAGCAGGACCATGAGATAGCACTCGGGATGGTTGGCGGTGACCGCGTTGGCGATCGTTTTGAGAATTGTGGTCTTGCCTGCTTTGGGCGGCGAGACGATCAGGCCGCGTTGGCCTTTGCCAATGGGCGAGATCAGATCGATGATTCGAGCGACGATGTTGTCGCCCATCGTTTCCATCTTGATCCGCTCTTCGGGGTGAAGGGGTGTAAGCTCGTCGAAGTTCTTGCGGTGGCTCATCTCCGGCGAAGCGGTGGCAAGGCCGTTCACGCTTTCGACGCGGAGCATGCCCTGATATTTCTCGCCCTCTTTGGGTGGCCGAACTTGGCCGAAGACCATGTCGCCCGCGCGCAAACTAAAACGTTTGACCTGCGATTGAGAAACGTAAACGTCGTTGAGGGAGGGTTGATAGTTGTCGCGTCGCAGGAAGCCCCAACCGTCGTTCAGGATCTCGAGAACGCCGCGGGAGTAGACGGCTTCCGGGTTGGTGTGCTGGAGGAGCTGTTCGATGACCTCGTTCTTGGTGTTGTCGGTGATCGAGATCTTTGCCGCTTTCGCCGCCTTGGCAAGCTCGGCGGGAGTCAGTTGATCGAAATGGTTAAAGTCCTTTTCTGGCAGCCCTTCAAGATCCGACGCGTTGTCGAGTCTGGGAAGTCCTTCGCGCGAACGGCCTCGGCCCCGGCGGGGCCCTCCGTCCGACTTGCGAGGTCGAAATTGATGAGTCATATAGCTCCTGTTGATTGATGAAGGCAAATCGTAGCGATCTGCTTCGGCCCGATGTTCGGAAAATGTGGGGGACTACCCTTCGCGGAGTACCGCAATATAGGGGAGATTTCGATAACGTTCCGCGAAATCTAATCCATATCCTACCACAAACTCGTTCTCTATCTCGAATCCAATGAATTCGATCTTCGTGTCGAGCTCGCGAGCATCCGGTTTCGAAAGCAAGGACGCAACTCTTAAAGATCTAGGCTTCCGGGTGCCAAACAACTCCCTGAGATGGCTTAGCGTGACTCCCGTGTCGACGATATCTTCTACGATTAGGACGTTCCGTCCCTCAATATTGATATCTAAATCTTTTCTAATTTGTACGACGCCCGTAGAAGATTTTTGGTTACCGTAGCTGCCAACTTGAACGAAATCGATAACAACGTCTGTGCCAAGGTGGCGGCAGAGGTCGGCAAGGAAGATAAACGACCCCTTTAGGACGCCAACCACCAAGATATTCTCGTCGCCATAGGCGTGCCGGATTTCGCTCGCCATCTCGCTCACTCGCATCTGAATCTCGTCGGTGGAAATGAGGGGGTCGAGGCGGGAGTTAGATTGCATGGCAGGTCAAGTGTTAGGTGTTGGGTGTTGGGCGTTAGGTGTTGGGTTGTTAAGTGTTAGGTGTTCGGTGTTGGGTTGTTAAGTGTTGGGTGTTAGGTGTTAGGTGTTGGGTTGTTAAGTGTTGGGTGTTAGGTGTTGGGTGTTAGGGTTGGTATCGGCCGGGCTCTGAGTCAGACCGGTCAGACTAGTCGGACGAGTCAGACTGTCAAGCTATTAAACCTAACACCCAACTCCGAAGACCTAAGGCCCCCAAGGTCCAGGGCCCAACGCCTAACACCCAACTCCGAAGGCCTAAGGCCCAAGGCCCAAGGCCCAACACCCAACACTTAACACCCAACTCCGAAGGCCCAAGGCCCAACGCCCAACACCCAACACCCAACGCCCAACGCCCAACACCCAACACCCAACACCCAACACCAACCCTCTTACGACAGCCTAATCCCCAACTCCGCCCACTGCTGCGGATCGATCGTGCTTGGCGCGTCCATAAGCGGATCATAGCCGTTGCCGATCTTCGGGAAAGCCATGACCTCGCGAATATTCTCGTCGTCGGTTAGGAGCATCACGAGCCGGTCGATGCCAGGAGCGATGCCGCCGTGGGGAGGTGCGCCAAAGCTGAATGCTTCGAGCATGTGGCCGAACCGCTCTTGCTGGGTTTTTTCATCGAGCCCGATCAGCGTGAAGATTCTTGCTTGCACGTCCGGGCGGTGGATTCGTATCGAGCCCGACGCCCACTCCATGCCGTTGCAGACTATATCGTAACAGTCGGCCCTTATCCTGGCGGGTTCCGAGTCCACGTAGATCAGGTCCTCGTCCTTGGGGGCGGTGAACAGGTGGTGCATCGGCGTCCAGTTATTTGAAGCTGCGTCCCATTCCACGAGGGGGAAATCGAGCACCCAGCAGAACAAAAGCTTGCGTGGATCGCGCAGCCCGGCGCGCCTTCCAATTTCGTTTCGAAGCCTCGAAAGCACGTTATTGCCAGCCGCGTAAGAGTCGGCCACGAAGCATAGCAAGTCGCCCGCCTCGGCCTCCGAGATTCGAAGGATCTCGTCTAACTCCCCGGGCTTAAAGAACTTTGCGATGCCGCCCCTGACCCCAAGCCCGCTGGAGGTGACGACGACGCCTTCATCGGCGGTCCCGGAGGTGACGGCAATCGTCGCCAAGCCCTTGGCCCCAAACTCCTTTGCGTAGGTTTCGATTTCGCCGATTTCCTTTCGAGAAAGGATTTCGCCGCCGGGGTAGCGAACGCCTCGGACCATGCCGCCTGCCTCCACCGTATTGCGGAAAACGCCGAAGTCGCACTTCTCCGCGACGCTCGTGACATCGAAGAGGCGCAAATCGAAGCGAAGGTCGGGCTTGTCGGTTCCGTAAAGGTTGACTGCCTCGTCATAGGTAAGCCTCGGAAACTGTTCGACGGGAAGCTTGTCCAGGTTGAATTCCTCGATCAACTCATTGACGACGGTCATCGTGAGGCCCTCGATGAGATCGAGCACGTCGTCCTGCTTGATGAAAGACATTTCCAGGTCTAGCTGGGTGAATTCCGGCTGCCGATCGCTTCGCTGGCTCTCGTCGCGGAAGCATTTGGCGATCTGATAATAGCGCTCAATTCCGCTGACCATTAGAAGCTGCTTGTACTGCTGCGGGCTCTGGGGCAAGGCATAGAATTTCCCCGGCTCGAGGCGATAAGGAACCAAGTAGTCTCTCGCTCCTTCAGGGGTCGACTTGGTGATAATCGGGGTTTCAACCTCGAGAAAGTCACGAGCGTCGAGATACTTTCGAATTTTGGTGATGGCGGCCGCGCGAAGGGCCAGCTTACGGTACATGGAGGGGCGCCGAAGGTCAAGATAGCGGTGCTTGATTCGCAACTCCTCGTTGACCGACTTCATCTGCTCTTCGTCGCTTATCGGAAACGGCAGCGGCTTCGCAGGGCTAAGGATGCTGAATGAAGTGACCACCACCTCGATCTCACCCGTTGGGATATTTGAATTCCTAGTGGATTCCGAACGCAGACGCACTTCTCCGCTCACGCTCAAGCAGCTTTCGTGGCGCAACTCGATCAGCTTGCTGAACGCGGCGGGATCGAAGAGAAGCTGCACGATGCCCGTGCGGTCCCGCATGTCCACAAAGAACACGCCTCCAAGGTCGCGCACGCGGTGCGCCCAACCGTTCAAAACCACCTGCTGGCCCGCGTCCTGCGATCGCAGTTCGCCACATGAATGCGTGCGCTGAATGAAACTCATCGGAGCTAAACAGGGTACCCGTTAGCACATCTGAAACTCAGGCGCGGAGGTTAGTATCTTGAACGTGCTGCGAATTAACTTCGCCGCCGTGTTCTGCTTCGCAAACGCCTTGGGGCCGCCCGCCGCGTCGACCGTCTTGACGAGAATCGCTCTCGATTCCGAGTCCAAAGGCGCGTCGAACCACGCAGCTAGGGCAGTCACGATGTCGTCCGACGTTTGAGGCTTAAACTTGTCGGTCATGCCTTTCCACACCCCGGCGACTACGTCGCCACGGCCAAGAAAATAGTCGCCGATCTTCATCCGTTCCATCATGGCCGCACTTGTTATCCAGTGGGTTCCCCAGCGCCATCCGCTGACGTCTGGCGGGAATAGGAGCATCAGGCCCTGCTTTTGCATGATGTTGACGAGGAAGTAACCCATGCCCATGACGCCGCCGTCCGCCGGAGTCGTCATCGATGGGGCGAAGTTAGTCTTCTTGGAATAGGATTTGCCCAAGTTCATCTGCCTGGCAAGGGCCATCGTATACGACACCGGGCTCTTAACCACCGCCCGTTCACATTTGTCGCTCCAAAACTCGTCGCACGTTGCCAGGTGCATGAGCACCGGCTTGATCTCGTATTTGCCGTCCACGTAGACTTGGCACACTCTATCGAGTTCGTCAGGCGAGGGGTTCGGATAGACGAACCATTCCCACATTTTCTTCATGAGGAACTTGGGGTGGGCTGGCTGGCCGACGAGCAGATCGAAAACCATGTCGGCGTCGAACTCCCTTCGCTTGCCCAGGATCGTCTTGAAGCCGTCGTCGTGAAGCTCCGGGCATTCGCAGAAGCAGAACATGGGGCGGCCCGCTTCCACATTCATTCGAACTTGTTTTTCATAAGGCGTCTTGGGCGGGAAGCTCACAGAATACTTGGTGGACCACCCGGTGAAGGCTCGCGCGGCCTCCTTTACGTCGGACTCCGTGTAGTTGCCCACTCCGAGGGTGAATAGCTCCATCACCTCGCGCCCGAAGTTCTCGTTCGGCTTGCCTTTAATGTTGCTGTCCGAATCGAGCCACTGAATCATGGCGACGGTTCGAGATACGGCGCCAAGGAGGGTGCGAAAGTTGCCGTTCGCGTGCTCCCGCAGAACCTGGAGATAGCTAAGCATGCTCGGGCCATATTCGATCTTCGAGCCGCTAACCGCGAAATGGTTGTGCCAAAACAGGGTCAGGTTCTCTTTGAGTGGGCGATTGGTGAACACCATCTGATTCGCCCACCAAGAATAGAAGCGCCCATTATCCAGATTCACCGGGTTCTTGGGGTCGTCGCTAAACGCAAAGGACCACGGATCGATGTTGAAGTCTTCCTCCACGCCTTCGTAGTGCAGAATACGGTCCAACGCCCCATGCATTCCGAGCCTCGAATACTCTTCTATTTCGGGCTGAGTGGCGCCGAGTCCAAATCGGCGCAAAAGATGTGCAACTTTGTCCTTTGTATCTAGCATCTGGCAGACCCACAAACGCCAAGCTTATCTTGGAGATTTCTAACCCAAGCATAGCCAAGCTGTTGTGAGAAGACGTGGCGGACGGCCAAGAGTTTAGTGCAGATGCGTGATGGCTTTACTTTTCGCGGAATGCGTCTGGCTAGGCCGCGACGCAGAGAACCCGCGCAAGGTCTCGCGGATCAAGTCCGCGGATCGAGTTGAGCTCTGAGCGCTTGATTGCCGTCCGGGCCTGTTTGACGAGTTCCCCAAAGGAAAGGGTTTGTTCGGCGGCGAAGGCGAAATCCGCGATGAGTTTGCCACGGGCCGCTACGAACGGCAGACCGCGCGGTCTGGGACAATGATCGGCCAGAAACGATTTGACCGCCATTCGGACCGACGGAAGTTGAACGACGCGGACGGTCAGAAAATCGTCGAGGGGAACGGTGGTGACTTCTGGCTCATGGCCCCGAATCCATTCGAATCCGGATGCGTTTGGTTGAGCCATCGGCGTGTTCATGACAATGGAAGATGCAAATTGCGTGCCAGTTGCCAAGCGTGAGCCGTTACCTGTAAACCGCAGGAAGTGTGAAAGGTCCAAAGCTCAAGCCCAAGGCCCAACGCCAAAGGCCCAATCCGCCCCTCTACCCTCTACCCTCTACCCTCTACCCCTGTAATCACCTATAATCGATTACGATGCGATTCCGCCTCCTCGTCTTCCTAGCAAGTGCCCTCATCCTTGGCCCGGTACAGGCCCAACAGCCTCCCGTATCAGCCAAGAATGCGATGGTCGTCACCTCCGAGCCCCTTGCCACCGACGTTGGCGTCCGGATTCTTAAGCAGGGTGGAAACGCCTTTGACGCCGCGGTAGCGGTCGGCTTCACCCTTGCCGTCACTTATCCCCAGGCGGGCAACTTGGGCGGGGGCGGCTTTCTTGTAGGCCTGACTCAGCACGGCACGCCGATGGCCCTTGACTTTCGGGAAACGGCTCCGAAGGCAGCTACCCGTGACATGTTTCTCGACGAATCGGGCAACCTTATCCCGGATAAGAGCCTCACGAGTTATAAAGCCGTTGGCGTTCCCGGAACCGTAGACGGGCTCCTGCAACTTCAAGCAAAGTTCGGAAGGCTCACTTTAGAGCAGGACATCGCACCCGCGATCAGACTCGCCAAATTTGGATTTCCGGTTTCTGCCGCCTTGCATCGAGTCCTCGAGTCGGAAAGGGCGCGCTTGGGCAAAATCGGCCCCACCGCCGCCATCTTCTACCCCGATGGCGAACCCATCGCCGAAGGCGCAACCCTGATTCAAAGCGACCTCGGCGCGGCCCTTCAGCGCATTTTGGCCGACGGACGCAAAGGCTTTTACGAGGGCGACACCGCTGCGATGCTTGCGGCGGTTATGGAGCGAGAAGGTGGCCTCATCACCCAGCAGGACCTGAAGGACTACCATGCGAAATGGCGCAGCGCTTTCACGGTTAGAGAAGGGGAGTTCGAACTGATCACCATGCCGCTTCCGAGCTCGGGGGGAGTCACCTTGGCCCAGATTCTCGGCCTGAGCGATCTTGGCGTGCTAAAGAGAGCCGGGCATAACACGGCCGATTACGTTCAGCAGCTTGCCGAGGCAGAGCGCCTGGCTTATGCGGATCGTAATCAATACCTCGGCGACTCCGATTTTGCGAACGTCCCCATATCCGAGCTCACGTCCAGAACCTATTTGAGTACAAGAAAGAAGCTCCTACCGGTTGGCCACGCAGGATCCAACAAGGACGAGGGATCGGGCGTGTTGGAGCACCGGCAAACGACGCATTTTTGCGTGGTCGACAAGGACGGTAACGTAGCTGCAATTAGCTACACCCTCAACGGAACCTTCGGTATGGGCGCCGTGCTCCCAGGCGCGGGTTTCCTGCTAAACAACGAGATGGACGACTTCACCGCAAAGGTCGGCGCTCCAAACACGTATGGCTTGAAACAAGGAGAGGCGAACGCGATTCAACCCAAGAAACGCATGCTCTCTTCCATGACGCCGACCGTGATCATGCGAAACGGCCGATTCTTTGGGACCATCGGAAGTCCCGGAGGCTCAACGATTATCACCACCGTGCTACAGGTGTTTTTGAACATGGCTTTGTTCGATATGAATATCCGCGAGGCGATCGACGCGCCACGGTTTCACGAACAAGGATGGCCCGACGAGATCCGTTACGAACAGGAATCGTTCTCGCCGGAAGCGGCCGATTCCCTCCGCAAAATGGGCTATACACTGACGCCCGATCCAGGCCTCGGACAAGTAAACGGAATCGTTCGCCTTCCCGACGGTGGCCTCCAAGGCTGGTCGGACTCAAGAGGGTCGGGCAAGGCCGCAGGCTTTTAGAGCTTGGTCTTACAGCAAGGCGACAATTCGGGGTTTACCAGAGAATTACTGTATCTTAGAGTATCCTAGGTAGCTCCGTTGCGTGCCGGAGTCGCTTCGCCAATTCTTCGTTCTTCCGTGCGCTTAGAACTAATGATAACCCTTAGAGCTTCTTCGATCTTCGCCCTTGCGGCGTTAACCGTCGCTACATGCTTTGCTTCTGGCAGCAAGAAAGGCCACGAGCAATTCCTTTTGGCCCTTTCTGACCCCACTTCTAACCTGGCTGCCATAACTGTCAGGGGAATTGGACACATCGTGGGTACGGACCCGGCCTCTCACATGCTAATTGTTCAGCCCGACGACTCGGTGAGCACGGATTCCGCGATCGCCTTTCTCAAAAAGAAGAGCGGCGTGAAAATGGTGCTTCCCATGTCCGCCCGCACGGCCGATAAGGACTCATTGCGGTCCCTTAACGATCACGTCCGGTATATGGACGCCGTGGAAGCTGCCACGGAGCCAAAGGAAGAGACGCTAGACGTTCAGGGGACTTCGAAGCACAGAGCCCCGCGCCGGGACAAAGCCGACTTCTACGCCGCCATGCGTTACTACCTGCAAACGCACGTAGCCGCAGGCCAGGATCACATCGACCAGCGCGCCATCCGCGCGGGCTTTTCCCATGCAAACATGATGCCGAAGGTGACCCTAAACGGCAAGCCCGTAGGAGCGCCAAGCTCAGTCGGCACGAGCGGAACCTTCGCGTTCCTTGGCCCTAATAACCTGAATATTCCCTACCAGCAGTATTTTGGCGTGGCGCCCGTAGCTGGCCGCGTCACTTGTATCGCCTATGACCCCACGAACGCAAACACGATCTATACGGGATCCGGAGGCGGCGGACTTTGGAAGTCCACCACCGGAGGCGCCACTTGGGCTTGCATCAGCGATAAGTCGCCTTGGATTTACGGCGCGGTGGACACCATCGCGATCGACCCGACGAATCACAACACCCTTTACGTGGGAACAGGAGACTTCGACGGATTCTTCGACAGCTACGACCAAGGCATCATGAAGTCCACTGATGGCGGAGTCACCTGGACCAACCAGGCCACCGCGGTACCAGGCATCTACAACATGACGGTCAGCCACATCGTCATCGACCCGACGAATACTCAAATCATCACATGCACCACTGGACGCGGCAGCTACAATGGCCGCAACGAGGGGACCGGCGGCATCTATCGATCCATCAACGGCGGCGCATCGTGGAGCCCTGTCGAAGTGTCTACCACCGATTACTGTGCGCTTGACATCTCGATTCCCGGAACGAACAACGTGCGCACCTATTGGGCTGCGGGAAGAAGCGTCGGCGGCGTAGGCGCCCCCGTCCTCTACAAATCAGTGAATCAGGGCGCGACTTGGACGGCGGTGACGCCTCCCGATGCTTTCCCCGAAGTTGCCTGGAGTATCGCCACTTCCAAGGTGAGCGCGACGACCGTTTACGCTATTTGCACAGGTTCAATCGGGAACCCAGCCACAAGTTACGATTACAAGGTGTACAAATCGACCAACAGCGGAGCGAGTTGGACGAATATAACCCATGGTCCAATGTCCGGCACCGCCAACTGGGGCCAGGCAGACTACGATTACTTCATCGGCACCTATAAAGCGGCGCAGGCGCCTGCTGGCGAGGTCATTTTCTGCGGACTCTTGAGCGTGGACTATTCAGTCGACGGAGGCACAACGTGGGTCGACTATGGCCTATCGTATGCCACAAACACACGCATTCACAGCGATCAGCATCAATTTGCGGTAAGCCCATCCGACCCGAGCCAAGTCCTCGTTGGAAGCGATGGCGGTCTGTACAAGATCTCCATCAGTTGGACCGGGGCCACTCCAGCTTTAACCCTCGCCTCACTCAACGCGGACTTGGGAATCACCCAATTCTACAAGATCGCGCCCCACGCTACGAACTCGAACTACGTTCTCGGTGGCGCCCAAGACAACGCGTCTCCATCCGCCTTTGGATACTACACCAGTTGGCCGAACCTGCAAGGCGGCGATGGAGGCTATTGCGGTTGGGATTACCCGCTAGACTTGCTATTCACCACGTCCGATCAGGGCGGCTTCTTCACCTATGACCTGACCGGCCATAACATGAACGAACCGTCCAATGATAGCATTCCGGCCGCTGTATTCATAGCCCCGACGGTCATTTCCAATGACGGTAAGACTGCCTATATCGGGGCCGATGTCATGTATACGATCGACCTGACCCAGACTAACCTAACGGAGACCGCAGGCACGGTCCCGATCACGGGTGGAACGGGCGCCTCAAATGCCATTGCCATCGCCAAAACCGATGGCAACCGGATCTACTCCGGCGGAACCGATGGCAGCGTGTTCGTGAGCACCGATGGAAATACGAGTTGGACTCAAATCGACGGTGGCACGCTCTCGCAAGCGAGCGTTGGCGCTATCGCGGTGCAACCGGCCAACGCGAACGATATCCTCGTGGGCTTTCAGAACACCGGCGTCGTCCATTTATATCGCTGCCAGAACCCAACCGCCGCGAACCCAACTTGGACAAACGTGAGCGGAAGCGGGATAACCGGACTGCCAGACGTGCCCCTTAGCGCCATCGTCCTCTCCCCCTTCACGCCTACCACCACTTGGTATGTAGGAACGGATGTGGGAGTGTTCGTCACCACGAACTCAGGCGCCACTTGGGCCAACGTAAGCGCAGGCCTTCCAAACGTCAACGTCGACGATCTCAAGTACGGCAACGGCTACTTATACGCAGGCACATTCGGACGCGGCCTCTGGCGAGCGCCCCTCGATGGTATCGTCAGCTTCACGATCAACCCGGCGACGGTAGTTGGCGGAGCGAACTCGGACGGCATCGTCGACGTGATCACCCGGTCCGTCGCCCCAGGCGAAATCGTGAACCTGAGTTCCAACAGCCCATACGCCACGGTTCAGCCCGCAGTTAGAGTGACCACGGGAGGCGGCTCCAACTCGTTCCCAATCGAAACCAAGGCGGTTACCACCCGGACCGTAGTTACGATCACCGCGACCTGCGGCACTTCGGTGGTTAGCAAAACGCTAACCCTTATGCCCGCGCCGTAACTGACAAACTCTGGCGGGGATTCTATTCCCCGCCAGGTTTCATATTTCTAAGCGCGTTGCGAACTCAGCGAGCGCGTCGTCAAGCCGTCTCATCGGTTCGATTCCCAAACCTGCGATCTTGTCGAAGGAAAGCGCGCTGTATTTTGGCCGCTTGGCGGGAGTGGGCCAGTCGTCCGTTTTAATCGCCTCGATCATCAAGGCGCTCGAGTCCCCGACTAAGCGTTGGTAGGCGCGAATCGCTCGAAGAGCGACTTCGTGCCAACTAACGATATCGGCGCCCGCCGCATGATAGATTCCCGCCTGGGGTGAAACTTCCATAAGGTCGCACAAAACTCGGGCCAGGTCGCCGGTGTAGGTCGGCGACCCAATCTGATCGTTCACGACCCGAAGTTCCCGGCCTGCTAGCCACGCCTTGATCATGGTTCTGGGGAAGCTTCCGCCGTTCGGGCCATAGAGCCAAGCGGTGCGGACGATCAATGCGTCTGCGCCGCTTGCACGCACTGCCGACTCACCCGCTAACTTTGAGGCCCCATAGGCGCCAAGCGGGTTTGTTTCTGCATCCTCCGCGTAGGGCGAGGTCGCAGCGCCGTCGAACACAAAGTCCGTGCTCACGTGCAGGAGCCTTATGCCCTTCATCGCGCAGGCTTGGCCAATGTAGCCGGGGGCGATGCCGTTGACGAGCATCGCAAGGTCCGACTCCGCCTCGGCCTTATCGACAGCGGTATAGGCCGCGCAGTTCACGCACCAATCGAAATCTCCAAGCTCTCCCGCCCCGATTCTAGCGACGGCCGTCGGGTCGGTAATATCGAGGTCGGCGACGTCGATGCCTACCGCCCCATCTTGTCTGCGACTAACTTCTAGAACCACGTCCGAACCGAGCATGCCAGCCGCGCCCAAAACCAAAACTCTCATCGTTTTCAGACTACTTTATGGTGGGCGGGAGGTGAAAGGTGTAAGCGCGAAGGACCGATCGTTGACCGCTTCAATCACTGTATTGACCTAGGTTCCCCCGCCCTCAGATGCGCGGGACTTGCATCTCCCTCACATTTCGCCTAAAGCGGTTCCCCCGCCCTTGTCGACAGATCCTGAGCCTGTCGAAGGGAGGTGCGGGGGCAAGGGGGTGGGTGACGCACGCGGAGTCCGCTAATAGAAGCCGAGAACGATGGGTGCGGCCCGTTCGCGAATTCACAAACGAAAGAAAGCCAGCCGGAACACGCGCAAATCTGCGCTCTCTCTGGTTTAACAAACCGACGTAGCAGAAACAAACGAAGTCCGGTCTTCTCGCCTGAAGCTCCAACGGCGCCAAACGATCGCGCTCGTCCATACGTCGAATACCTGGGAAGTCCAAGCGTAAGAATCCTTTCAGCTTGGCGCCGCTACAATTGCCCATGACCGAAACACTCCGGAGATTTTGCCGCGCCTGGGCGTTGTTCATCTTTATCGGTCTGCTTGCCGCTTGCCATGCAAGCCCCGGTCAAGGTGGCCAACTTCTCTTGGGGTTGGTTCGTCAATCCAAGGCCAACGCGGCAAGGGTTATCGATGGCCTAGGCGAAATCGCCGGAGTTGACAAGGAATCTGGCATGTATGTGGTGCGGCTAGGCCGCGCACAAGACCTCGAGCAGGCGATCGCAACTCTCAAGAAAAAAGCTGGAGTCCGGTTCGTGTTGCCGTTCTCGGCCAAGTCTGTCGATGCCCAGTCCTACCGATCCGTGGACCTGCACGTCCAGTACCTGAAAGACGCGGACAGTCTCAAGAACGAGGACGGCGCCGCGCCATCCAAGAGCGCCAAGGCTCATGTGGTCGACGACGCGGGAGATTTTTACGACGCGCTTCGCTACTACCTTCGGAGGCGCGTTGCGGTGGGCTCCGATCACGTGGACGCGGTGGCACAACGAGAGGCGCTCCGCCATGCAGCCGCGATGCCAAGCAAAAGACTTGACGCGAGCGCCCTCCCAGGGCCGGTTTCGCCCGATATCGTGAGCGGCGGATGGAGCTTCATCGGACCATCCAACCTACCAGTTCCCTACCAAATCTTCTACGGAACGCCGCCGTTATCTGGCCGGATTTCTTGCATCGCATACGACCCTACGACAAGCGAAACGATTTATGCCGGCTCAGGAGGAGGCGGCCTTTGGAAGACAACCGACGGGGGCAATACCTGGATCTGCATTTCCGACAAGGCTCCTTTCATCTATCCGGCAGTCGACTGTATTGCGGTAGACCCTTCAAGCCACAACATCCTGTACGTGGGAACGGGGGACTTCGATGGATTTTTTGCCGGTTACAACCAAGGCATCATGAAATCGACCGATGGCGGCGCCACTTGGACCAACTTGGCCGCCAACGTACCTGGGATTTATAACCTCTGCGTCAGCCGTATCGTCATCGATCCCGATAACGACCAGATCGTCACTTGCACCACCGGTCGCGGCTCCTACGGTGGCCCCAACGCCGGAACCGGCAACGTGTTCCGTTCCACCGATGGCGGCGCGACATGGTCCTCGGCAGGCCTGACGCCAACCGATTACTGCGCTCTCGATATTTCCATTCCCGACGGAACAAATACACGCACCTACTGGGCAGCAGGCGCCTCGACCGTGGGGCCTGGCATCTTATATAAGTCGACGAATCAGGGGGCATCCTGGACGCCTGTTGCCGCGCCGGACGCTAACGGCGAAGTCGCCTGGAGTTTGGCCTGCTCAAAGGTCAGCGCCTCGACATTATACGTGGTGGCAACGGGCTCGAATCACGTCTACAAGAGCACCACCGCTGGCGCCAATTGGGTGGACGTCACGAGCACAATGCCTGGCCCCGCGAACAACGAAGACAACTGGAGCCAGTCTTCCTACGACTATTTCATTGGAACGGTCAAGGCGCCCCAAGCGGCGGCGGGCGAAATCGTGTTCTGCGGCTTGATCACGCTCGCCTATTCTCTCGATGGAGGCGTGAACTGGATCGACTACGGCCTGACCTATCAGAACAACGCCGTTATGCACAACGACCAGCATCAGTTCGCGTTGCCCGCGGCGGACAGCTCCCAGGTGCTGGTGGGTAACGATGGAGGAGTTTTCAGCCTCGCGCTTTCGTGGATGGGCGCCAACCTGCGTATTTCGATGACCTCGTTGAACGCCGATCTGGGAATCACCCAGTTCTACTTTATCGCCCCTCACCCCACCGATCCAGCCCAAGTCCTCGGGGGTGCGCAGGACAACGCATGCCCCAGTGAAGTTGGCGATTCCAACGAATGGCTCAACCTAGGAGGGGGGGATGGCGGCTACTGCGGTTGGGACCTGGCAGAGAACCTGTTGTATGTCACCGCAGATGAAGGGACGGTCTACACATATAACCTCTCTGGCGGCAACGAGTCGGTCCTCTCCAACGGGTTCAACAATGACGTGGGGTTCGAAGCGCCAACCGTAACCTCCGCCGATGGCGCCACCATGTTTCTCGGCACAACCTCCGTTCTGCGTGCGAACCTCGCCGCAGCGAGCCCCGCATTCGACAACGGAACCACTGTTCTCGCGTCTGGGGCCCAAGGCGACTACGTCAACGTGATCGGCATAGCACCCAGCGACAATGAGCGCCTGTACGCGGCGACCGCGAGCGGCTTGCTTTGGATTTCCGCAAACCTTGGCGCCTCATGGGTCCAGGTCAATCCCGGCGCCCTTCCCCAGCAAGCGGTTCCAAGCGCCATGAGCACGGCGCCCGCATCCGAGAACGACGTGCTTGTTGGTTTTCAAAACACGGGAATCCAGCACCTCTGGCGCACCACCAATATCAACTCCACTGCCCCAACGTGGGTAAGCGTCTCGGGAACGGGTACCGGCGCATTGCCGGACGTGCCGCTCAACGCCATCGTCCGCGACCCCTACAACCCGACAACCACCTGGTACGTCGGAACCGACGTTGGCGTTTTCATGACGGAGAACTCGGGCGCAACTTGGAGCAACGTTGATTCAAACCTTCCGGAAGTTCAAATTTTCGACCTGAAATACGGGTCCGGATACCTCTATGCGGGCACGTATGGCCGAGGAATCTGGCGGGTCCTCTTGCCGACGCCCCTTGCCAGCCTCAGCCTTGCCAGCAACAGCGTCACATCGGGAACGGCGGTCGCATGCTCGGTCGCTTTGGCCGCCGCAGCCCCCGCAAGTAACGTGACGGTAGCCGTGTCTTCTTCGAGTGGCGCGGCTACGGCCCCTACAGCGGTCACCGTGCTTTCAGGGGCCCAATCCAAATCCTTCGTCTTGACCACAAACCAGGTCACTGCGCCAATCAATGTGACGATTTCAGCCTCCTCAGGGGGCGTCACCAAATCTCAAACGCTGACGGTGAAGCCGGGCGACCCGGTTGGCGGTATCAGCCTTGCGAGTTCCTTCGTCGAGGGCGGCAAACCCGTGAACTGCACAGTCGTTTTGAGTTCCGCGTTTTCTTCCACCGTGTTTGTCTCAATGTCTTCAAGCAGCTCAAATGCAACCTTGCCCTCGACAGTCGCGTATGCCGCGGGCGCCACAACCGACACTTTCTCGGTTAATACGAAAGCGGTCACATCTGCTGTCACCGTGACCCTATCCGCTTCGTCCGGAGGCGTAACGAAGACTGCTTCCCTCACCATCAACCCAGCCGATCCGCTTTCCGTTTTCGCCCTCGCCCACCAAAGCATCACCGCGGGGACGCCGGTTAATAGTGCGGCAAGCTTGACTCATCCGGCCCCTGTTGGCGGGATTCCCGTGACCTTTGCGTCTTCCGATCCCGACGTCGTCCCCGCGCCGAATCCAACGACCTATTCCCAAGGCGTAACCACCCAGATCATTACTCTGACCACCTATTCGGTTGTTGCGGCAAAAGCAGTGACGCTTTCGGCTACGGCGCAGGGCGTGACGAAGTCCACCACCCTGACCGTCAACCCGGCGGCCGTCTCACTCAGCGTGCCCTCCCAAATCCCTGGCGGCACGAACTCAACCGGAGTGGTGCGTTTCTCTGCCAAGGCGACCAAAACGACCACTGTTTCTATTTCCTCCAACAACGCGCTGGTTACCGTGCCCACAAGTGCGCCGCTCGGCGCAGGGCTCAACGAACTCACGTTCCAGTTTCAAACCAAGGGAGTCGACGCCGACACGGCCGTGGTGTTAACGATCTCCTACGGGGCAGTTACCCAATCTGCGCCGCTGACCCTCTACCCCGCGCCCCTGGCGAGCCTCACGATCTCGCCTGTTTCCGTCGTTGGAGGGAAAAACTCGGACGCCGTCGTCCGGCTGAACGGCCAAGCCGGCCCTTCCGGCGCTGTCGTGACCATCTCCTCGAGCAGCCCCGACGCCGTGGTCCAAAGCGGAGTAAGGGTCGCCTCCGGCGCGTCCCTGACCTCGTTCCCAATCCAGACAAAGGCAGTATCCGCGACGAGAACGGTGATCATCACGGTGACCTACCGGGGGACCTCTATGACCCAGCGGCTAAACCTTACGCCTTGATCGGCATCCGATACGGTAGTGGCGCACCCTCTTAGGGTGCGTGTCGAGAGAAGCTCGACCCAAAGACTTGGGAGTCCTTACCTACCCTACCTACCCTTGAATTTCCGAATCATCGCCAGATTAATAAGATAGCCGGGGTACGGCAGGACCAGCGCGAGCAACACTATCGTTGCAAGGATTGTCTCCGTTGATTCCCTAGGATGAGGAAAGAAGAGACGCACGAGTTGGAATCCAATGATTGGAGTAAGGCAGGCTGCGGTGTTTTTGATTGCTGTCCGCTTGTTCGAGTCGCCTGGCATTTTCATTCTTACGCGCCTTCGGATTCCAGTTGCGCCTTCGGACCATCCATGGCGAATCCGAAATCAGTATGACCGCTTCCAAATCCCGCTTTTCCTGGCGCCCACTCGTCATCACTTCAGGGCCACGTCCAACGAAGCCCGACCCACAGACTTGGGAGTCCTGCGCCACTCCGGCATTTTGTCGAGCCTTGCTCGACTCGCACCCTGAGAGGGTGCGCCACTTCAGTCTGCTACCTATCTAATATTTTCCTATTTACTTCCTGCCCACCTCCCTCCTCACCTCACCCCTTCAACGCCACGTCCAGGGTCGTCTTCAGGTCCCGTTTGCTCGTCTCTTTCGTGTCGATCTTGGTCACTTGGCCCACCGCGTCGGCATCCACGTGCAGCTTGCGAACCAGCCCGCGTTTTAGGTCGAACTCCAGCTTCCCAACCCCCTGAACATGCGTCTTCACGTCGTACACGTCGTCCTTCGGATTCTTCACCACTTCGAAAGAGTCGCCCTCTTTCTCCTCGTAGTCTTGGCTCAGCGCAATGTCCAACTTCGCCGTGTCGGACGTCACCGAAGTCGGCGTTACCGTATAGGCGACCGTGCTATCGCCGAACTCGCGAGAGTACGTCCATGATTTGCCCGCCACGATTCCCTCGGCAGGAAACTCCACCGCCAGGAAAGTGATATCGGGAAACCTCTTCATATCCAGCCCAGGCAGGTGGACAGGCAACTCGATGTTCGGCGCGTTGTTCTTCACAACCTTGCCCTGCGGCGTAAACGTCACCGTGTTGGGAAAATACTGGGCCACGTTGTCCCGCGTGAAAGGCAGACTGCTGCCGTTCAAAATCACCTTCAGATCGGAGACGTCGGCGGAGGCTCGAGGGTTGCCGTCCCCTTCCGCCGGTAGGCCCGTAACCTTCATGCCCACCTGCAGTTCGACTGAGGCCCCGTCGTTCAAACCGAACAGGGGGATGAACCCATTCATCTTGATATCCAGGTCGTATACGCATGGTTTCTCTGGAATCTGATAGGTTGCCGAAAACATGGTCTGGAGAAGCAGCAATGCGAGCATATTCAAGTATTACCCCGCCCACCTAAACTTAGTTTCTTGTCGTTTTGGCATATCCGTTGCATAATGGTTTTAAGGTGGTTATTCCGACGCCCCGGTTGCTCTTGCGAGAATTCCAGAAGGATGACTGGATGAGAGTGTTCGAATACCAGTCAACCCCCGGGTTCGCGCAGTTCAACGCCTGGGAGCGACGGACCGAAACCGACGCCCGGACGTTCGTTTCCAGGTTCCTGGAGTGGCAGATCGAACGGCCTCGGGTTCGATATCAGCTTGCTATTCAGCTTCGCGCAAACCAGCAGATGATCGGCAACTGTGGAATCAGGAGTTCGCGCGAGTTGGTTGATGGCGAAATGGGCTTCGAACTCGACCAACGCTATTGGGGCCGCGGCTACGCGACGGAGGCGGCAAACTCGATGCTCGATTTCGCGTTCTCAAACCTGAGATTGAAAGTTGTGCGCGCCCAGTGCGTTTCCGAGAATTTTGCCTCGGCCAGGGTGATGCGCCGACTCGGGATGCGCTATGAGCGCACCGAACGCGCCTCGATCTGGATGAAGGACCGGTGGTGGGACACGGACCAGTTCAGCCTCACCGCCGAGGCGTGGAAGCGCGAGCCCGCCACCAAACGGTCCGAACCAATCTCCGCCTACTCGCGTCATGGCCAGTAGAGCATGCACGCCGTAAAGTGCAGTCCGCATCGCCGTTCCTTTATAATAGATGTGGCGCCAAACGGCGGCTCTCCCGATTTCGACCAGAATCAACATGTCCGTGACCGATTTTCCCCAACCCCGTAGTGGCCCAAGTAAGCTCTTTCGTCTGATTCTTCGCGAGTCCGGCAACATTCGCGAAATGGGCGGCGAAGAAATGTCGCTCGCCGTCGGCATCGTCGACAACATCTTCATGAACGCGCTCGATACGAACACGAGCGACATCC
>Ga0265338_10000377_pt1 | contig 79902 bp, 74 predicted proteins | sample 42126metaG_FD_193579 | JGI IMG/M metagenome (GOLD analysis project Ga0265338, IMG submission 193579) | Rhizosphere microbial communities from Carex aquatilis grown in University of Washington, Seatle, WA, United States - 4-21-26 metaG | ecosystem: Host-associated > Plants > Roots > Rhizosphere...
GGCGCCCGCTTCGACCTCAACCTCGACGGCGCCACCGACGTCCCCTGCGCAAGCTGGGGCACCCCCACCACACCCACCGCACCCACAACCACCGCAACCACCACCACGACCACGACGGGAGTGCCGTTCAACAACGAGGTGGCCGTCCCGGCGACCAGCTCGACGTCGAGCTCCACGTCCACTTCGACGAGCTCCACGACCACTTCGACGTCGGTGGGCGCGAGCCAGGGGAGCACGCGTCGCACGTCGTCGAACGGCGGATCGTCGCGGTTCAACGGGAGAAACGGCGGCGGCCGCGGCCGTCGGAGCTCGCAGTAGTCGTGAGGCGTCCCGGGCCATCACGATTACGCTCGCACCATGTTTCGAGTGGCTTTCGTCGGTGCCGGGTCGGTCGAGTTCACGCGTGATCTCGTACGTGACCTGTTCTCGTTCCCGGAGCTACGCGAGATAGAGCTCTCGCTGCACGACATCGACGAGGACCGGCTCGCGACCGGCGAGCAGGTCGCGCGGCTCACCGCGGAGAAGCACGGTGCGCATCCGATCATCCGCGCGTCGGTTGACCGTCGCACCGCGCTCGAGGGCGTCGACGCGGTCGTGAACATGATCGCAGTCGGCGGCCATGCCGCGACTGTCACCGACTTCGACGTTCCCGAACGGTACGGGCTGCACCAGACGATCGGCGACACGCTCGGCCTCGGAGGGATCTTCCGGGCCCTGCGCACATTTCCCGCGCTCGATGGCATCGCCGCCGACATGACGGCGGTCGCTCCCGATGCGTGGTTGCTCAGCTACACGAACCCGATGGCAATGAACATCCAGTACTTGTCGTGCGCCGCGCCGCAGGTGAAGGTCGCGGGGATGTGCCACTCCGTGCACTGGACGGTGCGCGACCTCTGTGAGCTCATCGGCGTGCCGTTCGAAGAGGTCGACTTCTTCAGCGCCGGCGTGAACCATCAGGCGTGGGTGCTGCGGTGGGAGCGCGCGGGTCGGAGCCTCTACCCGCTGCTCGACGAGCGGATCGCCGCCGACCCGGAGTTGCGCCGCCGGGTGCGCGTCGACATGTACCGCCGGTTGGGTTATTACCCGACGGAGACGTCGGAGCACTCGAGCGAGTACGTGCCGTGGTACCTCGACCGCGATGGCGAGGTCGGGCGGCTGCGCATTCCGCTGCGCGACTACGTGCGCATCTCGGCCGGCCACGTCGGCGAGTACGACGCGCTGCGCGAGCAGCTCGCGCGGGGCGAGTACGTCGAGAGCGAGGCCGACGCGGTGGAGTACGCACCGCAGGTCGTGCACAGCCTCGCGACGGGAACGTTGCGCCGCATCCAGGTGACGACGCCGAACGACGGCCTGATCGACGACCTTCCCCACGGCGCGGGGGTCGAGGTGCCGGCGCTGGTCGACCGGCTCGGCGTGCACCCGATGCGCGTCGGTTCACTGCCCCCGCAGCTGGCTGCGTTGAACCGGCAGTTCCTCAACGTCGTCGAGCTGACCGTGCGCGCCGCGATCGAGGGCGACGCGAGGTTGCTGCGGCACGCGGCGATGCTCGATCCGCACACGGCCGCGACGCTCACCGTCGACGAGATCTGGGCGGTGTGCAACGACCTGGTGGCCGCGCACGGCTCGGCGCTGCCCGAAGCCCTGCGAGTGCCGTTGGCGCTCTGACCGCGGGACGCGTCACACGATGACGACCCGCACGTCGGCCTCTTCGATCCGGCGGCACTCGTCGGGGTCGGCTCCGGCGTCGGTGATGAGGTCGTCGACCTCGTCGAGGCCCGCGATGGCCGCGAACGCCCGCCGGCCGAGCTTCGATCCGTCGGTCACCACCACGACCCGGCTCGCGATGCGGATCATCGCCCGGTTGGTGGCCGCCTCGACCTCGTGATGCGTGGTGAGCCCGGCGTCGGCGGTGATGCCGTCGACTCCGACGAACGCGATGTCGACGTTGAGGCGCGAGAGCATCTCCTCGGCGAGCGGCCCCACGAGCTCGTGCGATTCGGGACGCGCCGAGCCGCCGCACACGACGAGTCCGATCTGTGGTCGCGGCGCGAGCTCCGACGCGATGTTGATCGCGTTGGTCACGATCTTCAGCCCCGACCTCGTGGCGAGGACACGCGCGACTTCGGTGGTGGTCGTGCCTCCGCTGAGCGCGACCGACACGACACCGTCGGTCACGAGCGCGGCCGCGGCCTTGGCGATCCTTCGCTTCTCCTCTTGGTGCCGGCCGCCGCGATACCGCATCGGAAGCTCGTAGAGCACGCCGGTGGAGACGGCGCCGCCGTGCGTTCGGTTGAGGAGGTGCTGGTCTTCGAGCAGCTCCAGATCGCGCCGCACCGACGCGAGCGAGACTCCGAGGTCGGCGGCCAACTCGGTGACACCGACGGTGCCGTGGCTGTTCAGCCGGTCGAGGATCACCCCGAGCCGGTCCTCCTGGCGCATACCTACTCCTCTTCCTCGACCACTACTCGCTCGGCCATCCGCGCCGCGTCGGCCGCACCGGGTTGACCGTCGGCGCCGCCGGCCCGGCGCACCGAGAGCGAGCCGGTCGCGACCGCCAGCCGCAACGCGTCGCGCAGGCGCAGCCCTTGCGAGAGCCCGGCGACGAGACCGGCGTCGAACGCGTCGCCGGCGCCGACCGTGTCGACGACTTCGGCCGGGCCATCGAGTGGTGCGGGGGGCGCGGCCCGGAGGAGCTCGTGGCGGTGCCCGACGTCGCGCACCGCGAACGCGCCGGCTGCGCCGCACTTGACGGCGACGACGGGTCCGAAGGCGGCGAGGGATCGCGCGGCGGCGATCACCGGGTCGCGACTCGACGCGCCGAACGCGAGCGCGACCGCTTCCCGCTCGTTCGGGAGGAGGTAGTCGACGACGGGCAGGATCGATTCGCGTTCGAGCTCCCAACGCCCGGCGGGATCGTCGTTGGTGTCGAGGCTGGTGGTCGCTCCGCCATCGCGCGCCACCGCGAGCAGCGCCGGGAGCGCGGCGGTGAGCCGGGGTTGCAGGAAGACCGACGCGACGTGCACGTGCCGGGTGCGCGCGAGCACGCCTTCGTCGACATGCTCACGACCGAACGCCGACAACGCGCCGGGGAAGGTGAGCATGGCCCGGTCGCCGTCGGGGCGAACGAAGATGACGGTCATCGCGGTGGCCAGGTCGGGGTCGCGGGTCGCGCGCGACACGTCGACACCGGCCCCGGCCAGGGTGTCGAGCACGAGGTCGCCGGCCCGGTCGGCGCCGACCAACCCGACGAACGCGGTGCGCAAGCCGAGCCGGGCGGCCGCATGCGCCATCAGCGCACCGCTGCCACCGAGCGCCAGGCTCGCGCCTTCGACTTCGCGCTCGGCTTGGCCGAACGTGAGCACCTCGGGCGCGCCCCGCACGATCACGTCGGGATTCGCGTCGCCCAACACGACGAGGTCGTAGCTCCCCGGCATCTGCAGTCCTGTTCAGCCCGCGGCGCGACGGTTGTCGGCCGCCAGCACGGGTCCGGAGGTGGTCACCCGCTCTTCGGTGGCCGCGTCGAACACGAGCACCTGCGCGGGCTCGACGCGCGCCCGCAGGCGTTCTCCTTCACCGGGGTTCACCGTCGGGAGCGCGCGGAGCACCATCGGCTTGTCGGGGCCGGTGCCCTCGACCGAGCCGTGCACGAGGTTCTCGTTGCCGAGCGCCTCGACGTGGGAGACGACCACCTCGAGGCACGGCCCGATGTCGTCGGACCCCACCGGGGTGAGGCTCTCGGGCCGGATCCCGACGACGACGTCGGCGTCCGGTGCGCCGGGCACGAGCAGCCGCAGCGTGCCGGTGGTCAGCACGCCTCGATCGACGCGCCCGTTGAGCAGGTTCATGCTCGGCGTTCCGAGGAACCCCGCCACGAACAGGTTGGCCGGATTCGCGTACACGTCGGCCGGCCGCCCCACTTGTTGCAAGCGGCCGTCGCGCATCACGACGATGCGCTGACCCAACGTCATCGCCTCGACCTGGTCGTGCGTGACGTAGATGCTCGTGATCCCGAGACGACGATGGACCGCTGCAATCTCGGTGCGCATCTGGGTCCGGAGCTTGGCGTCGAGATTGCTGAGCGGTTCGTCGAGCAGGAAGGCCAGCGGCTCCCGCACGAGCGCACGGCCCATTGCCACGCGCTGGCGCTGCCCGCCGGAGAGCTGACCGGGCCGGCGGCGCAGCAGCGGCGTGAGCTCGAGCATCTCGGCGACGCGTCGCACCTCCGCGTCGAGGCGGGCGCGGGGCACGTGCCGCTCCTTCAGCGGGAACGCGAGGTTCTTGTACACGGTCAGGTGGGGGTACAGCGCGTAGCTCTGGAACACCATCGCGATGTCGCGCTTGCCCGGCGGGAGCTCCTGCACCTCGCGATCGCCGATGATGACGCGACCGGCGGTGAGCTTCTCCAGACCCGCGACGCAGCGCAACACGGTGCTCTTGCCGCATCCCGACGGGCCGACGAACGCGACGAGCTCGCCGTCGTCGATGGTCAGGTCGAGGTGTTCGAGCGCGACCACCGGCGGCTTGCCGGGATACTCCTTGCGCAGGCCGTCGAGAACGATCGTCGCCAACAGGGGATCCTTCTACTTGATGCCGGACGAAGCGATCGACCGCACGAACATGCGCTGGCCGGCGAGGAACAGCACGATCACGGGCAGCTGGCTCATCAGTGTGGCGGCCATCAGGAGCGGCCAGTCGGTGAGGTGCGCACCTTGGAATGTCGAGAGCCCGAGCTGCATCGTCATGTTCTGCGGGCTCTGGATCGCGACGAGCGGCCAGAGGAAGTCGTTCCAGATGCTGAGGAACGTCAGGATCGCGAGTGTCGCGAGCGGTGGTCCCATCAACGGCAGCAGGATCTTGCGGAACACGCCGAGCCGGCTCGCGCCGTCGATGCGGCCGGCCTCCTCGAGATCGGGTGGGAGCGCGAGGAAGAATTGGCGCATGAGGAACACGCCGAACGCGGTCACGAGGTTGGGCACGATCAGCGCGCCCAAGCGGTCGATGAGCCCGAACGACTTCACGATCAACAGCGTCGGGATCAGCACGACCTGGAACGGCACCATCAGCGTGGCGAGCAGCAGGATGAACGCGAGTCCGGAGCCGCGGAATCGCAGCCGGGCGAACGCGTAGCCCGCGGTGCTGCACAGCACCAGGTTGGAGATGACGACGATCACCGAGACGATCGCGGTGTTGAGGAGCCAGTGGCCGAAGGGCGAGCCGGTCCACACGTTGGAGAAGTTCGACCACTGGATCGAGGTCGGGAGCTTCGGCGGGAACTGCCGCGACTCTTGCGTGGTCGAGACCGCGGTGATCACCATCCACACCAGCGGCGTGAGCATGACGAGCGCGAGCGGCAGCAGGAACAAGTGCCACCCGCTGGGCCGGCGCCGCCGGCGCGGGGTCTCCAAGTCGAAGGCGGGCAGGGGCCCGACCACTGAGGGAGGTGCGCTCGGTGCCGCCAACGCTCATCGCTCCCCGTGCGAGATCCGGCGGCCGATCGTGAGCTGGATCACCGTGATCACGAGGATCGCGACGAACAGTGCGAACGCCACCGCCGACGCGTAGCCGCCGTTGAAGAACTGGAAGGCCTGTTGGTAGAGGTAGTAGACGACGACCGTCGTCGATCCCACCGGGCCGCCCTTCGTGGTCACGAAGATCTCGTCGAAGAGCTGCAACGAGTTGATGGTCAGCCAGATCACGAGGAACAGCGTCGTGGGCGCGAGGAGCGGCACCTCCACCCGCCAGAACGCACGCCAGCGCGTACACCCGTCGATCGCGGCGGCCTCGAGCAGGTCGGGGGGCACGCTCTGCAACGCCGCGAGATAGATGATCACGCCGAAGCCGAGCCAGCCCCACACCGTCATTCCGACGATCGACATCAGCGCCTCGTGCGGATCCCGGAAGAATCCCTGATTGGCGATGCCGACCTTGTGGAGCGCGGCGTTGACGAGGCCGAAGTCGGGGTCGAGCAACCAGTTGAACATCGTCGCGGTCGCGACGGTCGAAGTGACCACAGGGATGAACACCGCGACGCGGTAGAAGGTCATGCCCCGGATGCGACGGTTCATCGCCGCCGCGATCAGGAGCGACCCGATCACGCACACCGGCACGAACACCAGCGTGTACTCGATCGTGTTGCGCACCGAGTTGGAGAACTGCGGGTCGTGGAGCAGCTTGCGGTAGTTGCTGAGTCCCACCCACTTCCCGGGTGAGATGAGGTCGTTCTTCTCGAACGACAGCACGAACGCCCACACCAGCGGGACGAGACCGAAGAGCCCGATCAGCACGACGGTCGGGCTGATGAACCCCCAACCGGCGAGGGCGTCCGACCACCACACGCGGCGCAGCAGCGACGGCCGCGAGCGGGTCGGCTCGGGTGCGGCCGACGGTGGAGCCTGCGTGGACGTCACCGCATCGGTCTCGCGGTCACGAACCGGAGGCGAGCGCGGAGTCGGCTTGTTGGGCCGCAGCTTTCAAGGCGTCCTGGGGTGAGGTGTGACCGATCAACACGCCCTGAACCTGGCTGCCGATCGCCTGGCTCACCTGCGGGTACGTCTTCGTGTTCGGCCGCGACTTCGTGACGTTCTTGAGATTGTCGACGAACACCGCGTCGCCCGGATACTTCTTGAGGTACTGGGCGTAGGAGGGGAGCTTGGTCTCCGACTCGCGCGTCGGCAGATCGCCGGTGGCGAGCGTGAACTGGCCGTGCGTCTGGGTGCTGACGAGCCACGTGAGGAACGTCCACGCGGCTTGCTCGCGCGCGGCGCCGTTGTTGAAGAGCATCCAGTTGTCGGGCCCGGCGATGCTCGAGTGCGTGCCCTCGGCGGCGGGCAGGAATTGGGTGCCGTAGCTGACGTCGGGATTGATGCTGGAGAGGTCCCAGGGGCCGGTCCACAACATCGCGATCTTGCCGGAGTTGAAGAGGTTGAGGTAGTTGCCGTTGCCCTGGTCGAGGTACACCGACTTGTCGGTCACGGCCATGTCGTGCAGGAGCTGCGTGGCCTTCAACCCGGCGGTCGAGTCGAAGGCGGCCTTCGTGCCGTCGGAGGAGAGGAGGTCGCCGCCGGCCTGCCACAGCATCGCGAGCCAGCGCCACGTCGTGTCCTCGGAGCCGTCGGCCACGTACGCCCACCCGTACTGCTTGTGCGCGGAGTCGGTGAGCTTCTTCGCCGCCGACCGGAAGTCGTCCCAGCTCCACGTCGCGGTCGGGTAGGCCACACCGGCCGCGTCGAACAGCTTCTTGTTGTAGACGAGGGCGAGATTGTCGACCAACGCGGGCACGCCGTAGACCTTGCCGGAGCTCGTGGCCGCGTCGCGCTCGAACGAGTAGAAGTCGTTCCAGTTGAAGCTCGCGGCGTTGACCTTGTCGGTGAGGTCGTCCACCTGCGGCCGTCCGGCCAGCGCGGCCATCGACGAGCCGTACTCGTAGGCGATGTCGGGCGACGATCCCGCGGCCATGTTCGCCAAGGTCTTCTGCAGCGCGCCGTCGTTGCCGCCGTTGAAGAGCAGCTTCACCTGGATCTTCGGATTCGCCGCGTTCCAGGTCGCGACCTCGCGCGTGATCTCCTTCGCCTCCACGTCGGTGTACCCGTGCGACAGCGTGATGTGCACGACGCCACCGGCCTTCGACGATCCGCCGCCGCTCCCCCCGCTCGAGCACGCGGACAGGCAGAGCGTGGTGAGGAGACCGAGCGCTACGGCGACGACAGGACGCGATTTGGATGCCATGGGTGTTCCTCGCAGACGTTTGCTCAGGACGCGGAGCGGTTCAGGACGACGGAACGAGTGAGGTTGCGCGGCCGGTCGGGATCGAGCCCTTGCCGGGTTGCTCGGGTGAGTGCGAGGCGATGCACGCGCACGAGGTCGACCATCGGATCGAGCGGGTCGTCGACGACGTTCGCTCCGGTCGCTGCGACTTGTGCGACGAGCCCTTCGGGGGCATCGCCGAAGATCCACACGACGGTGCCGGGCTCGGCCAGCGCGACCGGGCCGTGGCGGTACTCCATGGCCGGGTAGCTCTCGCTCCACAGCTGCGCGGCCTCGCGCAACTTCAGCGCGGCCTCGTGGGCCAAGCCGATCGACCAGCCCGTGCCGAGGAAGACCGACTGGCGCGCGTCGAGCGCGCCGGCCGGCAGGGGAGAGGCGAGTGCGTCGTCGGCCGATTGCGCGAGCGCCTCGACGTCTTCTCCGAGCGCGGCACGAGCCGCGGCGAGCAGCGAGGTCGCGAAGCGCGTCTGCACCACCGATTCCTCGTCGGCGTAGTCGAGCACCACGACGTGATCAGCGGCCCGCGCGATCGGGGTGTCGTCGACCGCGACGATCGCGGTCGCGCGCGTTCCCGCCGGCCGGCCCACGAGGAGCTCGGCGACTTCGGTGGTGGTGCCCGACCGGGACACGACGAGGAGCTCCGGGTAGTTGCGCCCCAGGCGGGCCTCGGTCGCGGTGTACGCGTCGGTCGGCCCGTGACCGGCCGACTCCCGCAGCGCGGCCACGGCCTGGGCGACGAACCAGGAGGTCCCGCACCCGACGACGGCGAGCGGCCCGGGAGCCGTGAGCACGCGCGCCAGCTCCGGCGCGGTCCGCTGCGCCGCGGTCCGCCACGTGGCCGGCTGCGAGGCGACTTCGCGCTCCATCGAGGTGTGCGCGGTGCCGGCCACGGCGCCGACGTTAGGGATCAAACGATCAGCCAGCAAGCCCTGTTGTGTGCGTGAATGGCTCCATTCGGTCACAGTCGAGCAAATGTCGGGGAAATGCCGAGCAAATATGGTGAGCGGGCAGTTCCCGGGCGTCGCGATGCAGGAGGAGCAATGACGGGTCATCCGTTGGACGGCATCGTCGAGGCCAAGGACCGCGGCGAGGTGCGGGGCGTCGCCTCGATCTGCTCGGCGCATCCGGTCGTGCTCGAGGAGACGCTGCGCCACGCCGCCGAGCACCACACGCTGGCCCTGATCGAGGCGACCTGCAATCAGGTGAATCAGGACGGTGGCTACACGGGGATGCGGCCGGACGAGTTCCACGCGCAGGTCACGGGCCTGGCCCGATCGCTCGGCGTCGATCCGGAGCGACTCCTGCTCGGCGGCGACCACCTCGGGCCCAATCCGTGGCGCCACGAGCGCGTCGCGTCGGCGATGGACAAGGCGGAGGTGCTCGTCGGCGCGTTCGCGTCGGCGGGTTATCGCAAGATCCATCTCGACGCGTCGATGCGCTGTGCCGACGACGACGCGTCGCGGCCACTGCCGCCGTCGGTGATCGCCGAGCGCACCGCGCGACTCGCGGCCGTCGCGGAGGACGCCGCCGACCGGGCGTCGGGTCGGGCACGCGTCCGCTACGTGATCGGCACCGAGGTACCGGTTCCCGGTGGCGCCGGGGCCGCCGACGACGGAATGCACGTTACGACCGCGTCCGACGTCGCGGAGACGTTGGAGATGACACGTGCGGGTTTCGTTGCGCGCGGGATCGACGACGCCTGGGACCGGGTGCGGTTCGTCGTGGCCCAACCCGGTGTGGAGTTCTCCGACTCCGGACTGCACGAATACGAGCGCGGCGCGGCGGTGCACCTGGCGGAGTACATCCAGGATCAGCCCGCGGTGGCGTTCGAGGCCCACAGCACCGACTACCAGTCGGCGGCGAACCTCCGCGCGCTGGTCGAAGACCACTTCGCGGTGCTGAAGGTCGGGCCCGCGCTCACCAACGCGTACCGCGAAGGCGTGTTCGCGTTGTCGTACATCGAGGACGAGTTGCTCGGCGACCAGGCCGCGTCGGGCGTGCGCCGGGCGCTCGATGCCGCGATGTGCGACCAGCCCGCGCACTGGGTCGACTTCTACGCAGGAGACGCGACCGAGCAGCATCGGGCCCGGCAGTTCTCGCGGAGCGACCGCTCCCGCTACTACTGGCCGGAGCGATCCGTCGCCTCCGCGGTCGAGCGGATGACCGCGAATCTTCGCACCGCCACGATCCCGGAGGAGTTGCTCGCGCAGTTCATGCCCGTTCAGTATCGCCGCCTCCGCGAGGGAACGCTCACGAACGATCCCGACGCGCTCGTGCGCGGCAAGATCGAAGAAGTGCTCGACGACTACCTCGCCGCGTGTGGCGAGGAGTGACCGCGCTCGACTCCGTGGACTCCTGGCCCGAGCCGGCACGAGAGGTTCCGGTCATCGGCCGGCCCGACGTGCTCGTGATCGGCGCCGGCTCGGCCGGGGTCGCCGCCGCGCTCGGCGCCGCGCGGCGCGGCGCCGACACCTGGTTGATCGAGCGGTCGTCGGCGATCGGCGGTCTCGCGACCGTCGGGTTGATCAACTTGTTGCTCACTCTCGACGACGGCGCCGGAAACCAGGTCGTCGCGGGACTCTGCCAGGAGTTCGTCGACCGCCTGTCGACACTCGGCCGGTGCCGGTTCCCGCCCCGCGAGCAATGGAACCACGAAGACGCCGAGCTCGTCGCGAGCTGGCGGGGTTGGGGTCTCGTGTGGGGGGCGCCCGAATCGGTGCGCTACTCGGTGGCCTTCGATCCAGACGCGTTCGTCGACGTCGCGATCGCCGCGCTGCGGGAATCGGGCGTCCGGCTGCGGATGCACACGTGGTTTGCGGGGGTTGCCCGCGCCGACGATGCGATCGCGGCGGTGTTCGTCGAGTCGAAGAAGGGGCGGGAGGCGATCGTCCCCCGCGTCGTGATCGACGCGACGGGCGACGGCGACGTGTTCGTCGCGGCGGGAGCCGAATACGAGCAGGTCACGATCCCACCGCACCTTTGGTTCCGCGTCGGTGGTGTCGAGCGCGGGTCGCGGCAGTTCGGGTTCGACACGCTCGACCCGGGCCGGGTGCTCGTCCCGTGGGGTCCGCACGCGGAACGCGTCGACCCGTGCGATCCCGACGACCTGACGCGCGCGGAGCTCGCTTGCCGAGAGGGCGCCGGGGCCGCGTTCGCCGACCTGCGCGCTTCGGATCCTGCGTTCGCGGTTGCGTGGCTCGACGACTACGCGCGGATGCTGGGCATCACGGAGAGCCGCCGGCTGGTCGGCGATCACATGCTCACGAAGGACGACGCAGATGTCGGGTTCCCGGATGCGATCGCGCGCACGGGACACTGGACCAAGCGCGGCGTGGTGTACGAGATCCCTTACCGCTGTCTGACCACGCCGGCGGCGAGCAACCTGCTCGTCGCGGGTCGATGCATCTCGGCGTCGCGGTATGTCCACCAGGCCACCAAGGAGATTCCGGCCGCGATGGCCACCGGTGAGGCAGCCGGCGTTGCGGCGGCCCAGGCTGTCGCCGCCGGTGTCGATGCACGCGGTGTCGACGTGGAAGCGGTACGGTCCGCGCTCCGTGCCGTTGGCGCCGACCTCGGCGCCTGACCGGAGAGTCTCGGCGATCGACGTTGACCGAGTTTGCCGGACCGCACGCACCCGACGACCAAGGAGAGTGTTGCGATGTGGGCTCAGCTCATCACGATGCGTTTGAAGCCGGGCAAGGACGCTGAGCTGCCTCGGCTGATCGAGCAGTTGGAATCGCTCGAGCAACCGGGAAGCGGTCTGCTGCGCTCGACGGCCATGCTCGACCAGAACGACCCGAGCCGGGCCTGCTTCATGGTCGTCTTCGAGAGCGAGGAGGCTGCTCGCGCGCGCGAGAGCGATCCCCGCCGCCAAGAAGGCATGGTGGCCGTGCGCGCGACCATGGCGGACCTCTTCGAAGGGCCGCCGGAGTTTGCCGACCTGAACATCATCCACGAGTTCCTGCCGTAGCCGCTCGCAGGTCGGCCGTTGCCGAAAGTGCCGCTACCGGCCCCGCAGCCGGAGGGCGAGGAGGCACAGGTCGTCGGTCGTGGGTCCCTCGGGCCGGAGCAGATCGCAGATCTGCTCACAAGTTTCCGCCAGCGCGTCGGGCTCGCGGTTCGCGAGCCTGACCGCGGCGAGCAGTCGATCGAGGCCGTCGTCGATCGGCTCGTCGCGTCGTTCGACGAGCCCGTCGGTGAAGAACAGCAGCGTGTCGGCCGGTTGCAGCGTCGTGCGGAACGGCCGGTAGTGAGAGTCGGCGATCGCGCCGATCGGTGATCCGACGTTGACGTCGAGAAGGCGCGCATCGTCGTCTCGAGCGACGACATACGGAAGGTGGCCCGCCGACGCGCCCTCGAGCACGCGGGTCGCGGGATCGAACGTCGCGGCGATGCACGTCGCGTAGGGCTGGTCGCTGCGCCGGCGCGCGACGCGGTTGAGCGCCGCGAGCGCCTGCGGCGCGCTCATCCCGTGGGTGAGATACGCGCGGAGTGCGTGCCGGAACTCGGTCATGAGCGCGGCCGCCGCGATCCCGTGGCCGGCGACGTCACCGACAACGAGCGCGAGCGTGCCGTCGTCGAGGACGACCGCGTCGAACCAGTCTCCGCCGACGTGCGCCTGCTCTCCGGCCGGCACGTACACCCCGTGGAGCTCGACGGGTTCGAAGTCGGGCAACCGGGGTGAGATCGCGTCCTGCAACAGGAGCAACGACGCGTGTTCGCGTGCGAGCTGCTCGGTCGTTTGTTGCAGTGTCCGCTCGGCGAGTCGCTGCTCGGTGATGTCTTGCGCCGTTCCCCAAAGGCGCGTCGGCACGTCGTTCTCGTCGGCGGTCACCGTTCCGGCAACCATGATGAGTCTCGTCGTGCCGTCGACGCGGCGGCCACTGAGCTCGACCATGAACGGCTCCCGGGTGACCGGTGTGGTGGTGACCAGGCGTTGGACGAGCTCCACGTCGGCCGGGTCGATGAACTGGAATATCGCGTCGTACAGCGAGGGCACGGGCTGGACCGGGTCGAAGTCGAAGATCTCGTACAGCTCGTCGGAGAAGGTCACGTCGCCCGACGCCAGGTCGATGCTCCAGATGCCGAGCCCGGCGATCTGCCGCGCGGCCGCAACCTGCTCGTACGCGGCTTCGAGGTCGAGTCGGGCCTGGCGGGCGTCGGAAGTGTCTCGCGCGGTGATGATGATCCCGTCGGCGAACTTCACGATGTGCACGCTGTAATACCCGCGCACCTCGTTGCCGTCGATCGTGTCGGCGTACGGGAGCTCCTCGACGAACATCGGAACGCCCGTGTCGACGACCTGCACGTAGCCGTGGAACAGCTCGGAGTCGCGCATGGCGGGGTAGGCGTCGAGGAGGCGCCGCCCGGTGAGGTCGTTCGGCGCCCGGCCGGCCACGTCGATGTCGACCTGGTTCATGTAGTCGATGAGAAAGTCGACGATGCGCCCGTCGGGATCGCGGATCGCGGTCTCGATGGTGACGAGGTCGGTCATCGCGTCGAGCGCGGAGCGAAAGCGGCGCTCGGACTCACCCTCCCGGAGCTCGTCGAGCTCGCGCTGCAGGCGGGTTCGTTCGAGTGCCTGCGCGCACTGGTCGGCGATGGTGGCCGCCAACGCGAGCTCGTCGGGGGTGAAGGTGTGCCTCTCGTGGAACGTGAGGAACAACGCGCCGGTCGGTCGGCTCTCCACGACCAGCGGAAGTGCGAGGCAGGCCTGGTCGGGCACATCCGAGTGGTCGACCATGAACGGATAGCGATCCGTGATCTCGTGACGGCTGGCGACCGCAACGGTCTCGTTCAATCGCACGCAGTCGCTCACGGGCGCAGATGTCTCGATCGCGATGCGGACCCACGGCCGGGTCACGTGGCCGGCATCGCGTTCGGCGACGAGCTCCAACGCGTCGTCGGCGAGTTGGTAGACGAGACACCCTGAGGCGCCGAGCGCGGCGACGCCCTCGTTGGTCGCGCACTGCGCGATCTCGGTCGTGGTGAGCGCGCCCGAGAATCGGGAGCCGATGCGCCGCAACGCCGCCAACCCGACCCGCAGTCGCCGACGGCCGTAGCGCGCCGCCACGAGATCCAGCGCGACGGCCAGCTCCGCACGCAACGGTTCCCACCAGTCGCTCGATACCGTCGGCTCCGGCGCGCCGACCGCGACGGCGCCCACCTGCCGAGGGCCGAGGTGCAGGTCGAGGACGAGCCAGTGCCTCCCGTACGGATCCCGGAGCGCCGTCGGCGCCGCTCCGCCGGCCTCGCCGCGCAACGTCGCGCGCAGCGCCGACATCGGTTCGGTTCCGATTTCGGGATCGGTCGAGACGAAGTGCGCGTCGCCGGCGGCGTCGACGACCGCGATCACGACACTCGCCACACCGGCGTCGCAGAGCCGCGACAACGTGGCATCCGCGAGCTGTTCGAAGGTCTCGATCTCCGCCCACCACAGTTCGCCGAGGTTCACCGTCGACCCCCTCGTCACCGCCGCCCGGTTCGTCCGAGGATGCGGGTCGAACCCCGACCGAGCCTGCCAAAGAGCGATCGGACCTGACAAGTGGGCACCAGCGTACGGCGGGTGCGCAGTCGGGTCCGCGTCGCCCACGCGCGCCCGCGGCCTCACCCGGCCGGGCCGCGGCTCTTGTCGCGGACGAAGTCGATACGTCCGCCGTCGTTCTTCGCGTGAACGCGGTTCGAGGTGCCCGAGCGCACCACTACCCCGGGCGGAGCAAAGGGGCAACGCCCGAGCACCCCCGATAATTAGTACCCCGATTGCGCGACCGGGAACCGCCGGAAGCCGGCGGGACCCCTACCGAACCGACGCGTTCGTGGTGTCGCAGTTGCGCGTCTGGCCCGCAGGGACCTGACCGGCGCCGATGCCCTCGAGCGCGGCGAACGGCCCGCACGGGTTCGGGACGACCCACACGTGCATCATCGGCGTGTTCCCGGCTTTCGACGTGCCCGCCGGACACCCGCCGTTCTCGCTGGTGATGCCCGCGACCACTCGTTGCTGCGGGTTGTTGGTGAGGCAGAGATTGCGGTGCACGTGCCACTGCGTGAGCGCGCCGCCGACGTCGGGAACGTCGGCGAAGGTGCTGCCGAACGGCAACGAGTACATCGCGGCGACTGCCTGCTGCTTCCCGTTGCGGACTTCGTACACGACGGATTCCGGTCGGGTCGGGTCGAGGATGTGACCGTCGTTGACGTACGACCAGTTCGTGTAGTGCTCGTCGCCGGTGATGCCGTCGCCGATGGTGCGGTAACCCGCCGCGTACGCCATCGCGGGTGTTTGGAATCGCTTCAGGTCCTTGATCGTCGCGGCGAGCAATGTGTCGGCGCGGTGGAGCTCGGCCGGCGTGACTCCCTGCTCGCTCTCGAGCTTGACCGACCCCGGTTGTGCGGCCGCGGCGGTCGTCGTCGTGACCTGGACCGCGGGCGGGGTCGTCGACTTCGCGGCCGGCCGCGAGGCGGCGCGCGCGGAGCTGCCGCACGCGCCGGCGATCAGTATCAGCGCGACGGCTGCGACCGAGCACGTCGCCGCCGTGCTCGTGCGCGCTCGACGCGTCGGTTCCGGCACCGGTCCGCTCATGTCACCGCACCCCTCGATCGGCCCGTTCGGCCCAGCCTACCGACACGACGTCGACCCGCCGCCGCGGCCGGAGCTCGACCGAATCCGTCACGTGCGTCGGCGCGATATCATGGATGTCGGTGTGCCGGGAAGTCTGGTCGGCGTTCGAGCGAACACGACCATTTTCGAGGCTTCCCGATGAGTGAAACCCCCCTGCGAACCCCGTCGACCCGTGTGTCGTCGGCGCGTTCGGGTCGCGGCCGGCAACCATGATGCCCGGGCGACGGGCGGGCGGAACCCGCGCGTTCGGTCGACATTCGGGCGCCGTGCCGCCGGCGTAGCCGGCCCGACCCGCTCGGGCGGCAGCGGCGAGCACTGTCGCGCGCGTACCGGCGCGCGCGTTCCGACGCGCGCATCGATCGAGCGCGTACCCATCGCTGCGTTTGGCTCTCGTGGCGTCGCCGCCTGGTCCGAGCGCACGCGAAGCAGCGATCTGAGAGCTCAGATCACGAGACGTGGAGAGGAGGAGTCGTGAAGAACGGCAAAGGCCAGGCGAAGAAGCCGGCAGCCGACAAGCCGAAGGCGGTGAAGGTCAAGCCCGCCAAGCAGGCGAAGGTGGCTCACCGGGTGAAGGCTCAGTAACGCGCGGCCGGGGCGGCGATCGCCGTCCCGGCCTCGCCGCGGTCAGGTGGTGGGATCGGTGTGATAGTCGATCACGACGTGCACGAGGTGCTCGAAGGTCGCGCGCTCGGGCGCGTCCAGCGGCGCCAGCACCGCGTCCTGCACTTCGAGCGCGATCGCGTCGAGCCGGCGCAGCGCGTCCCGACCGGCGGGCGTCAGCCCGAGCGAGTACCGGCGGCGGTCGTCGGGGTCGCGCCGGCGGGCGACGAACCCCGCGCGTTCGAGGATGTCGACGACGGCGACGACGTCGGAAGGGTCGAACGCGATCTGGTCGCTGATCCGCTTCTGCGACACCGGCTCGAGGCGGTCGATCCAGGTCAGCACGCTGTAGCAGGGAGCGCGGAGTCCGGCTTGCGCGACCCACGACTCCTCGGCCAGGCGCTCCTTGAAGAGCCTTCTCGAGATCACCGCCAGCGTCGTGATCGCGCTCGCGAGCTGGCCGGGCCGACGGGGTGCGGGGGGCGCGGCGGCAGGCCTCGGCATAACGCAACCTTAGCGTGGGTCTTCCCAATCGTTGGGATCTCCCATGAATTCTCCTCTTAGGTGTGACCCATGACCAAGGCAGAGAGCAGCGCGCCGGACTCGCCGGCCGTCGTCGTGCGCGACCTCGAGAAGCGATACGGCGAGGTGCAGGCAGTCGCGGGGATCAACTTCGAGGTGGCGTCGGGCGAGACGTTCGGATTCCTCGGGCCCAACGGCGCCGGGAAGTCGACGACGATCAGCATCCTGTGCACGCTCGTCGACCCGACGGGTGGGCACGCGACCGTTGCCGGCTTCGACGTCGTCGCGCAGCGCGGCGCGGTTCGGCGCAACATCGGGCTCGTCTTCCAGGACTCGACGCTCGACACCTATCTCACCGCGGAGCAGAACCTCCGGTTCCACGCCGAGCTCTACGGCGTACCGAAGCAGGCCGTCAACGACCGGATGCAGCAGGTGATGGAGATGGTCGGCCTGTGGGAGCGGCGCGCGAGCCGCGTCGCCACGTTCTCCGGCGGCATGAAGCGCAGGCTCGAGATCGCGCGCGGGCTGCTCCACTCCCCGCGCGTCCTGTTCCTCGACGAGCCGACCGTGGGTCTCGACCCGCAGACGCGCTCCTCGATCTGGGCCTACATCAACGAGCTCCGCCAGCGCGAGGACATCACGATCTTCCTGACGACGCACTACATGGACGAGGCCGAGCACTGCGACCGCATCGGCATCATCGACCAGGGAAAGATCGTCGTGCTGGACACGCCGGAGGCGCTCAAGGAGAGCGTCGGCAAGGACCGCGTCCAGATCCAGACGGCCGACGACCCGCGCGCGATCGTCGAGATCCGCGAGAAGTTCGGCGTCGAGGCCGCAGTGCACGACGGCGCGGTGACCCTGGCGGTGCCCGGCGGCGAAGAGTTCGTGCCCCGCCTGTTCCAGGAGCTCTCGGTCCCGATCAAGTCGGTCAACATCGCGCGTCCTTCGCTCGACGACGTGTTCCTCACCTACACCGGTCGCACGATCCGCGACGCCGAGGCCTCCGCGGGGGAGCGGTTCCGTGCGAGCCCCATGGCCGCCGCGAGGAGATAGCCGATGACCACCACAGCTGATGCTCGCCCGCGCGCAACCGTGGCGCCGGTGCGGTTGCCCGACGGCAGCGCGACGCACGATCTGCGCGCGATCAAGGTCGTATGGAAGCGCGAGCTGATCCGCTTTTCGCAGGACCGTATTCGCATCGGGACCGCGCTGGTGCAACCGATCCTGTACGTGTTCGTGCTGGGCACCGGCTTGTCGACGCTCACCCGCGGCCAGACCGGCAACGTGAGTCTGCGCACGTTCATCTTCCCCGGCGTGCTCGCGTTGACGGTGCTCTTCACCGCGATGTTCTCGGCGGTCTCGATCGTGTGGGACCGGGAGTTCGGGTTCCTTCGGGAGATGCTGGTCGCGCCGGTTCGGCGCAGCGCGATCATCGTCGGCAAGTGTCTCGGCGGCGCGACGGTCGCGACCATCCAGGGCATGATCGTGCTGGCGATCGCCGGTCTCGTGCACGTGCCCTACTCGCCCGTGATGCTCATCACGCTCTTCTTCGAGATGATGCTGCTCGGCTTCACGATCACCGCCTTCGGTCTCGTGATCGCGGCGCGTATCCAGCAGATCCAGTCGATGATGGGCCTGATGCAGGCGATCTTGATGCCGCTCATGTTCCTGTCGGGCGCGCTGTTCCCGCTGTCGGGTTTGCCGAGATGGCTCAACACGCTGGTGCACATCAACCCGATCAGCTACGCGGTGCACCCGTTCCGACAAGCGGTGTTCGCGCACATCACGGCGAGCCCGGTGGCGCGGGCGCGCCTGAACCCGCCGCTCACCTGGTGGGGATGGCACGTGCCGATCCCGCTCCAACTCGCGGTCGTGCTCGTCACCGGCCTCGTGCTCCTCGGAATCGCGATCCTCGAGTTCGACCGCGCCGACTAGCGCGTGCCCGGTCGGCTTCCGCCACGTCGGGCGCAGTTACGGCGTCGTGCGCAGCAGCATTTCCTGGGCGAGCGTCGCGCCGAGGCGTCCGTCGCGATCACGGATCGCGCCGTGGTACAGGCCGCGGCTGCCACCCGCCTTGATCGGCCAGACCTTGAGTTGCACCCATTCGTCGACGCGTACCGGCGTCTGGAACCAGACGGCGTGATCGATGCTCGGTCCGCCTACGGGGAGATCGGCTTGGTGTACCTGGCCGAAACCGGAGCCCAGGTCGGAGATGTAGGTGAGCGCGGCCGCCTGCGACAGACGATCATCGGGAAGCGGATGGGCCGCGCGAATCCAGAGATAGTCGGGGAACGACGGGCGGGTCGGGTCGATCGACAACGCCGACGGGGCGCGTATCTCGAGGAGAAAGTTCTGGCTCACGACCGTGTCGTCGAGCGACGAGAGCTCGCTGGGCGCCGCGTCGTAGGTTCCGCCCGGCTCGTCGAGGTGGAACGACGCGAGCATCGAGAAGATGACTTCGCCTTCTTGCACGGCCGAGACGTGCCGCGCGGAGAACGATCGGCCGTCACGGTCGCGATCGACGTACAAGAGCACGGGTCGGTCGGGCCGGCCGCGGCGGAGGAAGTAGCCATGGAGAGAATGCGGGTGCCGATCGGCGCCGACGGTCAGACCTGCGGCCATGAGCGCCTGAGCCGCGACCTGACCGCCGAAGAGCGACGCCCGCGCCGCGGCGTTGGTCGCGTGGACGCCACGGAACAGGTCCCGGTCGAGTCGCTCGATGTCGAGGACGCGCCCGAGATCCTCGGCGATGGCGAAGGAGGGATCGGGTGTCGGGGTCATCGGCTGGTCCAAGGGTTGGGGGAAGACGACACGTTACGCTCGTGGCCTGACCGGAAACACCGTGACGATCCCGACGCGTCCGCCGGCACCGGTGCGCTCGTCCGAGCCGGCGAGCACGCGACCGAGCCTGCTGTTCGTGGCGCTGCTCGCGGCTGGTCTCGTCGTGCGCATCCTCGCGACGCGATCGACGTGGGGCCAACCCGACGGCGACGACGCGATGGTGATGCTCATGTCGCTGCGCGCGTCGCAAGGTCACTTCGCCCTGTTGTTCTGGGGCGGCAACTACGGCGGCGCCATCATGACGTGGATCGAGGGGCCGCTCATCCTCGTGTTCGGCATGAAGATCTGGCTCTTCAAGATCGTCGACCTGGCGATGAACGTCATCGCCGTGTTCCTGCTCAGATCCATCGGCCGGCGCTTTCTCTCGCGTATCGCCGCCGACGTCGCGGCCGGCACGTTCTTCTTCTTCCCTGCGCTCTGGTTGTTCTGGAGCTCACGCGAGTACATCTTCTGGTTGCCGGCGATCGTGTTCGCGCTCGCGACCTGTCTCTTCGTCCTGCGGTGGTTCGAATCCGAGAGCCGCGTCGATCTCCTCGCGACCGGGCTCTGCGCCGGGCTCAGCATCTGGTCGTATCCGCTCGTGTTCCCGCTCGTCGGCCCTGCGCTCGTAGTCCTGCTCTGGTCGTTGCGGAAGGATCGCAAGGCGCTGTACGGAGTCGGGCTGCTCGGTCTGATCGGTGTCGCGCCGTGGCTTGCGTACTTCGTGCTCCACGGAAGAGCCGCACTGCACTTCCAATCGGTCAAGGGGAGCCGCGCGACCGATCTGAAGCACACCGTGACGCAGGTGCTCCCGACCGCGTTCGTCGGTGGTGAGCGCAGGGTCGGAGTGCTCTGGTCGCTCGTCGACGCGGCGCCGCACCGTCTCGCGCTCTTGGGTGCCGGGATCTATCTCGCGACCGCCGTGTACACAGTCGTTGCGGTGTACCGGAGTGAGATCGCGTTGGCCGCGTGCGGAGCGAGCGTGCTAATCTGGCCCTTCGTGCTCATCGTCGGGCACGTTCCCATCGGTCCCGACACCTATCGCTACGGACTCATCCCGGTCGCGCCGCTGCTGCTGCTCGCGGCGAACCTGCTCTCGAAGGTGCATCTCGCGCCCGTGCTCGCGGTGGCGGCTCTCGTGTTGGTCGCAACCACGATCTCCGCCGACACCGGGAGATTTGCGACCGCGCCGAGCTGCAACCCGCAACTCACCGCGACGACCCGGTTCCTGGTCGCGCAGCACCGCACCGCGGTGTGGGCCAGCTACTGGTTGAGCGCGCCGTTGGAGCTGTGCGCGCGGGAGCAGGTGACGGCCGGTTCGATCGCGCCGATCCGCGATCACCTGGCCGAGGTGCGCGCCGCGTCGGCGCCTCGCTCCACGTTCGTCGTGTTCCCCGGCAACACGCTCGACGAGCAACTGCGGGCCTGGACCCGAGCGCATCACGCGCGATTCGTCAGGAGAACGACCGGTGGCTTTGCCACGTGGGAGTTCGACACGAAGGTGACGCCGGCCGAGATCGGATTGAGCGCCGCGCTCTAGTCAGGCGCCGTTGTCGCGGAGTCCGTTCGTGATCACGTCGAGGCCGAGCGCGAAGTGCCGGTCGGTCTTGGCGGTCGTGAACTCCGAACGGTTGGCGCGGATCAGCGGGTAGCGGGCGCGCTGGGCTCTCACCGGTGCGAGCTGGCGGTGCGGCGCGGCGGCGAAGGTGTCGCGTATTTGGCATCGGAGGAGCACGTACGCGTAGATCGCGTTCACCGTGGCGACGGCGGGCGCGCCCACGAGCCCACCGGATTGCGCGTACGCGAGGAACGTTTCGACGATGTCGAGCCAGCTCGGGAGCTCGGTCCATTCGGTGACCACGTACGCCGCCAGCCCGGGGTAGCGCCCGAGTTGCCGGTACGCACGACGCGCCCACGCATGGAGCGCGTCGATCACGTCGCCGCCGTCCGGACCGGGCCGGATCCGCGCCGCGGCCGCATCGGCGATCACGCGACGGAGCTCCTGGCCGTCGGCTACGACGCGGTACAACGCCATCGGCGAGACGCCGAGGTGACCGGCGACGGACCGGATCGAGACGGCCGGCCACCCTTCGGCTTCGACGAGATCGAGACCGGCCGAGGCGAGGTCAACCAGATCGAAGGCTTGCGGCCGAGCCATAACTCTACACTAGTATAGAAATCGTGACGGTGGTTGTCCGCGACACGACCAGCTCCGACCTGCCGGAGATCACCGCGATCTTCAACGCGCTGCTCGAGACGACGACGTACGAGTGGAGCGAGCGGCCCCACACCGTTGCCGAGCGCGCGGCCTGGTTCGCCGAACAGACCGCCGCCGGGCGCCCGGCACTGGTCGCCGACGACGCCGGCGCAGTTGTCGGATGCGCGAGCTACGGCGACTTTCGCGACTCGGTGCGCTGGCCGGGTTACCGCTTCACGGTCGAGCACTCCGTACACGTTCGACAGGACCGCTGGGGCCGGGGCATCGGTCGGATGCTCGTGGAGGCGCTCGTCGATCGGGCCCGGCTCGAGGAGAAGCACGTGATGGTCGCCGGCATCGACGCGTCCAACGTCCGCTCGATCCGTTTCCACGAGCGCCTCGGCTTCTTCGAGGTCGCGCGGATGCCGGAGATCGGCGAGAAGTTCGGTCGGCGGCTCGACCTCGTGCTCGTGCAACGCCTGCTCGATCGACCGCGATGATCGAGGCCGCCGTATTCGACATCGGCAACGTCGTGTGCGCGTTCGATCCCGCGCGGCGCCTACGCGTCTTGGCGAACGAGACCGGTCTCGAACGAGCACGCAACACTGCCTCGGCCCGTTCGGTCGGCCTCGCGGCCGTGACGTTCACGTCGGCGACGCGCCTCGCGGCGGATCTCGATCGACATGCGGGACTACGCGCGCCTCGGCCGGGCTCAGCGGCGACTCAAGTGCCGTGAGAGGTCGCGGGCGTCGACGCTTCCGTTGACGATGAACACGTCGCGCGCCGTCTCTCCGTCGGACGACGCGTGGAGCGACTCGACGCTCAGCTCGTGGTCCGCGAACCACTGGCAGATCGCCGACAACAGCCCGATCTGGTCGCGCGCGAGAACCCGCACCAGGGTCTGCTCCGGTTGGCTCCCGTCGACCGTGACGATCGCCTGACCGATCGGGACGAACTCGGGCCGGGTCGGCGCCCCGGCCGTGCCGATCGTACGGAGGTCGTCTCCCAATCGTTCCCATCCGGTCGGGTCGACGTCGCCCGCGTTCTCGATCGTGAGCGCGTGAAGTGCGAGCCTTGGTTGCGACCACGTCGCGGCCGACGCGTCGGTGATGCACAGGCCGTGCAGGGCCAGGACGCCCGTCGTGTCGCCGAGCAACCCGCGGCGGTCGGGTGCGGCCACCGTGAGGCGGACCGCGCTCGATCCGTCGATCGGGCGCGCGACCGCGCGTACCTCGCCCGGGCCGAGCTTCGGATGGCACAGCGCGAGGTCGCCGGCCAGCAGGGATGGCGGCGCACTCATGAGCCAGAGCGGGGGCGCGCCCCGGAGGAGTGCGCGTGAGCGCCGGACCGGGAAGTTGGTCGCGGCCAGCGATTCGGAGATCTGAGCTGCCCGGGTCGTGGCGCTGCGCGCTTGATGTTGCGTGACGCGCACCTCGATCACGTTGGCGAGCACGTCGTCGAACGAATCGGGCTCGGCGAGGAGCCACGAGTGCCGACCCGACAGGACGCGACCTTCGGTGCCGATCGCGCTGCACAGCGCCTCGAAGGCCTCCTGGGGAATGACGCCGTCGCTCTTCGTCGTCAGCGCGAGCACCGGCAGCGCGCGCTCGCGCAGCTCGGAGAGCTCTTCCCGAAGATCGGCCGAGCGCGCCAACTCCGCCGCGCGCACGAGTCCCATCGGGTTCCGGATGAGATTGGTGACGAGGTCGTCGCGCATCGCTCGCGCGATCTCGATGCCCTGCCGCGTCGGGAACAGCTCGCGTCCGAAGCGCAGGGCCCACTCCCAGATCGGACGGTCGGTGACACCGCCGACCGAGTTCAACAACACCAGATACCCGACTCGATCCGCATGTGACTGCGCGAGCTTGATCGCCACGCCGCCGCCGAAGGAGTGCCCGATCACGAGCGCGGGCTCTTCGATCTCGACCGACTCCATGAACTTGTCGACCCAGTCGCCGTACCCGCTCATCGACATGGATTCGCGCGGCAGGTTGGCGGTGCCGGCGAATCCTGGCATCGCGGGCGCGTAGACGCGACAACCTCGGCGCGTGAGCCGGCGGGCGACGCGTTGGTACGCGCGACTCCCGAGCGCCCAGCCGTGAAGGAACAGCACGGGCGGGCCTTCGCCGCCCGCGCGGTACCGGGCGACGCGTCCGTCGACGTCGGTGCGCAGAGACGAGAGCTGGAACCCAGCCATGACGACCGGACCGTACGCGGCGCGCGCCGAGCTCGGGTTACCGCCGTGTGAACGCTCGGTGAGTGGGCGGGCGCGCGTCGGTCGTGTGCTGCGCCGCGTCGGGGTTGCGGATGTCTGACGCTCGTATGACATGTTCGTCCGCGCCGCGGAGGCGCGAGTTTCCCGGCGTTTCCCTCAAGCGTCCCGAGGTGCGTTTCGATGAGGTGGCATGGAGCTGCGGACGTTCGAGTGGACGCCGGCGCACGGCTGGTCCGCGGCGCCCGGTTGGGCCGACACGCGGGAGACCGTCGTGCTCGCGTTCGGTGACGCGACGCTGCGCGATCACCCGGAGGCGCTCCGCGAGCTGTATGCCGCGTACCCGAGCTCCCACGTGGTGGGCTGTTCGACGGCCGGGCAGATTCTCGGCACCACATTGTCGGATGGCGGCCTCGTCGTCGGCGTCGCGCATTTCGACGCGAGCACGGTTCGATCGGCGGTGAGGCCGATCGACCACGCGGATGACTCGTTCCGAGCCGGTCGTGGAGTCGCGAGCGCGCTGGCCGACGAGGATCTGCGAGCGGTGTTCTTGATGTGCGACGGGCTCGGTGTCAACGGTTCGGGGCTCGCGCGGGGTGTGGCCAGTGTCGTCTCACCGGACGTCGTCGTGACGGGTGGTCTCGCCGGCGACGACGATCGCTTCGGTTCGACGTGGGTGCTCGCCGACGGAGCTCCGGTTTCGGGTCACGTGTGCGCAGTCGGCATCTGCGGGCCTCGGGTGCGAGCGGGTCACGGCTCGCAAGGCGGCTGGGACCGGTTCGGTCCCGAGCGGTTGGTGACGCGTTCGTCGGCCAACGTGTTGTACGAGCTCGACGGCCGCCCGGCGCTGGAGACCTACCGCTCGTATCTCGGCGAGCTCGCCGATGGTCTCCCGGCTGCTGCTCTGCTCTTCCCGCTGGCGTTGCGTTCCGATCTCGGCGACGGGCAGCAACTCGTGCGCACGGTCCTCTCCGTCGACGACGACACACAATCGATGACCTTCGCCGGCGACGTGCCGGAGGGCTCGTTCGCGCAGCTGATGCACGCGAACTTCGAGCGGCTCGTCGGCGGCGCTTCGGACGCCGCCAACGCGGCGGCCGGCATGATGCCCGGCGGCGCCGACGCGACGCTCGCCATCGCGGTGAGTTGTGTCGGGCGACGGCTGGTCCTCGGTGAACGCACCGAGGACGAGCTCGACGCCGTGTTCGATCAGCTGCCGGCGGGGAGCGCCCAGATCGGCTTCTACTCCTACGGTGAGCTGTCGCCGGCGCGCGGCGGGTTGTGCGAGTTGCACAACCAGACGATGACGCTCACGACGCTCTGCGAGGTGTAGCTCCAATGGTCGGGGAGGATCCTCGCGTCGTTGCCGAGGCCGAAGGGTTGCACAGCGTCTTGGTTCGCCAGCTACGGAGACTCGGCATCGACCCGGCGAGGGGCGCAGAGCCGGTGCAGCTCGAGGCGTTGCTGGAACGCGTGAGCCGTACGTACGACGCGTCCGATCAGGACCGCTACCTGCTGGAGCGTTCGTTCGAGATCTCGTCGCGCGAGATGGCCGACCTGTACGAGGAGCTGGCGCACTCCTCGGAAACCGCGCTCACGCATCAACGCGATCAGCTCCGGGGCATCCTCGACTCGGCGGCCGAGGGCATCATCACGATCGACGCCGCGGGGCGGATCGAGCTGTTCAACCGGGCCGCGGAGAACATGTTCGGCTGGAGCGCGCACAACATCGACGGCTCCGACTTCCGCGAGCTGCTGAGCGCCGACCTCGAGTCCCGGCGTATCTCGGCGCTGCTCGAGCACCTCGTGGAGAACGGCGGGCCGGGATCGGAAGTGACCTCGCTCGAGGGCCGGCGCCGCGACGGATCGACCTTCCCGATCGAGGTCTCGGCGAGCGTCATGCGCCGGAACAACTCGCGCAAGTACATCGCGATCGTGCGCGATATCTCCGAGCGGGTCCGCTTGCAGCGAGCGCTCGAGCACCAAGCCTTCCACGACGATCTCACCGGGCTCGCGAACCGAGCGTTACTGCGCGACCGGCTCGATCACGCCATCGCGTTGTCCCGACGCTCGGGCGCGACCGTCGCGGTCCTCTTCGGCGATCTCGACGGTTTCAAGATGATCAACGACACGCTGGGGCACGACACCGGCGACCTGTTGCTGGCAGAAGTCGCGCAACGCATTCGGCACAATCTCCGTGACGGCGACACCGCGGCGCGCCTGGGCGGCGACGAGTTCGCGATCCTGCTCGACGAGTCGACCACCGCCGATGCGACGGCCACGGCCAACCGGATCCTCGATGCGCTCCGGGAGCCGTTCGTGGTCGAAGGGCGCGAGCTCTTCGTACGCGTGTCGATCGGCATCGCCGACAACTCCGCCGACGCCCTCGATGCCGACGAGCTCCTCTGCCGGGCCGACATCGCCATGTATGCGGCCAAGGCGCGAGGTCGCGACCGGTTCGAGCCGTTCGAGGTGCACATGCAGTCGGAGCTCGCAGCCCGGCACGACCTCCAACGCGATCTCCGGCAGGCGCTCGACGAGGATCAGCTCACGTTGCACTACCAGCCGCTCACCGACCTCGAGCGGGGGAGCATCGAGTCGCTCGAGGCGCTCGTGCGATGGAACCATCCGACGCGCGGACTCGTCGCGCCCAACGACTTCATCCCGATCGCCGAGGAGACCGGGCTCATCATCCAGATCGGTCAATACGTGCTGCGCGAAGCGTGCCGCCAGCTCGCACAGTGGAGGCTGACGCTGCCCGGCACCGAGCAGCTCGCGATCGGCGTCAACGTCGCGTCGCAGCAGTTGCACGATCCGAGCTTCGTGGCCGACGTGGCCGATGCCCTCGTCGATTCCGGCCTGGAAGCCGAGTACCTCATTCTCGAGCTCACCGAGAGCACGCTGCTGAGTGACACCACGCTCGTGCAGGAGCGACTGCGCGCGCTCAAGGCGCTCGGGGTCCGGCTCGCCATCGACGACTTCGGCACCGGATACTCGTCGCTCGCGTACTTGCGGACGTTTCCCGTCGACTTCCTCAAGATCGACCGGAGCTTCGTGAGCGAGCTTTCGTGCGAGACCGACCAGGGTCGAGTGATGGTCCGATCGATCATCGGCCTCGGGCACAACCTCAGTCTCACGGTGGTCGCGGAAGGCATCGAGGACACCCGACAGCTCGAAGAGCTGCGCGACGCCGGCTGCAACATCGGTCAGGGCTTCCTGTTGGCCCGCCCGGTCGCGGCGCACGACATTCCCGGCCTGCTCACCGAACCCCCGATGCTCTCGAGCCGGGACTCGACGCAGATCCTGGGCCGCGCCTGCCGGTCTGAGGCGTCACGCAGGTCCGACCTCCCGACTGCGACGATCCCTGGTTGAATGCCGGCGTGCGTTCTTCCCTGCGTCGACATGCGGTCTGCGTGCTCGGCGCGGCGCTCGCATGCACGATCGCCGCGGCCACGAACGCCGGCGCGACGAGTCCCATCAATCCGGACAACCGGCCGACGCCGTTGGCGGGCGCGGTCAACGGCGAGGTTCCGGCGTCGCGACTCGTGAACGTCGCGCCGAACTGCGCGACCGCGCGTGAAGCCGGACCGAGCCTGGCTCGCATCTTCGCCATGGCGCGTGAAGTCAACATCGCGCTCGGCGCCGACCAGTGCTACCGACCGCTGTCCGACGAGGTGAAGTTCGCGAACGAAGCGAACCAACCGGGGAACAACCCGGCCTGCGTCGCGACGGTCGGTACGGCTGCGAACGGCACGCCGGTCGGCCACTCGTACCACGGGTGGGGCAAGGCCGCCGACCTCACCGAGTCGGGCGAGTCGTTGACGTTCGCGAGTCCTGCGTACGCGTTCCTGAAGCGCGTCGCGGGATCGCTCGGCTGGAACCACCCGGCGTTCGCGGAGCCGGGCGGGAGCTCGTGCCCGGAGCCCTGGCACTGGGAGTGGGTCGGCGACGGCGGCAACCTCGGCGCGGCGCCCGTGCGCGGCGACGCGGTCGCGTTGCTCCCGAGTGCCGACGACCGCGGCTACGCGACGGTCGGCGGCCTCGGCGGGCTCGACACGCACGGCGACTTCGTGAACCGGGGATCGGCCGAGTCGACGCGGATCTCGTGGGTGATGGTGGGAGCGGTCGACACGCACGACCGCCGCGGGTACTGGATGGTCGGCGCCGACGGTGGCGTGTTCAGCTTCGGCGATGCGCACTTCTACGGCTCGACGGGCGGGCTCCGCCTGAAGCAGCCGGTGAATTCGATCGCGACGACGAAGTCGGGCAACGGTTACTGGTTGCTGGCGTGGGACGGCGGCGTGTTCAGCTTCGGCGACGCGCGGTTCTACGGGTCGACCGGCGCGATGCAGCTGAACCGTCCGGTCGTGGGAATGGCGCCGACACCGACCGGCCACGGCTACTGGCTCGTCGCCAGCGACGGGGGAGTCTTCAGCTTCGGCGACGCGCGGTTCTTCGGTTCGACCGGTGCGATGCACCTGAACTCGCCCATCGTCGGCATCGCGCCCACCGCGACCGGCAAGGGCTACTGGATGGTCGCGTCCGACGGTGGTGTCTTCACGTTCGGTGACGCGCGCTTCGAGGGTTCGTTGGGGAGCTCGAGCCCGCCTTCCCCGACGGTCGCGATCGTCCCGACGCGTTCCGGTGGCGGATACTGGTTGGAGCTTGCCGACCACGAGGTGTTCGGCTTCGGCGACGCGCGCGTGTAGGTCAGAACCGTTCCTGACCGGTGACCCGATTCGGGTCGGGGAAGTCGCGGTAGAGCGCGGCCTGGAAGTTGGTGACGAGCGAGTTCACGCCGTGATGGGCGCTCTCGATCGGCTCGTCCCGGCTCGACACGGCGGTGAACGCAGCGTCGAGCTGCGCGAGGTCGCGGGTCTCGACCAGGACCTTGAACTCGGAACCGGCGCCGAGGCCGAGCTTGCGGCGCAGCAGCCGCCACGACTCGATCTTGCCCTCGCGCTGCAACAAACCGAGGTACGCGTCGAGCGCGGCGACGAACTCGACGTCGCGCACGCCGGTGCGCAGGTCTACGGACAGCTCGTAGATGTCCAACGCGTCAGCCCTCCCGGAGTACGACCGTTCAACCTAGTGAGATCGCGGAGCTCGACCGGCCGACTTCGGACCCCGGGCCCGGTCGCCTCGCTACGGCCGCGTCGCGCCCGCGATCTGTTCCGGTTGGGCCGCGCGCTCGGTGTCGTGGGCGGTCGCCAGGAGCTCGGAGATCTCGGCGGCCGGCGCGGGACGGGTGAAGAGGTACCCCTGCGCGAGGTCGCACCCGAGCTCGCGCGCCGATGCGAGCTGCGCCGCGGTCTCGACACCTTCGGCCAGCGCGACGAGACCGAGCGCGTGGGCGAGGCTCGCGACGTTGCCGGTGATGGTGGCGTTCTTCGCGTCGTGCTCCATGCCCTGGATGAACGACCGGTCGACCTTGATCACGTCGATGGGGAAACGGCGCAGCTGATCGAGCGACGAGAAACCGGTTCCGAAGTCGTCGATCGCGATCCGCACGCCGAGCGCGTGCACCTCTTCGAGCTCGGCGCGGGCGCGATCGCCGGCGGAGCCTTCCACGGCCAGTGCGGTCTCGGTCACTTCGAGGCCCAGATACCTCGCGGGGAGCCCGCTGACCTCGAGCGTCTCGCGCACGACGGTGCTGACGCCGCCTTTCGTGAGTTGCTTCCCCGAAAGGTTCACCCACGTGACGAAGTCGTCGGGCACGAGTCCTGCCCGCCGCCACTGCACCGTTTGGCGGCACGCTTCGCGCAACACGAACTCGCCCAGCGGCACGATCAGGTCGGTGGCCTCGGCGACGGGGATGAATTGATCGGGCATCACCATGCCGCGAGTCGGCGACTGCCAGCGCACGAGCGCCTCGACCCCGACGACGGCGCGCGTCGTGAGATCGACCTCGGGTTGATAGTGGACGGTGAACTCCCCACGCTGCAGGCCTTTGCGAAGATCCTGCTCGAGCCCGAGCAACTCGCCCACCTCGAGTGCCATGTCCGGACGGAACACTTCGCTGCGCGCGCCGCCGCTGCGCTTGGCGACGTACATCGCGACGTCGGCGCGTCGGATCAGTTCCTCGCTCGTGCCGGGTCCGCCGGAGTGCACCGCGATGCCGATGCTGGCGTCGAGCACGAGGTCCCGTCCCGAGATCGACACCGGTTCTGCGAGTTGCTCGAGGTAGCGGTGCGCGATCGCCGCCGCCTCTGCTTCGGTGGCGCCGTCGAGCAGCACCGCGAACTCGTCGCCCCCCAGCCGCGCGAGTGTGTCGTCCGAGCGGGTGACGCGCCCGAAGCGTTGCGCCAACTGTTGGAGCAGCCGATCGCCACTCCCGTGGCCGAGGCCGTCGTTGACCTGCTTGAACCGGTCGAGATCGACGAGCAGCACTGCGAGCGGTGCGCGGGTACGTGTCGATCGAACGAGCGCCTGGTCGAGCCGGTCATGGAACAGCGAACGGTTGGCGAGCCCGGTCAAGCCGTCGTGGAACGCCTGATGGCTGAGCTCCTCCTCGAGTTGCACTCGCTCCGTGACGTCGCGCGCGTTGAACACGACGCCTCGGATCTGCCGGTCGCCGCGCAGGTCGGTGACGTGCGCATCGAGGTGCCGCCACTCGCCGAAGCGGTTGGTCATGAGGAACGCGATCTTGTGAACGCCGCCCTGCGCGAACGCCGAGGTGACGGCGGCCCGATCGTCGGTGTGCACCAGCTCGACGAAGCCGGAGCCGAGCAGATCCTTCTCGCTCCGACCGACCATCGCCAGCACCGACTCGCTCGCGTAGCGGCACCCACCGGCTCCGAAGACGAGGACCAAGTCGGTCGACGACGTGACGAGACTGCGGAAGTAAGCGGTCTGCCGCCGAGTCGCGACGATCAGCGCGCCCGCCAGCAACAGCGACGTGAGCACGGCGGCGATCCCGAGGCCGATCTGCAGCATGATCAGATTGTTGATGTTGTGATCCGTGCTCGCCGCGATCGTGCGAGTGGCATTCAGGGAGACGTTCGACGTCAGGGCCGCCAGCACGCGCAACCGTTGAATCGGGATCGCCACGGTGACGTTCTCGCTGGCCGTCTGGGGAACCGCGCCGACCGGACGGTGCGCGAGCCACGCGCTTCCGGTTGCGGTCAGGTCGGTCACGAGCCGGCGTTCCTGCTCGAGTTGCGCGCGGAGCACCGCTCCCGTTGCCGGCGAGAGCGCCATGTCGTCGTCGTCGCCGTTGACCGCGGGTGCGGTCCCACCGTCGAGCAGCGCGTGCGCGCTGTCACGCAACACGGTTGCGAGCGCCGCCGGATCTGCCGCATCGCCGTCGCGGGTCAGCAGCACCTCCTGCACGTAGCGCTCCGCGAGCGTGCGCTGCCGGGCCGCGACCTGCACGACCGCGGCGCGGTTCCGTGAACGCTCCGTCGCGCGGATCGACAGGGTGACGCTCGTCGCGGAGACGAGCGCGAACATCACGAGGATCGCCGCGATGGTTCCTCGGCCGCGGGTCGCGAACGGCCGGATCGCCTGCTCCCGGCGCTTCATCGTCACGACACCGTCAGCTCGGCGTGCATCCCACCGAGGTAGTGGCCGGACATGTTGCAGAACAGCTCGTAACGGCCGGGCGTCAACGTGACGCGGAGCTCGCGGGTCTCGCCTGCGGCGCCCGGCTCGAGCCCACCGATCGTCGATCGCTTGAGCGCCTTCTCGTCGACCGTGATGCCGTCGGCGCGGAGCGGGAGCGCGCCGTGACGGAGCCTCACGACGATCAACTCGTGGTTCTCCGGCCCACGGTTGTGAACAGTCAACACGACGCGGCCGGCCGACACGCGCGCCGGGCTGACGGAAATGTGGAAGTCGCGTTCGGTGACACGCGCGACCGTTCCGCCGCTCCCCGCGGTTGCGTGACCCGACGAGCAACCGACGAGCAGGCACAGCGCGAGGGCGACGGCCGCGAGCGGCCGGACCCGGGCGCGTGACAACCTGCGGTCGGTTCCGCTCGATCGTCGCATCGGGAATTGATCGGACCCGGCCGCGGGAACTTGAGATGCCCGACCGTGCTGAGCAGGGCGAATGTCGCTCGGCTCGCGGCGGACTGCACGGTCGTGCCAGGACTTTCACAGTGTCCGCGGGGTCGGTGCCCAGGTCCGTGGGTATGAGTGTCGGGAATGATCGGCGACCGCCCAGCCCGCGACGTGAGCCGTGAAGTTGCGCGCGGTTCGCCGGTTGCCGATCGGCTGCACACGACGCTCCCGGCGGTCACGACCGGTACGCAGAGGAGCGCGCGGCTCGACGCCGATCACGCCGCGCCGGTGCTCGCGCCGAGCCGACGCGCCTTGCCGCACTCGGAGCCGCGCTGGCTGCGCGTTCTCGCGTTCGGGTCGGCGTCGGCGGTCGCCGCGTTCGGCGCAGTCGGTCTGGCGTTGGCGATCGCGGGGGTGTACCGGCCCCTGCTCGTCGTTCCGTTGGGCGCGATCGTGTGGGTCGGACTCCTGGCCTTGGCGCGTCCGATACTCCGCCCGCCCGGCGCGACGAATCCCGCGGCGCATGCGATCGCGGGAATCGCGGTCACGTTCGTTGCCGCCGTCACGTCGTGGAACGCGATGCACTCGTCGCAGCACGTGCTCATCGATCGCGACGGCGGCGCGTACGCGAACGCCGGACGGTGGATCGCGAGCCACGGAAACCTCCGGGTGGTGCCCGACACCACCTTCGCGCACAGCGCATCGGTGAGCTTCGGCTCGCTCGCGCTCTATCAAGGTCACGACGGCGTGCTCAGCTTCCAGTTCGCGCATCTGCTCCCGGCGCTGCTCGCCGAAGCGCGCCAGCTCGGTGGTGACCGGCTGATGTTCGCCGCCCCCGCCGTGCTCTCGGGCGTCGCGCTGCTCGCCTTCTTCGTGGCGGCGTGGCGATTCCTCCGCAACCCGACGGTCGCGCTCGCGGCGCTGGTCAGCTTCGCGTTCGTGATCCCCGAGGTCTCGTTCTCCCGCGACACCTACTCGGAGATCCCGAGCCAGGTGCTCCTCTTCACCGCGCTCTGGATCTTCGCCGACCGTCGGGTGCTGCGCCGCCCGCGCGCGGCCTTGGTGGCCGGGCTGCTGCTCGGGCTGTTGCAAGCGGCGCGGATCGACGCGCTCGCGGCCGTGCTCGGCCTGCCGGTGCTGTTCGCCGTCACCTGGATGCGTGCCGGTCGGCACGAACGACGATCGATCGCCACGAGCGCCGCCGCGTGTGCTGCCGGCCTCGTACCCGGGTTCGTGCTCGGCGCCACCGATGTCGTGCTGCGCAGCAGCCAATATCTCCATCTCATGCGCGGCGACGTGCGAGATCTCGTCGTCGCGATGGCGGCTTCGATTGTGCTCTCGTTGGTCGCGATCGTCGTCGAGACGCGGCTGGCGCGTCGGGGTGTCACGCTGCCGAGGGGCGCGTCGTGGGTTGCGCCGGCCGCGGTTGCGATCTTCGGCTTCGGCGCGTGGTTCGTGCGCCCGCGCGTGGAGCAGTTGCGGGTCGCGTCGAGCAAGATGGTCGCGACGCTCCAACTGGGCGCACACGTGTCGGTCGACGCGACGCGCGCGTACTGGGAGCGGTCGATGGTCTGGATGGACTGGTACCTCGGTCCGGCCACTGTCGCGGCCGCGGTCGTCGCGGCGGCGTTGCTCGCGCGCTCGTTTCTGCGGACGCGTTCGCGCGAGGCGCTCGCCGGCGTTGCACTGCTCGGCCCGATGACGATCTTGTATCTCTGGCGAGCGCACGCGACCCCCGACCAGGTGTGGGTCATGCGGCGGTTCCTGATCTCGGCGCTGCCGGCGTTGATCCTCCTCGCGTTCGGGCTCGTAGCCGCGCTGGGGAGATGGGTGCCGGCGCGGCTGCCGCGGGTGCTCCCGGCGACGGCGGCGCTGACGATCGGTGTGGTCGGCGTCGCGTACCCGCTGCTCTCGGTCGTGCCGGTAGCCGCGATGTCGGAGCAACGCGGCGACCTCCGGGTCGTGGAGGATGCGTGCCGGATACTCGGGCCGCGCGCGGCCGTCGTGGTGCTCCGCGACCCGAGGGGTCACCTCTACCAAACGGCCCCGCAGACACTCCGGAGCTGGTGCGGCGCGAGTGTTGCGATCGCGACGTCGAAGGATCCCGAACCCGACGACCTGACGCGGCTCGCAACGGCCGCGGCCGGTCGGGGCACGACGCTCTGGGTCGTCGCGGGGGATGCGGCCACCATCCGATCGGTGTTCGCCGACGTCACCGTCGAGACCACCCGCGTCGTGACCGACTCACACCTGCTCGAGCGAACGCTGCTGCGCCGGCCTTCGCACTACGCCTCGGAGCACTTCTCGCTCGTGCTGGCCCGGGTGCCCTGACGTCGCCCCTGGCGGAAGGGGAGTGCCCGACGACCACCCGGCGCGGGTGTGCGTCGATCACCCGCTGACCTAGGATCACCTGACTACCGGTGGCCTGGGGCGACAAGTCAGCTGGGGGTGAGGGCGCGTGGGTCAGCCGGTCGCACTCGACGTAGCGGCGCCTCCGGTCTCGCCGGGCGGTGCATCGTCCCGTGCGCCCGACGCGGTCGAGCGCGCCACTTCGCGGCGGGGACATTCGCCCCTCTTCAACGTGGTCGTGGTCGTGGCGATCGGCGTGCTGATCACTTTCGGCCTCTCGGCGGGCGCGTACGCGCTGCACAACAGCAATGAGAACCGGCTGCTCCGGCAACGCGTGCGCGAGGCGGCCGCAGTCGTGACCGCCGCAGTGCCCTCGTTGCAGACGCCGCTGGCTTCGGCCGCGGTGCTCGCGGAGTCGACCAACGGCGACGCGGCGGAGTTTCGCGGCTTGCTCGGGCCGATCGTGAAGTCGGGCCAGCTGTTCAACTCGGTCTCGCTCTGGTCGGTCCAGAACCCGGCCGCCGGGCCACTGGTCGTCGTGGGCGGGCAACCCGAGCTCTCGAGCGAGACCCCGGCTCAGATCCGAGCGCTGTTCCGGCGCGCGGTCGGTGCGGCAACGGTCACGATCAACAATCTCCTCGATCGACCCGATCGTCGGCTCGGTTTCGCGCTGACCGTGCCGTCGGCCCGTGCGCGTTTCCTCGTGTACGGCGAGGCGCCCCGGCCGAAGGAACGTAGGGCCCGCGTCGACACCGACACCGCGTTCGCGGATCTCGGCTATGCCCTGTACCTGAGCCCCACCGAGGACTCGCGCTTCCTGCTCGCCTCGAGCACCGGAGGAGCGTTGCTCCACGGCCGGCAGGCGTCCGTGCCGGTCGCGTTCGGCGACGAGAAGCTGCTCGTCGTCATGACGCCGCTCAAGGATCTCGGCGGGACGCTGCTCGCTCGGCTCTGGTGGATCCTCGGGGTCGGCGGGTTGATCCTCACGTTCGGTGCGGCAACCCTGGTCGAGCGCCTCACACGCCGGCGCATCGAGGCCGAGGGACTCGCGCTCGAGAATGCTCGGTTGTACGCCGAGCAACGGTCCGTCGCGCAGACATTGCAACACAGCCTGCTCGCGGAGGCGTTTCCCGACATCGCGGGACTCGAGTTCGCGGCGCGTTACGTCGCCGGCGTCGAGGGCATCGACATCGGAGGCGACTGGTACGACGTCGCGCGCCTCGAGAACGGCCACATCCTCCTGGTGGTCGGCGACATATCGGGCCGCGGCCTCGAGGCCGCGACGATGATGGCGTCGCTCCGTTACGCCACGCGCGCGTATGCCGCCGAGGGGCACTCTCCCGCGACGATCCTCACGAGGCTCTCGGATCTCGTGAACATCTCCCGCGACGAGCACTTCGCGACGGTGCTGTGCGGGTTGCTCGACGTTTCGGCGGGTCGCATCACGATGGCGAACGCCGGGCATCCGGAGCCACTGCTCGTCTCCGCCGGCGGCGCCGAGTTCGTCTCCACCGAGATCGGCGTGCCGGTCGGAGTGGAAGGCCGGACGGCGTACACGGAGGTGACGTTCTCGTTCCCTCGAGGATCGACGCTGTTGCTCTACACGGATGGCGCCATCGAGCGACGCGGCGAGCATCTCGACGTCGGCTTGCAGCGGCTCCGCGAGGTGAGCCTGCGCGCGTCCGGCTCACTCGACGAGTTCCTCGACCAAATCGCCGCGGGCGTCATCGGCGCAAACGCGGAGGACGACACCGCGATGCTCGGAGCTCGCCGGCGATAGTCCGGTCGAGCGCGCCTCATCCGGGGCGCGGGTCCGCGCCCGGCCCCGCGCCGAGGGCGGCGAAGATTGGCTCGAACACTTTCGTCCAGGCCGCGAGGAGCCGGTCGTCGTCGAGGTCGAGAATGCGGTGGTTCGTCGCCCACTCGATGAGCCGGAAGTAGATCAGCGGCGCGAGGAACAAGTAGCCGAGCGCCTCGGTGTCGATCGCGGAGTCCGAGCCCGCGGCGCGCTGGAGGTCGCGCAGTCCGGCGGCCGCCGATGCGTAGGTCAGCTCGAAGTTCTTCGCGTGCTGTTCGTCGAGGAGCCCGGGCGGAAGGTTGTGCGCGTCGCGGAGCATGATCAACGCGACCTCGCGGTTCTCGTCGGCCTTGGTCAGCGCGATCCGACCGATTGTCTCGAGGTACTCGCGCACCTGCCCGGCGGCCGGCTTGGGCATCTCGCTCGCGGCGCCGAGTTGCTCGCGCCCTTTCTCCACCTGCGACTCGAACACGGCGCGCACGAGGTCGTCCTTCGTCGCGAAGTACCGGTGCACACCCCCCGAGCCCTTGCGGAGCCCGACGGCCTCCTCGATCCGGGCCACGGTCGTCGCCTTGATGCCCTGATCGGCGAACAGGCGGGTCGCGGCGCGGACGATGCGGTCCCGAGTGGAGTCCGAGGCGTTCATGAGCTAAAAAGAAAGTACTTGCTTTGGCGAGGGAGGACGAATGGGAACACCGCCGACACTTCGGATCGAGGGTTCACTGCGGCGGGCGTTGGCCGCCTTCGACGCCGACCGGCTGCGCTGGCTCGACGCCGCCGCCGCGCTCGGGCCGCTCACCGGGTTGCGCCTCGGCCCGGCCACGGTCTGGGTCCTGAGCGATCCGGAGGCGGCCCGGACGATGCTCGTGACCGAGGCCGACGCGTGGACGCGGCCGCCGGCCATGCGGGTGCCGATCCGGCTCGGCGTGGGCGAGAACCTGTTCACCCAGCGCGACAAGGCGTGGCGGCTGCTGGCTCCCCAACTCGCACCGTCGTTCCGCAAGCGTGCGCTCGACGAGCGTCTCGCCGGGCTCGGCGAGCTGATCGAGCGCGAAGTGGGCACGCTCCCGATCGGCGAAGAGGTCGATCTCGAGCTCGCGATGGGTCGCATCGCACTCATCTTGGCCGCTTGGGTGCTGGTTGGCGATCACCTCGATCACGACCGGGCCACCGAGATCGCGGAGCATCAGCGCCACGTCGTCGCGTGGGTGGGTCGTCGCCTCGGCCGGCTCTCCGCCGCAGTGCCGCTGGCGTTCGGCGCGCCGACGCGAGTGATGCGGGAGCACCGCCGCGCGATTCGGGCATACGCCGACGACGTCATTCGCCGCGCGCAGCGTCGCGACGGGCGCGGGCCCGACGTGCTCGCAGCGCTCGTCGACGCGCGCGTGCACGGCAAGCCGCTCTCGGCCGACGAGTTGCGCGGCCACGTGCTCGGTCTGTTGCTCGCCGGGAACGAGACGACTGCGGCCGCGCTCTCGTGGGCGCTCGTGCACGCGTCGCGCAATCCCGCCGAGTGGGCGCGGCTGCGGAGCGAGCCGGAGCGTGCCCGCCTGTTCGTCGACGAGAACCTGCGCATGACGCCGGCCGTGTGGGGCATGGCGCGCACGCCCACGCGCGGCGGCGTCACGCTCGCTGCCGGTGCGCACGAGTTGGCGGTCCGCCGGCCCGAGGTCGTCACCGTCTACCTGCGCGCCGCGAACCTCGACCCGGCCGTGTGGCCCGAGCCGCAGCGATTCGATCCCGACCGCCACCTCACGGCGGGGCGGGAGCAGCAACGGTCGCTCATCCCGTTCGGGTTGGGGCCACGCGGCTGCATCGGCCAGCATCTCGCCCTCGCGGAGATGCTCGCCGCGCTGCCGGTGCTGGCCCGGCACGGCGACGTCCGCATCGATCAGGAGGTGCGGGAAGACGCCAGCTTCGCGTTGCGCGTCGCGGGCGGACTGCGCGGTCGGTTCACGCGAGCAACCGGCGGCAGCTGCGCGGCTCCGTAGGGAGCACCCGAATCCGGTTGAGTTTGCGGAGCGTGAGCGGAAATCGATTGGATTGGCCGGTGATGCGTGAAATCGTGTGCCATTCCTTCGGGCCGCTCGATCAGCTCTCGATCGAGGAGCGTCCTTCCGTCGACCTCGGGCCCAATCAGGTTCGCGTCCGGGTCACCGCGTGCGGGGTCAACTTCGTCGACGCGCTGCTCGTGCAGGGGCTCTACCAGATCAAGCCGCCGTTGCCGTTCGTTACGGGCGGCGAATCCGTGGGAGTGGTCAGCGAGCTGGGTCCGGGAGTGACCGAGCTGAGCACCGGCGATCGGGTACTCGTCACCAGCGGACTCGGCGGCTTCGCGACGGAGATGGTCACCCCCGCGGCGCGCGCCCTGCGGATGCCGGCGTCGCTCACCGACGGCCAGGCGGCCACGTTCATGCAGAGTTACATGACCGCGTACTTCGCGCTGGTGCACCGCGCGCACGCGGAAGCCGGCCAGTGGTTGCTGGTGCTCGGCGCGGGCGGCGGGGTCGGTCTGGCCGCAGTCGACGTGGGCCGGGCCCTCGGGTTGCAGGTCATCGCCGCGGCTTCGTCGGCCGAAAAGCGCGACATGGCGGTGAGCCGAGGGGCCGCCGCCGTGATCGACTCGTCGAGCGAAGACGTGAAGGCTCGGGCGCGCGAGATCAGCGGCGGTGGTGTCGACGCGGTGTACGACCCCGTGGGTGGCGCGGTCGGCGAAGCGTGCCTGCGCGCGCTGCGCGACGACGGGCAGTTCCTCGTGATCGGCTTCGCGTCGGGCGTCATCCCGAAGCTGCCCGCCAACCAGGTATTGCTGCGCAACCGGCGGGTGACCGGCGTCGACTGGGGCGGATGGGCGGCGCAGTCCGGCCCCGCCAACCAGGAGATGCTGCTGCGGGTGCTCGCGATGATCGAAGCCGGTGAGCTCCGGCCCGTCGAGCCGGTGAGCTATCCCTTCGAGCAGGCCGCACAGGCGCTCGCCGACCAGCAGAACCGCAAGGTCGTCGGCAAGGCAGTGCTCGTGCCGTAGCGCCCGTCAGAGCGCGTCGGTACCCGCTTCGCCCGTGCGCACGCGGAAGGCGCCGTCGATGGGAATGATCCAGACCTTGCCGTCGCCGATGGCGCCGGTGCGCGCCGCGTCCATGATGCACTCGGCGACCTCGAGCGCGTCGTCGTCGTCGACCAACACCTCGAGCTTCAACTTGGGAACGAAGTCGACGGTGTACTCGGCGCCGCGGTACACCTCGCTGTGACCGCGTTGGCGGCCGTAACCCTGCACGGCCGACGTCGTGAGGCCGAGCACGCCGTGGCTCTGGAGAGCAGCCTTCACGTCGTCGACTTTGAACGGCTTGACGATCCCGACGACGAGCTTCACGGCGCGCTCCTCCTGGCCACGTTGGAACGCTCACCGCTCGGCGAACGCATAACCCGTCTCCGAGTGCTCGCTGATGTCGAGACCCGAGTATTCCGCTTCGTCGCCGACCCGCACGCCGCCCGGGAGGACCTTGGTGAGCACCCACACGATCGCGAAGGTCACCACGAACGAGTAGACGAGCGTGACGGTCACCGCGAGGAGTTGTTCGCCGAGCAGGCCCCAACCGCCGCCGAGCAGCAGGCCGTTGCGGCCGGCGGCGTTGACGTGGCGGTCGGCGAAGAACCCGAGCAGCAACGACCCGACGATGCCTCCGACGAGGTGCACGCCCACGACGTCGAGCGCGTCGTCGAAGCGCAGCGTGAACTTCACGTTCACCGCCGCGTAGCAGATCATGCCGGTCACGAGCCCGATCGCGACGGGTGACATGCCGCCGACGTAGCCCGCGCACGGTGTGATCGCGACCAAGCCCGCCACCGCGCCCGAGGCCGCGCCGAGTGTGGTGGGGTGGCGTCCGTGCAGCCGCTCGACCAACAGCCAGCCGAGCATCGCCGCCGCGGCCGCCAGGTGGGTGTTCACGAGCGCGTGCACGGCGAGCGCGTTCGCGCCGAGCGCCGAGCCGGCGTTGAAGCCGAACCAGCCGAACCAGAGGATCCCGGTGCCGATCAACGTGAGCGGCAGCGAGTGGGGCGGCATCGGCGTACCGGGCCAGCCGCGCCGTTTCCCGATCACGAGCACCACGGCCAGCGCCGCGATCCCCGCGTTGATGTGCACGACCGTGCCACCGGCGAAGTCGAGCGCGCCGCGACGAGCGAGCCAACCGGCCGGCGCAAACACCCAGTGCGCGATCGGCGCGTACACGAACACCACCCACAGCCCGATGAACCACACCCACGCGCCGAACCGCATCCGGTCGGCGATCGCGCCCGTGATCAGCGCGGGCGTGATCACCGCGAACATCATTTGATACGCCATGTACAGCGACGGCGGGATCGTGAGCCCGAGACCGGCCGGCGCGGTGTCGAAATGGCGGAGCCACGCGAAGTCGAGGTTGCCGATCCAATGGCCGGTGCCGCCGAACGCGAGCGAGTACACCACGACCGCCCAGAGCACGCTCACGAAGCCGAGGCAGAAGAAGTTCTGCATGAGCATCGTGAGGACGTTCTTCGCGCGGACCATGCCCGCGTAGAAGAACGCGAGGCCGGGCGTCATGAACATGACGAGCGCCGCCGACATGCACACCCAGGCCGTGTCCCCGGCGTTGACCCTCAACTCGCGCCCCTCGCAGTCTTGTGACGCCTTTCTTTAGCGTGTCTGACGAGTAGCTTGCACATTCTGGACACGGTCGTGACGGCACCGGGCGGGGGTGCTCCCGGGACTGCCGCTCACGATCCGCTCGGGCCACGGCCCGAGAGCTGTGGAACGTTGTGAAGAATTCTTCGCAGGTGTGTCCTCCGCGGCCGGCTCCGTTCGTAGCCAGGGTGAGAGCCGGCGCCGAGCCGGCCCCCGGTGCAGGGAGCCCCGAATGACTCCCGACCCCACCACCTACCCTCCAAGCCGACGGTTCGCCGTCTTCTCCGAAAGGACGAATGTCATGACTCAGTACCTCTTGTCCGTGTGGCACAGCCCCGCCAACCCCGTGCCCGACGATCCCGAAGTGATGCAGCAGGCGTTCAAGCAGGTGGACGCGTTCAACGCCGAGCTCCAAGCCCAGGGGCTGTGGGTGTTCGCCGGGGGGCTGCACGCGCCGGAGACCGCGACGGTCGTACGCGCCGGCGACGGCGACCCGGTGATCACCGACGGTCCGTTTGCGGAGACCAAGGAACAGCTCGGGGGCTTCTGGATCATCGACGTCCCGGATCTGGATGCCGCGCTCGCGTGGGCCGCGAAGGGCTCGGCCGCCTGCATGGGGCCCGTCGAGGTCCGACCGTTCCAGGACGAGCCGCCGAGTTCCTGAGCCGAAGTGCCGGACCCGACGCGACGCGGCGACGCACTCGATCTGGAGCGGATCTTCCGTGAGGAGTCCGGTCGCGTCGTCGCCACCCTGGTCCGTCTCTTCGGCGACATCGACATCGCCGAGGAGATGGTCCAGGAGGCGTTCGTCGTTGCGAGCGAGCGCTGGCCGGTCACGGGACTGCCGCCGAATCCCGGTGGTTGGATCACCACGACGGCCCGCAACCGCGCAATCGACCGGCTGCGCCGTGAGGCTTCTCGTCACGACCGCCACGCGCAGGCCGCGCTCCTGCACGAACGTTCCGAGCCGATCGAGGCGGCGGGCGTCGTGAGCGACGACCGCCTCCGGCTCATCTTCACGTGTTGTCACCCGGCGCTGGCCCCGAGCGCGCAGATCGCGCTCACGCTCCGATTGCTCGGCGGCCTCGAGACTCCGTACATCGCGCGGGCGTTCCTCGTTCCCGAGCAGACGATGGCCAAGCGCCTCGTGCGGGCGAAGCAGAAGATCCGCGACGCGAAGATTCCCTATCGCGTGCCGCGCGACGCGGAGCTTCCGAGCCGGCTCCGATCCGTGCTCGCCGTCGTGTACCTCGTCTTCAACGAGGGCTACACCGCGACGGAGGGTGAGGCGCTGATCCGCGCCGACCTCTGCGCCGAGGCGATCCGTCTCGCGCGCCTGCTCGCGGAGCTGATGCCCGACGAGCCCGAAGCTCTCGGCCTGCTCGCGTTGTTGTTGCTCTCCGAATCACGGCGCGCGGCCCGCACCGCGGCCGACGGGAGCATCGTGTTGTTGCCCGATCAGGACCGCACGCGTTGGGACCACGACCTCGTGGCCGAGGGCCAGGAGATCGTGCGCCGCTGCCTCCGCCGGAACCAGCCCGGCCCGTACCAGATTCAGGCCGCGATCAACGCAGTGCACAGCGACGCACCGACGGCCGCGGCCACCGATTGGCGTCAGATCCTCGCGCTCTACGACCAACTCCTCGCGATCGCCGCGAGCCCGGTCGTCGCGCTCAACCGCGCAGTCGCGCTCGCCGAGCTCGAAGGTGCGGCGCCCGCACTCGCGGCGGTCGATGCGCTCGATCTCGAGAGCTACCACCTCTACCACTCGACGCGTGCCGAGCTGCTCGCGCGGCTGCAGCGATTCGAAGAGGCCGGTGCGGCGTACGACCGCGCGCTCGCGCTGACGGCCAATGCCGCCGAGCGCGCGCTCCTCGCGCGGAAGCGTCGGGCGTTGCCCGCGGGCTAGCTAGCGCGCGTCTACGAACCCAGGCTCCCGGTCGGGAAGCCGCGGACCTCGACTTCACGAGTTTGGCCGCCGGCCGCGAGGAACGCGGCCATGCGCGGGTGCGCCTCGGGATCGCCGAGACACGCGCGGAACAGCTGGTCCTCGGTGAGGAGACCGTCGATGGGATCGGGGAGCGCGGCATCGACCGCCGACTTGGCCCGGGCGATGGCCTCGGCCGGGAACGACGCAATGCGCGCCGCGAGCGCGTCCACGAACGGGTGCAACTCGGTGTCGGGCAACGCGCGGTTCACGTAGCCCCACTCCGCGGCGGTGACCGCGTCGATGTCGTCGGCGCCGAGCACGATCTCGAGCGCGCGGCCCCGGCCGACGAGCCGGTGCAACCGTTGGGTGCCGCTGCCGCCGGGAATGATGCCGACCGCGACTTCGGGCTGCGCGAGTATCGCCCGGCCGATCGCGGCGAACCGCATGTCGAACGAGAGGGCCAGCTCGCTTCCCCCGCCGCGCGCAATGCCCTCGATCACGGCGATGGTGGCCTTCGGCATCGTCCGGAAGCGATCGACGATGCGGTGGAAGTCGCTGAGCTCGGAATGCCGGGTGGAGTCGTCGGCGGGCAGCGCCTGGATGAGGGTCACGTCGGCGTGGGCGGCGAAGAACTCCGGATCGGCGGAGTCGAGGATGACGACCCGCGCGGATTCGTCGGCCTCGACCTCGCGGCCCAAGCGGTCGAGCTCGATGATGAGCGGGAGGTCGATGAGGTTGATGGGCGGATGATCGATCGTCGCCCGGGCGATGCCACTGTCGACTCGGACGCGGAGCAGTTCGTAGCTGTCGTAGGCCATGCCGGGAATATAGGTTCGCGAGATGCTCGACGGCGCCCGGATCTTCCACGTCAACGTCAACTGCCGGTCGCTCGAACGGTCTCGCGCGTTCTACGTGGACGGTTGCGGGTTGCGCGAGGGCGTGCGTACGGCGCCCGAGCGCGCGCAATCGGGTGCGGCGTTCGGGCTCGACCGCGCGCGTTGGGACGCGTGGATCCTCGTGGGTGCGCAGGGCTTCGAAGGCGGTGCCGTCGATCTGCTGGAGTGGCAGGAGCCGGGCCCAACCGGATCCGCGCCCGCGGCGCTCTACGAGGCCGGCTTCCAGCGCATCGGCGTACTCGTTCCGGATCTCGACGCCGCGATCGCGAGCGCGTCGGCGCACGGCGGTGTCGTGTGGAGCGAACCGCTCGCGCACGAGCTCCCGAACGGCGGGTCGGTGCGGATCGTGATGATGCAAGATCCCGACGGCGTGACCTTGGAGCTCATCGAAGGCGACGCGAACCGGCTCTCGTTCGTGAGCGTTGCCTGTCTCGACCTCGAAGGCTCGGTGGCGTTCTATCGCTCGCTCGGGTTCCGGGAGCTCGCCCGGTTCCCGAGCACCAACGAGTCGGGCGCGCACCTGCACGTCGACGGCCCGGTTGCGATGCACGAAGTGCTCATGCGCGCGCCGGGTGGCGGCGACGTGCACCTCATGCTCGTGGGTTTCGACGTGCCCGCGGTGGTGCGGGGCGCGTCCCGGCCCGCGAACGCGCTCGGGATGTGGCGCACCGCGCTGGTCGTGCCCGACCTCGCCGCGGCCGTCGCCGGCCTGCGCGCGGCCGGGGTTGCGCTCCTGTCCGAGCCGCAGTCGATGTCGATGGGCACCGGCCTCCCGGAGCTGCGCTTCGTGTGCTTCCGCGGTCCCGACGCCGAAGTGATCGAGCTCATCGAGCAGCCCGCGTCGTCGTAGCGGGACCGCGTTAATCGATTGACCCCGCGGAACGCACCGGCGACACTTGTGGCGTCGCCGACGGGAAGGAGGGCGTGTCCGATGCAGACCATCGTCACGAGCGTCCTCCGCCGCGGTCCGGCCGCCTTCTGAGCCCGGGCGTGGGGAGGACGCGTTGCGCGTCTCGAACTCCCATTGCCCGAAAGGAAGGCGCCCGTGCGCCCGATACCGGAATGGCTCATCACCGACGACGTCGATTACGTCGAGCGCGACCTCGGCAATCTGAAGTCGGGAAAAGAAGCCGAGGTGTTCGTCTTGGAGCGGACGCACGCCGGCCGCTCGTGCCTGCTCGCGCACAAGCGATACCGGCCGCGCACGGTGAGCCAGAAGGGCGAGCTCGAGGCCCTGGGCTTCCAGCGCGGCAACCGCTTCATGAACGACCTCGCGTACCGCGACGGCCGCAAGTTCGCGAAGTCGCGAGATCGACGCGCGGCCGAACGGATGACGAAGTACGGCAAGAAGCTGCTCACCGGACGGTGGACCGGCCACGAGCTCGAGGTGATGCAGCACGCCTGGGGCGCCGGCGTGAGCGTTCCGTATCCCGTGGGTGCGCGGGGCGACGGCCTCCTCATGCAATTCGTCGGCGACTCGGACCGCGCGGCCCCGCGGCTCGCCGAGGCCAAGGTCGGTGCGAGCGAGATTCGGGCCGCGGCGGTGCAGCTCGTCGAGAACCTCAGGCTGCTCGTGGGCGCGGGGTTCGTCCATGCCGACCTGTCGGCGTTCAACCTCCTGTGGTGGGAGGACCGCCTGTGGCTGATCGACTTCCCTCAGGCCGTCGACGTGACCACGAATCCGCACGCCTTCGACTACCTCCACCGCGACCTCACCAACGTCGGCAGCTGGTTCGCGCGGCACGGAGAGGTCATCGACGTGGACGTCCTGTACGCCGAGCTCGTCGCGACCGCCGGCACCGCCTGAGGGTGCGGTCGCGGGCGCCTCAGAACGGGGCCGCCCCGGTCGATGAAGGTCGGTGGAACTCCGTTCACGCGGACAACGTCTCCACGTAACCCGGGCGAAACGGGTCCGGCGGATCGTCGGCTCGAGGTCGTAAGGGGTGACGCATGCAGTACGAACCGACCGACGTCAACTCGAGCCTGCTCTCTTCGCCGCTGCGCCCGCAGCTCATGGTGCTGTTCGGCGCGACGGGCGACCTCGCCCGCCGCAAGCTGTTGCCCGGCCTCTTCCACCTCTCGCAGGCGGGACTGTTGCCCGAGTACCGCATCGTCGGTACGTCGCTCGACGACTTCGACGACGACGGCTTCCGAGACTACGCGCGCGGCGCGCTCGACGAGTTCGCCCATCACGGCGTGCCCGACGACGACTGGGAGGCCTTCTGCTCGCGACTGTTCTACGTGTGCCAGTCGGCGGGCAACGAAGCGCTCGCGAAGCTCGTCGACGAGCTCGAGGACGAGCTCGGCACCGAAGTCGCGCGTCTGCACTACCTGAGCGTCCCGCCGGCCGCCGCTCCGGAAGTGGTGCAACGCCTGGGCGCGGTCGGCTTGGCCAAGCGCGCGCGCATCATCATGGAGAAGCCGTTCGGCACCGATCTGGCCAGCGCGGTGAAGTTGAACGAGACGCTGCACGCGACGTTCGACGAGAGTCAGATCTTTCGCATCGACCACTTCCTCGGGAAGGAAGCGGCGCTCAACATCCTCGCGTTCCGTTTCGCGAACGGGCTCTTCGAGCCGATCTGGAACCGTCAGCACATCGCGCACGTGCAGATCGACGTTCCCGAGACGCTCTCGATCGGTCAGCGCATCGGGTTCTACGAGCGGACCGGCGCGTACCGCGACATGGTGGTGAACCACCTCTTCCAGGTGCTCGCGTTCATGGCGATGGAGCCGCCCACCGCACTCGAGCCGCGATCGATCGGCGAAGAGAAGAACAAGGTGTTCCGCTCACTGAGCCCGATCGAGCCGTCACAAGTGGTGCGCGGTCAGTACGACGGGTACCTCGACGAGCCCGGCGTACGGGCCCACTCGGAGACGGAGACGTTCATCGCGCTCCGGTGCGAGATCGACAACTGGCGGTGGGCCGGCGTGCCGTTCTACCTGCGTACCGGCAAGCGCATGGCCGAGGGCGCACGCATCATCTCGATCGCGTTCCGGGAGCCGCCGAAGAGCATGTTCCCCGTCAACTCCGGCGTCGGTGCGCACGGACCCGACCACCTCACCTTCGACCTCGCCGACGCCTCGAGACTCTCGCTCTCGTTCTACGGGAAGCGGCCCGGCCCCGGCATGCGCCTCGACAAGCAGAGCCTGCAGTTCTCGCTGCACGAGACCGGCCGTACCACCGACCTGCTCGAGGCCTACGAGCGCCTGATCTACGACGCGATGTGCGGTGACCACACGCTCTTCACCAGCGCGGAAGGCATCGAGCGCCTGTGGGAGAAGTCGAAGCCGTTGCTCGACAACCCGCCGCCCGTACGGCCGTACCCGCCCGGCTCGTGGGGACCGAACGCGATCCACCAGTTGATCGCGCCGGACGCGTGGCGCCTGCCCTTCGAGCGCGCGTGGCGCAAGCAGGTCTGAGGAACGCTTCTCGACGCGAGCGCGTCAGCCGCTCGCCGCGGCCTTCGACGTTGCCGCGTCCGGAGCAGGCGGGTCGAAGGCGTTGCCGCCGAGACGACCGCCGAGCTGCGGGCACTCACCGCTGAAGACGCCCCAGGTGCACTCGTAACCGGGGACGACCCAGGCGTGCAGCATCCAGATGTCGAGCAGGAGCGCCTTGTGGCCACCGGCCGCCGCGCACTGCGCCGGTGTGTCGGCTTCGCCGCCGACTACGTAGCCGCCCTTCAGGCACAGGCCGCCGTTCGCGTTGTGCTGGTGCCAGTGGTCGTTGGGCCCGGCGAATCCCGGCGGCGGCGTGCCGCCCGGGTGGTACACGAGGTAGCTCAGACCGACGAGCTTCGAGTCGGGTTGCGTGCCGTCGTAGAGGAGCTCCGACGGGTGCGACGGGTCGAACGACGCGGCGTACGCCTCGTTCGTGTAGTGCGCGCCGATGCACGGCACGTAGGTCGTGGAGTCCTGGTAGCCCGCCGCGAGCGCGGTCGCGACCGTCGGGTACCTGGCGGCCGCGGCCCCGGCCTCGGTCATTTGCTGGTCCAACTCCATTTGCTGCGCCTCGGTGAGGTTTTGCTGCTTCACCATGCCGCGCGCGCCGTGCTCGGACACGAGGACACTCACCTTGGAAGCGTTCGTCGCGCTCCCGCCGCCGCCGCCGCCGACCTCACCCGGCGACGCGGGAGTGGGTGCCGCGAGCTCGCACGGCGACGTGCCGGTCGCGGTGCCGGTGAGCACCTGGAGCTGTGCCGACTGGCCGGCGCCTTCGGTTGTCGTGGTGGTCGGCGCGGGTGCCGCGGGTGGCTTGGTTGCCGGAGGAGCGCTCGTCTTCGACGAGCTCGAGCACCCGGTGAACACCAGCGCGATCGCTGCCAATGCCGCGACCGCCGTGGCGGTGTGAACCATCGACCTCTTCACCGCGACCCCCTCCGAGACGTGATGCCCGGGAGCTTACGCCCGTTGGTAGGTTTGGGGTATGCGCCGTTTTTTCGTTATTCCTGTGAGTCTTGTCGCCGCGCTCGCGCTCGGCGCCTGTGGCGGCAGCGGAAGCGCCAAGGCGACCTCCACGACGACCGGGCAGGGGGCCCAGGCGGCGGGGGTCACCTACAAGCCCGCCGGGGCCAACCCGTCGGTTTCGGCGAAGATGATCTGCGAAGCCGAGGCCCAGAGCGACATCGCCGACGCCATCGAGCTCAAGGCGACCCGCGTCACGACACCGACCTGGGTCGATCACCTTTACTCGTGCGCGTACGTGTACCCGAAGGGCAAGATCGTGCTGTCGGTGAAGGAGCTGTCCGACGCCAACGAGACGACGGCCTACTTCAACAGCCTCGCCGCGAAGTACGGCAAGCGGCAGACGCTCAACGGACTCGCGCAGGGTGCGTTCCTCGCGCCGAACGACGACGTCGTCGCCCGCAAGGATTACAAGGTGCTCCTCGTCGACGTCTCGGGGATCCCGCAGAACTTCGAGGCGGCCAGCACGCGAAGTGACGTCGCCCAGAACGTCGCCTCCGCAATCCTGCAGTGCTGGTCGGGCGCGTGATCACGTTCTCGTAGCTGTCGCGACCTTTCGGCCCTCGATCGCCCTGCGGCTACGGCACTGACGCGTACTTGGTGGAGCACTGGCGGGTCTGCCCCTTCGGGACCTGACCGGCGCCGACGCCTTCGAGCGCGGCGAACGGTCCGCACTGGTTCGGCGTGATCCACACGTGCAGCATCGGCGTGTTCCCGGCTTTGCTCGTTCCGGCCGGGCACTGCCCGCCGCCCGAGGTGAGGCCCGCGACGATCTTCTGCTGCGGGTTGTTCGTGAGGCAGAGGTCACGGTGCACGTGCCACTGCGTGAGCGATCCGCCGACGTCGGGCACCTGTGCGAAGGTGCTGCCGAACGGCAACATGTACATCGCCGCGACCGCGCGCTGCCCGTTGCCGTGGTTCTCGTACACGACCGACTCGGGGCGCGTCGGGTCGAGGATGTGACCGTCGTCGACGTACGACCAGTTGACGTAGTGCTCGTCGCCGGTGAGCGCGTCGCCGATCGACCGGTACCCGGCGGCGTACGCCTCGGCGGGCGTCGCGAACATCTGCAGGTCGGTGATCGTGCGCGCGATGAGTCTCTCGGCTCGGAGCTGCTCGGCCGGAGTGACACCGGGTGTGCCGCTGAGATTGATCGCGCTCATCAGCTGGTTGGTGGGCGACGCCGTGGTGGGCGGCGCCGTGGGCGCGCTCGTGACGGGCGCAGTGGCTGTGGTCGGCGGCGCGACCGCAGTCGTCGGCGGGAGCGTCGTTGTGTTCGGCGCGACGGTGGCCGGCAGGGTCGCCGCCTCGGTGGTCGGGGGAGCGGCCTTCGCAGCCGGGGTCGTCTGCTTCGCGGCGGCCGGGGTGCCCGAGCCCGAGCTGCCACACGCGGCGAGCACGAGCGTGCCCGCGACCGAACCGATGACGAGACGCGCCGCGAGGTTCTTCACACCCGCCAGGCTACGACACTTCGCACGGGCGCCGACTTCGGCCTTCTCGTCGCCCCGCTCGCGACCGGCTCGGTTGCGCCGACCCGGCAGTCGGTTGAACGATGAGCCCCGGGCCGCAGTCGCGACCGCGCCGGCGTGCCGAGGAGATCACTCGCATGGGCAAGCAGTTCGAAGGCACGATCGGCCGGACGTTCGACGACTCGGTCGCGTGGTGGCCGCCGCGGGAGCGGGCCCCGGAGGCCGCGCCCAACATCGTGATGGTGTTGCTCGACGACGTGGGATACGCGCAGTTCGGCTGCTACGGCTCCGACATCGCGACACCGACGTTCGATCGACTCGCCGGCACCGGCTTGCGATACAGCAACTTCCACACAACGGCGTTGTGCTCGCCGACGCGCGCGTGCCTGCTCACCGGGCGGAACCATCACGCCAACGGCATGGCGCGCATCGTCGAGTTCTCGTCGGGCTTTCCCGGCTACGACGCCACGATCCCACCCGACAACGGATTCCTGCCGCAGATCCTGCGTGACAACGGTTACGCGACGTTCGCGCTCGGCAAGTGGCACCTCGCGCCCGCGACCGAGATGAGTCTCGGTGGGCCGCGCACGCACTGGCCACTGCGCAAGGGCTTCGAGCGGTTCTACGGATTCCTCGCCGGCGAGACCGACCAGTATCAACCCGACCTCGTGCACGACAGTCATCAGGTTCGCCCGCCGCGTACCCCGGACGACGGATACCACCTCACCGAGGATCTTGCCGATCACGCGATCGACTACCTGAAGGATCTCCGCGCGTACGACCCCGACAAGCCGTTCTTCATGTACTTCGCACCGGGCGCGTGTCACGCGCCGCACCAGGCTCCCGCGTCGTTCATCGAGCCGTACCGCGGACACTTCGACCAAGGTTGGGACGCGTGGCGTGACGCCGTGTACGCGCGCCAGGTCGAGTCCGGTCTGCTCCCGCCGGGTACCGAGTTGTCGGAGCGACCGTCGTGGGTCCCGGCGTGGGCCTCGCTCGGCGCCGACGAGCGACGGTTGTACGCGCGGATGATGGAGGTCTACGCCGGCTTCCTCACCCACACCGACGCGCAAGTGGGTCGCGTTCTCGACTTCGTCGATCGCGTCGGCGACACCGACAACACGATCGTGCTGATCATGAGCGACAACGGCGCGTCGGCCGAGGGCGGCCCGGGCGGGACGTTCAACGAGCTGTACTTCTTCAACTTCGTGCCCGAGAGCATGGAAGAGAACCTGCGCCGCATCGACGATCTCGGCACGCCGAGGGCCAACAACCACTACCCGTGGGGATGGGCGTGGGCGGGTAACACTCCGCTCAAGCGATTCAAGCGCGACACCCACGAGGGCGGTGTGTGCGACCCACTCGTGTTCTCGTGGCCGGCCCGGCTCGCCGGCGTCGCGCCGCTCGGCAGCTTCCGCGATCAGTACGTGCACGCGATCGACGTGCTGCCCACGCTGCTCGACCTCGTCGGCATCGAAGCGCCGACCGAGATCGACGGCGTTGCCCAAGCGCCGCTCCACGGCGTGAGCTTCGCGCACACCCTCGGCGACGACGCCGCCGCGACCCGCCACCTCACCCAGTACTACGAGATGCTCGGCTCGCGCGCCCTTTACCACGACGGGTGGAAGGCGGTCGTGTTCCATCCGCCCGCGCGCATGGCGTACGACGGCAGCGACGCGACGCGCAGCTTCGACGACGACGTGTGGGAGCTCTACCACGTCGCCGACGACTTCTCCGAGTGTCACGACGTTGCCGATCAGTACCCGGAGAAGCTCGCGGAGCTCCAGGCGCTCTGGTGGGAGGAGGCCGAGCGGAACCTCGTGTTGCCGCTGAACAACCAACCGGGGCGGTTCGGGGATCGCCGGTTCCGACGTGAGCGCTACGTGTTCAACGCGGGCATCTCCTCGATCCCGGAGTCGGTCGCGCCGAACCTGCGCAACCGGCGGTTCCAGATCCTGGCGACGATCGACGTTCCGGCCGACGGCCCGTGCGACGGGTTGATCGTCGGCCACGGCGGGCACAGTGGCGGCTACGCGCTCTACATCGCGGGCCGGCGCGTCCACTACGTGAACAACCTCCTCGGCGCGCAGTACACGACCGTGTCGGCGAGCGTGGAGCTGCCGCCGGGCGCGGTGCTCGTTCGCGCGACCTTCACTCCCACCGGGCGGTTCCGCGGCGACCTCGAGCTCTGGTACGGCGACGTGCCGGTCGGGCGCGATCACATCGCGATGACGACGCCCGTGAGCTACGGCGTAGACCCGTTCTGCGTCGGGGCGCAGCGCATGACGCCGATCGCGCCGGAGCTCCCGGGCGACTTCGCGATCCCCGCCGGCGTGCTCGACAACGTGGTGATCGAGACCGCGGGCCGGTCGTACCGCAATCCCGACGGCGAAGCGCGCGCGGCGCTGGCCACGCAGTGAGCCCCGGCGCGGGCCGCGGATTGCCGGCCGCCCCCACGGGGTAGAACACAGTTCGGCGATGTCTCCGCCAGGAGGCGGCCTCGCATCCGATCAGCGGGAGCTGACTATGAAGCCTTACGTCCTACCCGACCTGACCTACGACTTCTCCGCGCTCGAACCGCACTACTCGGCTCGGATGCTGGAGCTGCACCACGACAAGCACCACAAGGCGTACGTCGACGGTGTGAACGCGACCCTCGAGAAGCTCGCGGCCGCGCGCGAGAAGGATGATCTGAGCGCGATCGTCGGCCTCGAGAAGACGTTGGCGTTCAACCTCTCCGGCCACGTGTTGCACACGCTCTTCTGGCAGAACCTCACGCCCGGGGGCACCGACCGCCCGGGCGGCGAGCTGGCCGCCGCGATCGACGAGTTCTTCGGTTCGTTCGACGCGTTCCGCAAGCAGCTGTCGTCGTCGGCGTCGTCGGTGCAGGGCTCGGGTTGGGGCGCGCTCACGTGGGAGCCGCTGGGCGAACGGCTCTTCATCGAGCAGATCTACGACCATCAGGGCAACGTCGGCCAGGGCGGTGTCCCGCTGCTCGTGATCGACGCGTGGGAGCACGCGTACTACCTGCAGTACGAGAACCGCCGGCCCGAGTACGTCGCCGCGATCTGGAACGTCATCGACTGGGCCGACGTGTCCGCCCGATTCGAGCACACGCGCGGCCTCGTGATGACCCCGCCGTGAGCGCGGCGTGATGGGTGGCGCTCAGGCCTGCTGCATGCGCTCGAGTGCCGCGGCCATCTGCTGATGCACGAGATTGACGGCCTGCAGCGGCCTGATCATCACGCGGATCTCGACGATGCGGCCTTCGTCGTTGCAGCGGATGATGTCGACGCCGTTCACGTACTTTCCCTCGACCGTGGTCTCGAACTCGAGCACGGCGGTGTCACCGCTCAGCACCGTCTTGGTGTAGTGGAATCCGCCGCCGCTCGTGCCGGCCGCGCTCGACGCGGGTTGCGACTGGTCGCCCGGAAGCGTCTGCCCGGCCGCCTGTAGGTACAGCGTGGTGATGGCCTTGCCGCGCTGAGGCGTGTACACGATCGGTGAGTAGAACACGACGTCGTCGTCGAGCAGCTCGTCGAGTCCGCCTGGTAGCTGCCCCCGCAAGTGGGCGTGCCACTTTTCGATCACTTGCTCGATCATCGATGCTCCTCGAGAGGGCACTCTGTCTAGTTCGCTACGCATCGGCCGGCCAGTCCCAACTTGGCGCCGAGACGTCATCCATACTGGTCGGATGAGTGTTCTGGTCACAGGCGGCGCGGGATACATCGGCTCGCACACCGTCCGCGCGTTGCGCGGCGCCGGCCGCGACGTCGTCGTGCTCGACACGATGGAATACGGGCACCCCGAGGCCGTGATCGACGCGCCGGTGGAGATCGGCGACGTCGCCGACGCGGCGCTCGTGCGACGCGTCGTCGAGCAATACGGCGTCGACCAGGTCGTGCACTTTGCCGGCTACAAGGCGGCCGGCGAGTCGATGGTGGTGCCCGAGCGGTACTTCGACAACAACGTCTCGCGCACCGCAGTATTGCTCGACACGCTCAACCAGGTCGGCGTGGCCCGCTTCGTGTTCTCGTCTTCGGCCGCCGTGTACGGCACCCCGCAGCAGCTCCCGGTCGACGAGGACCACGCCACCGCCCCGGAGAGCCCGTACGGCGAGAGCAAGCTCATGGTCGAGCAGATGCTCCGCTGGTTCAGCATCTGCCACGGGATGCGGACGGTCGCGCTGCGCTACTTCAACGCGGCCGGCGCCTCGGGCGACGCGCGCCTCGGCGAGGACTCGCACACGCCGCTCAACCTCGTACCGGTCGCGATGCGCGCCGCGCTCGGCCAGATCCCGGAGCTCCCGGTGTACGGCACCGACTACCCGACGTCCGACGGCAGCGCGATACGCGACTACATCCATGTGGAAGACCTGGCCGACGCCCACCTGCGTGCGCTCGACTACCTGGAGTCGGGTGGCGAGTCGACGGTGATCAACGTCGGTACCGGTCAGGGCTCCTCGGTGTTGGAGGTCGTCGCCGCCACGAAGCTCGCGAGCGGCATCGACTTCCCGGTGAAGCTCGAGCCCCGGCGGCTCGGCGACCCGACGATCGTGTACGCCGACAACCGCCGGGCGCGCGCCTTGCTCGGCTGGGAGCCGAAGCACGGGCTCGACGAGATCGTGCGGAGCGCGTGGCAATGGACTTCCACGCACCCGCACGGGTTCGCCACCTGAGGCCGAGCACCACGGAGGCAGGAGTGTTGGAGCTCGTGCCGTCGGCGATGGTTGCCGGCGGCAGCGCGCTGGCGCGCGACGCCGACGGCCAGGTCGTGTTCGTCGCGGGCGCGCTGCCCGGCGAGCGCGTCGTCGTCGAGGTCGAGACCGAGCATCGCGGGTACCGGACCGCTCGCCTGGTGCGAGTGCTCGAGGCGTCTCCCGACCGCGTCGCTCCTCCCTGCCCGGAGTTGGCGCGCGGCTGCGGCGCGTGCCAGTGGCAGCACGTGAGCATCGACGCGCAGAGATCGTTGAAGCGCGACATCGTGGTCGATGCGCTCCGGCGCAACGGCGGGCTCGACCTGGAGACGTTGCCGGCGGTCGAGCGGCCGACGATCGAGTTGCCGGCGTGGTCGTACCGCACGACCGTTCGGGCCGGTGTCGTCAACGGCCGCGCCGGGTTCCGGCGCGCCCGCTCCCACAGCTCGATCGCGGTCGACGATTGCCTCGTCGCGCACCCGCTGCTGGTGCCCTTGATCACCGACGCGCGGTACCCCGGCGCCAAGGAAGTCGTGTTGCGGTGCGGCAGCCGGACCGGTGAGCGCCTCGCCGCGCCCACGCCGCGCCGACGCGGGATCGTCGTGCCCGACGACGTGCACAGCAAGTACATGCACGAGGAGGCGGCCGGGCGGCGCTGGCGCATCTCGGCTGCTTCGTTCTTCCAGACCCGGGCCGACGGTGTCGACGAGTTGGCGCGTCTCGCGGGTGACGCGGCCGACGAGATGGGCGCCGCCACCGTCGCCCTCGACCTCTACAGCGGCGTCGGTGTGTTCGCGGGTGTGCTCGCCGACCGGGGTTGGTCGGTCACCGCGGTCGAGTCGTCGACGAGCGCGGTGAAGGACGCCCGCATGAACCTCCGGGCGTGCGGTGCGGAAGTGGTCGGCGCCGACGTGACGCAGTGGTCACCCACCCCGGCCGATCTCGTGATCGCCGACCCGAGTCGGACCGGCTTGGGGCGCGCCGGCGTCGCGACGGTCGTGGGCAGCGGCGCGCGCCGGCTCGTGTTGGTGAGTTGCGACGCCGCGAGCCTCGGGCGCGACGTCGGCTTGTTGCGCGGCGCCGGATTCGCCCCGAGCGCGATCACGCTGGTCGACATGTTCCCCCACACGTTCCACGTGGAGGTCGTGAGCGTGTTCGACCGCTGACCCGGCTACGAGGCGCCCGCGAGCGGACCGGGCGCGACCGTGCGGGCGAGGATCCCCAACGTCGCGCGCAGCGCGCCCTCGGCCATGATGGGGAAGATCGCGGCCCGCTCCGCGTCGACCGCCGACCAGTCGTAGTACGAGGTGACGAGCGTTCCGCCGTCGATCGGCTCGAGCGTGTAGCCGTAGACGTGGCCGAGCGGCGGCTTGATCACCCCCTCGATCGTCCACGCGATCTCCCGGTCGGGCGTGAACTTCGTGATCTTCACGGTCACGTCGTAGCGGCCCAGCGGGTAGTCGTTGAGCGACTCCCGGTCCATGTGCACGACGAACGTGTCACCAACGGCCGTCGCCGGGTCGCCGGTGGAGTCCTGCAGCATCCCGGAGCTGTCGATCGTCACGTGGCCCTTCGGGTCGGAGAGCACCCGGAAGATCGTCGCCGGGTCGGTGGCGATCGCCCGTTGTACTTCCATGCGTGTGGTCGTCATGCCGTCATCCTGCCACGCAACTCCGGCGGTGGGCTCGTCACACGATCGAGGGCACGATCGCCTCGACAAGGTTTGGTCCGGGCGTTGCCAGCGCGCGGGCGAGTTGGTCGTTGAACTCCTCGGCGGTGGTCGCGCGCGTCGCGGCCACACCCATCCCTCGTGCCATCGAGACGAAGTCGAGGTCGGGCCGGCTGATGTCGAGCATTTCCTTCGCCCGGGGCCCGGCGCCCTCGACGCCCACGCGTCCGAGCTCCATGTTGAGCACGGCGTACGAGCTGTTGTTGCACAGGATCGTGGTGACGTCGAGACCTTCGCGCGCCATCGTCCACCAGGCTTGCATCGTGTACATCGCGCTGCCGTCGGACTCGAGCGCGACGACCCGCCGATCGGGGCACGCGACCGCCGCACCGACGGCCACGGGCAGTCCCTGGCCGATCGCGCCGCCGGTGAGGGTGAGCCAGTCGTGGGGCGGCGCGCCCGCGGTCGCTCCCGCCGCGAACAGCCCGGTCGTGTTGCCTTCGTCGGAGACGATCGCGCCTTCGGGGAGCAGCGCGCCGAGCGCGGCGCACAGGGTCTGCGCGGTGAGGGCCCCGGTGGGCAGGTCGGGACGTGCGAGCTGCTGGCGCTCGGCGCGCCCGGAAGTCGCGCCCAGTGCTTCGGCCAGCGAAGCCAGCGCGCCGGGTGCGTCGTCGGAAGGGCCGGCCAGGGTGTGCACCTCGCAGCCGTCGGGCGCGAGCCAGCTCGCCTTCTCCGGGTACGCGAAGAACGACACCGGCGCCTTGGCGTCGACGGTCACGAGGTGACGCGCACCCTCGAGTTGCATCGTCGCGAACTCGGCGAGGTACGCGATGCGATCGACGGGCACGCGCCCCGCGCCGCGCTCGATGCGCGCCGGGAACGTCTCGCACAACAGCTTGGCGCCGGTCGCGTCGGCGATCGAGCGGGCGAGCTCGAGCGTGTCCGCGCGGCACGCGCTCCCGCCGACGAGCAGCACGGCCGGCTCACCCGACTGCAGGGCCGCGGCGATCGCGCGAACCGTGCTGTCGGCGGCGGCCGCGCGGCGCGCGGGCGGTTTCGCGGCGGCCGGCTCTCCGCCGTCGCTCCACGAGATGTCGGCCGGCAACAGCAAGGTGGCGACCTGACCCGGAGGACCGAACGCGGCGGCGACGGTGTCGGCCGCGTCGGCGCCCACCTCTTCGGTCTTGGCCGACCGGCGGATGAAGCTCGACACGTTGCGGGCGACGGTCTCGATGTCGGACTCGAGTTGGGCGTCGTATTGCTTGTGGTAGGTCGCGTGATCACCGACGATGTTGACGACGGGGGTCTGGGCGCGCCGGGCGTTGTGCAGGTTGGCGAGCCCGTTGCCGAGGCCGGGCCCGAGGTGCAGCAGCGTTGCCGCGGGCCGGTCGGCCATTCGTGCGTAGCCGTCGGCGGCGCCGGTGGCCACGCCTTCGAAGAGGGCGAGCACGCTGTGCATCTCCGGCACCGCGTCGAGCGCGGCCACGAAGTGCATCTCCGACGTGCCGGGATTCATGAAGCACGTCTCGACGCCGCAGGCGACGAGAGTGCGAATGAGTGCTTGCGCTCCGTTCACGTTTCGTCCTCGCTCGTGGGAGCCGGGACCATGTCGAAGATGGTGCCGGGGTTGAGGATGCCGTGCGGATCGAACGCAGTCTTGATCCGGCGCATCAAGTCGAGCTTCGCGGGGTCGACGAGGGCCGCCACGTATTCCTTCTTCTCCGTGCCGATGCCGTGCTCGCCCGAGATCTCGCCGCCCAGCTCCATGCCCGCGGCGAAGATGTCGTGGACGAGCCGGTGCCGGACGGCCGGGTCCTTCTGGAACACCGAGAGGTGGACGTTGCCGTCGCCGGCGTGACCGCAGCCGACCACGAGCGAACCGCACGCCTTCCCGAGCTCGCCGACCGCGGCGAGGTACTGCGGCATCGAGGCCCTCGGCACCACCATGTCGATGATGTCGTCGGCGCCGGCCGCCTTCGCGGTCCAGAACGCCTTCTCGCGCGCTTCGATCAACCGGGCGCCCGATGCCGCCGGGAGCACGTACACGTCGAGCGCGCCGAGCTCGGCGAGCAGCATCGCCAGCTCTTCGGTGTTCTCCTCGAGACGGTCGTCGCGACGGTCCTCCAGCACGATCACGAGGTACGCGAGCGATTGCGCCTTGATCGCGGGGTCGACACCGAGCTCGACCCCGTTGCTGTTCGCGATGGCGTCCATCGTGATGAAGTCGATGTACTCGACCAGCAGCGGGCCCACACCGCTCGCGATGATCTTCGGAACCGCCGCGGTCACGGCGGTCAACGTCGTGAACGGCGCCAACACCGTGGCCGCGTGCTCGGGCCTCGGGTAGAGACGGAGTGTCGCTTCGGTCACGAGCGCGAGCGTTCCCTCGGAACCGACGACGAGTTGCGTGAGGTCGTAGCCCGTCGTGGCCTTCACGAATTTGCCGCCGGTGCGGATCACTTCGCCGGTGCCGAGCACCGCTTCGAGGCCGAGTACCTGGTGGCGCGTCACGCCGTACTTCACGGCGCGCATCCCGCCCGCATTGGTCGCGACGTTGCCGCCGAGGCTCGCAGAGCTCTCGCCCGGGAACACGGGGTACACGAGGCCGTGCGGACGGGTGGCGTCGTCGAGCTGATCGAGGGTCACTCCCGGTTGCACCACCGCAACGTGGTTGTCGAGGTCGATCTCGAGGATGCGGTTCATCCGCTCGAACGACACGACGATCCCGCCCTCCGCGGGGATGCACGCGCCCGACAGACCGGTGCCCGATCCCCGCGCGGTGAGTGGAACGCCCGCCTCCGCGGCAAGCGCGACGATGCGCGTGACCTCCGCGGTGTCGGCGGGTCGCACGACCGCGACCGGGCGCCGAGCGGTCGCGGTGAGCGCCTCGTCGTGCGCGTAGTCGTCGGAGACCGCATCCCCGCTCGAGACGGCATCGGGGCCGACGACGTCGGTGAGCGACTCGACGATGTCGGACATACGCAGGCTCCCCGTTTCGCGAGCCTGACGTTCTCACCTACGACGACTCGGCGCAACCGTGCCGTCTCGCATCATCGCGGCGGCACGGGCGCGGGCGCCGATGCGGAGCAACCGGGTGTCGCCGAACGGGGTGCCCGCGACCCGGTTGCACACGAACGCGACTGCGAGATCGTTGTCGGGATCGGCCCATGCTCCCGACCCGCCGAATCCGAAGTGGCCGAACCCATTCGGGATCACGCCGCGTGTCGTCGCGGCGACGTGGTATCCGAGTCGCCAGCGCATCGGGAAGCCGACCACGATGTCGCGCTGCGTCGACTGGACCTGGGTCGCTTGCCGCAGCGTTTCCGTGGACAGGTACCGGATGCCGTCGAGGACGCCACCGCCCGCCAGCGCGGCGTACATGCGTGCCAACGAGCGAGCAGTGAAGCAGCCGTTGATTGCCGGGATCTCCGAGTCGAGCACGTCTCGCGACGCGAACAGCCGGTCGGATCCGGGAACCATGAACGTCTCGACAGTCGGGCGGAGCCACGCGATCCGTTCGGCGCGTCGCGCGAACCGCTCGGCTCGCTCGGCGTCGCCGAAGCGGACGATCAGCTCGGCGATGCGGTCGCGCTCGTGCGGTGGTGCGCCGATCACCATTCCGTCGAGCCCGAGTGGCTGCACGACCTCGGCGTCGACTGCGTCGTGCACGGAGAGACCGGTGACGCGCCGGATCACCTCTCCCACGAGGAAGCCGTACGTGATCCCGTGGTACCCGTGACGGCTCCCGGGCTCGTAGCGCGAGGTTTCCGCGGCGAGGCGCGTGCACACGAGGTCCCAATCGAGCATCTCGTAGGCGTCCGAGATGACGCCGCGCAGATGATGGAGGCCGGCGGAGTGGGTGAGGAGGTGCCGGACGGTGACATGCTCCTTGCCCCCGGCTGCGAATTCGGGCCAGTACGTCGCGACGGGCTCGTCGTAGCGCACCAACCCGCGGTCGGCGAGCCGGTGCAACGTCGTGGCGACGACGCCTTTCGTCGTCGAGAAGCTCATCGCCATCGTGTCCGACTGCCACGGCGCGCCGGCGGCGTTGCGGGCGCCCGTCCACGCATCGACGACGAGCTCGCCGCGGTGATACACCGCGACGGCCGCCCCTCCGCCGTGTTTGTGCATCGCGACGCGGCGGAGCGATTCGGTGACACCACCGAAGTCGGGGTGGACGGAGCCGGAGATCACGGAGTTGACCGGGCGGACGTGACGCCGAATGCGTCTTCGACCGGCGTGGGTTCGCCGAGCTCGGACTTCGACATCAACGCTTCGAGCGCCCGGGGGATCGCGTCGGCGAGGAGCCACGGGTCGGGAACGAGATCAGGATCGACGTGGATCCCGAAGTCGACGCGGTCTGCGAACGTGAAGACTGTGATGTTCACACCCATTCCTTCGAGGATCACGCTCGCGGAGAAGATACCGGTGAGTCGGGCGCCGGCCACGAAGAGCGGGAACGTCGGCCCGGCGACGTTCGAGACGATCGTGTTCATCATGCCGGGCACGTACGAAAGGAGATGCGACTCGTACGCGAGGCGTACCGCCGCCGCCAGTGCCCACGGCGGCGCGGCATCGCCGATCGAGCCGATCGGATGTGCTTGCAGCGCGGCATGCATCTCCTTGGCCGCACGCGTGTTCCGGGCGATCGTGATCAGGCGCTCGGCGTCGTCGCCGACATCGGTCGCGAGGGGCACGACCATGTACGAGATCTGGTTGTCGAGCGCGGCGTCGCCGCTCGTACGGGTCGACACGGGCACTCCCGCGGTGAGCGTCCGCGCGGGCAACTCGTCGCGTCCGTCGAGATAGGCGCGCAGCGCGCCCGAGCAGAGCGCCAGCGCGATGTCGTTGAACTTCACGCCGTACCGACTTCGCAGTGCCTGTACGTCTTCCTTCGCGATGCTCGTGAACGCCATCGCCCGCCGCGGTCCGATCGCGTGATTGAACGACGTGCGCGGCGCTCGAACCATCGCGCTCACGTCGGGCTTCGGATGCTCGGAGCGCGCGTACCCGATGACATCGATCGCCCGGCGCGCAAGGCGGAACCCGTATTGCGCGGCGTGCCAGGGCGCCGCGAGGCTCCGCGCGACGCTGTGCAGCAGCAGAACTGTGTCGCCGGGATCAGGTGGCAGGGCGGGGAGCGGCGGGAGCTCTCGCACCGGCGGTGAGGGCTCGAAGTCGAGCAGGAGCGCGGCCATGCCGCTTCCGGCGACGCCGTCGAGCAGGCAATGGTGGTACTTCATCAGGAACCCGACCCGCCCGTTGATCACGCCGTCGAGGTACCAGATCTCCCAGAGTGGATACCTCCGATCGAGCTGCTCGCCGAGAATCTCTCCGACGACGGCTGCGGTCTCGCGCGCGCCTCCCGGCGCCGGGACGTCGACCTTGCGCACGTGGCGGCGGATGTCGAAGTCGGGATCACGGACCCACACCGCGCGGTCGAGCCCCAATCGCGAGCCCTTCAGGCGCCAGGTGAGCTTGGGGATCGCCGGGAGACGGTCGGCGACGCTGCGCACGACCGCCTCGAAGCCGAAGCCCGCCGCGTCGGCGGGATCGAGGATGCTCAGTCCGGCGACGTGCTGATGCCAGGCCGGCGTCTCCCCGGCCAGGAACAGCGAGTCGGTTCCGGACAGCCGTTGCACGATCGCTCTCCCTTCAGGTGCGCGGACTCAGCGACTGCAGTTGCCAGCTCCCGAGCTCGTCGTACGTGACCTGGTTGAGCGGAGCCGGCGCGGGTGACACGACGTGAATGCTGTGTGTCTCCTTCAGGGGCAGACCGTCGGACGCTGCGAACCAGATGTCGACGTGGACTTCCCCGGTTTGGCCGCCCGTCAACAAGAGCGTTTCGCGGTTGTGTAGCGCGGGAACGTCGGTATCGCCAACCGCGACCGTGTCGCGGCCGACGAAGGTCGACGTCCCGACCTCGACAAATGTCGACTTCGTCGTTTGCGAATGCCCGACGCACCGCACGGGCGAGGTCGCGCCGGGCGTGCCGCCGATCTCTGCGACCACGAACGGTGGGTCGCAGGTCACTCCGCTGCGCTCGCTCATCGCAAGGGTGACGAAGTCGAACTTCTGGCCGGTCGTCCCGCCCGACTCGGTCAGCTTCCCGTTCGTCGCGCACCGACTCCACGTTTGGTAGTGGAACGAGTTGAAGTCGATCCGGAACTGCCAGCATCCGTTCGGTTGCAGCGTCACCGTCCCCGGCTCGGTCGGCCCCTGGCCCTGGTGCGTGGACAGGAACGAGAGTGACTCGCTCCCGGTACCCGAGTAGAGGTACACGCCGGGTCGTGGTTGCAGCGCGCGGGTGGGTGTCGTGACCGCGGCCGACGAGCGGAACCGCCCGATTGCGCCGCCCACTGACGCTCGGCCGGGGCCACGCTGCTCCCAGCGCCACGCGAACATCCCGCAGCCGCCGACGACGACGAGCATCAGCAACATCCCGAAGAACCGCGTGCGACGCATTCGCTCAACCTCGGCTGGATCGGCAGTCCTTCGATCATGAGAGACCGCTCCCTACCGAGGCAGAGTCGGAGAGCCCACTCCGTGAGGACTATCGGCTCTGATCCTCGAGCAACTCGCGGTACAGCTGCAGGGTCGGCTCGTCGAACGCGACCAGCCGGACGACGTCGAGGGCGCCACCGGCGTCGCGCACCGTTGCGACCGCGATCCGTGCCGCCGCTCCGGGCGGGTACCCGAAGATCCCGGTGGAGATCGCGGGGAACGCAATGGTTGTCGCGCGCTCGGCTCGAGCGACTTCGATCGAGCGGCGGTAGCACGACGCGAGCAGCGCCGGCTCCCCGCGGTCGCCGCCGTGCCACACGGGTCCGACGGTGTGCACGATCCAGCGGGCCGGCAGCTCGAAGCCGGGCGTCGCGACCGCGTCACCGGTGGCGCAGGCTCCGATCGCCGCGCAGGCCGAGTCGAGCCGGCTTCCCGCCGCGGCGAAGATCGCGCCGCACACCCCCGCGCCGCGACGCAGCGCGTTGTTGGCCGCGTTCACGACGGCATCGACGCGTTCTTGCGTGATGTCACCCCGTACGGCTTCGATCCTCACGGCCTCACCGAGCGAAGTATCGCGTCACTGACCCACGGAGCCAAGACGGGCGCGACCGTGCGCGATGCAGCGGCCTCTACCATCTCCTCCGTGAGGTTCGCGATGTGTCTCATCGTCGGTAGCTCACTCCTCCTCGCCGGGTGCGGCGCCGGCAAGGCGCCGGTCGTTGCGGTCGTGGGCGACTCCATCACCGTCATCAGCGCGCCCGGTGTGGAGGCCGAGCTCAACGGGTATGCGCTCTACATGCGTGCCATCGACGGCAAGCGCATCGACGAGATGATTCCGGCGTTGCGCGGCGAGTTGCAGCGGGAGCCCAAAGCCGTGGTGGTCAACCTCGGCACGAACGACGCGATGCAGGCCCGGACTCACCTCGACTGGCTCACCGGGTTCAACACCGTGTGGAACCTGGTGCAGTCACGATCGTGCGTGGTCTTCGTGACCATCAACACGAACGCCGATTTTCTCGGCAGGGGCACGGTCGCGGTCGACATCAATCATGCGATTCGGCATCTCGCAGCCGTTCACCACAACGTCCGTGTCGTCGACTGGAACGTTGCGGTGCATGCCGACGCCAGCCTCCTCGCCAGTCGCAATCCACCGGCGGACCACATCCACCCGTACTCGTCGCGCGGTTGGCGCTGGCTCGGCAGTCACTACCGGAGCGCGCTGCTCTCGTGCGGTCTCCATCCGAGCTAGCGCCGGGAAATTTCTCGTCTCGCTGTCGATTTCGTCGCCGGCTGATCGTCGTCAGCTGTGAACGACCGGAACACGACACGGGAGACGAACGTGGGAAATCCAGTGGTGCACTTCGAGATTCGCTCGGCTGATCCTGACGCGACGCGCGCGTTCTACGGCGAGCTCTTCGGGTGGTCGTACCCGCCCGGCGGTATCGACGGTTACACCTACGTCGACAGCGGCGTGCCGGCCGGCACGATCCCCGGGGGCATCAGCCCGACGCAGGGCGGCGCGCCGATGGTGACGGTGTTCGCGGGCGTCGAGAACGTCGAGGCCGCGCTCGAGAAGGCGGTCGGGCTCGGAGCGAAGGTCGTGCAGCCCGCGACGAAGGTGCCGGGCGTGACGTTCGGCTTGTTCAGCGATCCTCAGGGGAACGTGGTGGGTGTCGCCGCCCAGTATTGACGAGGGCTAGCCGCGGTCGAGGATCTCGGCCGCGGCCCGCTCGCCGGAGCGCACGGCTCCGTCCATCGCGCCGTACGACGTGGTGGCGGTCTCGGTTCCGGCCCAGTGCACGAGGCCGAACGGCTCCCGGAGCAGGGCGCCGTAGCGGGTGAGCATCCCGGGACGGAAGTGCGACATCGAACAGCCGCGCGACCACTCCTGCTCCGACCACACAGTTTCCACGTACTCGGCGGGCGATGCGGCGCGCGGACCGAGCCGGGCGCACAGCGCGTCGATCACGGCGCGCCGGCGCTCGGTCGGATCGAGCGCGTCGACGCGCCGGGCGGTAGGGCCGAACGTGAACGACGCGAGGATGCCCGGCGATCCCGACTGCGGCGACGCGTCGATGGTCACTTCCGCCGCCGATCCGGGCTGGGAGGTCTGACCGCTGAACCCGTCGTCGCGCCAGAACGGCGCGTCGTACACCACCAGTGTCTTCGACTCCGGGCCGGCGACGGAGTTGCGGTACAGCGTCGACCGATCGTCGGGGAGCGCGGGATCGAACTGGATCTCGAGCGCCAGCGCGGGCGGAACCGTCACCACTGCGTACCGCGCCGAGACCACGAGGTCGTCCGAGTCCACGACGACGCGGTCGTCGCGTTGGGTGATCGACCGGACGGGCGCGTGCAATCGCACCGCGTCGCCCAGCTCCTCGGCGATCCGCCTGGCCATCGTGCCCGCGCCGCCGTCGACGAGGGTCTCCTGGTTGCCACCTTCGATCGAGAACAACGGGCCGAGGCCGCCGTGCGCCCGGGCGAGGAACAACAGGTTGAGGAACGACACGTCGTTCAGATCGCCGGGGAACAAGCCCTGCAAGGCCATCTCGAACAGGTCGCGGCCGATCGCGCTGCGGATGCCCGAGCGATCGAACCACCACGCGATCGAGTGCGAGTCCCACTCCGACGCGAGCTTCGCGGTCCACGGGGCTTCGAGCGGCACCCGCTTCGCCATGCGGTCGACCTTCCACTGCGCCAACGCGATGGTGACGATCGCCGCCGGACTGATCTTCGGGATGAGTCCCGTGTAACGGCGGGTCCGGTCCCCGTCGACGAGGAGATGCGCGCCCTTCACCCAGGTCTTGTACGTCGACACGTTCATCTCGCGCGCGAGCCCGAACATCGCGTCGTGCTTCGGCGCCAGCCACGCGCCGCCGCGGTCGAGCGGCGTACCGTCGGAGAGGAGCTCGGTCCAGATCCGGCCCCCGACCCGGTCGCGCGCTTCCACCACTGCGACCGACTTGCCGTGCTGCGTCAGCCGGCGGGCGGTCGTGAGCCCGGCGTACCCGGCGCCGACCACACACACGTCGGTGTCGATTCGCTCGGGCATCGGGCGTGAACCGTAACGCCCTGAATCGTGACGCGTTGCCATCCGTCCGGCGATGTTCGATCATTTCCCGCATGGTGCCGGGCCCCGCGTTGCCGACGCTCCTGTCCCAGACGCTCGTGGCGTTCACGGTCGAGCTCGACAACGAGTTCGAGCGGCGAATCGCCGCCGCCGGCGCCGGCCGCGGTTTCCTCGTGTCGTTCGTCATGTGGTCGAACTTCATGCGGTTCGTCGAGGAAGACGGCCTGAGTGTGCGCGACCTGTCGGCCCGGGCCGGAATCGCGAAGGGCTCGGTGCATCCGTCGCTGGCGGGCATGGAACGGTGGGGATACGTCGTGGTCGGGCGGGCCGCGGGCGACAGCCGGCCCAAGCCGCCGCGCGCCGATCTGATCGTCCGCCCCACCGCACGGGGTCGCACCGCCCGGGAAGTGTGGCGACCGCTGCCGCAGCTGGTCGAGGATCGCTGGCGGGAACGGTTCGGCGCCGACGCCGTCGACCGCGTGCGGGACGCAGTGGCCGCGGTGCTCGGGCAGCTCGAGGTCTCGCTGCCGCGTTATCTCCCGGTGCTCGGTTTCGGCCTGCTCCCCGCGCATTTCGATGCCGGCGCGGGCGCGGCCGACGCCGCGGTGGGGGATCTCGACCTTCCGGCGTTGCTGTCGAAACTGCTGCTCGCGTTCGCGCTCGACTTCGAACGCGAGTCGGAGCTGCCGATGGCGATGAGCGCCGACGTCGTGCGCGTGCTCGACGAGCAGGGGCAGCGTGTGCGTGACCTCCCGCGCCGGTCGGGAGTGTCGAAGGAGGCCACCAGCATCGGGCTCGGGTTCCTCGATCGCCGCGGCTACGTCGTGGTCGAACCTCACCCGACCGAGGCGCGCACCAAGGTTGCGCGGCTCACCGCGAAGGGCAGGCGCGCGCAAGAAGGCGATCGGCAGTTGCTCGGCGCCGTCGAGGCGCGCTGGTGCGAGCGGTTCGGGCCCGATGCGGTCGAAGCGGTGCGGGAATCACTGCGTGCGATGACGGGCACGTCGGGCGAGTTGTCGACCTCGCCGCTCGCCGCGGGCTTGGCGCCGTATCCCGACGGCTGGCGCGCGTCGGTACGCGCACCGGACGTGCTCCCGCACTACCCGATGGTGCTCCACCGCGGCGGTTGGCCCGACGGCAGCTGACGCGGCGGTGCCGGCGACGCGAAGATCGCCGGCACCGGCCGCGGTCCGTCGGAAACGCGGTGAATCAGCTGTTCGCGCGGAGCTTGAACACTGCTCCCGTGGGATCTGCTGCCGTGGCCAGGCGCCCGTAGGGCGTGTCCTCGGCGCCCATCACGACCGCGCCGCCGAGCGCGGTGATCCGGGCGAGTGAGGCGTCGGCGTTCTCGACGCTGAAGTACACCGACCAGTGTGCCGGCACGCCCTCCGGAAGGAACGCGCTCGCGTCCATGATCCCCGCGAGTTGATCTTCGCCCTGCCCGAGCGTCGTGTAACGGAACTCGGGCGTGTCGCTGACGGCGTGCGCGTCCCAGCGGAACACCTTGCGGTAGAAGTCGACCGTGGCGTCGTAGTCGCGGGTGTGGAGCTCGAACCACGTCGGCGCGCCGATCTCGGCGACGAGCCCGAAGCCGGGGAACTCGGCCGGCTGCCAGGCGCCGATGGCGGCTCCGCCGGCATCGGTCATCACGGCCATCGTGCCCAGCGGCCCCACTGCCATCGGGGGCACGATCACCTGGCCGCCGTTCGACGTCGCGCCGTTGACAGTCGCCTGGGCGTCGTCGGTCGCGAGATACACGTTCCACACGTCGGGCACGCCCGACGTCCCGTCGTTGCGCATGCCACCGGCAACGCGCAGGCCGTCCTTGGAGAAGTTGATGTACCCGCCGAAGTCGGGGCCGGCGTCGTCCGACGTCCATCCGAACAGCTCGCCGTAGAAGGCGCGGGCCCGCTCGGGGTCGGAGGTCATGAGATCGGCCCAGCACGGGGCGCCGATCGGGGCTACGTCACGCTTGGGCATGGAGAGCTCCTTCGTGGTTGGTTGGTGGTCGCGTCGGATGTGGTCGCGGGTCTGACCGCCGGGCCCGCACATACTCATCGGTCGATGGGGGAAAGGAGATCCTGGGGCGGCCGCGATGAGTTTCGCCGCCGGCCCCGGTCCCTTGCTTCGGTACCGTAGGCGGCGGCCGGCCCGCCGAGTCGAGGAGCGCGCGTATGACCAGCACCGCGAAGCTTGCGCAGCCGATGAACACCGTGAAGCTTGCGCAGCCGATGAACACCGTGAAGCTTGCGCAGCCGATGAACACCGCGAAGCTTGCGCAGCCGATGAACACCGCGAAGCTTGATGCGACGGCCGTCGAGCGCGGATTCGAGGAGTACCGGTCCGAGCTCGTGGCGTACTGCTACCGCATGCTGGGTTCGGCGTTCGAGGCCGACGACGCCGTCCAGGAGACACTCGTGCGCGCGTGGCGCAGCTTCGACTCCTTCGAGGGTCGAGCCGCGCTCCGGTCGTGGCTGTATCGCATCGCGAGCAACGTCTGCTTCGACATGTTGAAGGGCCGGCAGCGACGCGCGATGCCGATCGATCTCATGGAGCCCGGACGCGGCGACGGTACGGTCGGCGGAACGCTGCCCGAGCACGTGTGGCTCGGGCCGATCCCCGACGGGCGTGTCGTGAGCATGACCGCCGATCCCGCGGAGCAGGCCGTCGTGCGGGAGTCGGTGCGGCTCGCGTTCGTCGCCGCGCTGCAGCACCTGCCGCCCCGCCAGCGGGCGGTGCTCATCTTGCGCGAGGTGTTGAGGTGGAAGGCGAGCGAGGTCGCCGAGTTGCTCGACACGACCGTGGTGTCGGTCAACAGCGCGCTCCAACGGGCGCGGTCGACGCTGGCCGACAACCAGGTCGACCACACGACTGCTGCGGAGCCGACCGACCGGGCGCAGCAGGATCTCCTCGCGCGTTACGTCGACGCGTTCGAGCGGTTCGACGTCGAGACGATGGTGTCGTTGCTGCACGCCGACGCGACGATGATGATGCCGCCGTACCCGCTCTGGATGCGAGGCGCGGCCGAGTACGGCAAATGGATGCGGGGTGCGGGGTGCGGATGCCGGGGCTCCCGGCTCGCGCCCGTCGCCGCGAACGGCGTTCCCGCGTTCGCGCAGTGGCGTTCGAGCCCCGACGGCGGATACGACGCGTGGTCGATTCACACGCTCGAGATCTCAAACGGCTGCATCACCGGGATCAACTTCTTCGTCGATCCCAACCTGTTCGCGCTGTTCGGATTGCCCACCCGGTTGGAGGATTAGCTCGTGGGCCAGACCGACCAGGGTCAACAGGTCGACGAGCTCCCGGCGGGCGTGGCGGAGCTCGACGGATACGCCCATCCGGCGCGCGGCGAGGAGCAGACGCGCGAGCCTCTCGAGCACCGCTTCGTCGGCGCCGGTGACGGCGCTGACGTCGAAGGTGACAACGATCCGGCAAGCGGGCACCCGTTCGAGACCGTCCCGGGTGGCGGAACTCACCGATGAGTTTCGCTCGCCGGCGGCGTCGATAGGGCAGGACAACCGAGGAGTGAAGCATGAGTCTCCCCAACGTCGTTTCCGAGTCGGAGTGGCTGGCTGCTCGCAAGCAGCTGCTCGCCGAGGAGAAAGCCATGACCCGGGCGCGCGACGCGTTGAGCACGAAGCGCCGCGAGCTCCCGATGGTGGAGGTCGAGAAGGACTACGTGTTCGAAGGTCCCGACGGGAAAGCGGCATTGATCGACCTCTTCGACGGCCGCCGCCAGCTCATCGTGCAGCACTTCATGTTCGATCCGAGCTGGGACGACGGGTGCCCCAGTTGCACGGCCGCGTCCGACGAGATCTCTCCGGGGCTGCTGGCTCACCTGCACGCGCGCGACACGACGTTGGCTGTTGTGTCGCGCGCGCCGTTGCCGAAGATCGAGGACTACAAGCGGCGGCGAGGTTGGACCTTCCCGTGGTTCTCCTCGAACGGCAGCGACTTCAACTACGACTTCCACGTCACGATCGACGCTTCGGTCGCGCCGGTGATGTGGAACTACCGCACGCTCGACGAGCTGGAGCAGGTCGGCATGGGCTGGTTGGGGGAGGGATCGTCGGAACAGCCCGGTTACAGCGTGTTCCTGCGCGACGACGTGAGCGTGTTCCACACCTACTCCGCGTACGCGCGCGGCACTGAGTCGCTCGGCGGGTCGTATTACTTCCTCGACTTCACCGCGCTCGGTCGCCAAGAGGATTGGGAGGAGCCGAAGGGACGCGCCGGCACCGCGCGACCGGCGCAGCCGAGCTTCGACAGCTGACGGTTCGGTCGATCAGGCCGGCGCGCTCGGCTCGCGCGGCAGCGGTTCGGAGCGGCGAGCCAGCGCGACCGATGCCGCCACGGTCACGACGAAGCCGAGAACGGCGACGACTGCCAGGTGTGGTCGCGCGCGGTCGCCGAGGAAGACGAGACCGATCGTCGAAGGGATCACCGTCTCGACGAGGAACACGAGCGCGGCGACGGCGGTGACCGAGCTGCGCTGCAGCGCGGTGGCGAACAGCAGCACTCCGAGCAGCGCGTAGAGCGCCAGCGCGATGGCCACCGGCTCCCCGACGAGGTGCCACGCGACGTGCGGCACCTCGAGCTCGCGCGCGGCGACTCCGGTGCCGGCGAAGCTCAGGCCGGCCGCGAGCGCGAGCCCGATCCCGGCGCGGTGGCCCGAGATGCGTGCGCTCACCGCCCCGAGCAACGCGACGATCACGACACCGGCGCCGAGGAGCCAATGACCCGCGGTGCCGAGCGTCGCCGCGTGCCCGGGACGCGCCGAGAGTGCGAGCAGCGCGAAGCCGAGCAGCAGGCCGACGAGCGCCGCGTGCTCGTGCCGCTCGAGGCGCACCCCGAACGCGATGGAGGCCGCGATCGCGGTGACGCCGACGCTCCCGGCAATCGCGGATTGCACCATGAACAGCGGCAGCGTGCGCAGCGCCACCACCGACGCGACGAAACCGATCAGGTCGAGGCCGAGACTGGAGACGTACGTGATGTCGCCGGCCAGCCGCACGAGCAGCATCGGATCGAGATTCGGGCGCATCTCCGCCCGGCGCGCGGCCGCGGCCTGCATCACCGAGCCGATGCCGTAGCCGAGCGCGGTGACGATCGCGCACGCGAGTGACAGCGCGAGACTCACGCCCGTCTCAGGCGACGAAGCCCGGTGTCATGCGGTTCGGCTTCGCGTCGCGCCCGGTACCACGATCGCGCCGGCACGCATCGGTGCCGATCGCCGTCACCGCGACGCCGCCGAACAGATCAGCTTGCGGTGAGAAGCACACGGCGAACCGTACCGGAAGCCGGTGCGGCATCGGCGCCGTCACGTGACCTGTTCACCCATCTCGCGCCCGCGGCCGCGCTAAGGTCACGAATTTCGGGCCCCGGAGCAGCGTCCTGGAGGCACATATGTCAGATGACGACACGATTACGCACCGCGATTGGTTGAAGTCGAAGGTGCACGAGGAGCCGTACTGGTTCCACCGCATCGAGCTCGGGCCCGATCTCGTGACACCGGGATGGTCCGATCCCCAGGTCGACAAGGTCCCGTACTACGGACTCCCCGACGACATGACCGGGATGCGCGTGCTCGACATCGGCTGCGCGGAGGGCTTCTTCTCGTTCGAAGCCGAGCGGCGCGGCGCGCGTGAGGTCATCGCGATCGACTCCTTCGCCGACTCGGTACGGCGGTTCAACATCTGCCGGGATGCGCTCGGCTCGCAAGCGACCGCGTACCTCACCAACGTCTACGACCTCAGCCCGCGAACGATCGGCACCTTCGACCTCGTCATGTTCTTCGGGGTGCTCTACCACCTGCGCCATCCGATTCTCGCCCTCGAGAAGATCTTCGGCGTCGCGAGCGGGACCCTGCTGCTCCAAACCGCGAGCTTCGAAGACCCCGCGCTCGGTACCGAGTCCGCGGCGAAGTTCCACCCGTTCGGGATCGAGAGCGGCCCGCCGGAGAACCGGCAACACGATCCGACGGTCTTTTGGATCCCGAATCAGGCGTGCGTCCGCGACATGCTCCTGCACGTCGGGTTCACCGAGCTCCAGGGTAAGACCGCTCCTCCCGGCGCGGTGTTCCGCGCCGAGGCGCCGCAGCGATCGCGTGGAGTCGCGCCCGACAGTCTCAAGGCGCCGTGGTCGTGACTCCGGCCCGGCTGCTCACGCGAACGCGCCGCGCCGGGTGACCGCGACACCGGGGAGGATCGACACCGCGTCGATCTCGCGCGTGGCGGCGGCGACGTCGATCGCGAGCGAGGCTCCGAGGAACGCCGCGAGGATTCGCACGTGGAGCGCGACGGTGTCGCGCCACGGGTCGCCTGCGGTCCCGGTGACGTCGGCGGCCATCGACGTCACGTAGTCGTGCACGAAGTCGGGGAGTCCCTCGACCTGGGGAGCGAGCTCGAGGTACAGACCGACGTCGCTGCAGCCCTGATGACCGGCGCGCTCGATGTCGACCCGCCACGCCGGTCGCGCGGCGAGCTTCGCCCAGGCGCGATCGGCATCCGTCTCGGGTGGGGTCGTGGTGTCGTTGGATCCGGTCACGAGGAGCACCGGGATCTAGACGCGTTCGAGCACCTGTTTCGGGATCGTGCGGGTGAGCGCCTGGAGACCCGCCACCGCACGTACGCGACGATCGGGCACGGCGCCGCCGGCGAGTGTGAGCGCGGTGAAGCCGCCGTACGAGTGGCCGGCGACCGCGATCCGGTCGGGATCGATGCCGCGCCCGAACGCGGCCAGCGGACCATCCGGGTCGAGCGCGGTGTCGAGCACGAAGCGGGCGTCCTCGACGCGATTCGCCTCGTTGGTCTCGTCGTCGACGTTGGTGCCGAGCAACCAGTCGGCGAGCACGTCGCCGGCGTGGTCGGGCGCGATCACGACGAAGCCGCGCGCGGCGATCGCCTCGCAGAGGAGCGCGTACGACGATCGCGTTCCCGTTCGGCCGTGCGACCACAGCACGAGCGGAAACGAGCCCGCGGCCATCGCTGCGTCTTGGTCGGCGTTCGCCGTGAAACCGACACCGGGAAGCAACTCGTAGGCCGACGGCTCGGAGCCGGCGGCCGGCGCGGCGGGATACCACGTGTCGACGACGACCACGCGGCCGGCGCGCGCAGTGTCGACGAGCGTCGTCGTCGAGCGGCCGACGCGGTGATGCGGCGGCTCGAGCGGGGGACCGGCACGAAGCGAGAACGACATGCCGTTCACTGTGCCACGCCGGTAGCGCCCGCGGCCGTCGATGGCCCGACGACGACGAGGTGACGCGGGTGCCCGCCGCCCGCCCGGACCCGGGGGCGGCGCGCTTCGCTAGGGTCCGGTGACCGATCGATCTCGACGAGGAGCACACATCATGAGCACAGCACCGCTGGAGCAGGCCATCGCCTCCACTCGCACCGTCCTCGCCGGGGTCAAGGCCGACCAACTCGACGCCGACACGCCGTGTGCGTCGTGGAAGGTCCGCGATCTGGTCAATCACATCGTCGGCGGCCAGTACTTCTTCGTCGCGATGGTCGAAGGTGCCCCGCCGTCCGACGCGGGCGACTTCTCCACCGGCGATTTCGTCGCCGCGTTCGACGAAGGGTCGGCGACGTGCGTGGCCGCGTTCAAGGGCGACGGTGTGATGGAGAAGATCCTGACGCTGCCGTTCGGGCAGATGCCGGGCTCCGCGTTCGTCGGCATCGCGGCCACCGACACGTTCACGCACGGTTGGGATCTCGCCAAGGCGACCGGCCAGTCGACCGATCTCGCGCCGGAGTTGGCGGGCGGCTTGCTCGCGGGTGCGAAGCAGTTCATCTCGGACGGGATCCGCGGCCCCGAGCCGATGCCGTTCGCGGCCGAGCAGGCGGCGCCCGCCGGCGCGTCGACCGCCGACCAGCTCGCGGCGTTCCTCGGCCGCAGCGTCTGAGTCACCAGCCACCCGCCGCCGGCGCCGTACGCGGCGCCGGCGCACGGGGGTCACGGTGCTCCGTCGCCGTGATCCACGCCATTGCCGGCGATCCTCTACACTGGTTCGGGAACAACCGTTTCGGCTTCGCCTTCGTGCGAGCGAGACGGGCCGGGTGTTCGTTCACGGCGTGAGATCGTGAACTCGGTTCCCGAAAAAAGGGGCCCATGGCCCCCACGCTTCTTCGAGGATGCAGAGTCCTCCGAGTTGTCCAGCGGAGATGTATGCGCGGATATATAGGTGACTGCGGCGGCGGGCGCGCGCGGTCGGCGGGAGCCGGTGGATGAGCCCGTCGCCCACGCTGAAACTCTCCGAGTGGGAGTTCGAGCAGTACGTGCAGGCCGAGGTGGACGGCGAGGCCACGCCCGAACAGCTCGCAGTGCTCGCCGCCGATCGGGTCGCGTGGCGGGCGGCGCTCGCGAGCTTGCGAGAAGACGCGGAGGAGCACCTCGCCAGCGCCCGCGCACTGCGCGGCGACGAGCGCGAGCAGGTGATCGCCGACCTCGAGTCGGAGCAGCGCCGGATCGCCGCCGCCTGGGCGCGCCACACGAATCAGCGAGTCGACAGGCCCGCGGCGCAGGCCGACGATGCGCGTCCGAGCCAGCGGGTCGCTCCCCGCGGCGCGGCTCGCGACGAACGCCAGGCCAAGGTCGACCGTGAGCAGCAATCGCGAGCGCCGGCGACATTGCAGTTGCAGGTCTCGTGGGTTCCCGGGCGAGTCGTCGCGTGGGCCGCGGGTGGAGGCGAGCGAGCCGACAGCGAGCAGCTCGGTTCGATGCTCACAGCCGCGAGCGCACCCGCGAGCGGATGGGCCAAGCACGAGGCGGTGTCGTTGCCGGGCGGCGCGCGCACCGATGCGCTCGCGATCCCGGTCGGCGACGTGTTGGGATGGTTGGTCGCGGCCGGCGCCGACCAGGTCGGTGCCGACATCGGTCCCAGCGTTCGCTGGCTCGGCCGGGTTGCGATCTGGGCGATGGAGCTCACCGCGCACGGCGCGATGGTTCCGTTGCTACGTCAGCGCAAGCGCAGCAGCGGCAGCGCTCGCGAGTCGAACGGTTCGTACTCCGTGCGCTGGACGCCGGCGCTGATCGACGCCGCGCGCCTCGCGCGTTTGGCCGAGAGCATGCCCGGCGTGGTGTGTGCGTTCGACCCCAAGATCGATGCCCGGGCGTTGATCCGTTCCGCGCTCACGGGCATGGTCGACGCGATCTGCCGCGACAGTGCGCGGCGGCTCGAATTGCCGGCGCCACCGCCGCGGGTGCGCACCGTCGCCGACGTGTCCGAGGCGGTCATCGCGCGGCTCGACGGCAGCGCGTTCGACGCACCGGTGCGCATCGCGGGCGAGATCGCGACCCGGGTCGAGCAATGGGCGCGCGCGGTCACGGGCGAGCGCGAGCGGCTGGTGGTACGCCTCGATCCCCCCGACAGCGGCAACGCGTGGCACCTGGCCGTGTTCGCGTCGGGCCCCAAGGGGGAGCTCGTACCGATCGAGCACGCCATCGTCGACGCCGGCTCGGGACGCGCCCGCCTCGAAGACGAGACCGCGCGCCTCGAGCGCATGCTGCCGGAGCTCGCGCGGCCGGGCGGGACCCGGCGCGGCCAGGTGATCCTCAGCCAGGCCGAGGCGTGGGAGCTCATGACCAACACCGGTCCGCAGCTCGTCGCGGCCGGTTTCGACGTGCGCGTGCCGGCGCTGTCGCGGCGCCGGCCGTCGCCGTCGTTGCGCGTGTTCGTCGACGCCGCCTCGGAGTCGATGGTCGGCGCGAACCAACTGGCGAACGTTCACTAGTCGGCGGTGTTCGACGGCGTCGAGCTCACCGCGGCCGACATCTCGCGGCTCGCGAAGGAAGCGCGGCCGCTGATCCGTTCGGGCGAGCGTTGGGTCGCGATCGACAAGGCCGACCTCGCGGCGGCGGCCGAGGCCTTGGCCGAACGCGCCAACACGACGGAGCTCTCGGGTGCGGCGATGCTGCGCCTCGCGCTGGGAATCGAAGGCTCGCCGTTGCGCGGCGGGGTCGACGTGGTCGGGGGCGGTTGGGCCGCCGACCTGCTCGCGGCCGCAGCCGACGTCGCCGACCATCCGGCCGGCGTTCCCGAGGGGTTCGTCGGTGAGCTCCGCAGCTACCAGTCGGAGGCGCTGGCGTGGCTCGGCTTCCTCGACAAAGCCGGTCTCGGCGGATGCCTCGCGCTCGACATGGGTCTCGGCAAGACGCCGACGATGCTCGCGCACCTGCTCGCCGGCGCCGGAGAGGGCCCGGCCTTGGTGATCGCGCCGCCCGCAGTTGTCGGCAACTGGACCGCGGAGGCCGCGCGCTTCACGCCCGGTCTGCGGATCCGGGTGCACCACGGCGCGCGCCGCGCCGCGCCCGACGAGATCGCGGCCGAAGTCTCGGAAGCCGACGTCGTGGTCACCACGTACGGAACCGCCGTGCGCGACGTCGAAGCGCTCGCCGCGGTCTCCTGGGCGCGCGTCGTGCTCGACGAAGCGCAGGCGATCAAGAATTCCGCCAACGACACCTCGCAGCAGTTGCGCCGGATACCGGCGAAGAGTCGCGTCGCGCTCACCGGCACACCGATCGAGAACGGGCTCGGCGACTTGTGGGCGATCCTCGACTTCGCGAACCCCGGCCTGGTGGGTCCGCGCCCGCAGTTCATCGCGCGCCTCTCGAGCGACGGCACCACGACGCGCGTCGAGGCCGAGGACGCGCTGCACGCGCTCAACGGGATCTTGGTGTTCCGGCGCACGAAGGCCGAGCCGGTGATCGCGGCCGAGCTGCCGGATCAGATCGACGAGCTCGACCGCTGCGCGATGACACCCGAACAGATCGGGATGTACCAGGCGCTGCTCGATGCGTTGGTCACGGGAACGAATCTCGCGGAGGGCGAGAAGCCGAGGCAAGGGCAGATCCTCGCGGCGATCACCGCGCTCAAGCAGATCTGCAACCATCCGTCGGCGTACCAACGCGACGATCGTCCGCTGGCCGGCCGCTCCGGCAAGCTCGCCCGCCTCGAGGAGATCGTCGACGCGGTGTTCGCGGCCGGGGAGCGAGTGCTCGTGTTCACGCACTTCGCCGAATGGGGCCTGCGCTTGGCCGAGCACCTCACCGAGCGCACGGGCACCTCCGTGTCGTGTTACCACGGCGGCTTGTCACGAACGGCTCGTGACCAACTCATCAAGGAGTTCCAGACGGGAGAGGGCCCGGGCGCGCTCGTCTTGTCGCTCAAGGCCGGCGGCACCGGCTTGAACCTCACCGCCGCGAGCCACGTCGTGCTCTACGACCGCTGGTGGAACCCGGCGGTGGAAGACCAGGCACGCGACCGCGCGTGGCGCATCGGTCAGACCCGCACGGTGATCTGCCATCGACTGATTTGCCCGGGAACGGTCGACGAGCGCGTCGAGGAGGTCGTCGCGGGGAAGCGTCGTATCGCCGACCTCGTGTTGCCCAAGTCGAGCTCGCTCGCCGATCTTGACAGCAATCAGCTGCGCGCCGCGCTCGGCATCCGGCCCGACGCGGTGCTCACCGAAGACGTCATGGCCGACGCGGTGACCTCGTGAGCCCGCCGCGCCGGCGCAAGGCGCCCGACCGCGGGAACGCGCGGCGGCGGTCGGCTCCTCAGCGCGATTTCTGGGGCAGCGACGCGACCAACGAGAATCCCGTCGAGCGCATCAGCCCCGCCGACGATCCCACCGTGATGCTGCGATCGCTCAACTCGCCGCCGTTGCCCGGGCGGGAGACGGTGGCGGTGCACTACTTCGCCGCGGTCGCCGAGAAGGCGTCGTCGCTGGCGATCGCGCTCGCCGCCGCGTCCGACCTCCTCGACCTCGGCGACGACGAACCGCTCGAACTGGCGTGAGCTGGCGGTCTCTGCGACCGCTCAGTCACGCCAGTTGCTCGGGGATGCGCGTCCAGCAACATCGCGTCCGCCGACGGTGATCGGCGGCTGACTCAGTACCCCGAACGCGCCGCGAACAATCTCTCTTCTTTCGCGCCGCGCGCGTCGATAACGCAGGGATGCTCGCTGCCGGCTCCGAGGAAGTTGTCGGCGCGGCGGTTCGAGGTGACGAAACAGCGATCGCGTCGCTCTACCGCGAGCTGCATCCCCAGCTGCTGCGTTACCTGCGCCATCACGTGGGGCGATTCGCCGAAGACGTCGGGTCCGAGGTCTGGCTGGGCCTGGCTCCCCAACTCGCCGAGTTCGGCGGCACGATCGCAGACCTGCGGGCGCTCATGTTCACGATCGCCCGGCGGCGCGTCGTCGATCACTACCGCCAATACGGGCGCCGACCGTCGACGTGCTCACTCGACGATTCCGCCGATCGAGCCGACGAGACCGACGTCGAGGCGGTGGCGGTCGAGAATGTGACCGCGCAGGGAGCCGTCTCGGCGCTCGTCCGCGGGCTGCCCGACGATCAGGCCGAGATCGTGTTGCTCAGGGCGCTCGGCGAGCTCGATGTCGCCCAAGTTGCGCAGATCGTCGGCAAGAGCGCCGGTGCGGTTCGCATCGCCCAGCACCGGACACTCCAACACCTGCAGCAGACGCTGCCGAGAAAAGCCGTAACGCGGTGACCCCCGCCGACGACTTCCCTTACGAGATGGACAGGTTCCCGGTCTTCCCCAACGACTCCCGTGACGCCAAGGTCGTGTTCGGTGATTCCTCGGCTTCGCAGCTCGTTCCCGAGGATCTGGTCGACATTGCCGAGCTGGTGCATGCCGCGCGCCGCCCGGGTTCCGTCGACGAGCTCGAGGGTGAAGACGTGATCACGGCGCAGATCGCCGCTTCGATCCGGGAGCACGCTGCGTCGCCCCGAGGCGATGCCGACGAGAGGATTCGAGTCTTGAGCAAATTCCGAACCGCCAAAGTGGCCGTGGCATCGGCCGCGGTGTTGGTGCTGGGCGCGACGGCGGCCGCGGCCGCGACCTGCACGCTGCCGGCGCCAGTACAGAGCTCCGTTGCGCGCAGCCTCTCCGACGTCGGGATCAAGATTCCCGTGCACCACAAGGTGGAGCTCGCCGCGAAGCACTCCCTGCCCGTCGCGAAGGTGGGTCCGAAGGTGAAGGCGCTCCACCACGAGCATCACAACGCGGCACCGGGCGCGTTCGGCACCGTTACCTCCGTGAACGGCGTGAGCGATCCCGGCACCTGTGGCATGTCGGGCGCGATGGGTTCGTTCGCGTTGATCGGCCCCAAGGGCAAGACGTTCACGGTGAACGTGAGCCCTTCGACCACATACGTCGACAAGGGCGTCACGACTCCAACCTTTGCGAACCTGTGCGTCGGCGACATCGCCGCCGCCAAGGGCACCGTGAACGGCGCCATCGTGACCGCCGACAAGGTGTTCGTGGCACCTCCGCCCCCGCCGCACGTGCCCACGGGCGCGGAAGGCATCGTCGCATCCGTGAACGGCGTGAGTGATCCGGGTAGGTGCGGGATGACCGGTGCCGCCGGCTCGTTCACGCTGACCGCGCGGAACAACAAGACGTTCACGGTGAACGTCGACACCTCGACGCCGTTCGTCGACCCCACGGTGACCACCCCGTCGTTCGCGAACGTGTGTGTCGGCGCACTGGTGCACGCGAAGGGAACGGTGGTCGACACGACCGTGACCGCGACCAACGTGTTCGTCGTCCCCGCACCCGAGCCGCCCGAGCACGGGCACGAGCACGAGCACGGTGTGTTCGGCGCGGTTGTGTCGGTGAACGGCGTGAGCACCGCCGGCACCTGCGGCACGTCGGGCGCGACCGGTTCGTTCACGCTGACCGGTGAGAAGGGCAAGACGTTCATGGTGAACGTCGACGGGAACACAAAGTTCCTCGAGTGGGGAGTCACCCCCGCGTCGTTCGCCACCGTGTGCGTCGACGTGTTGGCGGGCGCCGAGGGCGACGCCACCGGCACCACGATCGCGGCCACCGGCGTGTTCGTGCTCCCGGCCGACACGGGTCACCACGACGGCTTCCACGGGCACAAGGGCGTCGGTCACTTCCCGAAGGGTGACGCCGCGAAGACGACGCACAAGGGTTCCGAGGACGACGCGCAACCGCACCACGCAGTGACCGCCGTCGTGGCGAAGCGCGGCGGCGAGCACTTGGGCGAGGCTCGGCACGGCACGCGTCACGGGCACTGATCCGAAGCTGTCGCCAACGAGCCGAAACGTGTGAGAATGGCCGCCGTGCCCCTCGGCGGCCTTCTCGCACGTATCGGCGACGGACTCTTCCAGCAGGCCTTCGTTGTCTCCGACATCGAAGGCGCGCAAGCGGCGATGCGCTCGTCGCTGGGTTGCGGAGACTTCGTCAACCTCCCCGCTTCCGACCTCGACTACGACCTCCGCGGTGAGCGCGTCTCGTGCGCGCTGGAGCTCGGGTTCGCGCGGAGCGGCAACATGCAGATCGAGCTGATCCAGCCGGTGCGGGGCGCGGGGCTGCACGTGGAGTTCCTCGCATCGAACGGTCCGGGCGCCCATCACCTCGGGTTCATCGTCGACGACCTCGATGCCGTGGTCGCGCTCGGCGCCGAGAGCGGCTTCCCGAAGGTGATGGGGGGCCAGTTCGGCAGCTTGCGGTTCTGTTACCTCGACACATGGGACGCGCTCGGTCTGTACGTGGAACTGGTCGAGGATCCCGACGCCATGCTCATGTCGATCATGCCCTGGCGTTAGCGGGATGCGCCTGGGGGGGGGTCAACCCGCGATGGAGAAGCCGCCGTCGACCACCAGG